>JAABUN010000693.1_pt1 | contig 83840 bp, 75 predicted proteins | sample 5559311 | NCBI WGS metagenome assembly JAABUN01 (sample SAMN10711877, study PRJNA513370) | rock metagenome | isolation source: Antarctica rocks | place: Antarctica: Victoria Land, Siegfried Peak sud
TCAAGGTTCATAAACTTCAAGAGTTCGCCTCACAAATAAGCAACTTTCACGCCGACCGTCGAACTGCGTTCGACAAAGCCTTATATCCCCACGCATAAATGCGGGGGCCTTACGGCTTTTTCGGTAAAGCCCGTCCGAACTCGCGTGTTCCGAGGCGATAATCTGCACGCTTTGTAGGCCGCGTTTGTCTAACTCGGCGCGCAATTGTTTGACGATTTCGACCAACTGGTCGGCGGAGAAAATCTCGTTGACGTTGGGTTCGTTTTGCACGCCGGTCACGTCAATGATTACGCCCTCTTTTTTGAGTTGCGCGATGAATTCGGCGACCATCACGGCATAGTTGCTCACTTCCGAATCTTTGAGTGGCGTTTTGCCATCTTGCGTTGGGCCTTTCATGTAGTCCGGCAAATGTTCGGGCGCCAGCAGCAAAGTGGTGACGCCCTGCTTGCGCGCGTCGTCAATTAAACCCGAATCGAGGTATTGGCGCCGAAACTCGGTCATATCGTGCGCGCCCGGCGTGGCCGCATACTGGTCGGTGTTGAACCACAGGCGCAGCGTGTTGAATTTCAGATCGTGCCACAACATCCGCGAGAGCCTGGTGCGCTCAGTTTCGGAAAGTTTTTGGTAAGTGCCATTCCAGTTGCCGACGCTGGCGCCCAGACCGCCGAACTTTTGGCGCTCGCCAGGCGCGACGCTAATGGTAATCGGCGCGCCAGTTTTAGGCATTTGTTCGGCGGCCTGCGCGACAGGCGCGGTTTGAGATGATGAGTTTTGGTTGGAGCAACCAGCGAGGACGCCGGAAACCGCGAAGAGGGCGGCAAGGGGGAGAGTAAGTTTGCGTTTCATGATGGAGTTTATGCACAAATAGTGTTTATGCAAAAATAGGAAAACGACCCACGAAAATCACGCGATTTTCGTAGAATCTTCAGCGAGTTGCACTACGCAGGGTGACTAATTCCAGCGGGGCCACGCTCAGGGTGACGCTGCCGTTTTTCATCACTATGGTTTCTGCGCGGGCGTTTTTTGAGGTGGCGTTGGTGCGATGCAACACGAAGGGCACTGCCGCGCGGTTTTTCAGTTCCTCGATTTGAAGCGTCACGCGGAAACTTTGCGCGGGCGAATGACCGCCTTGCTCAATGTTCCATTTGTCGTCGCTCCAGCCCTGCACGCCCAAAAAACTGTCGGAGGTGAAGTTGCAAATGCCGCTACTCCAACTCCCGTCCGGATTGCGAGCGGTTGCGGAAATGAGGTGCGGCTTTTGTCCGTAAGTCCAGGTCATATCGCCATCGCGCGAACTCTGGCTGTCGCGAAAGACGGCGCCCACGTCGAACGCCTGGGCCAGTTGCTGGTAAGTGAAATACTTTTTCATTACCTTCAAACGAAATGGATCGTTCTCAAAAGCGATGATGCGCGTGGCATCGTCTCGGTCGGGCGTGCTGGTGGATTCCACGCCCAGAAAATGAACCCAGTGCGTGACCCGATGGTTCATGTCGTTGAGAAAGCGCGCCGACAGACTCGCGGCGCGAACTGCGGGAATGCCGGTCATGCTTTCGGCTTCGACGCCGTTGTCGCTGGCCTCGGTCATCCAATACTCTTTGAGGTTGCGCCCATCGGCCCCCGCAATCGTGTCGGCGGCTTTGTCAGTCGCGGCCATGTTGTAGGAGTGCGAAGCAATTCCAGCCAGAGCGTTCCAGGCGGTCGCATCGGCTTGAAGAGCATCTAATTGCGAGTAAAATCTGCCATCCACACTTGATGTTTCCGCAGCGATGATTTTTACGTTTTCCAAACCGCGCTGATCTAATTCCACGCGCAGACGCTTGACGCCTCGCACGATTTGCTCTGCCGTCATGTCCGGCTCATTCTCGATGCCAGTGGCCTCTATGGTGATGCCATCTTCGTCGCGCAACTGCGCGATGGCATCGGCAATTAAAGTCACAAAGTTTTCGATTTCGGCATCATTGATTGGGCCGTCTACGTTGTCGCTGGCGCGCATATAAGGCGGAATATGGTCGGGCGCAAACAGCAGCGTCGTCACGCCGTTGGCTTTTGCGTCGGCGATTTCTCCCGATTCGATGTATTGTTTACGAAATAAGCTCAAATCGCGGGCACCGCGCGTCGGCGAGTAAACATCAACGTTAAACCAGAGCCGAAAGATTTTAAAGTTCAAATCGCGCCAGAACATCCGCCCTAACTGCGCGCGCTGTGCCGCCGTTAAACCTTGATATTCGCCGTTCCAGTTGCCCGTGCTGGCACCAAATCCGCCGAACTTCTGGCGCGCGCCGGGCGCGACGGTAATCGTGATGGGCGCGCCGGTTTTGGGCGCGGGTTCGGCGGCCTGCGCGCTAGTCGAGGTCGGTGACAAAGACGCTTGGTTAGAATAACCGATGAGAACGCCGGAAACCGCAAAGAGGGCGGCCAAGGGAAAGAGGGAAGAGCGAATCATATGATTTTTATGGCGGCATCGTCGCCGCTTCAAGTCGCAAAAGAGCGCGTTGCCCCGGCGGGAACGCGCTCTTTTGCGGACGCAGACGCAAGGGCTTTAGTTTTCGGCGATAGTCCACATCCCGCGACCGGGGCTGTTGCGATCCGAGTAGCTGCCGTCGTCTCTTTGCACCGTCGCCATCGGGCGCAAAAATTTGACGTGGCCATCGGCAAAAAGATAGTTGTAACCGTCGAAGTGCATTTGCTTGCCACGTTGGGCGCCATCTTGCCGCTTATCGTTGTTAGAGTTGGCGATGGGGCCATAACTTTCGGCGTTGTAGGTCTCGCCAAAAGTGTTGTCGGGCGAAGGCGATTCTACGATCATTAGCGTAGTCGCGGGCGCCATAAGTTCGGAGAACGCTCGGCCTGCATCACGATTTTTGGTGCCGAAATAAGCGTTCACATCGGGATCGGACCACTGCGCCTGCGGCATCGCATAAGAGCGGCTGGGTCGCCCGCCAGAAGTCGCAAACGGATCGCTGGGACAACGGAAAATCTGCGCCGAACTGTCATAGGCGACCTTTATTCCCATGTAAGGCGCCGACACCGTATCCCACGACTTGCCGCCCGTCGCCGGAGCCATGAAACGCTCGTCGTAATCCTGCGCATACTGCAGCAGGCCCAGACCGATCTGCTTGAGATTGCTCTGGCAGCTCGAACGACGCGCGTTTTCGCGCGCCCGGGCAAAGACGGGAAACAGAATCGCCGCGAGAATGGCGATGATGGCGATCACGACGAGCAACTCGATCAAAGTGAATGCTTTGAAAACTTTACGATTATTTTGCGCGCTTTTAGCGACTTGAATGTGATGGGACATGATTTTCCTTTTTGATTGGCGATGCAGCGCGAACACGGTCGTTATCCACAAAGTGCGATGCGCCCTAAGTTGAGAGTGAAAACGTCACTCGCGTTGGTTGCGTCCGGCGCCGGTGAAAGCTGCCGAACTCTGCCCCGCTTCCCAGGTGAAGGGCACGGCTGTTGGGGCGAGCGGTTGGTCGGGATGCTCAATTTTACGCCGGATCATCTGGGTGGCGAGGCATCCCATCTGATACTGCGGTTCGAGCATTAAAGTAAGCGGGCGACACATATAATCGGTGGGTTCCGGCCCGAAAGTGACGATGGATAGATCATCGGGCACACGCATTCCCAAACGTGCGGCGGCGTAAGAAATGCCGTCGAACGCGTAAGTCGCGTAACCCACAATTGCTGTTGGACGCTCGCGCGTGTCCAACTGGCGCTGGCACTTTTCGATGGAATCGGCGCCCGCCATTTCCAAACCCCAGGTTTGCGGCTCCAATCCCGCGTCGCACATCGCCACGCGATAGCCCTCGCAACGGTCGGCGGAACTGTAGTGCAAATCGTCCGGCTTGCTGGCGAAGTTCGCGTAAACGATGCGCCGGTGCCCCAACTCCAACAGATGCCGCGTCGCCCGCTTTGCGGCGTCGAAGTCGTCGGGGTAAACGCAATCGGCGGCTTGTTTGGAGTTGATCCACACTGCGGGAATTTGATGATGGCGAATCGATTCCAAAATCGAGCGCGGGATGCGCAAATTGTAATCAACCAGCAAACCGTCGCACATCCGCTCGCGCAGAAATTTGGGCAAAACGTCCGATTGATGCAACTCCTCGTCTTCGAGCAGACAAAAAGTCAGCGACATATCGGCCTGCTCCAGGCTATCGTGCAAACCCGCCAACAATGGCATCGGCAGGTAACTGTGACTGCGCAGAGGACTAAGCAAAAGCGCGATGTTACCACACTTTCCGGTGCGAATCGTGTGAGCCGAGCCGTTACGACGGTAACCCAACTCCTGCGCCGCATCCACGATGCGCTGACGATTGATCTCGGAAATGCCCGCGCTCGACCGCGAACCATTGAGCACGACCGAAACACTCGAAAGATGCACGCCCGCGCGCTGGGCCACATCTTTCATGGTGATATTTTTGCGCTCTGTGATCGGGGACATAACGGAAACCTCGGCCTCTTACCGCTTTAACATCAAACGTATAATAAGTATACCCATCGCGCGGAGGTTTCAAACATTTCTGGCATAATTTTTTTCCGGCGTGTTTCGTGTGACTCCTTTAAATCGCGTTTCTAAGCGTCGCTCGCGCCGCAAGTTAGACTAAAAGATGCATTCATTTCGCCCCAATTGAACGCGCGTCACCAAAGTTCAATTCGCGCGCGTCTCTTTTATAACCATGATTCAAGTCACTTTCCCCGACGGCAACGTCCGCGAATTTCCCGATAATTCTACCCCGCTCGCCATCGCCCAATCCATCGGTTCGCGTCTGGCCAAGGCCGTCTTGGGCGCGAATGTCAACGGTCATCCCTGGGATTTGACCCGCCCGCTCGAAGGCGATTCAGGGCTCCAACTTTATACCTGGAACGACCGCGAAGGCCGCGAAGTTTATCGTCATTCTTCGACTCACTTGATGGCTCAGGCGATTCAGGAACTCTATCCCGACGCCAAACTCACCATCGGGCCGCCGCTCGAAGACCGCTACTATTACGATATCGATGTCGAAGCAATCAGCGAAGACGATTTTCCCAAGATTGAAGCGAAGATGATGGAGCTGGCCAAACAGGATTTGCCCATCACCTGCGAGACCATCGCGCGCGACGAAGCCCGCGAACTGTTCCAGGATAATCCTTACAAACTCGAACTGATTAACGCTCTGCCCGAAGGCGAGCCGATCACCATTTATCGTCAGGGAACTTTTCTCGATTTGTGTCGCGGCCCACACCTGCCTTCGACCGGCGTAATCAAGGCGGTCAAACTGCTGTCGGTCGCCGGAGCCTTCTGGCGCGGCGACGCCGACAACGCGCAGTTGCAGCGCTTGTATGGAACTTCGTATCCCAGCCAAAAAGAGTTGGACGAACACATGGCGCGCCTCGAAGAAGCCCGCGCGCGCGATCATCGCAAGTTGGGGCGCGAGTTGGGCCTGTTCGTGTTGTCGCCCGAAGTCGGTTCGGGTTTGCCGTTGTGGACGCCCAAAGGCACTGCGATTCGGCGCGCCCTGGAAGTTTTCATCCGCGACGAACTGGAAAAGCGCGGCTACGAATCGGTGGTAACGCCGCACATCGCCAACGCCAAACTGTTCGAGACCAGCGGTCACGCCGTCGCCTACGCCGACTCGATGTTCCCGATGATGGAGCGCGACGACGACCGTTTTGTGTTGAAGCCGGTCAACTGCCCGATGCACATCGAGCTTTACGCCAGTCAGCCGCGTTCTTACCGCGATTTGCCCGTCCGCTACGCCGAGTTCGGCACCGTCTATCGCTGGGAACTGTCGGGCGAAGTCGGTGGCCTGACGCGCGTTCGCGGCTTCACACAGGACGACGCGCATATTTTCATGCGGCCCGACCAATTGGTCGAAGAGTTCAAATCGAACGTCGAATTAGTCTTGCTCGTTTTGGGACGACTGGGCCTGAGCTACACCGCGCGCGTGGGTTTGCGCGATCCCAAATCGGATAAATACGTCGGCAGCGACGAAGCGTGGGAACAATCGCAAACCGCCTTGGTGGCGGCGGTGCAGGAGTTGGGCATGGAGCACACCATCGAAGAGGGCGAGGCGGCGATTTACGGCCCCAAACTCGACTTCATCGTTCAGGACGCCATCGGGCGCCAATGGCAGTTGGGCACCGTCCAAGTGGACTACGTTCTGCCCGAACGTTTTAATCTCGAATACGCCGGAAGCGACGGCAACAAACATCGTCCGGTGATGATTCACCGCGCGCCGTTTGGCAGTTTGGAGCGGTTCACCGGCGTGTTAATCGAGCATTTCGCCGGAGCGTTCCCGTTGTGGCTGGCGCCGGTGCAAATTGAGGTTTTGCCCATCGCCGACCGTCATTTCGATTACGCGAACCAAGTCGCGCAGAAGCTGAAGGACGCCGGATTCCGCGTCGAAGTCAACGACGACAACGCGAAAATTGGGGCGAAGATTGCGATTGCCGAAACGCAGAAGATTCCGTATATGGCGATCATCGGCGACAAGGAAGTCGAGAGCGGCGGCGTCAGTCTGCGCGCGCGCGGACGGCAAGATTTGGGCGCGATTGGGTTGGATGAGTTGATGGCGAAGTTGACGGCGGAAGCGGCGGCTTAAACGCATGGGGCGCGCAGATTAATTTGTGCGTCCCTTTTATTTTGTAAGGGAGTTGCGCAATGTTCAATCGAAATTCTTCTAAACACGGCTTTACCCTCGTCGAGACTCTGGTCGTGCTGGTGATTATCGGTGTTTTGGCGGCGCTTTTGTTTCCCGTCTTTGCGCGCGTGCGCGAAGACGCGCGCAAAGCGACTTGCCAGAGCAATCTCCAACAAATCGGGTTGGCGATTCAACAATACAAGCAGGACAACAAAGGGTTTTATCCACCCGCATTTCAAAACGGACTCGCCTGGACGAAGTTACTCGATCCTTACGCCAAAAATAAACAGATACTTACCTGCCCCAGCCAAAGCACGCCCTGGCGTTACGACTATGGCTCCAACGCCATTAACACCTGGATATTCACTCCCAAAAAAGTTTTTATCTATGGCAAACACGAATCAACATTGAAGGACGAAACTTCCACCATAGTTTTGGGCGATTCGGCTCAAATGGTAGACGACAGCCAGGATAATGGCGGAGCCACATCCGCTCCTTCCATGACCTTGCGTTTACCGCCTTCCTGTCAATCGGAAACTCCGATTGTGCCAGGCAGCGAGGGGGTTGTTCCCACCGTTCATGCGGGCGGTGGCAACGTTGCGTTTGCCGACGGTCACGTCAAATGGCTCTCGCCCGCAGCAACAATTGATGCCGAATGCTCGTCAGATTTCTTTCGATGAAACTCAAAGAAAAATGGCGTTGATATTCAAACGCGTCGTAACTATCGATTTGTTTTCAGAGCGTGGGGTCGGATAAAATGCACTCTCAATGCCATGAAATTCACCCTTGCGCCGCAAAATCGCGAGCAAACCGTCGGCCACACGCTCAGACAGTTTCATCTGCAACTAAAGATGGCCGCGCGCGAAGATTATTTTCAAGTTCAACTCGAACCCGAAAATGACGGGATTATCGAAGGTTTGAACGCCACCTTCAATGCCGACCGAGCGTGGATTATCTGGAACAACGCCGAGGGCGAATGGCTTTATCCGGTTAATTCCAAACACGCCAAACTGGAATCGGACGAAGAAGATTGCACCCTCGAAAACGGGCAGTGCGATGTTTATCCGATCCAGTGGAGCCATTCCAGAGACCGAGCAATCAAAGTGCTAAATCACTATTTTGAAAACGGCCAACGCGCGCCTTGGCTGGAGTGGACGAGCGAAGAGTATTGGATGGACTGACATTCAGCGCGCGCGCCAACGTTGGATTTTGCCGGTCGGGTCAAGCGTATAGAAATAATTACCCTTCGGGTCAACGACCAGAACCTGACTGAGGTTCAAAGCGGGCAACTCCGCAATATGAGTTCCCTGCCGCGCGTTGAAAATGGTGACGTATCCGCCAAAGGAATTCACGATATGTTGGCTATTGGTGTTCCAGTCCCACCAGCGCCCGTCCTCGACGCTGACGAACTCCCACCAGATTTTCTGTCCGGTGACGGCATCATAAATTTCCCAGATCGAATTCTTCTCCTGCTGCATCGCCCATAACTTCCCATCGGGCGACAAACGCGGATTGCGGAAAACGCGGGGGTAAGTCCACTGGCCGCGCAGCTTGCCGGTCTGAGAATCGTAGACGAAAACCCGCGTATCGCTTTTGCCGTTGGCCAGAGCGAGCACCGTTTTGCCATCGGCGCTGACGTGGCTTTGGGCGTTCAACATCATTTTGGGGTCTTCGTGAAAAGTCGCGCTATCGAAGCCCCATTTCCCCACCGCTTTGCCGCTTTTCGTGTCGGCGATGGTTGTCCTTTGATTGGTAGAAATCACCAACTCGCGCGGCGTGAGAAAGGCGGTGGATTGTAAAAACTGAGTGTCGCGTGAAGCTAACATCTGCGGGCCGCGCTGCTTTCCGGTTGCGGCATCAACCAGAATAACGGAGACATCCGAAAAACCCAAACGACCGTCAGCGGTAACGAGAGCAAGCGTTTGGCTATCGGGCGCAAAGGCGAGCGGAACGCGGCGCCTGTTCTTTGGCGTTAGTTGCCAGAGTTTCTCGTTTTTATCGAGCGCCCACAGTGACAGCGAGTCGTGGCCTTTCAGGACGGCGACCGAGGCCAAGTATTTTCCATCGGGCGAAATCAACAGCCACGAACCAAACGGCCATAGGCCCGACGTGGTCGTTCGCACAAACGAAGGCGAAACCTCTTGCACGCCGACCAACTTCGGGCGCCACGACGCGGCTTGATAGGCCCACGCGAATAACGCGAGCGGGATGATGACGAGGAGCCAGAGGCGTTTGGATCTCATGAACGCAATCGGTGAGACGGCGATTTATCGCGTCTAAAATATCTGACCTTCCTCAAAGCATCGGCAATTCCGACGTTGTAGACGCGATAAATCGCTGTCTCTACGGGGACACGTCACCTCAAAGTTCGGCGGGCAATTCGTCGCCTTCGACCGGCGTTTGGTCGCGCCGTTGGTTCATCAGCGCATCAAAATCGGCGCGCAATTGTTCGCGCGAACGCGCGGCGAATTTGGCTTTGCGCGCGGCCAAATCGCCCGATGCGAATTGTTTGCAGACGCGGCGAGCCGCCAACTTTTCGGCGACCGCCAGCAGAATCAGTTGGTTCATCGAAATCTTTTCTTCGCTCGAAACCACTGGGCGTTAGTTTTTCTTCTCCTTTTCTTCTAAACAGTGGGAATTCAGCGCTTGAGTGCCTCGCCACACACAGGACAAAAGAAACTTTCTTTGCTCCGATAAATTTCTTCGTCAACGGAGAAGGAGAAATGGGTTTGGCACTCTGGGCAGTCTTTACGAACGTCAATGCGCGGTTTCTGCTTCCCCATCTCTGGCGAGAACCAAACGTATTGGTCTTTTCCATCTTTTTTGGCTTTCATCATCGCTTTTTCTGCTGGAACTCGTGCAGGCGCACTACCTTCACGACGATCTGCCTCGGCAATACCAATACTCACCGTAAATTTCTCCACTCTATTATTGAGCAATACACCACTTGTTCACGTCTCTCGAATAATACGCACGGCTAAATCCGTTACTTTGAGAGAAGACAAGTTGCAAGCGACAACGAAAAATTCGTCACCACTCACATGAAAAGCGTAGATTTCATTAGAACATAGCTCTTTGAGAATGCTGCCTAATTTTACTAAAAACAGATCGGCGTTATCGTGTCCAAATTCGTTATTGAGTCGCTTCATATCGTCCATCTCTACAAACAGAAGATGCACAGAAGATTGAGCAACGAATAAATGCCAAAGAGCCTCCATTGCTTCTAAATTTGAAAGCTGCGTTTTAGCATCAGCGAAAATTCTCTGGCGCAGTTGCTCTTCCAAGGAGCGTAAATTATCACTGAACTCGGGAGGCAACGGAGGCTGCAATGGATTCATCTTACTCCCACTGACGCCTGTTCAGGAACCCAGATTAATGAAGCCACATCTTCGGGCTTCACTGCGGTGACGTGGCCGTCAGCGAAAACGATGTTGTTGCGCCCTATATGACGCGGCGGATCGCAAAGCGCCTCCAATCCTCCAGCGGCGTTGGCCACACCAAGCGAACTGTCAAAGAAAAGCGGCGTGCGCGAAGGGTCTTGCAACAGCGTCAAATAGAACCCGTTTAACGCCGAGTTCATCGCATAGCCAAACTCTAAATTCGGCGCGCCGGGACACTTGAACAAAATCGGGTTACGGACATAAGGCAGTATGGCGTCTTGCCACTGCGCACAATCAGGCATTTTCTCGTCCCAATCTTGAATATATTGCATCGCCGCCAATCCTAACTGTTTGAGGTTACTCTGGCAAGATGACTTAACGGCATTAAGACGCGCGGTATGAAACACAGGAAAAGGCGTATCGAGGTCTCCGGTATCGATAGAACCTTGGGTTGCAACGCGCAATTCCTGTCGCAAACCTTCTAATCCGGCGTTGAGTTGAGCGCCCAAAGCAGCGACTTCAGTATCCACGTTGGCCGCTATTTGTTGCACACTCTGCGTCGCCCGCGCGCGTTGCGCCCTGGGGATAACGGCGCTCAGGGTCTTTTTCAGCGTCGCGCGCAATTCGGCCAAGTCTCTCCCAGTAACGCCATAGCGGATATAGCGGCGATGCTGAAGGTCAAAGGGCACATCAGCCGATTTTTGGGTGAGCAAAACGACCTCTTTATCCAGCGAGCGAGCGCAACCGACTTCGTAAAACACATTTGGATTGCGTCCGGTCAAATCGGCAATAACCAACAGGCAATCGCGGATGTCATTTTCGATGCTCTCGATGATGATATCGGTATCGAAAATTTCATCGGCGCGTTTGCACCTCAACCCGCAGTCTTCGATAGCCGGACGAATGGCATCTTCGTAAATCTCAGTCGAATGTTCGCCTCCGAAGGGCATCGCTACGAATACGAAAGATTCGCTGTTAGTTTTAGTCATTATTTTCCTCTCTTTTATTTGCTCTAAAGTATAAAGCGTTTTACCGCTCCCGCATTAACTCCACCGCCGCCGTCACGCCGCGAAACGCCCGACTCGCGTCTTCGGCGCTCAACGTGCGTCCGTTGAACAGGCGCGCCATCTGATAGACCAACTGCAGCGCCGCATCGCGCGCGGCGCTTTCGGCTTCGCTTTGCAGCGCCGTCATCAACGGGTTGGCCGAGTTCAGCACCAAGGTGCCGGCGACTTTGTTTTCGTCGGAGGCGTGGTTTTCCAGATAATCGCCCAATAGCGCCGCCAACGGGTCGGCGATTTCGCCGTCGTCTATGGCTTTGCGGCCTTCGATGGCGAATTCGGCGTCTTCGGGATAGAACATCAGCGCCGGAATTTCGGGCGGACGAAACTCGCTGACCTGCGCGCTTACGTCGCGGCGGTCGTAGTAATCCAAGACCTGCGCCCACTGCTCGTTGTCAACCGGACGCAGCAGGTTTTTCGATTCGCCGTCGAGTTGAATCAATCCGCAATTGGCGACGCGCATCGAATAGCGCGCCAGAAACGGTTGCACGCCAAACCACGAAGCGTCAATCACCGGAACGCCGTGCGCTTCGGCCAACACGCGCTCTTGCAACGAGCCCAGTTCGCGCGTGGTGTAGTAGAAATTGCCGTCGCTTTGTTCGAGATATTCCGGCAAAGTGAGGGCGCCGCGCGAGGTGCGAAAAGTCACGATGTCGCAGACGGCCTCGAAAAAGCCTTCGTCGCGCGCGGCCCAACCGGTGATTAAATCGGTGTGGCCGCGCACGATCTTCTCCCACGCTTCGGGCTGATTCTCGGCGATGTCTTGTAAGCCCTGCGCCAACTGCGTTTCGATGGCGCCGCGCACTTTCTCGAAGGTCTCGTCCTGATGCAAATCTTCGCGCGAGGCCGTTGGCTGCAAGTGCGCGCAGTCAATGGCGCCGCGCACGAAGCGCGCCCAGGGCGGCAGCAAATCTTTGTCTTCGCGGCAGATGAACATACGCCGAATGAAGACCAGAACATCGCCGTATTCGCGCACCGACGCCACGCTCCCCGGCGGCACGAACAGAAAACCGCGCAACGGAATCGTGACCGTGTCGTTGCCGACTTCCTCGATGACATCGTGAAGCGGAATGATCGCGAGGGGCTCGCCGCCCTCGAAGGCGCGCCCGATATATTCGCGCGTCGCTTGCTCGACGTTGCGCGCGTTCCACGGCGGCGTGCCCAGATTGGCTTGCTGCGATTCGCCGTTGATATGAATCGGAATCGGCAGAAAATCGGCGAATTGTCGCACGATTTCCAACAGCGTCTGCTCGCGCAACACGAAACTCGCGGCGCTTTTGACGCGCAGTTCGACCGTCGTGCCGGTTTGGGCGCGCTTGGAATCTTTGATTTCGTAGGTCTCGCCGCCGTCTGAGTTCCACTCGAAAGCGTCGGCGCCCTGGAAACTTTTGGTGATGACTTTCACTTCGTCGGCCAGCAAAAATGCCGACAGAAAGCCGAAACCGAATTGGCCGATTAACCGCGCGGCTTCATCGGGCGACAAAGCGCTCAGGTTCTGGCGCAGTTCGCGGGTGTAAGAACGGCCAATCGTCGCCAGATATTCCTCGATTTCGTGGCGCGTTAAACCGTAGCCGTTATCGGAAATCGAAAGCACACGACGAGGGCCGTCAATTTGGATGTCGATGCGCGGCGAGTAATCGGTTTCGCCCGATTCGGCCTGACGGCGACGGCAACCGTCGTGGGCGTTTTGAATCAGCTCGCGCACGGCGACCTGTTTGTTGGAGTAAAGATGTTCGGCCAGCACTTTGAGTAGGCCGGGCAGATGAAGTTTGAAAGGTTGGCGCGTCGTTTCGGACATACGTTAAAGTATCGCAAAGCAAGCGCCATCGCGGAAAAGCTCAAGCCACCAAGGGCACCCAGAACACACAAAGAACACAAAGAAGCACGAGGAATTTAGTCGCAAAAGAAATCGCTTTCCTGTCTCTCTTTGTTGCCTTCTTCTTCTTTATGTTCTTTGTGTGTTCTGGGTGCCCTTGGTGGCTTGAGTTATTGTTCAGGGCGCCGGGGACAAGACGGTTGCTTCAACCAGACCGGTGTTTTTGCGCGGCTTGCGAATGAACGGTTGCTCGAACAAAATGAAGAAAATCAGCGCGAATCCCAGGGCGCCCGTAGCGCGCGCGAGGAGCATCAGGCTCAGTATAAAATCGTTGGCGTGCGGAATGGGAAACAGGCGAAATATCAGCAGGTGCATGAGGTAGAGGCTATACGAAATCACGCCCGTCCAGGTGAGAAAGCGCAGCACGACGTTGCCGCGAAAATGCCGAACCGGAACGCCGTGCAGCAAGATAAGCGCGCAACCGAAGATGATGCCCCACATCTGATCGAGGAGCGGCCCGAAAACCGAAATGCGCGCGGTATAATAAGTCGCGGGCACGATCAAAAGCGCCAGTATCAGCGCGCTCCAACGCACCAGCCGCGCGGGAATCGGACGCGAAACCAGGGCGGCGGCGCTCATGCCGATGGCGAACTCGAAGGCGCGACCGGGCAAAGCGTGATACCACTGCGCGCGTTGCACGTCCCACTCCGTCGAAAACCCCAACCAGTGGAACGCCAATCCCTGCCACACGACGGCGATGGCGAAAGTCACCAGCAATATCGAGCGCAACCCGCGCCGCGCGGCCAGAGCGACCAGAAGCGGAAAGATCAGGTAAAGCTGCGATTCGAGCGCCAGCGACCAGAACGCGCCGTTGATGCTGCCCAACGTCGAAGACCTCAGATTATGCAACATCAAGATGTGCATCGGAATGTCTTTGGCGCCCGAAAACGAGTGATCCCAGGGCAAGCCGTTTTGACGCGCCGCGACAATCAGCGCGACGATATAAATGAAAAGCGCCACATAATAGGTCGGCAAAATCCGCGTGGCGCGCCGCTTGAAGAACGCCTTCACGTCGAGCTTAATCTCGCTCAACGATTCGGCGCGGCGGGCCAGAGGGTAATACAGACAAAAACCCGAAAGCACCAGAAACAGGCTCACGCCCAGCCATCCCAGATAAGCGATGTTGGACAGAATCCGCAACGGCGTATGCTGGAGACCGGGCGGGATGACGTAAATTTCGGACGAGTGATTGAGCATCACCCACAGACAGGCGCCGCCGCGCAAAGCGTCAACGTAATCCATGCGCGCCGAAGCCACCGGGAGCGGCGAAGCCGGAGGCGGCGCGCTTTGCGTCTGGTTCGACATTATTTATAGAGAATCTGAAACGGCTTTCTGCCGCAGTAGCGAAAGAGTTGGGGCAGACACGAGGGGAACTTTCGGTTTTTTGACCAACAGCACGAACCCACAAACACAGGCGATGAACGCGACGATGACCGTCAGGTCAACGCCGCCGACCACGCGCCACGCGGGTTCCTGTCCGGTGAAACCGTAGAACAAAACGCAGTTGAGGTTGAGAATCAGCGCGCAAAATAGGAGGATACGCCATTCTCTCGTTAAATAAAACAGCGCCGCCGCCGCCAGACAGGGCGCGAACAAATGGTTCTCGTGAACGCCGGTATTGAACAGATAATAGGCGATAAACCCCAGCGTTGCCAGCCGCAGAGTGTCGGCGAATTGATCGCCAGCTTTGAAGGCGCGCAGCAACAGCCAACCGTAAAAACCGGCGAAGAGCAACTTAAACGGAGCCGTCAAAATCAGGCGACCCGACGAGAAATTATCGACTCTGCCTTCGACGAGGGGCCCGACCAAATCGGGTTTGAGCGCGCGAATGAGAAAGGTAAAAATCCACGGCAAATTGGTCGCGTTGCCCGAAAATACCGTTTGGCCGATGGCGGCTTTCCAGGCGGCCCACAGCGCGCCCCCGTAAATCAACGCGAAGAGCGCCAGGGCCAATAGCGGTAGGCCCACGATCAAAAGCAACGCCTGTTTGCGCGGCAGATTGCGCCACAGATAGACGAAAACGAAGGGCGCGAAAATGAGCGGTTGCCACTTGATGAAGATGGCGGCGACGAAAAACGTCATGCCCCAGGCGAACCGTCGCTCGGACAGCGCCCAGAAAGCGACTAACAAAAAGGGCGCGAAAAAGATGTCGATGTAGCTCAGGCCGAGCGTTGGAACCACTAATACCAAGCCCAGCAGTGCCGCGGTATCCAACCGTTTCGTCCACTCCCAGACGACGGCGCAAGAAGCCAATAATCCCAGGCCCAGCGCCGCTTTCAGCGAAAGCAACGGCGTCAGTCCGACGAGACGGCCAAAGTCGGCGCTCATCGCCAGCATCAGTTGGCTGAGCGGCGGATAATCCGCCGCCGCCAAACGGTAGGCGGACACCACATCGTGCGTCGTCGCCAGACGCGTCCAAGGCAACCAGTAGAGATCGACATCGCTCATACCGTGCGAGGCGAAAAGTAGCGCACAGAGCAGACAAAATGCTCCCGCAAGCGCGAGTGATGTCAGCAGATTCGGGCGCGGTAAATCGGGAGAATTCATCGAAAAAATTGGGCGATCAAAGCGCTCGCCTTTGTCCAGTTTTGGCAGGCGCAATGGAAGCACGCAGATACTATAAATCATTTCGACTACGACCGCAAAAAGCGCCGCCCGTTTTCACGAGCGGCGCTTTTTCGTTGGCGGCGTTTAATCCTTAATAGAGCAAATCCGAGAATTGTTGTCCGCAGCGAACCGAAGCGTGAGCGACCGCCCCGTTGGACGTTCTACTGCTTATGGGACAGAACTCTTGCACTTTATCCTCGCGGCGTTCTCGGCGGTTCAACGGAACGAAAGGGCGTCGGGCGACCAGATTGCGTCAAACTCGCTGGGTGAAATTTTGGAAATGTGGCCGTTTTGATCTGGAGTTGGGCACCAAAACTTATCTGATGGGCATCGTCAACGCGACGCCCGATTCGTTTTCGGGCGATGGCGTCGCCGCCGAAAAAGCCGTCGCGCGCGCCTTGCAAATGGTAGAAGACGGCGCCGACATTCTCGACATCGGCGGCGAATCCACGCGTCCGGGCGCGGCGAAAGTTTCGCTCGAAGACGAGTTGCGGCGCGTGTTGCCCGTCATCGAAGCTCTCGCCAATCGCGTTTCGATTCCGCTTTCGATTGACACCACCAAAGCCGTCGTCGCGCGCCGCGCGATTGAAGCGGGCGCCTCCATCGTCAACGAGGTTTCGGGCGCGACCTTCGATAAGGCGATGCTATCAACGCTCGCGCCCTCGGATTGCGGCGTGATTTTGATGCACCTGCGCGGCGCGCCCGATGCGATGCAGTGGAGTCAGAAAAGCGGCGGCGAAACCGACGGTAAAACCGATGTCATCGCCGAGGTTACAGCGTTCTGGCGCGCGCGCCGCGAGGCCGCCAATGTCGCGGGCATCGGCGACGAACGGTTGTGTTTCGATGCCGGGTTTGGCTTCGGCAAATCGGTCGAAGAGAACCTTGAACTGATCGCGCGCGGGCGCGAGTTGCATATGTTCGGGTTTCCGACGCTTTCGGGCACTTCGCGCAAATCTACTATCGGTAAGATTCTGGGCGGCGCGCCCGTCGAAGAGCGCTTGATGGGCACGGCGGCGACGGTCGCCCTGGCAATTGCCGGGGGCGCCGACATCGTGCGCGTTCACGATGTGCGCGCGATGAACGATGTCGTTCGCGTCAGCGATGCGATTTGCCGTTCTTTTTAGACAGGATGAACAGGATTGACAAGATAGATTTCGAGCGAGAGAAAGTCTCAAGGAAAATTGATTTTGGGAGTGGGCATCAACGTTTTATGTCGCTCGAAATCCATCTTGTCCATCCTGTTCATCCTGCCTAAAAATCAGTTTGAAACTGATGCCGCAACTCGCGGGTCGCGGCTTCCATGGCGGCTTCGTTTCCGGCCCCCGCGATGGCCGAGATCACGCACGCCATCGCGACGCCCGATTGGGCGATGGCGCCGATATTGGCGGGGCCGATGCCGCCGATGGCGGCGGCGGGCAAGGTCGTGGCGTTCATTACGGCGCGCAGACCGTCGAGGCCAATGGCTTGTCCGGCATCGGTTTTGGTTTGCGTCGAATAAACCGCGCCGATGCCGATGGTGTCGGCGCCCGCACGCTGCGCCGCCCGCGCTTCGTCGGGCGTGCCGCACGAGGCGCCGATTAGAAAATCATGGGGCACGACGGCGCGCACCGCCTCGACCGGCCAATCGTCGGGGCCGAGATGAACGCCGTCGACCTCGCATAACAGCGCCAGATCGAGACGGTCGTTGACCAGCAGTAGCGCCCCAGATTCGCGCGTCAAACGGCGCATTTCGCGCGCGATTTGCAAGAGCGGACGAGCGGGCGTGGTTTTGTCGCGCAGTTGAATCACGCGCGCGCCGCCGCGCAAAGCCGCGCGCGTGATGGCCAAATGTCCGCCGCCCAGATGCGCGTCGGTGATAACGTAAAGGCCGCGCAAACGTGCGGCAAACGATGAATTCATAAAGTTGTAGATAGTGCTACGTTAAGAGTGGATTGACGGGTGAGTTGCCGTTGTGAACCGCGCGCGTGAGTTAGGGCGCGCCGTATCGCAGCGTGCAAAGTTGAAGTTTCTCGTGTGCGTTATGGGCCGCCCTAACTCACGCGCGCGGTTCACAGGGTTACTGCCTCAAAATGCAAGCCAAACGCGCCTTACCATTTACCACATCCGCCATCTAATTTGAGCAAACCCCGCCAGAACGGACTCAAAAAAGGGAAAACCCTTGCCAATTGGCGATTATCTTTCAAGGGTTTCCCCACTTCTTCCGACTACGCTTGATTTATGGATGCGGTCGAAAGCAACTGCCCATGAAAAACATTCTGTTCCATCTCGAACCCGACTCTGGGGCGTCCTGACGCTTTCGCTGCTAACGATGGCGCCGCTTCCGTTTGTATTGGCGGCTCCCGGCGCGAGCGCGGCGATTTCGGCCAGTTTGCAGGCGTTCAAAGTCGTGCCGCAAAAAGACGGCACCGAAAAACTGGCCTCTGCCGATGTCGCCAAACCCGGCGACGTGATCGAATATCAGGCGACCTACTCCAACGAGGGCAAGCGCGCCGCGACCAACCTGAACGCGACGTTGCCGATTCCCGCCGCGCTTTCCTATGTGCCCAACACGGCTTCGCCCGGCGGTTTCCTGGCCTCGACCGACGCCCAGAACTTCGCGCCCGCGCCGCTCAAGCGCGCGGTCAAGGACAAAGATGGCAAGACCGTGATGGTCATGGTGCCGTTTTTGGAATATCGCGCGCTCCGTTGGAACGTGAAACAGTTGGCACCCGGCGCCGACTTCAAAGTCAGCGCGCGCGCCAGCGTGCCCGTAGTGCAATAAAAATTGGGCATTTGTAGGGGCGAACCTTCCCCTCTCCCATAGGCACCAAGCTAAGAAAAATCCATGCGCAAATAACCTGAAATGCTTCGCCCGAAAGATGATGCTCTTTTCATTGCGCAGCAACGCGTCAACGAAGGTTGACGCTTTCCTTGGCTGCGATTTTATATCGCATTTCGGCTTAGCTTGGTGCCTATGGGGCGAACCTTCCCCTCTCCCTCAGTTTCCCCGGCCCGAATTTCAAAGCAGATTTCCCCTGCTTTTTAGTTTCGTGCGCCGCATTTTTTTGAAACAAGCCTTAGAAACCGCAACACGGGCGCCGATGCGCTGACAAATCTCGTCGTCAACGACGCGACGCCGGCTTACACCACGTTCGTCAGCGCCGCCGACGGCACGCGTCCGGCGAGCCTGAGCGCTCCGACGATTGTCGCGCCCAACGCGGGCGGCAAAGGCGCGGTCTCGTGGACGTTCGGGGGCAGTCTCAATCCTGGGCAAAGCGGAACGGTGACGTTTCGTGTTCGGGTGCAGTAGGCCCAAAGAAAGCGGTAACCTTAATTTTGGAGCGTAGCCCGCGCGTTTGCCGTTTAATTTAGCAGCGGAAATATCACCATGAAATACAAACCCGGCACCAAATGGAATCGTTACCCCTCAGCGGCGGAAGAGGCCCAACGGCATCAAGAGTGGTTCGATGACTTCATGAAAAAGATGGAAGCCGACCCCGAAATTGGTCGGCGCCTGATGAGAGATGCGGGCATCTGGGACGAAAACAATAAACCCACCGAGAAATATCGTGATCCAGAGTAATCTTAATCCCGCACTGTGGGAGCGCTACGAGGTCTATCCTTCGTTCGTCCTGGGTTTTCACGGCTGTGACCGTGCCATCGGCGAAGCTGTGTTAAACGGCGAGATTCCCCATCTGAATCCCTCGCGCAACGATTACGATTGGTTGGGCGAGGGCATTTATTTTTGGGAATCGAATCCAGCGCGGGCGCTCGATTTCGCCCGCGAACGCGCGCGGGGCGGACGCAACTCGCGCGGCGAGATCAGCGAGCCATTTGTCGTAGGCGCGATTCTCGATTTGGGTCACTGTTTCAGCACCACCGAAATGACCGCGTTAATGCGCCTCAAAGAAGCCTACGAAACCTTGAGCGAAAATTACATCAGAGACAACATCCCACTTCCGTCCAACGGCCCGACTCTCAAAACGCGCCGTCTCGACTGCGCGGCCTTCAACCTGATGCACACGCTCGCCGACCTCGAAGGCCGCGCGCCCTACGACACCATTCGCGCCGCGTTCTCCGAAGGCGGCGAACTTTTTCCTGGCTCCGGTTTCCGTCAGGCCGATCACACGCAAATCTGCGTGCGCAACCTCGATTGCGTTTTGGGCTATTTCCGCCCGCTCTAACGCTTACTTCAGCTTCACCCGAAACAGCGTCCGCGACAGATACCCCAAAACGCCGATGAACATCATCGCGCCCGCGAAGGCCGCGCCCAATCGTTTCATGCCCATCGCCGCGAACGAGTGCTCGAACTGTTGCAACTGCGCGTCATCCACCCGAAAGCGCAATTCGCCATCGCTCAATCGCGTCAATAATCGCAGCGCCTCTTCGGGTAAAATCTCCGAATAGGTCAGCGTATCGAACGCTTTCTCCTGCGTCTCGTCTTTGATGCGCTTCAAATTCAAGCGCGATTTGATGATTTCGTCGGAGAAATCGTGGAACAATCCGGTCATATCGAACTGCGGGTCGAGGCTGCGTCCCATCGCTTCAGTCGTGTAAAGCGCCTTGGCCAACAACGCCAGACTCGACGGAAAATAGACGCCGTTTTTGCGTCCGCTTTCCAGAATCTTGCCGAACGCCTGACCGATTTGGATGCGCCGAAACCCGCTGCCAATCCACAGATAAACGATGTCGTCCACATCATGCTCGAACGCCGACAGTTTGGCGTCGCGGCTCGTCTTGGCCAAACGCAACAAATGGCGAATCGCGCTCTCGGAATCCTGATTGAGTAAGGCCAGAAAAAACGCCGACAATTCCCAGCGCTCGCGGTTGTTCAAACGTCCGACCATACCGTAATCAATGAAGCCGAAGACGTTGCCGGGCAAAGCGAAGTAGTTGCCCGGATGCGGGTCGGCGTGGAAGAAGCCCTCGATAAATATCTGGCGCAGAATCGCGTGAGCGCCGTTGCGCGCGAAAACCTTTGGGTCAATGCCGCGATTGCGCAGGGTGTCGGCGTCGTCAACCGGCGCGCCGTCAATCAAGTCCATCGTCAACACGCGCCCGGTCGAATAATCGTCGTAAACGTGGGCGATTTTCACCGTTTTGCTGCCCGCGAACATCGCCTCGAACCGTTTGGCGTGACTGGCCTCGGTGGTGAAATCCAGCTCGCGTTCGAGCGCGTCGGCGAACTGCTCGAACAGCGCGACCGGGCGATAACCGGCCAACTCGGGCGCGTGCCGCTCGATCCACCGGGCGACATAGCTCATCAAACTGATGTCCTGCTGCACCGTCGGACGAATGCCAGGCCGTTGCACCTTGATCGCGACGGCTTCGCCCGAAAACAGTTTCGCCCGATAAACCTGCGCCAACGACGCCGCGCCAATCGGCGTTTCGTCGAACTCCTCGAAGATGACCCCCAGCTTCTTGCCCAGTTCGGCCTCGATAATCTGGCGCGCTTCCTTGAACGGAAACGGCGGCACCTGATCGGTGAGCTTGCCCAGTTCGGCCATATATGCGGGCGGCAACAAGTCCGAGCGCACCGACAACATTTGCCCCAATTTGATGTAAGTCGGCCCCAGCCGAATCAATAAAATGCGCAACCGCTGCGCATCGGTTGAAGCGCGCGCCTGTTCGAGTTGGTCATCGTTGAGGCGCAGAAACCCCAGCAAACGATGATGCCAGAAGACGAAATGCGTTAGATGCGCCTGAGTTAAGACGTAGGCGAAACCGGCCTCGGAAACCAGCGTGATAACGGTGCGCAAACGCTTGATGTCGGCGACTTTGGACGGCAGGGCGAGAAGAGACATGAACGTTTAAAGGCTATCTTATCGAGGTGCCAGAGGGTGCATTGATTTTGGGCGCATGGCAATGCCCCTGACACCGAACCGCCTGTCCCGTATCCTGTGCGCATCGGGTAAAATTTAACGCGAATGGATAAACAAGTCGTCTCGCGCCAACGCGTCGCCGATCATGGCGAGGTCTATACCAACGCGCGCGAAGTCAACGCGATGCTCGATTTGGTCGAGGCGCAGACCCAACGCATCGAGTCGCGCTTTCTTGAACCGGCGTGCGGAACCGGCAACTTCCTCGCCGAAATTTTGCACCGCAAACTCGATGTCGTCCAAAATCGCTATGCCAAAAGCCAACTCGAATTTGAGCGTAACGCCGTCCTGGCCGTCTCCTCGGTTTACGGCATAGACATTTTGCAAGACAACGCCCGCGCCTGTCGCGCCCGTTTATTTAAACTGTTCGACGAAGTTTATACGCGACTCTACAGCGAACGCGCGCGCGAGCAGTGCCGCGAAACCGTTCGATTTATTTTAGAACGCAACATCGTGTGGGGCGATGCGCTCACGCTCAAAACCGTCGGTGACAAGCCGCAACCCATCGTCTTTTCCGAATGGTCGCCCGTGAGTGGAAGCCAGATCAAACGCCGCGATTTCATGTTTTCGTTTCTGGTCGAAAAAGCACATCAATTCCAACTGTTCAGTGACGAAGGCGAACCCGCCTATTTATCCGAGCCGGTCAAAGAGTATCCCCTGACGCATTTTCTGGAGGTCGCCGAAACTGAGTAGATGCGATATAAAATCGCAGCCAAGGAAGGCGTCAACCTTCGTTGACGCGTTGCTTTGCAACAAAAGTGAGCGTCATCTTCGAGCGTAGCCCGCGTCAACGAAGGTTGACGCCTTCCTTGGCTGCGATTTTATATCGCATTTTTACAATTGCAACTTTCAACCACAACCACAACCATGACATTGCCCCAGCCCCAACACTCTTACAACCCCGACGTGCTGACCTGTCTGGCCAATTTGAGCAACGATGAAGTGTTCACGCCGCCCCAGATGGCCAACCGCATTCTCGACTTGCTGCCGTCCGATTTGTGGAGCAATCCCGATGCGCGCTTTCTCGATCCGGTGTGCAAGTCGGGCGTGTTTCTGCGCGAAATCGCCAAACGACTCGATGCCGGTTTAGCGGCCCAAATGCCCGACCGCCAAACCCGCATCAACCATATTTTGACGCGACAACTGTGGGGTTTGGCCATCACCGACCTGACGGCGCTTTTGGCGCGGCGCAGCGTCTATTGCTCCAAAACCGCCGACGGGCCTTACTCGGTTTGCACCGCATTTGGCGACGCGGCGGGCCACATCGCCTTTGCGCCCACCCAACACGATTGGCAGGGCGGGCGCTGCCGCTTTTGCGGCGCCAGCGAAGCCGCCTACCAACGCGACGACGAACTCGAAACCCATGCCTACCAATTCATCCACACCCCAAACCCGCAGGAGCTGTTCAATAGACCTCTTGCAAAAGTCACCGACAATTGCGATGTTAGCGGGGCTTACGCCCTCTTCCAATCTTTGGGCGAAGAGAAAACCCCGATTGGAAGAGGGCGTAAGCCCCGCCCATTGAGCGAGTCAGAGCAAAAATCACGCTCAAAACGACTTATGCAAGAGGTCTAATATAAAATTCGACGTCATCATCGGCAACCCGCCCTATCAACTCAACGACGGAGGCTTCGGCAAAAGCGCCTCGCCGATTTACCACAAGTTCGTGCAACAAGCCAAAAAACTCGAACCGCGTTATTTGACGATGATTATTCCGTCGCGTTGGTTCGCGGGCGGCAAAGGTTTGGACGAGTTTCGCAACGAAATGCTTAACGATGAAAATCTTCGCAAAATTGTAGATTTTGAAGACGCCACTGAGTGTTTTGCTGGCGTGGACATCGCGGGCGGCATCTGCTATTTTCTTTGGGAGCGCGACGCAAAAGGTCAGTGCGAAATCGTAAACGTTCACAACGGCTCAGAAGTCAGTTCCACAAGATCGCTGAACGAGTTCGACAAACTCGTTCGCCACAGTGACGCTGTTCCCATTATTCGCAAAGTTCTCTCGAAGAGAGAAAGCAAGATGAGCGAACAAGTTTCGAGTAGAAAGCCTTTCGGATTAGCAACGAACGTGAGACCGCAAAAAAGTGGCGATATTATTCTGCGCTGGCAAAGTGGCGAAGGGCCGTATAAACGCGAGGAAATCACAACGGGCGCTGAAATGATTGACGATTGGAAAGTCATTACTTCTTATGTCGGTTACGACCATGCGGGAAGTCCTGGCAAAGATGGAAGACGCAGGGTTTTCTCGAAGATTGATATTCTGCCGTCAGGGACGATTTGCACCGAAACTTATCTCGTCATCGGCAGATATAAAGAACAATCACAGGCGCAAAATCTTGTCGGCTATATGAAAACGCGCTTCTTCCGTTTTCTCGTTTCACAGTTTATGTATTCACACCACATTACCAAAGATTCTTACGCGTTCGTTCCCGTTCTCGACTTCGACGAAGCGTGGACGGACGAAAAGCTCTACGCGAAATACGGTTTGACCGAAGACGAAATCGCGTTTATCGAAAGCAAGATTCGTCCGATGGAAGCGAAAGCATGAGGGTTGACAAATAAGCCGAAAGCGGCATAACTATACGTCTAATGAACCCCGAAGAAAAACCGCTGGCTCGATTCAAGGGCATACAAATTAGCACGCCGCCGATGGGAGAAAAAGCGCGGCGAGAAGTGGGGTTTCTGTTGGGCCGCGTTCAAGACGGCGAAGTTTTGGGGATGCCACAGGCGCGACCTTTACCAAATATCGCGGCGGGTCTTTATGAACTGCGCGTTCGTGAGGCCGATAAAAACTGGCGCATCTTCTACCGTGCCGACGACGAACGCATTCTGGTAATTCACCAGATCAACAAAACCACGCGAACTTTGCCGCAGCAAGACATAAATCTCATTCAGAGACGTTTGGCGGCTTATGACGCGGCGAAGATATAGGAGTAAAATCACGATGAACAAGGCACTTGAAGAATTGGTTGAGGAAGTCACGCGCGCCGAGCTTTTGGGACTAACGCCCGAAGATGAGGCCATCGTGAATATCAGACTTGCGTTGCATCGCAAGCTCAAAGAGGCGCGCGCGCGCAGTGGCCTGTCGCAAAGTGCCGTCGCAGAGCGCATCGGTTCTAGTCAGTCGCGCGTGGCCAAAGCCGAAGCCGGTAAACCGGAAATCTCGCTCGAATTAATGATTCGCGCCACGGTCGCCAGTGGCGCGACAGCGCAGGAAATCGGCGAGGCGATTGCCGCCACAGCGGTCGCGGCATAAACACCGAGTTGGTCAGGAGTTACGCAGTTGCCTCCACCTGTCATTCTGAGCGCAGTGAGGCACGAACGAAGTCGAAGAATCCATCACATAACGGCTTTGACAAAAGTGAGCTGTGACTTGAACGTCATGGATTCTTCGACTTTGTTCGTGCCTCACTGCACTCAGAATGACAACACGGAGGTGAGGAGCAACTTAGGTTGAATAAAGTTATCGACAATGAACCCTCCATTTTTCCCGCCGCGACCCGCCGCGACGCCGACGATTTACGCTTATGAAGATACCAATCCGCAATATGCCGGTTTGCTGAAAGTCGGCTACACCGCGCGCGAGGTGAAAACGCGCGTGAAGCAGCAGTATCCGACGCAAAAACCTGGGCCGTTGCCCTATCGCATCGTGCTGGAAGAATCGGCGATGCGCTCCGACGGCACCGCCTTTTCCGATCACGAAGTGCATCGCGCGTTGCGCGCGCAAGGCATCGCCAATCCCAATGGCGAATGGTTTGAGTGCGACGTGAACGCGGTCAAAGCCGCCCTCATCGCGGTCAAAACGCGCCAGCGTAACCTGGCCAACCGCACGCTTTCGTTCGCCATGCGGCCCGAACAAAGCGCCGCCGTCGAAAAAACCGCCGCTTACTTCCAAAGTATGTCGGGCGAAAACGAGGGCGCGGCGCCGCATTTCCTGTGGAACGCCAAAATGCGCTTTGGCAAAACCTTCGCCGCCTACCAACTCGCCCGCAAGATGGGCTGGAAAAAGCTGCTGGTTCTGACTTTCAAACCGGCAGTGCAAAACGCCTGGGAAGAAGATTTGAACTCGCACGTTGATTTCGAGGGCTGGCAGTTCATCTCGCCTGGCGGACTGAGCTACGAGGAGGCGGACAAAACGCAACCGTTCGTCTGTTTCGGTTCGTTTCAAGATTATCTGGGGCGCGACGCGAGCACCGGCGGCATCAAGCCCAAAAACGAGTGGGTTCACACGAATAACTGGGATTGCGTGATTCTGGACGAGTATCACTACGGCGCCTGGCGCGAGAACGCCAAAGAATTGTTCGAGTCCGAAGAGAAGAGCCATGCCCGCGCCGAAGAGGGCGAGGCGTTGGAATACTACGATGAAGAGATCATGCCGATCACGACCGATGCCTATTTGTATTTGTCGGGCACACCGTTTCGCGCCATCGCATCGGGCGAGTTCATCGAAGAGCAGATTTTCAACTGGACGTATTCCGACGAGCAACGCGCCAAAACCAACTGGGATAAGGAGGGCGAAAACCCCTACGAATCGCTCCCGCGCATGGTGCTGCTGACCTATCAGTTGCCCGACGCCATCCGCGAAATCGCCATGCAGGGCGAGTTCAGCGAGTTCGATTTGAACGTCTTCTTCGGCGCCGAGGGCATCGGAGAAGCGGCCCACTTTCAATACGAAGACGAAGTGCAAAAGTGGCTCGACCTGATTCGCGGTTCGTTTCTGGCGGCGACGGTTGACAACTTAAAATTGGGCGCCCAAAAGCCGCCGATGCCGTTTTCCGACGTGCGCCTGTTGCAAGTGTTATCGCACACCTTCTGGTTTTTGCCTTCTGTCGCCGCCTGTTACGCGATGCGGAATTTGTTGACGGCGCGCCAAAACAAGTTCTATCACGATTATAACGTCATCGTCGCTGCCGGCAGCGCCGCCGGTCTGGGAGCCAAAGCCTTGCCTCCGGTGTGTAACGCGATGGGCGATCCTTTGCAAAGCAAGAGCATCACGCTGTCGTGCGGCAAGCTGACGACGGGCGTGACGGTGAAGCCGTGGACGGGTATTTTCATGTTGCGCAACGCCAGTAGTCCCGAAACTTATTTTCAGGCCGCGTTTCGCGTGCAGTCGCCGTGGACGGTGCGCAATCCCGACGAGCAATCGCCCAACCGCGAGGAGATCATCAAGCAAGAGTGCTACGTCTTCGATTTCGCGCCCGACCGCGCTCTGCGCCAAATCGCCGATTACAGTTGCCGCCTCAACGTGGACGAGAACAATCCCGAAGCGAAAGTCGCCGAGTTCATCTCGTTTCTGCCGGTCTTGGCCTACGACGGCAGCTCGATGAAACAGATCGACGCGGCGGGCATCCTCGACATCGCCATGAGCGGCACGACGGCGACCCTCTTGGCGCGGCGCTGGGAAAGCGCGCTCTTGGTGAACGTGGACAACTCAACCTTAAAGCGCCTGATGAACAGCGAAGCCGCGATGCAGGCGCTGATGAGCATCGAAGGTTTCCGCTCGCTCAATCAGGAAATCGAGACCATCATCAATAAATCGGAGGCGGTCAGCAAAGCCAAAAAAGCCGCCAACGATGAGGAGCTGACCGCCAAAGAGAAGAAGCAAATGAGCGAAGACGAGAAGGAGTTCAAGAACAAGCGCAAGCAGATTCAGGAGAAGCTGATTAAGTTCGCCACGCGCGTGCCGGTTTTCATGTATCTGACCGATTATCGCGAGCACACGTTGAAGGACGTGATCACGCAATTGGAGCCAGGTTTGTTTCGGCGCGTGACCGGTCTGGGCGTTAAAGATTTCGAGTTGCTGGTGAGTCTGGGCGTGTTCAATAGCGGGCTGATGAACGACGCGGTTTACAAGTTCAAACGCTACGAAGACGTGAGTTTGAATTACACCGGCATAGACCGGCACGAAGACGAAGGCGTCGGCGGCTTCGATACGGTGATTAGCGCCGAGGATTATCGGACGAGCTTCGAGAACGTAGCGATTGGATGAGTTGGGGCGCGTGAGATTTCGGAACTAACTTGGCCCCCACCCCAGCCCTCCACGCAAGCGGGAGAGGGCTGGGGTGGGGGCTACCAGTGACGCACAACTTTACCTGCTTTTCAAAACTCGCGCCACCGGTGCGAGTTTTGAGAACTGCAACTACTGGTTGCAGAATTTCGGTAGACGCAAACTGCCCGTGTCCGATCAACGCGCCCGCTAACCCACGCGCGCCCATTCCGGTTCGTCTTCGAGGCGATACAACAGTTCGCCCACGCTCGACATATAACACGCCTTCGTCCTCGCGGTTTTTAAATTCATTCGATCAATGCGGCGATTTCGATGGCACCACGTCGCGATATTTGTCCCAGTTCTTTACCAGTTCGGCGACGACGCGCCCGCCGACGCTCTGCGCGGCTTCGAGCGCCTCGCCGACGGCGAAATAGGCGCCGCTTCGCCCGCGCACCAAACTTTCGGCGGCGGTCATGTCGGGCGGCGGCGAATCGAAATCGCTCACCGTCCGCAATACCATCACTCGATTTAAGTCAACCCGTTTGGCTTTGGCCAGAAAGGTCAACGCGTGTAAGGTGCCGGTGTCTTCCATCGCCGTCGTGACGTAGTTGCCGGTTCCGCCGCTCCAGTAACTCACCCAGTCGTTGGCGCGCTGGCTTAGCAAACGGCCATGCCAGAAGGTGCTGCCCGATAGGTCATCGCCCTTCATCACCGAGGGCGGCTTCTGCGCGTTGGCATGGCCACGAAACCGCGCGCGATACTGTTCCATACGCGGGTTGTCGGCCAATTTCATCTCGCGCGTCAACTCGAAGGCCCAGTTTTGCAAGTCGCCGTTGAGCCGAAACGCCTCGCCGCGATTGTTGGCTGGTTGTTGGTAAGGCCGCGTCTTGCCCCAGGGCAGATAGCCGCTCGGCCAATCGGCGGGCATCTCGCGCGCATCGAGTTCATAAGCCAAATCCGCATCAACGACCCACTGCGCCCACACCGCGCTGCCCAACGTCGTATCTGCGGGATCGCCGCCCGCGATGCCCGCGACCAGCCAGTAAGCCTTCGACACATCGAAGCGCGCGTCCAATCCCAGCGCCATCACCGAAGCGGCGGCGCGCGCCGTGCCGACGCCCGTCACCAAAGCCAACACACCCTCGTCATTGCCGCGCGCGTCGCGCTCGGCGGCGAGCGGATAACGCCGCGTCAATCCCAACCGCTCGACCCATAACTGCAATTCGCCGGGCACATCGCCCTGGTCGTCGCCGGTCTCGAACGCCGTCACTATCACGACCTTGACCGGAATCGGTGCCACCATCGGTGCAACTGGAAGCGGTCGCGCTGGCGCCGTTTGAGAGCGACTCGGCGATGGAGTCAATAACAGAGCAGCCCCGACGAAAGTCGCGCCCAACCACGATTGAGAGCGGCGAAACGAAAAGAATAAGTTCATCTTGATGAGCATTTTACCTCTTTGGCGCTAGTCGTCGCCTTTATTTAACAAAGATTTAAACCAAAATTAATCTCCACGAAACACACCAGCAGAGACGATGAAGCTAAAATGAATTGTCGCCGCTCGAATGATAGTTGATGTGGATTCTATCAAGAGTTGGGGGACGGGATTTTAGGGAAGTTACGATGACTTTTATGCCTTCATTTTTTGGTCGTGCCGCGCGCCGCTTGAGCCGCGCCTCTGCGGGCTCCGGTGCCGGACGGTGCCTGGCGATTAGCGGTCTGTGTCTGGTGGCATTTGTTGCGGCGGGATTGCAAAGCAGCGACGCCGCGCCCGCGCGTGCGACGATGAATGGCGTGCGCATCGCCAACGGTTTCCCGACGCCTCCGCCGCCGGTTGATCCAACTCCCGTTGACCCGACTCCCGTTGACCCGCAGGTGACGCCCACCTCGGGAACTCCGGATCCCACTCCATCGGGTTCTCCTGTTCCGACGCCGCCGATAGACAAGGCGCCGCCCACGCCTACTCCCAAAGGCACTGCCACCCCGCCGCCCACTCCCACTCCTACACCCGCCCCTCCCACAGTGGACAGCGAAACTCAATCGTTAGTGGCTGGAGGCGTGCGCGTCGGGCCCTTTTACTCTTCGGTTGCCGTCAATCCTCATCAGGTGGAAATTTCTGCGACTGTAGAACCAGTAAACGGAGTTGCTGCTAATCAGGATGTCGAGTTTAAAATCACATCTCAACACGACGGGCAGAAGATTCAGCCTGGTCTTGCCGAGCGGGGTGAAGAGGCGCCCACTTCCAGTAAAACGGTCAAAACCAATGAACAAGGTGTTGCTCGCGTTGTGTTAACCAGCGGTTCTGACGTTGGTTCTGTTGCAGTTCAGGTGACAGCGAACGATAAATCTGTTACCAAGGATTTTACCGTTGAAAAAGCGGAGAGCGATTGGGATGCAACTTCTGTTGGAGAGGACGACAAAGGCGATCCCATTTTGCGCTTGAAGTTGACCTACGCGGGATTGCCCGTGAATGGACATCCCATTTCGTGGAGAATTACCAAAGTAAAAACGCTAAGTGGTAAGTTAGTGCAAGTGGGACAGTGGAATGATTACGCGCATCTTACCGGAGTTTCCGCCAATGGTGAAGCTGTTAGCACAACCGGAGCTTCGGTAACGCCAGGCGAAGCTGCCGCGTATGTCGCTTTGGGCTGGGCCATGGAGACTCTGCACTATAGCGCGGACGACCGCTTGATTTACCTTGCAGATTCGGATTCAGACGAATCGCCGGATCAATCATCGCAATCTCTTCAATCTGAGGCCGCAACAATGGCTCTCGCGGCAATTCTCCCGCTGCAAAAGCACAAAGAAGAGGCCAAAGTCACAGTTGCAGCGAGTTCTGCTGCCCTACTTCAAAGCAGCTCGAAACCCGTGAATGGAACCACACCTATCGATCTCAGAAAGGTTCGTGAGTCAACTTCGCCTCAAGGTGACATCATAAAGGAAACGGGCAATCTATCGAATGCTCAGGTGCCGGTCATGTTCAAGACGTGGATGAAGTTTTCGTTCGATCCCACACTTGTCTATGAAACGAAAGTCGATCCTGCGACTGGTAAGGAAAAGTTGGTGATGAAAGAACTCGACGAAGACGACTTCAAGGCTTTGGTTCGAGATATTGACTGGTCATCCTCTTCTGGCGCTTCCAGTTCCAATTTGCCCCAAGCCATCACTTCCAAGGAGTTTGGCAACAGCATGATCTACTTCTTCAAGTTCATGGGGCCGGAGCTAATCAAGGAGTTTGCCAAAGATACGGCTAATCCCCTCGCCAGAGGGAAAAGAGTCGCCGTCACCGTCGTTGGGCTGGGAACCGGTTTTGTCGAAGCGGCGACAGGAACGTTCCAAATGGCGGCGGATCCGGTCCAGACGTGGAATGACATCAAAGTCTTTGTCGGTGATGCGGCTAACGACAATCAGCGTCAACTCATGACTACCGCGCTACAGGCGAAGTTGGCGGAGCATTACGACATAATTTATCGTGACGCCGTAATGGCCGACGGCCATAAAGCGGCGTTCACATTCGGCAGAGTCGGCGGTTACTTTCAATTCGATGCCGTGCTTGGTGCTGGAGTCGTGCGTGCAACCAAGATGGCGAAAGGAACCGCACTCATTCGGCGTCAACGTGCTCTTGTCAAATATACAACCCGAGCCACTATTCGCAGCATGGGCCGCATGGTAAAACCGGCCCAGGCCATGACTCAATTTGGCTTAAAGAGCATAGCCGCACGTGGCCTGAAAGTCACAGGTAAATGGACGTTGAAATCGAAAACAGCACCGGTTTTCGCGTTTGAGGCTCTTAAGACATCGACTGCTCGAATTCTGCGCTACAACCCCGCAACCAAAGAGTTTGTCGTCTCGACCGTCAACCGTTCCCAAGTTCCGTTAGGCACTAAAAATGGCGCTCGCTGCTACTACGCTCGAATCACCTTCGTCGTTGACAAAGCCAAAAAGCAGTTGAGAATTACCGGCATCGAACTGATGGAGCATTTGCCCAAGTGCTTCGTCGCGGGCACACCGATTCTGATGGCCGATGGCACTCACCGCGCCATCGAGCAGATCAAAGCGGGCGATTTGGTAATGAGCCGCCATGAAGCCACCGGAGCGACCAGCGCGCAAAAGGTCACGCAAACCTTCGAGAATCAAGTGAACGCGACCCTCGTTCTCGGCTTCAAGAACGGCGAAACCATCGAGACGACGAAAATGCACCCGTTCTACGTCGAAAGCCAGGGCTTCACGCCTGCGGGCGAGATGGGCATCGGCACCGCAATCGTCACCCGCGCGGGGCCGTCGGCGATTCTCGCTTCTTCGCAGGTTCGCAATCAGAGTGCGACGGTTTACAACTTTGAGGTCGAGAAGACTCATACTTACTTCGTTGGGCACTCCGATTTATGGGTGCATAACGCTTGTCGTTTTGCAGCTTCCTTTGTTAAGCACCTGACCAAAGGTGACGGTTTTGCTTTCGGCAACCAAATCTCTGGATGCCACAACTTAGAGGAGTTCTTGAAGTTCACCAGTGCAAATGGCGTCAAAATTGTAAGTCAATATGACTTACCTGTTAGAGGTCTTGTCCAAGTCCGGTATGAAGGCTTCGTTATAAAAAATGGAGTTCGCGTTGTCAAAGAGTGGTCGAAAACTCTCTACAATCCCAAGTGGATTTCTGATGGTAAAATGATAGGCTTTATAAAAGAAGCTTATGAGGACTCTGTCGCTAACGGTTTGAAGCAAAGCCTGAACAATGGCTCCGAGAGGTGGTGGGGCTTCGTTGAAATTGATGGTAAGCAGGTCTATTTTCAAGGCTATGTTCAGATTGAAAATGATGTGCAAGTCATCAAAACCGGTTTTCCGAGGTATTGATCATGGATGAAACAGAATTTCCATTGCGTCTGCAAAATGAAGACTTGATAGATGCCGAACATGGCTGGATCAAGATTTTGTCGGTAACTAGAGACAAGGAGTTCGTTCCTTCTGTCAAAGAATTGGTAGAAGAATCTCTTTACCCTTTGGAGGGGGAAGTTATTTACCAGAATGAGTGTGGTGATTTTGTGATCAACATCGATATATACGGAGATGTATTAACGCTTAATCCAACTGTGTTTTGGAAGTATGTGCTTTTGTCGGTTGAAAGGCACTACTCATACAAAAGGCATGGTTATGAGCAGTGCCCTGCGTTGATAGAAGCTATTCGCCAAAAAATAGAGGAGGCTGAGAAGTAGCTTTGTTTTGAGAATGGCGAGCAAATCGAGACGACGCCCGAACATCCGTTCTACGTCGAACATCAGGGCTTCACGCCTGCGGGCGAGATGGGCATCGGCACGTCCATCGTTACTCGCGCGGGGCCGTCGGCGATACTCGCTTCATCGCAAGTTCGCAATCAGAAAGCGACGGTTTACAACTTTGAGGTCGAGAAGACTCACACTTACTTCGTTGGGCACTCCGATTTGTGGGTGCATAATGTTTGTAAAGTCAAATGGGTTTCATTCCAATACAGGGGCAATGGTGGCATATTTGAAAAGGCGATTGATCACATATTTGATCGTCATAACATACAATCCACGGCCACTGATGCTTCCAAGTTTTTTTCTTCCTACAGCAATAAGGGGAGTTTGAAAACATTGATTAGCGATGGTGCCTGGAAAGCCACCCCGTCTGACATAGTCCAGACCTTCCAAAATGGAGATATACGCGTTGTGTATGATTTCGGATATGATATAGGAACATCTCTTCCAAAACCAAATGGAAGCGGGGGATTTGTCACAGGGTCTACAACCAGCAAGATAGAGATGTATATCACTGCTGCTGGGGAGATAAGGACCGCATACCCGCTATAGAACCCGATATGGGGCAAGACCCGACTTATCTCAATATGGGATAAGGGCCGCATACCCGCCATAGAACTGGCATCCGCTACAGCAAATTTGATTGCCGTGTTATTCTAACGCAGCAGACTTCAACCTTCTCTCAATCGCATCAATTTTCCTAAAGATACCATTGAGGGAAGGTTGAGAGTTTCAATACCTATTCGCGACAAACGGCGAGTAATTTCCTATCGCAAATCACAACAGAAAAATATCCACATGAAAATTACATATAGTATAAACAAAGAAGATGTAGAGGAGGTCAAGATGATGTTACGCTCTGAAATAAAAAGTCGCCCAATTTCTATGTCACAAATATTTTATGCGCAAGTTTATATAGAGAACGAAAAAAGTGGCGATTATATAAATATGGGTGAAATCCCCTTAGTCTTTTTTCTCATAGACATAATCTATTTCTTAATTTCGAGTAGCGATAAGCAGATATACCAGCAGATAATCAATGATGAGAATCAAGATTACACTGTTTATTTGAAGAAGGATGGTAGTAAACTGTTCGCTTCTTTCGTCAAAAATGGGGGAATAAAATCTATTGAGTTTGACCTTCCTGAAAAAAGTGAGATTTCGAATTTCGCAAAAATATTCATTGAAGACTACATGAGATTAGTCCCTGAGTTGGAAGGTTATTCCAACATGAAATATGTTTACAAGGAATTAAGCTTGTTGTAAAATTGATGGCCGATGGCAGCCACGTCGCCATCGAGCAAATCAAAGTCGGCGACTTGGTGATGAGCCGCGACACCATTACCGGCGCGACCAGCGTGCAGAAAGTCACGCAAACTTTCGAGCGCCAAGCCGACGCGACGCTCGTGCTGCGCTTGAAGAACGGTGAAACCATCGAGACGACCAAAGAACACCCGTTTTACGTCGAAAGCCAGGGCTTTACGCCTGCGGGCGAGATGGGCATCGGCACCTCCATCGTCACCCGCGCGGGGCCGTCGGCGATACTCGCTTCATCGCAAGTTCGCAATCAGAAAGCGACGGTTTACAACTTTGAGGTCGAGAAGACTCACACTTACTTCGTTGGGCACTCCGATTTGTGGGTGCATAATGTTTGTAAGCTCAGATGGGATCCGATAAAGAAGATTTACGTAAGCGTTGAGACAGGTGCTGAAGTGACACGCCCACAGATCATTGCTTCGCTTTTTGGCAAACCTGGTTTTGCTGGAAAAATCCCCATCTTACTTGATGAAAATTTGTCTTACAAAATCGCAATCAAGTTGCGCGAGCTTGGATACGATGTGTGGTCTGCACAACGTCTCTATGATGCAACAGGGGTAATTGACCCGCATATCATAGAAGATATGACCAGACTTGGCGGAAAGGTCATCACGAAAAATCATGGTGATTTCCCCGAATCATTGTTGATTAAGGCACCACGAGCTAATGGCCTTTCCGTAGATGATATTGTAAATGCGGTTGAACCGCTTTTGCCACGATGATGGGCATACATCTGGAGGACAACCATGAGTGAAATAAAAACGCTGTTTAGAGACGAAGGTCATTACTATGAATGCCATAGCCGTTGGATCGAACAGCGAAACAATTGGCATCCCAACATGAAAGAAGAGGACACTCCAGATGAGTGGTATGATCAACAGTGTGGGTCTTGTCAGTTTTTTGTGCCTTTGTCTGGTTCTTTCAAAAGCGATTATGGCGTTTGCTCTAACGCTCAATCTCCTTTCGATAGAACTGCTATGTTTGAACATGACGGCTGCATCCATTTTGCTCCATCAAATACTTGGGTGTCCGATGAAGTGGATTAAATGGTGGCGACGGAGCCACCGGAGCGACCAGCGCGCAGAAAGTTGTGCAAACCTTCGAGGATCAAGTTCAGGCCACGCTCGTGCTGCGTTTGCAGAACGGCGAAACCATCGAGACGACCAAAGAACACCCTTTCTACGTCGAAAGTCAGGGCTTCACGCCAGCGGGCGAGATGGGCATCGGCACCTCCATCGTCACGCGCGCGGGGCCAGCGGCGATACTGGCTTCATCGCAAGTTCTTAATCAAATCGCACCGGTTTACAACGGCCTACATCGCTCCAAACCCTTCCACTTAATAGTTCACACAAAACGATTTCCCATCATGTTTCATCCTTCCATTTCCCGCCGCTTCTTGCTGGCAACTCCGCTCTTCCTTACGACGCTTTCGCTGGCTTTCCTCGACGCGCCTCACGCATTCGCTCAACAAGCGTCGCCCGCTATCACGGTGCCGCGCACCAGTTTCGCGCCGCCTTCGCGCGATGCCGATGCCGGAGCAATTGCCGACTTGCAACGCGAGTTGGCGCCCCTGGAGAAAACCGCGCCCGCTCAGGCCATCGCGCGCTATCGGTCGTTTGCCGCCGAACGATTCGCGCTCAGCTCGCGCGCTCGTCTGGCCATCGCCGATGCCATCGCGCAGGTGCAACTCAACGGCTTGCGCGATACCGACGCGGCCCTGGCGACTTACGCCAGCGCATTTGGCGAATTCCCGACCGAGCCGTTTGCTTTGAACTTGCTGGTCGAATCGAGCAAGATTCTCATCGCCAATAACCGCGCGCCCGCCGCCGAAACTTTGATTCGCGCGCAGTGGCCCCTGGTTCTGTCCGCCAGTCCCAACGTCGCCAGTCCGGTCATTCAGCAATTGGCGCGTTCGCTCACGCAGCAGGGCAAGAAAGCTGAGTTGGTGGAGATGCTCGAAGAGGTTCTGGTGAAGTCTCCGGCGTTTCTGGACGACGGCACGCAGAGCCGCCCGCAACGCGACCAGAGCCGCGACTCGTTTCTGTTGCAGGGCACCGACTGGGGCTGGATGTATGACGGTCTGGAGAAAGCTCTGCTCGATCTGGGGCAGACCGATAGAGCTCTGGGTTGGGCCAAAGCGCGCTATATGACGGCGATCACCTCGAGCGGCGCCGTTGACCGCGCGACGCGGAGTCTGGCGCGCGTCGCGATGGCCAAAGACCCGTCGGGCGCGCTGGCGTGGAGTCTGGCGCAGGTGCGCGGCGGAGCCGTCGAAACCGATCCGCTGCAAAGCGTCGCCCTGCCCGCCGCGTTGAAGAATCTGGACATCGCCAAAAGCCGCCGCGACCGCGACCAAGTCGGCGTGTTGATCGCGCACGGCGATCTCGATCAGGCGTTGCTCAAGGGCGCGCGTTCGCTGGTTTCCGATCCCAACAAACCTTACGGCGCGCTCGACATCGCGCGCACCTTCAAGGCGGTGGATTTGAACACCGACCGCGCCAATCAGTGGTTGGAGTTCGCCCGCACCGGACGGGGCACCAATCCGCTATCGGCCTACTTCGGCGAGCGCAAGTTTGCCGAAATCGAAAAGGTCAGCGCGCTCGCGGGCAGCACGACCGCGCTGCAAAAGTTGCGGCCCTTCGATGAGCAAGCCTCCGAGGCGCCCTACAAAGTTGTTTTGCTCAAGGCGGGCAAGCTCACGCCCCAGGCGGCCTGGGAGAGCGGCGCCCTGGATGCCGACGAGGTGCTCTACATTTTGCAGCGCGGGGCCGGACTCATCGACGGCGAGGGCCAAAACGAGAACAAGGGCATTCGCCTCGATCTGGTCGGGGTAATGGTCAAGCATCAACCGCAACTGCTCCAGCCGACCGACGATAATCAGAGCTTGATGCTGCCGGTCAGCGACTACTACATCAAGAACAAAGACCCGCGCACCGAAGGTTTGCTGCAACTCATGTTAAAGCAGGGCGCGGCCCAGACCGTCGAGGGCAAAACCACGCCGCGCGCCTGGTTCTATCGTCCGGTTCTCAACCGGCTGGCCGATTACTATCGCAACACGGGACGGCCCGAAAAATCGCGCGACCTGTATGCGAGCGAGGGCGAGCAGACGCGCGACAGCGATCCCATCGCATCAAGCGTGGCGACCTTCGAGGCCGCGCGCTCGGCGCAGTTGGCCGGCGACACCGAGGGCGCCGATGAACTTTATGCGCAAGTCGTGAGCGGCGGTTATGGCTGGACGGCGGGACTGGCATTGTGGGATCGGGCCAACGCGCTTATTGAGCAAGGCCAGCACGAAAAGGCGCGGCAGTTGTTGCAACAGCCCGTCACCGGCGTGGGCGTTGACAAAGTTCGTGTTGGCTTGCAGGCGTTGTTGGCGCTCTCGTATTATCGCACCGGCGAAATCGAACCCGCGCGCGCGGCGGCGCAAGCCTCGCTCGACGCCTTCGCCGTCAGCGATGTTCGCGAAGGGCGCGGCGTTGTCGAACAGGCGAATAGCGCGCGCGAACTGTTGGCCAGGCTGGATGGTTGGCAGCGCCAACCGATTCAAGTGGAACCGGCGGAACTGCGTTTCGGTCGCCGCGCCATTGACGAAATCACCACGCTATCGTCGGCCAAAGACGCTGCTATCGTGCGCTATGTGCGCGTGAAAACTTTGACCGATGAACCGTTGGAAGCGGTCAGCGACAATCCCAAGGTTCAGGTTCAGATGCTGGAAGAGATCGTTTCGGCGACCTTCTCGACCGTGCGTGAGTTGCAGATCAGCGTGCCGTTATTGACGTTGCGCCAAGGCTTAAACGCCGACATTACTATTCGCAGCAAAGATAATCCGCAACGTGCGGTCGTGCTGCCGTTGAGTTCATTACAGGGGCCACAAGACGAAGCGTAGAACGTTAACCAACCCGCGCCCATTCCGGCTCATCTTCGAGGCGATATAACAGTTCGCCCGCGCGCTCGACGTAGAGAATGCCTTCGTCCTCGCGATTCAAGAAATCCTCAACGTTAATCGTCGCCGGATCGCGATAGCCCAGATTGATCTTTTCACAAACCTCGCGCGCAATGCCGGTTGCCAGCGTGACCCGAATGCGCGGCTGTTCGACGCCATCCACCATTACACCGACGCCCCTGACGTGCGTTGAGTGCGCCAGAATGCCCCAGGGTTCGCCCTTGAATTTGTCCCAATCGGCCAGAAAATAGGGCAAGGTATGATAGCCGATGCGCTCGATAATTTCGCCGTGAACCGGCGAAACTTCGGTGATGTGCGGCGCGTAAATAATCAGTTCGCCGCCATCGGCCACGACCGGCTCTAACTTATACATACATTTGCCGCCGACCCACAAATCGTCATACATCAAAGGCGCCTGACTCAAAACCGTCTTGAACGGATGTGGCACGCGCTTGACGTTGACGCTATTGCTCAAATCGGCGGCTTCTTCCCAGGCGGCTTCGGGCGTGCCAACCGTAAGAGCGACGAGCGATTTATCGGGCGCCACGACCATACAAAACGCGGCCTTGGGAACCGGAACCATCGCCGCCGCGCGGTCAACGACGGCGCGCACCGCCGTCCATTTGTGGCCGATAACTCTGGCATTTGTCAGAACCGCGCCCAGCCAGTGAAAGAAGTTGAGCACTTCCGGCCCGCCGATGCCGGGGAACAGATATTTGTTGCCGCCCGAAAAACCGACGACTTCGTGCGGAAAGACCGGCCCGACGATGATGATTTGATCGTAACCCAATGCCGTTTTGTTGAAGGTCACTTCGACATCCATCTCGAACAATCCGCCCGACAATTCGCCGATTTCCGCCGAGGGGATCGTGCCCAACGTTTGTAGCGCATCGGGATTATCCCATTCGTGATTGAGATAGTTGACATCGGCATATTTGCTGGCACGTTCGTCGGCGCTAATTTCGAGACGCGCGTTAATCTGCTCTTCGCTCATCGGCGGATGGGTGCCCAGAGCAATCATCACGTCGAAATTACGGACTTTATCACCGACCATATCGAAGATAGTTTGGAACAGCAAGCCAACGGGCGCGCTCCGCGTGGCGTCGGGCACGACGAGCAAAACGCGTTTGCCGTCGAGTTGCAGGCTATCGAGAAAAGGCGCGGCGATGGCGCGAACTTGGGAGGGGGAAATCATAACTTTTTATTTCTCACAAAGAAACAAAGATCACACGAAGGACACAAAAGGTTTTCTTGAATTCCTTTGTGTCCTTCGTGTGATCTTTGTTTCTTTGTGAGAAATTTACCTAAATCGTCATCGAAGAAAAGCCGCCGTCCACCACCAAATTCTGCCCGGTCACGAAGCCCGACGCTTTAGCGGAAGCCAGAAACACCACGGCGCCCGCCAACTCTTCGGCGCTGCCAAAGCGCGCCATCGGCGTGTGACCGATGATTTGACCGCCGCGCTCGGAATAGCTTCCGTCGTCGTTGAAGAGCAGTTTCTTGTTCTGCTCGGCGGGGAAAAAGCCCGGCGACAAAGCGTTGACGCGCACGCCTTTGGTGGCCCATTCGCGCGCCAGAAACTGCGTCAGATTAATCACGGCGGCCTTTGCCGCGCCATAAGCCACGACGCGCGAAAGCGGAATCATGCCCGCCATCGAAGCGACGTTGATAATCGAACCTGCGCCCGCTTCGACCATCGTTTCGCCCCACACCTGACAGGGCAAGAGCGCGCCGCCGACCAGGTTCAAATCGAAAACATCGTTCCAGGCGTCGCCCGGCAACTGGCAGAAATCGGCGCCGGGCGGAAGCGTCGCGTCGGGCTTGTTGCCGCCGGCGGCGTTGACCAAAATCGTCGTCGCGCCCAGCTTGTTGGCGATGGCATTGCGCGCTTTAATTAATTCGCCTTTGTCGAGCGCATCGGCGGCAAAGAACGCGGCTTTGCCACCGGCGTCCTCGATTTCCTGCACGCGCGCCGCGCCATTTTTGGCGTTGCGCCCGATAATCGCGACGCTCGCGCCGTGTTGCGCGAGCGCGAGGGCCATCGCGCCGCCGAGGGCGCCAGTCCCGCCAATGACGGCGGCGGTTTGATTGGTTAAGTCGAAAAGATTCATAATTTCAGATTGCGGATTGCGGATAGCAGATTACAGATGGGTTAAAGAGAATCAAGCGTGTTCGCTTTCCTCAACCTATCCGAAATCTGCTATCCGATATCCGACACCTACCCATAAATTTTGCCATATAACGCGTTCTGTCGCTCTAAGGCGCGCCGGTAAACCTGGTGATTCGCGGCGTCCGGCGCCAGATGTTCGCCGCGCTCGAACGGAACATGGGCCGCATCTTCAACGGCGCCCAGATGTTCCAGAGCCAACAATGCCGCGCCACGCGCCGAGGCTTCGTGTTCGCGGCTGCCGGTCAGAGGCGCGCCCAAAGCGTCGCACAAAATCGCTTGCCAGGGCGGAATGCCTTCCAAAACGCCGCCCGAAAAGATGATTTCGGCATCGGGCGCCAGCTCCAACAACAAGGTGCCAATCGCCGCGAATCGCAAGGCCGCGCTCTCCAAAACCGCGCGCATTACGGTTATCGGCTCGGTATCCAGACTCGCGCCCGCCAGAGCGAAACGCGCGTCGCCGTTCCATAGGGGCGCGCGTTCTCCGGCCAGAAAAGGCAGAACTGTCAGACCGTGCGCGTCCGGTTTCATCATCGGGATTTGCGCTTGCCAATCGTCGGGCAGGCGAAAGTTATGGCGCGTCCAATCCAAAACGTTGCCCGCATTGGACAGCGCGCCGCCGACAATCGAGCGGTTCTCGTCCACGCGATAACGCCACAAACCGCGCGGCGGCGCGCCGGTAAAGTCGCGCAGAACCACGCGCATCGCGCCCGAAGTTCCGGCATTCAAACCGATGCGCGTTTCGTCGGCGCAGCCCGAACCGATGTTGGAACAGGCGCCATCGCCAATCGCCGTGAACCAACGCGCCTGCGCCAACTGCGGCCAACGCGCCGCCAAATCGGACGTAAGCGGCGGCAATTCGGCGTCGAACGGTGGCAACTGCGCGCACTCGATGGGCAGATGAGAAACCATATCATCGTCCCACTCGCATTTGTTTTGATGAAACAATCCCGTCCCCGAAGCCATCGCCAGCGAGACGCGCGCCTCGCCGCACCATTTCAGGCCGAGGTATTCGCCAAAGCCCATCCACTTGAGCGGCGACTTAAACAATTCGGGCCGTTCATCGCGTAGCCACAACAGTTTGGCGGGCCAATACGAGGTATGAAACACGCAGCCCAATCGCGCGTGACACTCGTCTTCGTCGAGCACGCGGCGCAAACTGGCAATCCAGGCGGCAGCGCGATTATCGGCCCACGAAATCACCGCAGTTTGCGGCGCGCCATCGTCATTCACGGCCATCAGCGAATGCCAGAAGCACGAAGTCGCGACGGCGCCGACCGGTTGCTTCAAGTTGGGCAACAGTTGGTCGAGGCAACGACCGAGTAAATCGAGCAAAACGTCGGCGCCGATTTCGACGCCGCCATCGGGCAAGGTGGTTTGCGAATAGGGAATCTGCGCTTCCTGCCCGACTTTGCGGCCCTGCGTATCGAAGGCGATGGCACGCACCGACGAGGTGCCAATATCGAGCGCGACGACTAGTGAATCCATGGAGAGGTGGGTAGTTTAAGTCATTCAGGATAGGAGTTACGCAGTTGCCCTTATATCCAGCGAACCGGAGCGTAAGCGACCGGCTAAAACGCTCACTTTAGCCGGTCGCTTCAGTTCGCTGCTTTGCGAAATCAAAAACGAATCAGTCCAATACTTGCCTCCCATTGTCTGAAACCTGCGATTGCGACAAACTGCGCTCGAATCGTCATGAAAGTCCCCATTCTCGCCCTTGCCCTACTCTGCGCCGCACCCATCGCTGCTGAAGCTCAAACCGTCGATGCCCGCGCCCCCAGGGCACCGCCGTGTCCGGCTTTTCGTCGGCGCAGACCGAGCAAATTGTCGGCGAAGATTCGCGGGCCGCTGTGCGCGCGCTGCAAAACAACGATACGCGTGCGCTCGCCAAATTCGTTCATCCCACGCAGGGCGTTCGCTTTTCGCCTTACGTTCACGCCGACGAGGGCGAACGCATAATTCGGCGCGCTCAGATGCCCCACCTGGCCCATCATCCGCGCAGGTGGAACTGGGGCAGCTACGACGGCGAGGGCGGTGACATGATGTTGACCTGGAACGAGTTCCGCCGCAAGATTCTGGTGCCGCGCCCGTATTTACCGATTGCGAACACCGGCGCGCGCGAAGATTTCAACCGGCTCTCGCAAAACGGCAACGTGCCCAATAACCTGCTCGATGTTTACCATATTCATCTCTTCTATAGGTCGGAGTTGACTTTGACGTGCCCAATAACCTGCTCGATGTTTACCCCCGCGCGATTTTCACGCGCTATTATCTGGCGGGCGATAATCCCAAATACGGCGGCTTAGACTGGCGCGCCTTATTTCTGGCGTGGCGTCCGGTTGGCAGCAAGTGGTATTTAGTCGGCGTCGCTAATGACCAATGGACAACTTGAACTTTTCGCGATTAAGTTATATTAAGGCGTGCGCCCGAAGAGCGCGCCTAATTTCGAGCAAGGAGATAAACCATGCAAAATCCCGAACCATCGCAACAAAATCCGCAATCGCCCCAGGGCGGCGCGCCGATGCAAGCTGCGGGCGCCGATAAGAAATTACCCGCCGGTCTGTGCGGCATCTTTCTGGGCGCCTTTGGCGTTCATAAATTTGTTCTGGGCTACACCCAAACCGGCGCCATCAGGCTCGCCGTCACGCTGCTCACCTTTGGGATTGGGGCGGCCATCATGTCCGTCGTCGGCCTTATCGAAGGCATCATCTACTTGACTAAAACCGATCAACAGTTCGTGGACGAATACGTCGTGGGCCAGAAGCAGTGGTTTTGATTTCGCGGTTTCTAACGTGCGAAAGCGCCCGCCACTGATAAAGTGCGGGCGCTTTTTTGTGCCGTCTGCTCACCCCAACAAAACTCGCGACCGGTGTTCGCGCATCCCCTTCGCGTTCGGTTTCAACCGAAACAGCGCGCCGTCCATACTGCCCGATTCCGCTTTGCCGCCCGCCGTCGTGACGAACAGTTCGTCCAAATCGGCGCCGCCGAAGATGCAACTAGTTACGTTCTTGGCCGGAATTTCGATCTGCTGAATCAAGTTCGCATCAGGCGCATAATGCCGCAACATCCCGCCATCGAAGAACGCCACCCAAACGCCGCCCTGACTATCGGTGGTTAAACCGTCGGGCGTTAAATTGGGCGTCTTTAGCCATTCGCGACGATTGGAAATCGCGCCGTCCCGGTCGTAATCGAACAGATAAACCGTCTTCGCCGTCGAATCGGCCCAATACAAACCGCTGCCATCGGGCGTCCAGCCCAATCCGTTGGAACAGGCGGTGCCACTGCAAATCGAAGTCGCGTTGCCTTGCAGGTCGAGGCGAAATAAGGCGCCGCGCGTTTTCTGCTCCCAGTCAACCGTCCCCGCGTAAATATCGCCCAGAGGCGTGGCGATGCAATCGTTGAAACGTCCGGTATCGCCGACGATGCCTTCTTTCAAAACGATAATTTCGCCGCTTTCGGGATCGAGGCGCGCCGCGCTGCCGGTGAAGAGCAACAGCAACGAACCGTCCTGTTGGAGGGTAAAAGCGCCCATTTCTGGGCCTTGAAAAATCAGGCGATGCTCGCCCGAAATCGCGTCCCACTCGAAGACTTTGCCAGCGGGAATATCGCACCAGTAAAGCACGCCGCGCGCATCGTCCCACAGCGGGTTTTCGCCGCAAGCGCAGTGTTCGTTGACCAAAAGTTCGGGGATCAGTTCGGGTTGATTCATAAGAATTTAAATAACCGCAGAGGACGTTGAGGGCGCTTCAAGCGAAGCGCACGCGTGAAAGTGACTTATGCAAGAGGTCTAATGAGCTTTCCTCCCACTCTCAGCGCCCTCTGCGTCCTCTGCGTCCTCTGCGGTTTACTTCGTTTGGTCAGTGTAAACCGTCAAACCGCGTGCCCGCATCCAGCCGACCAGATTCAAATTGTTGGCGACCGCCAGTTCAATCGCCAAACTTGAGGCCGCCGACACGCCCGCAACCGTGCCGATGCGCGCGCGCAAAGCCTTCTGCACGATCTCGAAACTGACGCGGCCCGACACCAGCAAAATCAAATCTTGATGGGCCGGAATCCAACCCTTTTCCAGACCATAGCCAATCGCGCGGTCGGTCGCGTTGTGGCGTCCGATGTCTTCGTAGCACGCCAGAAGTTCGCCACTTTGGTCGAATATCGTCGCCGCGTGCAAGCCGCCGGTCTGCGAAAATATCGTCTGTTGGGCGCGCATTTTGTCGGGCAAAGTTTGCAACAGTTGGGCGTCAATCGGGCGCGGCGCAAGCGGCGTAACCTGCGCGCTCAGCGCTTCGACGGTGGCTTTGCCGCACAAGCCGCAGCTCGAGTTCGAGATCAAACTGCGCTCCCACAGATGTTTGGGCAAATCTGAATCGTCCCACAAAGTCACGTCGGCGACGCTGACCAATTCTTCGTTGAGTTCGCGACAACGCGTGCGCAAATTCACTTTGTCCACATCGTCAATCGAGGCGATGACGCCTTCGGTGAGGAGCAGCCCAAGAGCCAATAATCGGTCGTTTGTTTCGCCCTGCGGGGTGCGCATGGTGGCCGAGTAACGACGCCCGCCGATGCGAATTTCGAGCGGCTCTTCGACGGTGACGGCTTCGGTGATGTCGCTCCAATTGCCGTCGCGCAGTTGGCACGCGCCGTAGGAGCGGGTGGGCTGATTTTCCATAAAAAATTGCGCGGCGAAACACAAAGCGCATCCGGCGTGTTCATACTGACAGGGCGCGCCATCATCTGCGAATCGCGCGTCTATCACTCCATGAAAAACACCGAAATCGAAACCGCCGACTGCGGCCCCATCAACGAACTCTGCGCGGGCCGCCGCCAGTTCCTGACGCGCTCCGTCGCGGGCGGATTAGCCATCGCGCTGGGCGGCGCGAGCGTGGTCACCGCCGCGCGCGCCGCCGATGAAGAACCCGCCGAGGCGGAGGTTCCCGTGCCCAACGCCAAAGATTACGAGCTCGTCGTGAAGCCGTCGGAGCATCCCGAATTAGAGAAGGTTGGCGGCTATGTGATTTTGGAAACCAAAGTCGGCAAAATCACCGTCGCGCGCGTTTCCGAGACGCAGTTTTCGGTGGTCGGCGCGGTCTGCACGCACAAGGGCGGCCCGATTAACTACGATGCCGACACCAAGCAATTCTTCTGCCCATGGCACAAATCGCGCTTCGAGTTGGATGGCGCTGTCGCCAAGGGGCCAGCCAAAGAAGCGTTGCCGAACTATAAGGAAGAGACGGCGGCAGTCATCAAGCTGAGTTAATTTTTAGCCACGAAAAAGCACAAAAGGAACAAAAAGGTTGGAAGATAGCGTTTTAACCGAAACGGCTACACCCAATTTTTGTTCCCTTTGTGCTTTTCGTGGCCAATATTTAGTCCAACTTTTCCCAGTTGATATTGGCGTCGCTCGCTTCGCTGAAGCGGCGCCAGCGTTCGGCATCGCTCAGGGCTTCGGAGACCGAGTCGAGATTCACGGCGGGCGCGACGACGCGGATTTCGACTTCGGCGCCTTCGGGCAATTCTTCGTCACCCAAGGGGACAACGAGACCTTCGCGGACGATGCCGCGCGCGGTGAGATTTTGGGTTTCCATGAATGTTGGAGTGGGTAAGCTAAAACAACCGACGTTGCTGTTATCAAACAGGATGCCACAAATGCTTCGCAACTCACACTAACTTTGAAAAGGCTGCGCCGAGCCAAGGCTGATCTTGAGTGATCTGCCTCCTGATGAGTGTCGGGGCTGTTGGTATGGCGCACGAACGTGGATTGAGCATGGGTTTAAACTGACCAAAAGCGAGGGCTTTGACTGGCAACGCACGCGTATGACGCACTGCGAGCGCGTGAGCCGGACGCACTGCGAGCGCGTGAGCTGGACGTGGCTGGTGATGGCGGTTCAGGGCATCCACCACGAAGACCAACTCACTGAGCAGGAGCGCAGAGTTCCAGCAGAAAACTCGACCAAGCGCGTTCCCAGTGAACGTGAGGTCAGCCTGTTTCGCCGAGGTTGGATTCGCCAGAGTGTAGCTTTGTGGAAAGGAGAACTTTTGTCCTGGCTCCATCCTTTGAACCCTCTTGCACCCCCGCAACCGCAGCTCGATTGCCTTTTTTTTGACTCCTCGTGAAAAACCTACCCTTGTAAGCCTCCGAAAGGGGGAGATGTCGGAACGACAGAGGGGGTGTGGTAGCTCACGCCTGCTTCGCTACTCATAAATTCTCACGTCACAATTCACCTATGACAACTCGTCCCATTCTCGGCGTTGATTTTTCCGGCGCCGCGCTCGCCGGAGAAAAAATCTGGATCGCCCACGCCCAAATCGAAGACGAAAAACTCGTCATCCATCAACTCCACCGCGTCGCCGACTTGCCCGACGGCGCCCCGCAGCGCGACATCGCATTAGCGGCTCTGGTGACAAATATCCAAAGTTTCGAGGCGCCAATTTGCGGCTTCGATTTCCCGTTTTCTCTTCAAGCCGACGAACTCGACCGCGCGAACTGGCGTGATTGGGTTTCATCAGTGCCGCAGCGATTCGCCGACGCCGACGCGTTTCGCGCGGCTTATGCGGGCGCCAAACGCGCGACTGACACCAAAGCCAAAACGCCGTTTGCGCCGCTCAACTTACGACTGTATCGCCAAACTTACTACGGCATCGCTCGCGTCTTGGCGCCGCTCTTGCGAGCAAGAAGCGTTGCTCTGCCCTTCGATTCGCCGCGCGAAGATACAACGTGGCTGCTCGAAATTTGTCCGGCGTCTTTGCTCAAAAAGCACCAGCTTTACTTTTCGTATAAAGGCAAAAGCGACGCGCAACGCGACAATCGCGAACGCATCTTGAGCGAATGTCAAGCTCGCTTTGATTTGCAAATTCCCGACGTAATGAAGCAAAGCGCGCTTGACGACACCGAAGGCGACGCGCTCGACGCGATTTTGTCGGCGCTGTGCGCAAAGCGCGCGTTGGAGAAAAATGAGTGGACGCCGCAAAGCGAAACCGAACGGTTGGAAGGAAAAGTTTATTATTAGAGCGATCCCGTAGAGACGACGATTTATCGCGTCTTAAAAGGTAAGATTCGCCGTTACTTTGAAGCAAGACCAATGTTTTAGACGCGATAAATCGTCGTCTCTACGAAACCCAACATGACCAAAATTCTCATTATCGGCGCTGGAATGTCCGGCCTGAGCGCCGCGCGCGAACTGCAAAATAGCGGACACGAAGTTGTCGTTGTGGACAAAGGACGCGGCATCGGCGGGCGCATGGCGACGCGCCGTTTCGCGGGCGGCAGATTCGATCATGGTGCGCAGTTTTTTACCACGCGCTCGGACGAATTCAAAGCCGCGACGCAAAACTGGCGCAGCGAAAACGTCGCCCATCATTGGTTCGATGGCACGCCGACGCCCGACCAACCCATCAAAGACGACGGCCATCCGCGCTATTGCGGCAACGACGGCATGACCGGCATCGGCAAACATTTGATGTCGGGTTTAAACGTGCAGTTGGGCCACGAAATCGAAACCCTGGCGCGCGCCAACGGCGTTTGGACGGCGACGACGCTGGACGGAGCAACCTTTGAGGGCGAAGAATTGATTCTCACCGCGCCAATTCCTCAAGCGCTGAAACTGTTCGATACCAGCGATTGCCAACTACCCACTATGATGCGCGAGACGTTGGAAAGCGTGACTTACGAACCCTGTTTCGCGGTCTTGGCGCAACTCGATGGCCCATCGAATATCGCGGCGCCCGGTCTGATTTATGTCAACGGCGATCCGATTTGGTGGGTCGCCGATAACTATCAAAAAGGCGTTTCGCCCATCGAAGGCAGCGTCACGATTCATTCGAGCGGCAGTTACGCGCGTAAGCGTTATGATGACGATCAAACTCAGGTCGGCGAAGAGTTAATCGCCGCCTGTAAAGAATGGCTGGGGAGCGATGTGAAAGAGTTTGAGGTGCGACGCTGGCGTTATTCCAAGCCGGAGAATCCGCTCGACATCGGCATCGCGCGCGCCGAAAATTGCGCCGTCACCTTCGCGGGCGACGCCTTGATGGGCGCCAAAATCGAAGGCGCGTTCACGTCGGGCCTGATGGCGGCGCGGAATTTGGTGGGTATCGGATAGCAGATTTCGAATGTCGGATGTCGGATAGGTGATGGCAGTTGCGCAAGAGAACGAGCGCGATAACTATCCGATATCCGTCATCTGAATATCCGAAATCCGAAACATCATGAGCAAAATAGCATTAGTTACCGGCGCCAACAAAGGCATCGGATTCGCCGCCGCACACGGTTTGGCCAAAGCCGGATTCCACGTTTTCGTGGCGGCGCGCGACACCGAAAAAGGCGAGGAAGCCGCCGAGAGAATTCGCGCCGAAGGTTACAGCGCGCAGTTCATTACCATTGACGTGACCGACGAAGATTCCATTGTCTCAGCCGCGCGCGAAATCGCCGACAAGTGGGAAGGCATCGACGTTTTGGTCAACAACGCCGCCATCAACCTCGACGAAGGCCGCGGCATTCTCGACGTGCCGTTGCAAACTTTTGAAGATACCTTCAAGACCAACGTTTGGGGCGTTTTGCTGATGACTCAGGCGTTTTGGCCCTTGCTAAAACACGGGGTGGGCGGGCGCGTCATCAACGTTTCGAGCGGCGCGGGCCAACTTCACGATATGAAGAACGAGATGCCGTCCTACGCGATGTCGAAAACCGCCGTCAACGCTTTGACGCGTCAATTTGCCGGAGTCAGCGACGAAATCAGCGTCAACTCGATTTGTCCGGGTTGGGTCAAAACCGACATGGGCGGCCAGGAAGCCAAGCGCACGCCCGACGAAGGCGCGGCGATTATCATCAAATTGGCGACGATGGAGAATCCGCCAAGTGGCAAATACATGAACGACGACGGCGAAATCGGCTGGTAAATTATGGCAATCGCGAAGTTTTCTCTCGATTTAACCCCATGAACTCCGCCCTCAAAGTCGCGCTGTGGAGCGCGCTTTATTTCGCCGGACACTCGGCGACTGCCTCGTTTCGCGCCAAAGATGCCGCCGCCAAACTCGTTGGCGCGCGCAATCGCGATGGTTGGTTTCGGCTGATTTATTCAATTACGGCCCTCAGCGGATTAGTCGCGCTCTTTCTGGCCGCTCGCCCTTTACCCGATAAAAAATGGTATCACGCCAAAGGTTGGAGCCTGTTATTGACCACGACTTTGCAATTCATCGGCGCGGTTATGGCGTTCGACGCCGTGCGGCGCGTGCGCACCAATCGTTTGTTGGGCGGAGAAAACGCGTTGCAATGGCGCGGCGGCAACGATCCGCAAATGCCGCCCGAAGGCCAGACGCCGCGCGCCGACGAACTCAGCGACGACCGCGATTTGCAAAGCGACGGCGTGTTCGCGCTTTCGCGCAATGCGCTCAATTTCGCCGTCATCCCGATCTTTTGCGCCTGGCCGCGCATGACGCGCAACTACGCCGCGTTTTGCGTGGTGATGACGAGCTATTGCATCATCGGCTCATGGCTTTCCGAGCGGCGCATGAGCGCGCGTTATGGCGCCGACTGGCAGAATTACAAGCGGAGCGGCGTGCCATTTTTGATTCCCAGTTTTCCCAAAAAAGACGCGTCAAATGACGAGGATTAAGCGTTGAATGTGGGGTTTGTAAGCCGCGAGGTTACGCTTATGGCGCGCAAAGACCGTTTATTTTATGCAACAAGATCCCCGTCGCTGGCTGGCGTTAGGCGTTATTTTGAGCGCGACATTGTTGGGCGTGCTCGACTTTCTCATCGTCAACCTGGCGCTACCGTCCATCCAACAAACCATCGGCGGCAGCGATGCGCAAGTCCAATTGACGGTCGCGGTTTACGGGTTATCGTTCGCGGTTTTCCTGATTACCGGCGGCAGGTTGGGCGATATTTACGGGCGCAAACGCATCTTTCAAATCGGCATGGCGGGCTTCACCCTCTCGTCGGCGTTGTGCGGATTTTCGCAATCGTCGGGGCAGCTCATCTTCTTTCGCATTATTCAGGGCGCGTTCGCGGCGTTGATGTCGCCCCAAGTGCTGGCGACGATTCAGGTTTTGTTCGAGGGCGACGAGCGCGACAAAGCGACCGGTTTTGTCGGCGCGACGGTCGGCATCGGTTCGTTTCTGGGCAACGTCGTGGGCGGATGGTTGGTCGGCGCCAATCTGTTCGGCCTGGAGTGGCGCCCGATCTTTTTCGTCAACGTTCCAATTGGCATCGTGGCCATTATTCTCGCGCATTTTTTGCTACACGAATCGGTCTCGAAGAACGCGCAAAAACTCGATATTCCTGGCGCTCTCATCGCGGGCGCGGCCTTGTTTCTGTTGATCTTCCCCATCGCCGAGGGCCGCGAACAGGGCTGGCCCTGGTGGGCCTTTGCCATGATTGTGGCGGCGGGCGCTATGGCTTATTATTTCGTCGGCTTCGAGGAACGCCTGGCAAAAAGCGGCGGCTCGCCTCTGATTGGCCTGGAGCTGTTCGAATCGAGCGGCTATGTGCGCGGATTGGGCGCGATACTTTTGCTGTTTTCGGGGCTGAGTTCGTTCTCGTTCGTGGTCGCCCAGTTTTTGCAGCGCGGACTGTTAATTAGCGCGCAGCAAACCGGCACTATCTTCGCGGCCTTATCGCTTTCGTTCTTCATCGCCTCGCTGAGCGCGGTGAAGTTAGTGCGCATCATCGGCCAAAAGACGTTATTGTGGGGCATCGCCATCATGCAGGTCGGGCAGGTCATACTGATCGGACTTTGCCTGATTTTCAGGGGCAATCTCAATCCGTATTGGTTGATGCCAGTCTTGTTCTTTTACGGAATCGGTCAGGGCTTGAGCGTGCCGCAGGTCATTCGGCAGACGCTAAATAACGTCGGGACGGGCAACGCGGGCGCGGCTTCGGGCTTGCTTTCGACGGCGCAACAGATCGCGTTTTCGTTGGGCGTCTCGGTCGTGGGTGGCGTGTTTTTCGCCTTTGCCGACCGCGATAATTCGCCCGATAGCTTCGCCTTAGGCACGGCGGCGGCGTTCGCGTTGAACTTCTGTTTCGTGTTCGCGGCGCGGATTCTGGTGGCGCGCAATATCAAGCGCGGCGTGCCGGTCGTTAAAAGCGAAGCGGTCGCGCTGGAAATGTAATTAGCGCTTTGCCGTTCGACAAGCTCACCCGCCGACGGAAGCATCGCTTTGTTCCCCTGCTCGTTGGCCGTTTTTATCGCTGCTTCTCATGCCTTAGATAAGCCAGATATTTGAGATGGTTCATTGTATTCGGCACTTTGATTGAAAGATATTCTTCTTCAATCGTGTATGGTGCGCGAAAATCCGCGATGATTTCGGTGGCTGCCACAGACATGAGTTCCCAATCATATTCTGTTGGCTCGCCATCGAAGATGCAACGGAAATAAACTCGTTTTTCGTCAATATCAACAGAGACAGCACGAAGGGATGGCGGCACTTGACCCCACAAAGCGCGTTGAACGCTGAGGCGAATATGCACATCTAATCTTTCATCCATAATCCGTATTTTACTACGGCAACCGAAATACTGCGCGTAGTAGCAGAACGTAGAGACGACGAGTTATCGCGTCTTAAACGTCAAAGCTACCGCAAACTCAACGGGAACATTCACGTTTTAGACACGACAAGTTGGTGTCTCTACAACAGGCCGCGCCAAACTTTTCGAGCGGTGAAATTGGCACCGATTCGCGCTTTGTGCGTCTGAATCTGCTAACCTTTGGAAAGCGAGATAAGGATTCAATTAACGATGGCAATGTTTGGCGAAGACCGCGAAAATTTGCGGTGCTCTTTCTGTGGCAAGCGCCGCGAACAGGTCAACAACCTGATCGCCGGTGCGGGCGTTTATATCTGCAACGAATGCGTCGAGTTGTGCAATGGCATCCTCACCAAAGAGGGCCATCCCGAAATCGTCGAAGACGACGATCTCGATCTGCCGCTTGGCACGATGGGCGGTTTGCCCAAACCGCGCGAAATCTTTGACGTTTTGGGCCAATACGTCATCGGCCAAGAACGCGCGAAACGGCTGTTGGCGGTCGCGGTTTATAACCACTACAAGCGGCAGGCGATTATAGAAAACGGCCCCTCGCGCGATGGCGTCGAATTGGAAAAATCCAACATTCTGTTGATTGGCCCGACTGGTTCCGGTAAAACCCTGCTCGCCCGCTCGTTGGCGCGCATCATGGACGTGCCGTTTTGCATTGCCGACGCGACTTCTCTGACCGAAGCCGGTTATGTTGGCGAGGATGTCGAGTCTATTCTGGTGCGTTTATATCAGGCCGCCGACGGCGATGTCGAGGCGGCGCAACGCGGCATCGTCTTCATTGACGAGATTGACAAAATTACCCGCAAAAGCGATAACCCGTCCATCACGCGCGACGTTTCGGGCGAGGGCGTGCAGCAGGGATTGTTGAAGATTTTGGAAGGCACCGTCGCGACGTTCCCGCCGCAGGGCGGGCGTAAGCATCCCCAGGGCGAGAATCAGGTTCAGCTTGATACGTCGGGAATTTTGTTCATCTGTTCGGGCGCCTTCGAGGGTTTGGAAGCGGTCATCGAGCGCCGCGTGCGTTCGTCGAGTCTGGGATTTCGCGCCAAGCCCGAAGGCAAAATCGAGGATTCGATGGAGCGCGCCAAACTCTTCGCGCAGGCCACGCCCGACGACTTGATGAAGTTCGGCTTTATTCCCGAATTCATCGGGCGTCTGCCTGTGTTGGCGACGCTCGATCCGTTGAGCGAAGAGGCGATGATTTCGATTTTGACCGAGCCGAAGAACTCCCTCGTCAAGCAGTATTCCAAGATGCTGTTAGCCGACGGCGTTGACCTGAAATTTACCGAGGGCGCTTTGAAAGCCATCGCGCACCAGGCGATGTCGCGGCGGACGGGCGCACGCGCGTTGCGCTCGATTTTGGAAGACACCATGACCGGCGTGATGTTCGAGGTGCCGAGTCAAAAAGGTATCGCGCAATGTATCATTGACGAAGAGAATATTACGGAGAAAACCGAGCCGAAGCTGATTTCGCGCGAGCAGATTCTGGCCGAGACGCGCGAACGGATGCGCGCCGAACGCGCGGCGGAAGACGCAGAAAACGAGGGGCGACCGGATTTGGAAGTCGCGTAAACGAAACGCCGCCAGCCGAAAGGTTGGCGGCGTTTTCCATTCATCGCCGAGTTTCGCGTGGCGGTGCCGTCCAGACGTATTTGCCGTCGTCGCCCGCAAAGGCTAAGCCTGGCGAACCGCTCTGGTAAAGGCTAAGCGCGGTTTTGATGCTCCTATTCAATAGTCCGGTAATTTTTCGGCTTCGTTGAACGTGAAGGTCAATCTGAGCATGACATTAAATCCAACTTAGGCCAAATGCCGAGTTGGATTTAATGTCAAACAAGCGAGTTTCAGGCTCAGAATGCGGCAAAATCGCGCCCAAATTCTTACCGGAGTATTGCCAAAAGAGATGAGGGTTGGGTCGAATACGCTCAAATCTACGCTCTAAGAATTAGAAACATACTCCAAGATATGTTATTTGTGATAAAATAAAAGTTGTCTTCGGTGGCGTTACCGCCAACAAGAAGCAACTTTGTTAGCTCCCACAGGTCAAGAGTTCCGCTTGCTCCCCCTCCTCCTATGAAACGCAATTGTTCCCTACTTCGGATTCGGATAGCTTCGATGTTAGTCCCGGTGGTTGTGCTGGGAACGGTGTTGGCGGTGCCTCAGCCCATTCGAGCGCAAGCTCAGGACGCTGCTGCTCTACCAATGACCAGCGCGGAGAAGCGGGATGATTTCCTCAACAACAAACTCGCGCCCAGAGTGCCGCAGGATTTCGAGGGCGCTTTGGCTTCGGTTGACCAGTTCCTTGATGATAATCCCAATTTGGACAACTGGGACAAAGTCCGTCTGGTCTCGCGCGCGGGCTATCTGCTCTACTTTTCCACGCCCGAAGCCAAGCGCACGGCGGTCGCCGCAGCCTCGCTGCAATTTCTCGATGACAAGATACAGACCATCAAAACCAGAGATAGCGGCGACCCCGGCTGGCAGTCGTGGCAACTCAGGGAGCTACTCGACAACAAAGTCAAGATCCTGCTGGCCGAGAAACGGGCGCCCGAAGCGGTCAAGGTTTTGGAGCAGTGGCAAATGTTGCCGCCCAGTTTTGACAGTGCTATGGGCGACAGTTTCCGATGGGGCGAGCACTGGCGAGCCGCGCAGAATCAGCAGAAACAACCGGATCAAGCGGTGAGCGGCTTGATCAAAGCCTTCGAGGACGGACTGCTGCGGCGCCCGGTCTTTGCCCAGGGCTTCACCACCAACATCGTCGCCGAGCTACTGGCGCAAGGCAAAACGGAAGAGGCGCTTTCGTGGGCCAAACTTGAGTTTCTGCTGAGTCCCTTCGATGAAGGGGCGATCCGAGACGCGACCAAAGATGTGACCAGTTCCTTATCGGCGGGCGAACTCTCTTTGGCCAAAGTCAATCTCTTTGCCACCGCGCAAACCGATGCTGCCGCTCCCAATCCTCTGGACAAGGTGAAATTGCCGCAATTCGATGCCACAGCGATTCGCGCGCAGTTGGCCAATCCAAACGACAAGTCGCCGTTTGAGGTGCGCCTGACCGCCTTGTTAGCCGTGGGCGACACCCGAAGCGCGATGCTTTTGGCCAAGAGCCAACTCATTGGCGATGTGACCAACCAGGACACGGCGCTTCAAGTGGCGCGGGTCTTCAAGGCCAAAGACGGGGATCTCGTGCGCGCCAATCAGTTCCTGGCCTATTACCAACTGGGACAGGGCGACAATCCCATTCCGGCCTTCCTCAAAGAAACCGAAACCGCCGCACCTGCGGCGGGCTAATGCTCTCGCTTTTCTGTTCTCATGTTACCCTCTAAAATCGCCAAAGCTGCTTTTTACTTTGTTGCTGGCGCGCTGCTTGTGCCCTGCGTTGGCACGCTGAGCACGTTGCAGATGAACGCGTGGGCGCAACCGGCGGAACCACAAGTCAAAGCGGCTTGGGACAAGCTCCAGGCGGACTCCGTCGAACTGGAAGCGACCAATCCTCAGGGCGCGATTACGCGCTACCAGAAGTTCTTTGAGGAAGAGGGCTATCGCTCCCCGGCGGTGGGTTTGCCGCTTTCGCTGCGCATCGCGCGCCTCTACCAAATTGACCTCAAGAACTACGACAAAGCCATCGAGATCTACGATTGGGCGCTGGGGCTTTACAAGAACCAGCCGGACGCGATACTGCTGCAAAGAGGACGCTTGGCCGCAGTCGAAGCCCAAAACAGAGCCGAAGGCGCGCCGCCAAACGGAGGGCTGCAACCTTCGACTGCCGGGGGCGCGGCGCCTTGGGCGGTGGTTCCCAAAGCGGCGGCCACAGGTCAGTTGGGCGTCAACTTAAGCCCGCCGACAAACGGAGCGGGACTTGGGATCACTCTGCCCACTGCGATAGCTAAACCAGGTGGACTTGGAATCACTCTGCCCGCCGCTCCCAATCAGAACGCGATGGCCGTGACGCCGTCCCTGCCGCCCGGCAGAGCTTTGGGCTGGCAACCGGGGCGGCAGCGTTGCGTCACGGCCCTGACGCAGCAGGGCGGCGGCATCGTATGGGTGGCGACAGAAGATAGCGGCGTGTGGCGCTACGATCCCGCCGCGCCAGCGCTAAAGCGATGGAGGCAGTTTACCGCCCAGGACGGCCTGGGCGACAACAGCGCCTACGCTCTGGCGGTGGACAAAGCGGGCCGGGTGTGGGCGGGCACGCTCAATCACGGAGTTTCGGTGTGGAACGGGGAGGAGTGGAAGAATTACGGCGTGTTGGACGGGCCGCTGGGCGAACGGGTTTTTGACATCGCGGTGTGTCCGACCGATGGCGACGTGTGGATCGCCACCAACGCTGGGCTGACGCGCTACTCGATGAAGGGGGACAGTTGGAGCTATGTGACGCGCGCCGATGGTCTGCCTTCGGATCAGATCGAGGCGATTGCGTTTGATAAGAGTGGGAACATCGTGCTGGGAACCCAGTGCGATGGCGTGGCTCTGGCACAGGCGGCGGACGGTTACAAGACGTGGCGCGTGGTGCAGGGGCCGCAGCAGATGCCGCTCACCGCGACCGGCGAGGGCTTGCCTTCCAATCTGATCAACGATGTGCTGGTGGCGCGCGATGGCACCATCTACGCGGCCACGACGACCGGGCTGGCGTGGAGCAGCGACGGCGGCGCGAAGTGGGCCTATGTGCGCGGTGAGGATTACGCCGCCAAGGTGCAGGGCTTGTATGGCGGCGCTCCTGCGGGTTGGAAAGAGCAAGCGGGCGCGGTTTTGGCCGAGGATTATGTGTCGTGCCTGGCCGAAGATGAAGCCGGTCGTCTCTGGGTTGGGCACTGGAAAGAGGGCAGCGAGATGCTGCAAATGCAAAGCGGCCCGGCGGGGTTGGGCGTTAAAGAGGTTTTCTACCGCAGAGAAAGTGGTTTCGTCAAAGCCATGTTGCCTCGCGCTCAGGGCGCGTTGCTGCTGGCCAGATACGACGAAGGTTTAAGTTATGGCTCCGCCGCAACAGAAAAGAACGATGAATCGCCAAAGGCAGCTATCGAACCGAAAATTGGCGTTGGGGATATGACTATAGAGTTTCCCTTAACGTCTAAAGCCAAGGCAGTTATTGAACCGCAAATTGGAGTTGTAAATGCAACTGCGTCATTGCCCCGTATAGCTAAGGCTAAGGCGGCTATTGAACCAAAAACTATCGTTGCAAATACAACTGCGTCATTTCCCAGTGCGGCTAAAGCTCCAACCTTGGCCGAACTTAACGCGATGATAGCCTTGCTGGATAAAGTCGAACCGCTTGATCCTAAGACACCCGTTATGGTAGCGCTGTCGGATGATTGGAGGACGCAAGGCGATTGGTTGGGCCGCTATGGGCGTTACTATGCTCGTCTGCACGCCATTATCTCACCCTCAGATTACGTTTGGGGGGCGGGTGCCGAAACGGTGCCTTTTGTAGCGCACATCGGCAAAAACGCCGCTCCTGATGATAGTGTGCGCTATTGGGTGCAGTGGCTCTACACCGATAATCCTCACAGCCTGGAGATGCCTCCGGTCTACTATGACTCGCGATTGAAAAAGGGCTTAGTCCCGCCACCAGATGGAACTTCGTCGCCACCGAAGAATCGCCGCCAGGCCGAACTCGATGATCACGGCGAGGTCTATCCCATGACCCAGGACGGCCCCGATATTTTCCTGACGTTTCACGTGCCAAAGGGAGATTTCTATTTGTCGTTCTACGATTTCAACAAAGATGGAGAAGACACCAACAATCGCCTACGTGACTATCGTCTATCCTTGCGCTCTCACCCCTTGGGAGTAGCATTGGATGACATAGATGGATTTGAGCAATGGCCGGAATTGGCTCATGCACGCATCCTTGATTTCAGGGGCGGGGTTTACAAACGTTTTCTGATGCGTGGGCCGCAAACCTTAACGGTTCGAGTAAGCCGCAACTATTCGTTTAACACCATTTTAGCGGGCGTGTTTCTGGACAAAGTGACCGAAGAGCCAGAGCCATACTTCACTCCGGCAGGTAATGACGATCAAGAGCGCCTCACACGTATAGCACGAGCCGACTTTGATAATAAAGGCGGCACTGCTGCCAAGGCCGAAGAGGACGCGGTAGATTTGATTTGGCAACAACTGGAAAAGATCAAGCAAGATAACCCAGAATGGTCGAACACTACAGGCCGTCTGGTTTACGCGCGATTGCTGCCTTGGCTGAAGAATACAATTCTTGACAACGATAACGAAGGGGCTGAGAGAAATTATCTGCGCCTGACTGCTTGTTATTACCAGATGTCTATGTTAAACAAGTGGGAATTCTTTCAAAAGAAGCGCGGACTATTGACAGCACGCGAAATAGAAAAGTCTTTAGTTTGGGACGGCAAAAGTGATTCATCAGGCCACGGACGTAATGCTGTTATACAAAGTCTGCTCAAACCTTAGAGGCAGATTAGTTAATAACGGCCATGAGGTTAGGAAATACAAAGTTCCTGCCGCAAAAGTAAACTCCTATGAAAAAACTCCCCTTCGTTCTCGTCCGAGTCCGTCATTTACTATGCGTGCTTGTGTGCATAGGCGCTTTCGCTTACGAACACAGTGCAACGGCACAGGAGACATTACGTGATCCTGTATCTACAATCGAGGCTCAACCACAGCTGATAATTGAGCGTGAAATAGATGGCAACTGGGCGGAAATGGTTACTCAATCGAGAGATGTATGGGTGGGACAGAGAATTAGTTTGAGAGCTAAAATGAGCAATGGTGTTTCTATAAGTTCCATAGAATGGAATGTAACTGGAAGTCGTGTTGCTAACTATGAAGCATCATCATCATCAACCACTAAAACCCCTCTAACAAATCTCACTAGCACAACTGTGATTTTCAAGTGGTATGATAGAGTCAGTGCTAATGTAGGTTTCTCTGGCGTTTCTGCGGGTAAAAGCGTCAGCAAAAATTTTAGTTTCAATGTCAAAAAACCTGGGAGTTATTTGACAACTGTTGCAGGCGGAGAAGATAGGAAAGTAACGGTCACAAACTTATGGACCGGTATTTGGGAGATTTCATTTGGAATTCCTACAGCTTACGGAATAGCATTTAAAGGCGATGTAACCGATTCGGTTCCTGGTGCCACGCTAAAGTGGTATCAAGTAGTTACCAGCTCCAACAGACGGTATCTACAAGGTTCAGGATGGCACTATCGCCGACCCACTTTAGGGGTAGATGCATTTGTGTATCCGCAGGATCCTGCCGGTGGTCCTCCTATCCAAGCCAGGGATGCTCCAGGTAATAATTTGGATGGCACATGGTCCGAGTTTAGAGTTAATGACACTTTTACGATGTGGCTTATGTTCCAGCCCCCAGGAAGTGGTTCAATATTCGTTCCTTTGAGAAGTGTAGAGTGGTTCTGGAATGGCACAGCCGTAAATAACGCAGGATGGAGCTTTACCGGGGGCTCCAGTAGCATCAATCCTACGAGTAGCGAAAGTGCTACATTGCCCGAGTGGACAAACGGAATACTTCCAGGATATTACGTTCCATGAAGCAAGATTCCATAGGAGAAACAAATCATGAAAACCACAATCATCGTTACATTAGCTGCAATCGGCGTTGCTGCTTTGTCATTTATGACATTTGAACACATGGTTCAAGGACAACCACAGACAGAAAAAGGACAGGTGCAAACCGCTCCTCTTTTTCTGCCTGGAAATCCCACAGAGGGATTTCAACTGTCACTGTCTATGGACAAGAGTGTTTTCACTCCTAGGGAGGCAATTCTTGTAACAGTCTCTTTGAAGAACATCACAACAGGAACTCGCTCGCTCGCTACCACAAATCCTGAGAGCGATTTCAACTTAAGCGTAGAGGATAAGCAAGGTAAGAAATTGCCGTTTACTCTCTATGGGAAAGGTATGAATGATGGAGCGACATTTGGGCGCTATTCTGTGGAATTAAAAGGTGGTGAGCAGGTGCAATATTTGTTGCAGATCGATAGATTATACGATTTAACATTGGATGGCAGCTATTCCATTGAGGTGGTGCGTAAAGTTCCCAATCTTACAGGAAATAACTTTTCCGACGTTATGTCTAAAAAGCTAAACGTTAGGATTGTAGAACCCACTCCTGATGACTCTAAGGAAGGATATGTTATTCCAGGAAAAGTCTTGACGAACGAAAATCCTTAAATAATTAGTGTTGCAACTTCATTAGGAGTTTTGGGGACACAATACTTAATTATCCTTCATGGGCTGAATTGAGTATTGTGTCCCCAAATCTCCATAATTATCCTTCATGGGCTGAATTGAGTATTGTGTCCCCAAATCTCCAAAGTCAATCTCTTTGCCACCGCGCAAACCGATGCTGCTGCTCCCAATCCTCTGGACAAGGTGAAGTTGCCGACCTTCGATGCCACAGCGATTCGCGCGCAGTTGGCCGATCCAAACGATAAGTCGCCGTTCGAGGTGCGCCTGACCGCCTTGTTGAGCGTGGGCGATTATCGAAGCGCGATGCTTTTGGCCAAGAGCCAACTGATTGGCGATGTGACCAACCAGGACACGGCGCTTCAAGTGGCGCGGGTGTTCAAGGCCAAAGATGGGGATCTCGTGCGTGCCAATCAGTTCCTGGCCTACTACCAATTGGGCCAGGGCGAAAACCCATTCCGGCGTTTCTCCAAGAGACCGCAACCGCAACTGTTGCGGCGGGCTGATGCTCTCAGGTTCTTCTCCCATGTTCTCTCTCAAAACCGCCGTTACCCTCGTTGCCGGGGCGTTACTCGCGCCCTGCGTTGGCGGGCCGGGGCCGAGCGCGTGGGCACAGCCGCCTGTGGCCGGGGCACCCGCCGCGCCCGCAGACCGGGCGCTACAAAGCGCCACCGAGCCTCAAGTCAAAGCGGGGTGGGCCAAGCTCCAAAAGGATACGGCGGAACTGGAAGCGACCGATCCGCGCGCGGCGATTGCGCGTTATCAGGGGTTCTTCGAGGCGGGCGCGTTTCGCTTCCCCTCGGTGGGCTTGCCGCTTTCGCTGCGCATCGCGCGCCTCTACCAAATTGACCTCAAGAACTACGACAAAGCCATCGAGATCTACGATTGGGCGCTGGGGCTTTACAAGAACCAGCCGGACGCGATACTGCTGCAAAGAGGACGCTTGGCCGCAGTCGAAGCCCAAAACAGAGCCGAAGGCGCGCCGCCAAACGGAGGGCTGCAACCTTCGACTGCCGGGGGCGCGGCGCCTTGGGCGGTGGTTCCCAAAGCGGCGGCCACAGGTCAGTTGGGCGTCAACTTAAGCCCGCCGACAAACGGAGCGGGACTTGGGATCACTCTGCCCACTGCGATAGCTAAACCAGGTGGACTTGGAATCACTCTGCCCGCCGCTCCCAATCAGAACGCGATGGCCGTGACGCCGTCCCTGCCGCCCGGCAGAGCTTTGGGCTGGCAACCGGGGCGGCAGCGTTGCGTCACGGCCCTGACGCAGCAGGGCGGCGGCATCGTATGGGTGGCGACAGAAGATAGCGGCGTGTGGCGCTACGATCCCGCCGCGCCAGCGCTAAAGCGATGGAGGCAGTTTACCGCCCAGGACGGCCTGGGCGACAACAGCGCCTACGCTCTGGCGGTGGACAAAGCGGGCCGGGTGTGGGCGGGCACGCTCAATCACGGAGTTTCGGTGTGGAACGGGGAGGAGTGGAAGAATTACGGCGTGTTGGACGGGCCGCTGGGCGAACGGGTTTTTGACATCGCGGTGTGTCCGACCGATGGCGACGTGTGGATCGCCACCAACGCTGGGCTGACGCGCTACTCGATGAAGGGGGACAGTTGGAGCTATGTGACGCGCGCCGATGGTCTGCCTTCGGATCAGATCGAGGCGATTGCGTTTGATAAGAGTGGGAACATCGTGCTGGGAACCCAGTGCGATGGCGTGGCTCTGGCACAGGCGGCGGACGGTTACAAGACGTGGCGCGTGGTGCAGGGGCCGCAGCAGATGCCGCTCACCGCGACCGGCGAGGGCTTGCCTTCCAATCTGATCAACGATGTGCTGGTGGCGCGCGATGGCACCATCTACGCGGCCACGACGACCGGGCTGGCATGGAGCAGTGATGGCGGCACAAAGTGGGCCTATGCGCGCGGTGAAGATTACGCCGATAAGGTGCGGGGGCTGTATGGCGGCGCTCCGGCGGGCTGGAAAGAAGGGCCGGGCGCGGTCTTGGCCGAAGATTACGTGTCGTGCTTGGCCGAAGATGAAGCGGGACACGTATGGATCGGGCACTGGAAAGAGGGGAGCGAGATGGTGGGGATGCAGAATGGCCCTGCCGGTTTGGGCGTCAAAGAGGTGTCTTATCGCAAAGAGAGTGGATTCATCAAAGCGATGCTGCCCCGCGATAAAGGCGCGTTGCTGCTGGCCAGATATGACGAAGGTTTAAGCTATGGCTCCGCCACAACAGAAAAGAACGACGAAGCGCCAACGGCGGCTGTCAAACCGAAAACTGGTGCTGTAGACCTGACTGTAACGCTTCCTGTCGCGGCTACGGCGGCTATCGAACCAAAAACTATCGTTGTAAACACAATGGCTGCATTGCCCACTGCGGCTAAGACACCAACATTAGAAGATTTACGGCAGTTACGACTTCGAGTGGCACAAACCGCTCCAAATCTTGAAGTTGGACAAGCCTATTTCATGGGTCAAGACTGGCAAACGCAGGGCGACTGGGTCGGGCGTTATGGTCGCCGCAAAGCGGTTCTGTGCGCAGTACAAGCACCTTTCGATGCCGAGTTCGTGGCAAAATCACCATTTGTTCCAGTGATCGGAGAATTGGGGCCACACTATGAAAATAACGACAGTATTCGACGCTGGATTCACTACTTAAAGACCGACGACAGACGCACGCTTTTGGGCTATCGGCGTCAGGCCGAATGGGATGATCACGGCGAAACCTATCCGCTGACGTTTGAGGGGCCGGATTTGTGGGCAACTATAGAAGTGCCCGCTGGCACCCACCGTTTAACTTCTTACTTCTTCAACAAAGATGGGCATAGAGATCTCAACCGGGAGCGTGACTATTCGCTGGAGTTGCGTCTGGCAAAAGGGCCTATCCCGCCTTGGCCCGCTCCGGCAGATGGCGAAGAAGTCACTGGTGAATGGCTGCAAACTAAATTCGGTGCTTACTACTCCGCGCGTGAAAAGTTAATTGCTGCGCAGATGAAGACGCCGCCACTGGCACAAGCGCGAGTGCGCGATTTTTGGGGTGGCGTTCATGCACAGTTCCTTGTGCAAGGCCCAGCGACTTACTGGTTGAAAGTCGGACGCAACTACTCCTTCAACAGCATTGTTTCTTCCGTAATGCTCGATGAAATTGGCCCCGACTCAAATTGGAGCAATGACGTGCAGGGCGTCACTTTTGGCGGTCGCTACAATCCACCTGATCCCGACGCAATAGAACCAATTGACCCGCATTTGCTCGATAAAATTCTCGCTGGAACTTATCAGGCACCCATAGAACCGACTGACGCCGATAAAATTAAAATTGCTGTTGTTGCAGAAGCACGCGCTTTGTGGGATACTACCGACGCCTCTCTAAATCAACAGGGAGGCGTCAATATGAACTGGCAAGCGCGCGTGATGGCGTATCGCGCTGCTGCCGCAAATAACGCACCCGCCAAGCTGCTGGAAAACTGGCGATGGAAAATGCCGTTATGGACTACCACTGATCGCTTGCAGTGGAAGTCAGATATGACGAGCAACTACAACTACTTCATCAAGCTTAACCCTGAGTTCAAAAATGCTGATTTTTGATAGTGTGCCTGAAAAGACCCTGCCATGAAAATTCTTCCTCCCGCTCTGCTTTCCCTCTGCCTTGCTGCATTTGCTTCGACATCTCATGCTCAGACGTTGACAGTCACTGACCAATACGCTCCTCATGCAGATATTGTTCGTTATGGTTCATTCTCAACCATGCTCTATGCAAGCTCCACTGCTCCACCAAACCAGGGAAGTGAAATTGAAGTCACCGGCCCAGTTTTCTATTGGAAAATTGCGAGCGAAAAAAATGGGACAGATCTTTCTTCAACGACAGGAACCTCAGTTGGATTGAACAATGTGTCTCCTGCAAATTACGGTGCATCAGGTCAGAAGACTGTTACGGTTCAATGCACCGTTAGCTACTCGCGTGTGGATAAATCAACGACGCCAGCAACAACATTGTCCCCATTAACAGATACTAAATCTGTCAATGTTAATTTTTACGTGAAAATACCAGTGAGAGTAGCTGTGATATCTGGCGCTGCTTTCAGAGATCAACAAACTGGACTTGTAAGCCCATATATGTAAGCCCATATAATGGAGTATCTACTCCATCTACCGATCCCCTTTGGGGATCGATAGATGAATACATACTCCGTGTGAAAGATCAACGCGGGAATGCTTACGCGTATGGCACGATCACGGAAAGTCTTAGTCCTCTCAATCCTGGAACTGGAACTCAATCATGGACTTTAACAGGTAATTATCCTCGCTTTTTGCCGGGAGAATTTAGAGATCTGAATGGTGCTACCTATTACCAAAACCCTGCGCTCAACGACGCCTCTTATTCTGACCCCGATAAAGTTGAGTATGAAGGAACTCAAAGTTGGAGCTTATCCGAAAGCGGCGTCTCAAATCCAACTACTCTACCATCCCATCACATAAAAGATTGGTATGGGGTTCCCAGAAGTCCAGGAACTTTAACTTCTACTCACACAGAGTAAATTATAAAACCCGGGGATTAGATAGATTTAGTCTCCGGGTTTTGTGACATCATGTAGGATATTGATTTATCCATCTATTCCCCCCGAAGGAGCAAAATTGAACCACACCAAAATACATTATTTATACTTTGCCATGGGATTTTTATTCTGCTTCAATTCAATATCCCAAGCAGCTTCCCTATTCCAACCTATAGACCAATTAAGTATTATAGTTAAAGCTCGTGTTTTAGATTACTCTGTAGATCTTAAACATAAATCTGAAATTGATGAGCTTAAAAAAAATCCTCACGCATATAGAGGAGAAGAAGCAGTAAAGATGATCTCGCAGATAGTTCCAAGGGGCACTTATAAATTTCAGCTTCTAAAGAGCTTTGTTGGGCATTGCCCACAAGTGTTTACTGTTTATTCACCACAAATATCGTATTTGTACTCATCTGGCAAAGCACCTATATCAGATTTAGGTTCTGATGTTATTCTTATGCTCAAAGCCGGAAATTTTGATAAATTTGAGGATTTAGGTTTTAGTGATGCCGCTATTATAAGATTAGCTGACACTAATTCCGCTGTAGATGATGAAGAAAATTCTGATTTCTATGATTTGATTATCAGATCTTTTGAAGATGAGAGATTAGCGCCAAGAAACTCTTACCTAATGCGGTATACGAATGATGAGAAGTCACTGTCTAAGATGGTCAAATATATCAACAGTAGTAATTTAGTAGTCAGAGATCAAATTTTATTCTGTCTCGCATATAACAAACAAGTTGCTGCTATCCCCTTAATTGCTCAGTTAGTTCGAGATATGTCGGCATATGGTGCCTTGCCTGAGTCGCAGATACTCTTATCAAGATTTGATGGCACAGAGGCGCTCCGTAACCTTTGTCCATTAATATCCGATAGCAATAAATTTACTCGAATAAATTCCGTTGATGCTATAAGGAGCATTATAAGAAAAGCTATTGCGAAACCTTCGCATGACGAACTTAATTCGTGCATTCCATATTTGATGATCGGCCTTAACGATCCTGAAAAACAAGATGTTGCCGGAACAAGTTATATGGCTATACAAGAGATAATTGCCATAGACATTGGCAATAAAGACATACCTCTGTTTGTGAAAAATCGAGATTCGGAAAAACAAAAGATAGTGGCATGGTGGCAAGATGAACTTTCTGGCAAGCATCCCGCCGATCCAGACGAAAAACCCTTCGTCGAATTGCGCCAATCTCAACGCTTTGAGGCCACCGACTTGCCGCAACTTAATCAGGGTTTGTTCATGAAATCGGAAATCACGCGTCGCGCGGCGATGCGTGGTTTAGAACAGTTCGCAGACCAAAGCAGCATTCCCTATTTACTGATCGCGCTTTACGATCCGCAACCCGAAATCGCGTTCAATGCCTACACAATTCTGCATCGTCTGGTGCCCGATTTAGGTGTAGCCACAGTGAATAAGTGGAAAACCGAACAGGCAATGCAGACCAAAATGGCGTTCGATTGGTGGCAAAAATACTTGAGTGATGCGGAGAAGCCGATGGGCAAGTAGCCTTGTGAACTGGCAAGCGCGCGTGATGGCCTATCGCGCTGCTGCCGCGAATAACGCACCCGTCAAGCTGTTGGAAAATTGGCGATGGCAAATGCCGTTGTGGACTCTCTCGGATCGTGCGCAGTGGGACAGCGACATGAAAAGTAATTACGATTACTTCATCAAAGCTAATCCCAACTTCAAAAACGCTGATTTTTAAGCGTTACCTCTGAAAATCAAGAATTTTGTATCTTCACTTCATTGATAGAGTGGGATGCAGTTTCAAATACTTCAAGGAAACATATGCAACAATTCACTCGTCCCCTCATCATGCTTACGTTTGCGCTATCAAGCCTTACCGTAAGCCACGCCGCCTTCTCGATCACGGATCAAGGTTCCTCCGGCACGAATGGTCAACACTCTCCCATAGGCCATTGGGAGCAATTCTCAACCACGCTCACGGCTTCTTCTGTTGATACTCCATCGCCAGAAGAAGAAACAACGATCACAGGGCCAACCTTCAAATGGGAAGGAGGTAATAGCACAGTTCATCTGACTTCTCTAACGGGGCAGACCACAGGTCTGGAAAACACGTCGGGCACTGAATTAACTCCAGGGCCGAACACAATTAACGTCAAGTGCACCGCGACATTCACACGCACAAAGAACGGCAACACACTTTCGCCTATCACAGTTCCTGCAACACTGTCTGTGACATTCTTTATTCGTAAACCTGTTTCCTTAAAATCTTTGGATGCATACCCAAATATTGGATCGAACCCCTCTCACAGTTATGCTGATGAGGGGTATCCTGGTAGATACGAGTTCCGCCAATCCTCGAATTACACATTTGCAGTATTGGACAATCAGTCTACCGCTCACTACTACGGTTTGGGAGAAGTCCAAGAGGATTTCAGCCCCATCACAGCAGATGATCCTGGTTACAAGGCTGCTATAGAGAATCAAGGTGCTCCTGTGCGAATTCAAGTAGTAAGTGCAACATCTCTTTTTAAGGTGAAAACCGTCATACCTTGCTCAATCTTCAGGTTCACGCCTGAATCTCAGAGAAATGGTCTCATCTGACTTCCTCTTCACGCTTGAAAAACGTTGCACTTACTACTTGAATCCGCCCTGGGCCAAAGGCGACAAAACCAAATCCTGGAGGGATATTCACTGACAGAAACGAATGGACTACGGGTGATTTCAGGGAACCGAATAGATGGCCACAAGCCTTAGTAAACCAAACTGCTGCCGCAGGGCCGGATGACCCTTGGTATAGTTTCACACAGACTTGGAAGTATCTTGAATACGCAACCGGAGACCCAGTCGTCAAGAAAACACCCCTGAGTCCAGGTTTCACGATTTCTTTCTATCGGGATTACGTAAAGAGGGATTAAATGTTCAAACTGGCTTTTTTTGTTCTTTGTGCCGTGCTACTCGGCACAGAGAGCAGTTTCGCAAGAATTTTAAATTCATCAAGCTTCGATGCGGTCATCAGCTCTACACCTGTCATTGCTGTGGCTCAAGTTGAAGAGGGAGAGGCTCCTAATGCGACTTACTTTGACCGAAGCGAGAAGATTGTTCTATCTCTCAAGGAGAGTATCAAAGGTGATGCTCCTAAGAAAATTTCGTTCAATCCTCGATGGGATATAGACACAGATTACTACCGCAATATGTTTTTCTCGTTCAGAATTAGAAAAGGAAACAATTTTCTTGTTCTGCTTATTCCAGATAAGGAGGGATTAAAGCTCAGGCCCGATTGTGTATCTTTGGTTCCACTGTCCGAAGAAGCGGTCTCGCTTGTGGATGAGAACTTGACTGCAGAGCAAAATGTCGAGCGACTTCTTGCGAAGGGATGTGAGGAAAATTCTCTTCGGAGTCTCTCCGTTTTTTTGCTATCACAGTTTCATACCACATCTGCAATGCAGTCTCTGGCCCAATACGTGAATGATAAAGATGACTATGTTGCCGATGATGCGCTGGCAAACTTCGCTCGAAACCAACAAGTCTCTGCCATTCCAATGATCGTGGCTCGTGCTAAGAGTTTCACCTTCGGCGCATCAGTGCCGCTAATCAGCAGATATAAAGTCAAAGAGGCCAAACCTTTTCTTGAAAAAGCGATGTTCGGTTATCCAAGTGGCATTCGATTGAACTCGGTCATGGCTCTATCCGAGATGGCGGGGAAAAATTCAGTTCCCTTTCTGCTATTGGCGTTATACGATCAAGACCCACAGAAGTTTGTCGCGCCTTACAGTTGCAGCGTTCTCCATAAGGTTCTTCCCGAATTGCCCAATAATTTCACTCCAGATCAGTATGAGAAACAAAAAACGCACGAGCGACAGTTGTTCTTTTCTTGGTGGCACGATGAACTAGCGGGCAAGCATTCGGGCGACGACGCCAAAGATTCCATCGAATTGAAGGCTGGCCAGACGCACACTACCAAGGAGTTGCCTACGTTGAACGAAGCATTGTTCATGCATAGCGAAACCACCCGGCGATCCGCAATACAAGCTCTGGATGAGTTGGCAGACGAAAGTAGCGTGCCTTATCTGCTCGTTGCACTTCGTGACCCGCAAGGCGATATCGCTTTTGGTGCTCAAAGGATACTGGCGCATCTCGTTCCGGAGTTGGGACCAGTTCTATCGCGTTCAGCGTTCGATGCCAAGCAAGAGCAAGTCGCCGAAGCAGGGGCGCAATGGTGGCCCAAACATCTTCAAGATTTGGAAGAGGCGGGATGGCAGACCTATCGGCGTCAGATGGATGAGCAGCAACGTCAGATAATGGAGAAGATGAAGTTAGCGAAGTGAAGGGCTGGAATGATACAAGGCAGCTATTTTGTGACTGGTCATATCTTCGCGTTGCTGCCGCGAATAACGCACGCGCCAAGCTGTTGGAAAATTGGCGGTGGAAGATGCCGTTATGGACTCTCTCGGATCGCGCGCAGTGGGACGGCGACATGAAAAGTAATTACGATTACTTCATCAAAGCTAATCCCAGCTTCAAAAACGCTAATTTTTAAGCGTCAACCCAAGAAAGCAAGAATCTCGCGTTTCTGTCCCATAAATTGGAATGTGGACTCAGATACCCTTAAAGGAAAAACATGAAACAATTCACTCCCTTACTCCTGCTCGTAGTCGCGCTTTCAAGTACCACCGCGAGCCGCGCCGCGTCCGTGACTATCACAGATACTATCGCTCCCGGCGGCAACCATTCTCCCATTGGTCACTGGCAACAGTTCTCGACTACGCTTTCGGCAAGCGCCGACACACCAGAACCACAGGCTGAAACAACTATCACAGGCCCAATATATCGGTGGTCAGGTGGTTCTGGTGCGGTTCATCGAAACTCTGATACAGGGCAACAAATAGGTCTGGAAAGCACGTTGGGCAACGAGTTACCCGCAGGGCCGAACACTGTGAATGTTCAATGTGAGGCGACATTCACGCGCACGAAGGATGGCCAAACACTTTCTCCTATCGTGTTAACGGGGAGCTTCTCGGTGAATTTCTTTAGCCGAGTGCCCAAGAAGGTTGTGGAAATCACGAGATATCCCTCTCCTGGAAGTCCTTATCTTGGCCCTAATGATTGGGGGCAAGAAACCAGTTTTGATCTGCAACTTCGGGATAATCAATCCGATGCTAAACCTTACGGTTTTGCTGACATCCGCGAGAGTTTCTTGCCACCGTTCACTGGTGATGACGACAAACCTAACGGCGATAGAGGGCCTTATACTTGGTATGTTCTTTCTGCTGGCCACAACAACCCAAATGGTTCTAATATAGTTGACGGCAACTTCTCAGATCACAACGGAGTAACATCTCCCGCTGACTTTCGGAACTCTCCTTATAACTGGCCAGAAAATCGGGTGACCAATGGTTTTGATCAAGGCTGGACTTGCTTTGAGGCAAAGCCGCCTTATCCATCTGCCTACGATCAATCCATATCTCTTCCCGGTCATCATCACGTGACAGTGCACTACATGACACCAACAGATAGAACAGGAGGGTGAGATGAGAAGGCTTCCTATTTTTCTCATCTTCGCGATCCTTTTACGAGGCGTTTCCATATGTTGGTCGTATGGTCTACCGTCGGCAGAGCCTCTTCCGCGCACGGTAGGACAGTCGCAGGCAATTGCTGTTTTCAAAATCGATTCGCTCAATGTTAAGCCTAAGATAGTTCCACAACCATCTGGGCCATTTGGTCTTTATAAAGGGCCAGATGCGTTTATTGCCTTACGCACTTTTGAAGGTGAGGGAACTTACGATCTGACGTTAGTTAAAACTATCAAAGGTAACCCTAATGAAAATTTAAGGGTTGATTTTCCTACTTTAACAGCGTTGGGCTATTCGTCCACATTTCACCCTAAAGTAGGAGATTTTTTAATCGCATTTCTGAGAAAAGAAGATAACAAATGGACTGCCCAAGACAGATGGCGCCCGTTTGTACCTTTGTTTAATACAAGTGACTTCACGACAGTACCCGAAATAAGTTCCTTGCAACAGGTAGAGGAGCTTATTCTGCCTGAACTAAAAAGCGAAGATACGCGGTTAATGGCTGTAGATTTCTTATCAAGTTCTGCTAGTACCAAAGTTATGACGGCTTTAGTGCCATATGTTGACGATCCAGATTTGCGCGTGCGCGATTTCGTTTTAATAATGTTCGCGCGTCAGCAGCAACTAAGTGCCATTCCTCGAATACGCGATCTCAACCGGGCTACTAATGCCGCAAAAAGAGGTAATCCCAGATCTCTCGTTGAATTAAGAAATTACTCTGGGATGAGTGAAGCGATCCCTTTACTCAATCCGTTGCTATTCGAGGATGAGCGATTTATTCGCGTCAACGCGCTGTCTACTCTGTCTCGGGCAAAAGATAGTCGTAGTGTGCCTTACTTACTGCTCGCGCTTTACAATCCAAGTGACCAAGGCGATGACGCATCACAGGCATACGCTATATTCACGCAGATTTCGCAAGCCAAGTTGAGCGTTAACGCAGATCAATTTCTAATTTCTCCCGACAAGGCCAGAGCCGCTGCGTGGAGTTGGTGGCAAGACGAACTCTCCGGCAAGCATCCACTCGACCCAGATAATAAACCTGCTGTCGAGTTAACGCAGGTCCAACACTTTGAAGCTACCGATTTGCCGCAACTCAATCAGGGATTGTTTGTGAAATCGGAAACCACGCGGCGCGCGGCGATGCGTGGTTTAAAACAGTTCGCTGATCAAAGCAGCATTCCTTATTTACTGATCGCACTTTACGATCCGCAACCCGAAATTGCGTTCAATGCTTACACAATTCTGCATCGCTTGGTGCCCGATTTAGGTGCAGCGACGGCGAATAAGTGGAAAACCGAACAGGTAATGCAGACCAACATGGCGTTCGATTGGTGGCAAAAACATTTGAGTGATGCAGAGAAGTCGATGGGCAAGTAGCCCTGAACATTGCACCTGAGAAAAAATACATCAAACAATGGTGCCTCTCCTCAACGGAGTGAACGCCAGCTAAAATTTATCTCGGTTGCGGCTCGCTTTGTTTGGCACCGTTCAACTGCTCCACTGGCTCACCCGACCAATGCAATTCCTGCATCTGCACGGCGCTCGCGGCGCGGCCCCATTTATTGGCATCGAGCTGGTTGTGGCTGGTCATCTCTTCATAGCTCCGATAAAGCCTCAAACATCGCGTCTCTGGCGCTCTTGCCGGTCAGCATCCCGTGATCTTTGGCGATGGCGTAAAAGCGACGTTTCTCGCTTTCGGTATCGCGTTTCAGGGTTCGCCTCAAACTCGCCAGGCGCCCGCGATTGGCCTTTTTGGGTTTGACCTTCTCGAATCGAAAACCGGCGCCACCAGCGTCGCACCTGACCTCGCCTTTTCTCACTCTACTTTCTTCAAAAGTTGGCTAACAGTGGAGGGATACCAGGGGCGGTCGTTACAGGTCTTGATCTGCATCTGGTTGAGCGTGTCGGCAATGACCGTCAACGTGTCCCCATTCAATACTCCGGTAAGTTTTTCGGATTCGCCAAGCGTGAACGACGATTTGAGCGTGGCATTAATCCAACTCAGGCCAAATGCCGAGTTGGATTTAATTGGCACCAAGCATATTCCACGCTCAGAAAGCGGCAAAATCGCGCCAAAATTCTTACCAGAGTATTGCCTATTGGGAGTTTGGAAAAATAGAGTGTCCGGCTTAAGGGTCATAAAATCTCCGCCTCCGTCGGAAAGATACAAGTCGGGCGCGCCGTTGATATTGATGCCGAAATTCGCTACTTTTCTCTCGGCTCGGAAAAGCTCAAATTGCGGTTCAACGGTGTCTCTCCACAAAACCTGAGGCAAACGAAGTTGCACCCGTCCATTTTCCTCATCGAAGAATGCGAAGATGGGTTGGTTGTAAAATTCGGTTTGTTCCAGTTTCAATTCGATCTGCTTTTTGCTTTTGGGATTGAACATCTGAATCTGCGGATCACCGTTTGGCCCCAGAGACATCGTGGCACGAAGGCGACTGCTTTTATCCACCAATCGAAATTCATGCGCCGTCAAAACGTCGGGCACGGTTGCGGGTTGTTGCGCATTGGTGCGGCTAACCAACATATTGCCCAGCAAAAGCGCCGACAGAATCGCCGTCATGCCCCAGAAATGTTGGTAAGGTTCATCGAACCCAGTTTCGCCCATAACAACGAAAAGCGCCGCGAATCTAAAGATTCGCGGCGCTTTTTATTTGCGATAGCGGCTTACTTAGCCCGCAGCAAAATCGCCGACGATAACGGCGCCAACTGCACCTTCAACTTGCCCTGAACAACCGCGTAAGACTTACCACCCAACGCATCGGCGAACTTGCCGGTTTGCGATAGGGGAATCTCCAACGTCTGCGCCGCATCGGAACGGTTGACCGCAACAACGGCAGTTTCGCCGTTCAACGTGCGCGAATACGCCAGTGTTTTGGCGGCATCGTCGGTCAGCAATATCGCCGGATCGCCGCTCTGCAAAACCGGATTAGTGTTGCGAATCGCGATCAGTTTGCGATAAAAGCTCAACATCGCATTATTCAGAGTCGCTTTGTCCCACTGCATTCCGCGACGGTTATCGGGATCGGCGCCGCCTTCCATGCCCAACTCTTCGCCGTAGTAAATCGAGGGCGCGCCCGTCCAGGTGAACTGAACCGTCGCCGCCAACATTTGCAAACGCGCGTCGTTATTGGCGACAGTCAGAAAACGCGGGCGGTCGTGGCTCGACAGCAAATTCAGCATCGCGCGCGAGACCTGCGGCGGATAGGCGTTGTAATTGTCCATCAGGCGCGCGGTAAATTGGCTGGCCGTGCTTTTGCCGTCGGCGAAAAAATCCACGTTGGCAAACAGAAACGGATAGTTCATCGCGCCGTCCCACTGATCGCCGCCAAGCCAGGGCGAGGCGTCGCCCCAGCGTTCGCCGACGATCCACATTTGCGGATCCAAACCTTTGACGCGCGTTCGCAATTGGCGCCAAAACCGGATGTCCACTTCGTCAGCGACATCGAGGCGGATGCCCGACAACGGCACTTCACGCTTCCAGAAATCCACCAGATCGAGCATATAGTTGGCCGTCGCCGGATTGGTCAGGTTCAGTTTGGGCATCGCCGCATAACCATACCAACCCACATAACTGGGCGGATTTGCCACGCGAATCGGAAACGATTTGACGAGATACCAATCCTTATAAGGCGACTGCGCGCCGTTTTTCACCACATCGGCAAACGGCGCGAAGTTGGTCGCGGTGTGGTTGAACACGAAGTCCATCACGGTGCGAATGCCTTCGCTTTGCATCTCGCGCGTCAGCGCCGCGAACTCGGCGTTGGTGCCAAAGTCGGGATCAACTTTCTTGAAATCGGTCGCGTCGTAGCGGTGATTGGAGGGCGACTCGAAAACCGGATTGAAGTAAACGCTGCCGATGCCCAGATTTTTCAGGTAGGGCAAATGCTGGCGAACTCCGGCGATGTCGCCGCCAAAACGACTATCGCCCAGCGGTTTCGAGTTCCACGGCGCAACGTTTGCGGGATCGTTGGTCTTGTCGCCGTTTTCAAAGCGGTCGGGGAAGACCTGGTAAAAGACCGTCTTCTCGACCCAACCTGGCACGCGAAACGGTTGATAAGTCCGCGCGTCGATCTGAAACGGAGCGGGCGAATTGAGACCGTTCGCGCCGAAAGTTTCGCTGCGCTTGCCGTCTTCCAAAACGAATTGGTAGGACAAATTCGTCTGGCCGTCCCAGGGAATTTCGGCCTGATAAAACGCGTAAAGTCCGTCGTTTTTGACGAGTCTCATCGGCACGCGTTTTTGCCCGAGTTGTAGCCAGACCGCTTTCAAATCGTCGGGCCGCGCGCGCAATCGGAAGCGCAGTTGGCCGCGATCCAGGTTCAGGTAAGGCAGGCTTTGTTCGTGATGCAGAGCGCTCAAAGTGGTTTGGCCGTCGTCGGGCGAAGCGGGCATTTTGTAGTCGGGCGGCGTCACCAACAGCAGCGAATTGCCGTCGGCCTCGGTGACGCGGTTTTCGTTGCGCGGATCGGGCGTCCAGGTGTCGCCATTCAAGACGAACTTATATTGATAGCTGCCCGTAGCCAGCGACAAAGTCGTGCGCCAGGTCAAGCCGTCGGCATCGGCCTTCATCGGATTGGCGCCTTTGTTCCAGCCGTTGAACTCGCCAGCGACGCTCACCGAATCTAACTTTTTGTCGGCGCGATAGACGAACTCGTGCGGCAAACCGCCGGTTTTCCTTAACGAATCGGGCGTGATAAATTCGACTTTATCGGCGTTTCCAGGCGTTACTTCTCCCTCAAAGCGGCTGGCATTGCCGGTCGCCGTCAGCGTCAAAAGCGAATTGCCGCTGCCATCGGGCGCGACTTGCGTCGTCGGATCGGAAATCCAATTATCGCCGTCGAGGACGAATTTATACTGGTAAACGCCCAGGTCGAGCGGCAAAGTCGCGCTCCAGGTCAGGCCATCGGCGGCGACTTTCATCGGCGTGGCGGCTTTGTCCCAGTTGTTGAAACTGCCCGCCAAACTGACCGAACCGAGTTTTTTGTCGGCCCGATAAACGAAAGTATAAGCCGCCGTTCGCGGATTTTGCGCGACAGGCGTTTGCGTCTGCGCGCAGAGGGGCGGAGCAGAGCAAAGCGCCATCAGGCCGCAAGCGAGCAGCAATTTGAATTGGTTTTTCATGACTGATTAAAAGTGCCTTCGTGAAAGTTTGGAGCGCCCGTGAGGGCGAATCTATCTTCTAATCGCCCTCACGGGCGCGCTCCACACTGTCGTTAAGCAAGACTTTGTAGCGAGACGGCTTAACCCACTCACAGCGTCAGGCGAAAACTGCGCCCCGCGTTGGGCACGACGAATTTTCCGTTTTGCGCCTCAATCTCTTCACCGTCCACGCGGACGCGTTCGGGCGCGGCGCCGTGAAACACCATGTGGAACTCGCGCCGCGCGAATTCGGCGTAGCCCTCGCCCGCAACGCGCGCTTCGATTTTTACGTCATCGCCATTTTTGCGCAACGTAAAGTCGGTGCGCACGAACGCGCCGTCTTCAAAGCCGAAAGTCAGGCCGTCATCTTCGTGCAAGAACGAGGCAAATTCGCCGTCTTCGTCGGGCACGAAAACGTGCAGTTCGATGGAGGCAGGATGATAGCCCGCCGTCGAAGCGGGCGCGTCGGGCCACATCGGCATCACGGCGCCGCCGCGCGCGTAAAGCGGAATTCGATCCATCGGTGTCGGCGCGATTAAGAATTGTTCGCCTCCAAACTTCTCGTCCGTGTGCCAGTCGAACCACGTTCCCGCAGGCAGATAAACCTGTCGCGCGGTCGTGCCCGCTTGCATCACTGGCGCGACTAACAAATCGTTGCCAAACAGATATTGATCGTCCAAATCGCGGACAGCGCCATCGTTTTGGAACTCGAACAGTAAGGGCTTTTGCACCGGCTCGCCGGTTTGCGTCGAGCGCATGAAGGCCGCGTAAATGTAGGGCAGCAGGCGGTAGCGCAGTTCAATGGCCTGGCGGCACAACTTTTCGATGACCGCGCCAAACGACCAGACGTATTGGTCAATGTTGCCCATGTTGGAATGGTTGCGGCAAAACGGCGTCAAAACGCCGCACTGCATCCAGCGCAGGAACAATTCGGGGTTGGAACTTTCGGCGAAACCGCCGATGTCGGCGCCCAGAAACGGTTGGCCCGAAACGCCAAATCCCAGCGCCATCGGCACGCTCATTTCCAGGTGATCCCAGCGCGAAAAGTTGTCGCCCATCCAGTGCGCGGCATAGCGCTGAATGCCCGCGCTTCCGGCGCGGCTCAACACAAAAGTGCGTTTGTCGGGCATCGCGCGGCGCAGACCGTCAACGGTTCCCATCGCCATCAAAAGCGCGTATTGATTGTGATAGCGCGCGTGCGAAAACTCGCCTCGGCCAAAACGCATCGCGCCCGCCGCAATGTCGCCGGTCGCCGGTTCGTTCATGTCGTTCCAGATGCCCGCCAAGCCAAACTCGACGTGAGCCGCGTTGAGTTCACCCCACCAATCGCGCGCTTCGGGCGTCACGAAATCGGGAAACGCCGTCACGCCCGGCCAAACCTGGCCGGTATACAAATCGCCGCTCTCGGTGCGGCACAAAACGTCGCGCTCGACGGCCTGATCATAAACATCGTAACCCGACTCGACTTTCACGCCTGGATCAATGATCGAAATCGTCCGAAACCCCTGCTCGTCCAAGCGCTTGAGCATCCGCTTGGGGTGGGGAAAAGTCTCGTCATTCCAGGTAAAAACGCGGTAGCCGTCCATGTATTCGATGTCGAGCCACAGCGCGTCGCAGGGAATCTGCTTCTCACGATAGCGCGCGGCCAACTTCTCGATGGCCTCTTGCGTATAGCTGAACCAGCGGCACTGATGGTAGCCCAGCGCCCACAAGGGCGGCGCCTTCATGCGTCCTGTCAAATGCGTGTAGGCCTGCAAAATGTCGCGCATTTGGGGCGCGGCGAAGATGTATTCGGTGTATTGCCCGCCGTCGAAGCCAAAGCGATATTCGCGCGCGTGCGAAAACTCGAAGTGCCCGGCGTAACCGTTGTCCACGAACGAGCCGGAAACCGGCGAATCGCCCGCGCCCAGATGGTCATGCGCCATGTGGTAGAAAAACGGGATCGAAACGTAATACGGGTCGAAAGAAGTGCTGGTTACGTCGGCGCGCGGATCGTCTTTAGACAGGTTCGCGGTAAAATCGCCCGACGAATTGGGGTTGAGCACGTCGGCGTTCCACAGGGTAAAATCGCGTCCGCGCCGATTGAAGCGACCGGTCTTTTCGCCCAGCCCGAAAAACGCGTCTTCGACGCGACACTGGCGCCGCACCACCCAACTGTCGTTGAGCGTCGCGTAGGCCCACGATGCGCCATCTTCGTCGGCGTAACTCTGGAAGATCACGCTGCCATCGGCGCGGTGCGCGCCCAGGCGAAACGGACTTTTGCCCAACGTCAGGCTCATCTGCGCGGTTTCGAGGCGGACGCACTCGTCGCATTCGCTGATGGTAAAATCAGGAATCTGCGCGTCTAAGTCGGCGCACACGGCGAAAGTTGGGGTTTCGTCGAACCGGCCTCCGCGCGAAATTTTAACGCGCACGATGTCATCGCGGATGACATCCACGCGCAAAAGTTCGCCCTCGATTTGGGCAGTGAATCCGCGCGCCGTGCGCTCGATGGGGCCAACGCGCTCGAAGCGCTTGAAATGTTTCAGATTGGCAAACTTGTCCATAAAATTCGGGCGTCCGGAAGTTAAAACCTCCGGCTTCGGGCGCGACTTGCGTCGTCGGGTCGGAAATCCAGCTATCGCCGTCGAGGACGAATTTATATTGGTAAACGCCCAATTCTATCGGCAGAGCGGCAGAGTCGCGCGCCAGGTTACACCGTCGGCGTCGAGTTGCATCGGATTGGCGGTTTTGTCCCAGTTGTTGAAACTGCCGACGACGCTCACCGATTTTAGCGGCTTGCTGGACTTGAAAACAAAGCTCTGGTTTTTCGTTGCGGTCTGTGTCTGCGACGCGACGAACGCGGTCTGCGCGCTCGCCACTGTGCCAGCGCTCGCCGTGCAGATCACGGCAACGCCAAATGCGTTGCCGAGTGCTTTTGAAATTTTCGTCGGCTTTCGTGCGTTGTTCATCATGGATTACTGGGTTTGCGGCTGGGTGACTACGCGGCTTTTTTGCTCCTTGATATGATCAATGGCCTGCTGTTTGGCCTGCGGCGGCATATTGGGATTGTTTTGGATCGCTTCGATGGCGCGATCAAGCGGTTCGTTCTGTTGCGCCGCGACTGGCGCTTCAGACGCTTTGCTGCAACCCGCGCCGACCAAAAGCGCAAGCGCAACGCCAGCGACAGCGGCTTTGAGGGAAAGGAGTTTCATCATTGGTAAGTGTCTCAACACCGAAATCTTCGGCGAAATGGCGACGAAACAGCAAGCTGTCGTCCGCGAAAGCGTGGCCCCGACTTCTGGCGGACACACGCGATTGAAACGTGATAAGTCGCCGTTTCAAAGCGAAAATCGGTGTAACTACTCAGGTCGCGAGTTGTGGGATTAACGCAGATTGTAATCTGGCATTCGCACCCACAACCCGCAACCTGTAGCCTGCAACCAGCTTATTTATACTTCTTTTCCACAGCTTGCAACGCATTCACCTGCATCGCCGAAACCTGATCGCAGTTGATACCTTTGGTCAGAGTCTCATTGTTGTAGACCGGAGCGGGGCCAATGGTTTGGGGACAGTTGGTCGAATCGGTGTTGTCCTGCATGGTGCCCCACATGTTGTATGGGGTGCCGGTTTGAACCGGGCGATACGATTTGACGTGACCATCAATAAAGAGTTGATTGGCCGTGCCCAGATGTCCGGCAAAACCATCGAAAGCCGTGTTGCCAGCGTTCGTCCAGGGATACATATAACCATAGGGATTGAACGATTCGGTGACGATGATCTTCTGCGAGGGAGAATTCACGACAGCCAGAGATAAACCCTGTTGGCCCGCCCAAATCGGCAAAATCACGCGTGGATTGGACGAGTAAGAGGTAACGATGGCGGGAATATTCGCCGCAGGATCGGCGGCAAACGCGATGTTGGAGTTGGAGGGATTGGACGGACACGCCCAAATTTGCGCGCTCTTGAGGTAGGGCTGAACGGTCTGCTTATAAGAGTGAGCGCCATCGTCCTCCATCATGAACTTCTCGTCGTAATCCTGCGAGTATTGCAACATACCCAGGCCGATCTGCTTGAGGTTGGACTGGCAAGACGAACGGCGCGCGTTTTCCCTCGCGCGAGCGAAGACGGGGAACAGAATCGCCGCGAGAATGGCGATGATGGCGATCACAACGAGGAGCTCGATCAAAGTGAACGCTTTGAAAGCGTGGGAATGCGAACTGGTCGCGTCGTGGTGGCGCAGAGAGCGCGTGGGGGTGAGATTTTTCATGGGGTATTTTCCGTAACTAAACTGGCGTTGGGCGTTCAAGACGCGCCGCAGCGAAATCGAAAGCCAGGGGGGAACACTTTTTGACGGAAGAACCGTTTAAATCGCGCACCGAATGGCGAGGAATGAGTTGGACGGGCGCGGATTTGCAACACTCGCTGCTTTTCGCGCCGTTTTTGAGTTCGATCCAGGCGTCCATTGCCAGACGGCCCACATCGGCGAAAGAGTGCGACAGACTGGAAAGCCCGCGCTCTACCGCCTCGCTGCGGTTGTCCATGCCGATGATCGATAAATTTTCGGGCACGCACCAACCGCGTTCTTCGGCGACATCCCACAGCGCGAGCGCCAGAGTGTCGTTGAAGCAAATCGCCGCCGTCACATCCAGTGTTGTGACCGCAGCCAACGCCTCGAAATCGGTGACGTAACCTGCGCGCGCGCCCTGCACGATGAACTCGGCGTTTAGCCCGCGTTCCTGCATCGCATTGAGCCATTCGCGGCGCCGTTCGGTCGCATCGAAGTTATCGGGCGGGCCAGCCACAAACGCGATACGTTGGTGCCCACGCTCAACCAAATGTTCGACGGCCAACCGCATGGCGGCGCGATTGTCCACGTCCACCCAGGCCACGCCGTTGGGCACGTCGCGGTTGTAGCACACCACACTCGGCACCTTGTTTTGCGCGACGACATCCAAAACGCGCGCCCACTGTTCTTGCAGGCTCACCGTGAAAATGAAGCCGTCCGAACTGCGGTCGAGAAAACGCAACGACTCGTGTCCTTCGCGCTCCGTTTCGTTTTGCACCATCGTCAGCACGCTATAACCGTGATGGCGCGCGCCCTCGATAACGCCCTGGTAGGTGAACAAATCCAGATCGTAATGGCGCACATCGTGATGTTCGGGCACGAGCGTCACCACGCGCGTTTCGACATGGCGATTCTGCGCCGTCGGAGGCTTAACCGGAATGTAGTTGAGCTTTTCCGCCGCCGCCAACACGCGCTCACTCGTCTCGCGTGAAGCGCGGTTGTTGAGTCCGCGCAACACGTTGGAAACCGTGACGTTGGAGACTCCGGCTTCCTGGGCAATTTGACGAATCGTAGCTCTCATGGCAAAGTTAGTTAGCTGCTAACTAAATAGAGTATACCCAGATTTTTGGGGTTTCAAACATCTGGGCGAAAATTTCTTAAAATCTTTGGTGAAGAACACACTCAAGTGCTTGTATCCACGCGAAATGAGCGTTAAACCGCTGGGATGTTTCGTTTTTGCAGCCTCGTTCTGGGCGTTATTTTTTTTGTTGGCGGAATGTTGGCGTGCGGCGCCAGCGCCTACTATGTGTTCGCCGACTGGCATTCGCTCAACCATTTCTACGCGCGCTTCGAGGAGTTGATTCGCGAGAACGCCTCGCAACGTTCGCTGTTTATCGTGGCGACGCATCAGGCGGCGTTTCGGCTCAACTGCTTCGCCGATGGCGTCGGCGTGTTAATGGGCGCGATTCTGGCGGCGTTGGGTTGGGCGCAAATCGAACGAGCGTGGATGCGATGAAACGTAATCTGTAAAGACGACGATTTATCGCGTCTAAAAAGTCAGGGTTACTATCAGATTACGGCAACTCCGACGGTTTAGACGCGACAAACCGTCGTCTTTACAGTGGTCTATTAAGCGCGTCCGTTTTCTTTGACTGGCGGCAGTTCGATGCTGACGCACAAACCGCCGTCTTCGCGATTGCGCGCGCGAATCTGACCGCCGTGCGCGCGCACCGCGCGGTCGGCGATGGCCAATCCCAGGCCGGTGCCCCGATCTGACTCGGCGCGTTCGCGCGCGTCTTCGACGCGGTAGAACGGACGGAATATCGCCTCCAATTGATCGGGCGGCACGCCAGGGCCGCGATCTTTCACGCTCAAAGTCAGCCCGCTATGGCGCTCGGCCAACTCGATGACGACTTCGGAATCGTTGGTCGTGTGACGCAACGCATTACGCGTCAGGTTCTCGATGGCGCGGCGCAACAGTTCGCCGTCGCCGCGCGTGGCGACGCCTTCGTCGGCGCCCAGGTATTCGACGCGCACGCCCCTACCCGCGCCGCGCGCCTCGAAGTCGGCGTCGGCGGCGATTTCGTGGGCGAGCCCAGCCAAATCGAGAGGAGTGTTCAGCTTGGACGCGGGCAAACCGTTTTCCAAACGCGACAACGTCAGCAGTTCGCGAATCAGTTCGTCCAGGCGTTGCGACGCGCTCTCGATGCGGTCGAAGGCGGCCTCGCGTTTGGCTCCTTCGCCGCGCCGCGCCAACTCTAAGGCGAGATTAAGTCGCGTTAAGGGCGTGCGAAGTTCGTGCGAAACGTCGCCCAACAAGCGGTTTTGCGCGGTCACCAAACCTTCGAGACGGCTGGCCATCGTATCGAAATCGCGGGCTAATCGGGTGAGTTCGTCTTTGCCGCGCGGGAAGCGATTGGGTTCGACGCGCGCCGACAGATCACCCTGCGCCAGACGTTGCGCCGCCACGCGAATTTTGCCGACCGGCGCCGCCAGAAATCTCGCCAGTCCGTAGCAGAACAGGCCAGTGACTAAACCGATAACGGTGAGTTGAATCAATCGGGTGGCCGACGCGGTTTTGGTCGCGGCCAACTGCGCGCGCGAGACGGCGCCACACACCACATAAGTGCCGGTCGAAGCGAAAATTGGCGAAGTCGCCATCACACGAAACGGCGAAAGTTGGAAATCGGTGAAGTAAGTGCGCGCGGTTTTGCCCGCCAGATAAGCCACATCCGACGGCGCCTGCCGCCCCTCGTCGTTGCCGATTTCGGCGCCGCTGGGGTCGAACAGATAAATCTGCACCTTCTTCTTTTTCTCGGTGTTGCGCAGGTAGCGATTGAGCGCGTCGGGGCCGTTGGTCTCATAGATGTCCACGGCTTTGAGGCCGTAGGTTTGGAGCGCGTCGAGCATCATGTCCGACTTGGGCGAAATCACCAGATCGTCGCGCGTGGTGACGGTGGCCGCCGACAACGCCAGCGCCAGAATCGCCATCGCGCCCCAGAACCAGAGGAAAATCTTGAGAAATAAACTCATAATTTCAGGTGTCAGGCGGCAGGTATCAGTTGTCAGGCGGAGAATGAATTTACGCGACAACTGACTTGCCCCTCTTCCCCCTGTCACCCGTCACCTGTCCCCTGCCACCTTTTGGAGTCTGCCCACGCCGCTTTTATCGCGCCCCCGGCGCATTGACACTAATTCGCGCAAACTATGAAGCCGCCGCAAAAACAAGCGCGGGCGCCACGCATTTGCCGTTCGCGCGTCAACATTTCTCCATGATTCGACTTCGCTGGCCTCTGGCCGCCTGCGCCCTGGTGGGCACTTTTTTCTGCGCGACGCTCCTCCTCAAAAAGCCCGCGCGCGCCGACGAACGGACGCTTTACGTCGGCGGCTACACCCGCAACGACGGCGACGGATTATGCGCCCTGCGCTTCGATCCCGCGACGGGCACTCTGAGCGATTTGCGCCTGGCCGCTCCGGTTTCCAATCCCGATTGGCTGACGCTCGCGCCCGATGGAAAAACGCTTTATTCGGGTGGCGCTTCCCAGGGCAAAAGCGGCTTAACCGCGTTTGCCATCCAAAGCGACGGCAGTTTGCGCGCGATTTCGCAGCAGGTGAGCGACAACAATCCGGTTTCGCTGGCCGTTGACGCGACCGGCAAATGGTTAATCGGTGCTTACTACAATGCTGGCAACTGGGGCATTTGGCCGCTCGAAGCCGATGGCAAAATCGGCCCGCGCAAAGAATTAATCCAGCATAAAGGCAGTGGCCCCGACAAAAACCGGCAGCAGGGGCCGCACGCGCATCAGGTGATGATCTCGCCCAATAACCGGCGCATATGGGTCGTTGACCTGGGCCTCGATAAAGCGATGATCTACGATTTCGACGCGCGAACGGGCGCCGTCAAACCGAGTGTTCCGGCGTTTGCTGCGGTCGCGCCCGGCAGCGGGCCTCGCCATCTGGCGTTCGCCCGCAAAGGACAGTTCGTCTACGTCATCAACGAAATGGGCAGCACGGTCTCGGTCTTTCAGGGCGGACGCGGTCGGCCCGGCGCCATCCAGACGATTGCGACTTTGCCCGCCAGTTTCGAGGGCAAAAGCACCGGCGCCGAAGTTCTGGTCTCGCCCGACGGGAAATACGTCTTCGCCTCCAATCGCGGCTACGACAGCATCGCGCGTTTCGCGATTGGGCACGACGGCAGGTTAAAACGATTGGGCTGGACGAAAGTTGGCAAAGAGCCGCGCCATTTCACTTTCGATCCGACGGGCAAATGGGTGTTGGTCGGCAACCAGAAAGAACGCTCAATTTCGGTGTTCGCTTTCGATCCCAAGACGGGTGACCTGACGTTTTCGAGCAAGTTGGAAGGCGTGATGAACGAGCCGACGAGTTTGGTTTTTGGGTGACGGATTTCGGATCATTAGACCTCTTGCATAAGTCGTTTTGAGCGTGATTTTTGCTCTGACTCGCTCAATGGGCGGGGCTTACGCCCTCTTCCAATCGGGGTTTTCTCTTCGCCCAAAGATTGGAAGAGGGCGTAAGCC
>JAABUN010000694.1_pt1 | contig 83801 bp, 73 predicted proteins | sample 5559311 | NCBI WGS metagenome assembly JAABUN01 (sample SAMN10711877, study PRJNA513370) | rock metagenome | isolation source: Antarctica rocks | place: Antarctica: Victoria Land, Siegfried Peak sud
AACGGTGGACAATGCCGATAGCCAACTGGAGCGGAGCGATGAACCAATTCGCTATAATATTTGAAAACCGGCTGCCCAACAGCGGTTTCCAAAATAACTCATTTACACAAATTATTTAACACGCTCCGAATGTTCCCGCTAGTCCATGATGGAAAAAGCAAACGCTTTGCGGTAATGGCAAAGATACGGTTTGAAACATCAGCCGCTACGAAAAGTAGGCAGACTTCCATCTGGTCTTTAATCACGAGAAAACTAGTAGAACCGACTTCAGGAGAAAAGGCAAATGACAACCGAATCAGCAATGAATCAAGTTGGTGCAGTCTCCGGCGTGACGGACTGGCATTCTGCCGATTGGCGACGTGTCAACCAAAACGTGCGTCGGCTACAAGTGCGTATCGTGAAGGCGACACAAGCAAAAAGATGGAACAAGGTGAAAGTCTTGCAACATCTTTTAAAGTGGTGAAACCGCGTCTCGCAAGAGGCGTTAAATAAGGCTTGAGCCGGATGCTTGGAAACTTGCAAGTCCGGTTCTTAGGGGAGAGAGGCGTAGCAATACGACTCTCTTACCCGACTATTACAACCGAATCAGATTCCATTCGGGTTTAGGTTACAAAAGCCCGTTGCAGTTTGAAAAACAGTTAAAGTTGGAAAATAAAACAAGGAGCAGCGAGAGTTTCGTGTCCTGAATAACTTGACCGTCTCAGTTGGAGTCGGGGTCGGTGTTGGAGTCGGTGTAACTCCGCTGCTGCCGCTCCACGCTTCAACTTCGACCAGTTCAACCAGATGAGCGGCACCTGAAGCGACGCTTCCCTGTGTTACGAGAACACGAATCTTAGTTGTTGTAACGGGTGAGAATGTAAACTGCCGCCACACTTTATTATTGTTTGTTACGGCTGCTAAATTTATCCAGCCAGAGCCATTCCAATAGTCGACCGTAAAAGCTACAGTTCCGTAATATATAAAAGTATCGGTTAAACTCGGATCGGTGGTGTAATTAACCGCATCAGCCAAACTTAACAAATTTATTTCATCAATCGTTTTTGAGCCGGAGAATTGAATTTCAAGCAATTGTGGACTGTTTGCCGGATTATTGCTGCTGAGCCAAGAACCACTATTTGCATATTGATTATTCGTATGACGAAGACCGTTGATCAGCGCCGAAGCCGGGTAATTAGGTGCATAGGTAGAGCTGGCGGATATGCTTGCTCCATTTGACGATAACGCGACATTTGTTCGTGAACTCGGCGTCGGCGTTGGAGTTACAGTTGGAGTCGGCGTCGGTGTTGGAGTTACAGTTGGAGTCGGCATCGGTGTTGGTGTTGGTGTAACTCCGCTGCTGCCGCTCCACGCTTCAACTTCGACAAGATGAGCAACTCCCGCGCGCTGACCGTCTTGTGTTACGACAACGCGAATCTTGGTCGTCGAAACGGGCGAGAATGTAAATTGCCGCCACACTTTGTTATTTCCCGTTACGGTTTCCAAATTTATCCAGCCCGAGCCATTCCAATAATCGACGGTAAAAGCTACGACTCCGTAATCTATAAACGTATCGGTCAGAGCCGGAGCGGTATTGTAATTAACCGCGTCAGCCATAGTGAACAAGTCTATTTCATTAATTGTTTTTGAGCCGGGAAAGGTAACTTCAACCGTTTGCGGAGTGCTTGAAGAAGGGTAGATGCCGGCAAGCCACGAACCGTTATTGCCGTATTGATTATTCGTATGACGAAGACCGTTGATCAGCGCCGAAGCCGGGTAATTAGGTGCATAGGTAGAGCTGGCGGATATGCTTGCTCCATTTGACGATAACGCGACATTTGTTCGTGAACTCGGCGTCGGCGTTGGAGTTACAGTTGGAGTCGGCGTCGGTGTTGGTGTAGTACCAGCTTGATTGACGGTAAATGTTTGTCCCCCGACAGTAATGGTTCCGGTCCGTGCAGATCCTGTATTGGCGGCAACCGTAATTGAAACCGTTCCCGAATCTGTTCCACTAGCTCCGCCGGTAATTGTTATCCAAGTATTACTACTAACAGCCGTCCAAGTGCACCCCCCTGAAGCCGTAACATTGAAACTTCCACTTCCACCGCTGGACGTAAAAGATTGATTTGAAAGTGAGATCGAGTAGGTGCAGTTTTGGGGGCTATCAACTATTTGGTGAATGGTGCCCTTACCGTAATCAGCAATAAAGAGATTACCCAGCTCATCCTCACCAAAACTAACAAGACCGTAATTGATTCCTGTGTTAAAAAGTGAAAGGTTTTCCCAAACGCCATTGATTTGCCTTAAACCGGATATACGCCCGCTACAGTAGTCTCCAAAAAAATAGATTCCCTGCATACGCGGATAGGTTGACCCGCGATAAACGGAACCGCCAATAACAGACGCACAAGTTCCCGTCCGTTCATACTCATATATGGGTAAAGTAAGACCAGTTGTGCTACATCCGGTTGATGGGTTGTAACAATTATTGCCCTCCATTATCCTCCAACCGTAATTTTCGCCGCCTGTGCTGTTGCCAGGTTGATAATCTACCTCTTCAAAACGATCTTGTCCGTTATCTCCCAAATAAAGATCGCCATTCTGCCTATCAAATGAAAAACGCCACGGATTACGAAATCCAAAAGCCCAAATTTCACCTCGATACCCTGCAGTATTTACAAATGGATTAGAGCCGGGAATAGTATAGGTAAGGGGATTATCGGTCTCCACATCAATGCGCAACATTTTTCCACGTAATTCAGCAGGATTTTGGGCACGATTTTCAACATCGCCCGGTGAGTTCCGCGCTCCGGGATCTCCATCGCCGAGACCAAAATAAAGAAAGCCATCGAGCGGATTAAAAGTTATTAAACCGCCGACGTGACCATTGGTTGTTTGTTGAGCGATAGTCAGAACAATCTGCCCGCCGTTTGAATCGGCTATATCAGGATTGCTCGTCGTTTTGTAGCGAGCAATCTCCGGTTGATTATTCCTGTTTATGTAGTAAACGTAAAAATGTCCTTTTGTAACATATCCGGGAGGAAATGCTATGCTCATCATTCCGCTCCCCGCGGTTCCGACGCGATTAGCAATATCTAAAAAAGGAGTGGCTAAAAGCTGTCCGTTTTTAACGATGCGAATTCGACCCGCCTGCTCTACTACAAACAAGCGCCCGCTTCCATCTCCGGCATTGGTAATATGTATCGGATTAACAAAACCGCTAATGGGAGAAGCTAATGAGATCTGGGGCAAATCTGTATTTTGCTGCTGGTAGACGGCTAAAGCAAAATCATTGTTTGAGCCGTTATTATTACTAAAAGGATTAAAACCTGCCGACAAGACGTCCGGCTGTTTGATTGCTTGCAGATAATCGGCTGCTTCTCGCGCGCCTGATAATTGCAAAAGAGATGTTTTGTTTTCCTGCGCGTGCAAAACGTCATCGGAATTTGCGGATGCGTTTGTTGTTCCGAGAATGGTTGAAACGATGCCAAACAATATGGCGAGGCACATAAAAAATGGAACATGGGCGTTTTTACGGTAATCAGCGAACATATTGAGACTCCTTATCAACTTGCAGCAGACAATTAAAATTTATAACAGAATTTATCGGAAATTATCCAAAAGGGTTAATGGATAACTGTGTTTATTTTCTTAGGCGAAAAGTAACTGTCTCCTGATTGGAAAGCCAAATTCAAAAAGCTGAAGATTTGGGCGATTGTAAATAGAAACTAAGACATATAGATTTTCATAATATTCATAATTTCCTCTTTATTTTTATAGAATTTTAGGTTCTATTTACTTAGCTCGACTTTATCCAATTTAGGCGGCAAAGCAGAGCGTATCAGTCAATGTGTTGAGAAATGAGCCTGGTATTTTTATCATCTCCCATTCGTTTTCCGATGTTTGAAAACTCCTCGACTCCCATATTTGCTGCCTCACACAGCCAATCGCATCGGAAAATGTCGCGACTTCTTTCTGATACCAAATCGCACTTCGGATTTTCAATTTTCCGCTCGCTGACATTTCTTGAGCCATCATTGTAATCATCGAAAACAACCCGAACAGACACGGAGTTGTTCTTTGAATAGCTTTGTCCGACCATTGTCTTTGGGTTTCGATTCCCAAATGTCGCCGTGATTCTTCAAACGTCACCTCCACTTGCCATCGCTTGATAAACCATTCCACTATTTGTTGCGGTTCGCCGTCTTGATTCGTGCAAAGCAAGGCTTGGGTTTCAAACTCTTCGGACGGGTCTCTGACGATTACCCACCGAATCGGAACCGCTTCTTTGCCAGCGTGAAACCAGACACATCTGCCGTTCGTGATTTCGATTTCCTTTTCTACCCCATACCAATTGAGGTTAAAAGTCTCCAAAGGGTAAGAATGTTTCATAGGATTTTTATTAATTATCTGTGTTCATTGGCTTTATCGTAATTTTTTGTTCCCGTTTTTAATCAAGTTTTTAATCTTAAATTTCGGGAACGTAATAACGCGCTAAACTAAATAAAATCAACGAGTTATCAAATAAGCTATGAAACATTGTTACCCTTTGGAGACTTTTAACCAAATACCGTGTCGTTAATATTCGGATTAAACGCATTATCGAATGAACCGTCAGGATTAAAACGAACAATGCCCGAATGCGCGTTACCGTTTAAGGATTTAAAGTAACCGCCGACAATAATTTTTCCGTCCGGCTGGACGGCGACGACGTAGGCGAGACCGCTGAAACGGTCGAACGTCGGATTAAACGCCGAATCGAGTTCGCCCGCCGCCGGGGAAGTCTGAATCATTTCCGAAACGGCGGCAATTTTACCGTCCGGTAAATGTTCGCTTGTCGGCGCGGGATTTCTTGATTGACGACCGTGTTTGAGCGTCATAATCTCGTCGGGTTGACCTTGCAGAGTTTCAAACGACGATGAATCCTGTCCGTTTGCCGCCGGCAGCGCTATAAAAAGGGCGAGCAGCAAAGTATTGAGCGTGATAAAAATGTATTTAAGCCCGCAGTTTCTTTTGCCGCGGGGAGAACTTTTGTCGAGATGCGTAATTCGGTATGAATTTTTCACGGTGTTCCTCCAAAACTGAAATGATTTAATTTTTTTCAAATTGAATTCTCTTTTAATATCCTCACCGAAATGCTCTAAAAGCAGCCTTCAAATAAGTCTTTTTACAGTAACGCAACAAAAATCAAATAAGTCTTTTTACAGTAACGCAACAAAAATCAAAAAATTATGCCAAAAAATTTAATTGAAAATTGCGCCGAAAAACTTTGACGAAAGTTTTGTTTGGGTTTATAACAAAGAAGAAATCAAAAACTCCCAAAACAATGACGGAATCGGATTCGGACAAAACGGACGAGCAACGGTTATTCGAGGCTTTGGACAACGGAGCGTTGAACGATTTGCTGCCCGAAGTCTATACGGAACTCAAGCGTCTGGCGGCGTATCATTTGAAACACGAGCGTCCGAATCACACTTTGCGCCCGACCGAGTTGGTTCACGAAGTTTATCTGCAATTGAGCCGGCAGCATTCGCTCAACGTTGACAATCGCGCTTATTTTCTGAGCATCGCTTCGACAATGATGCGGCGCATTTTGGTGAATTACGCCAAACGCAGGCAGCGCAAAAAACACGGCGGCAATGGAAATGTGGAAGTTCCTCTGATTACTTTGAACGATAAAACGCTCATCGAATTCGAGCAGGACACTTTTGATTTACTGGAACTCGAAGACGCTCTGAACGAACTCGCCCGCCGCGACCGGCGCGGCGTGAAGATTATCGAGCTGTATTTTTACGGCGGTCTGACGTTTGAAGAAATTGCCGGAGTTTTGAATGTTTCTCCGCGCACCGTAATGCGCGAATGGCGTTTCGCCAAAACATGGCTTTACCGGAAATTAAAAAGGAGCAGTTAAAATGGACTCACCGGAAACAGATTATGAGCGTTGGCAAAAACTCAAAGATGTTTTCAACGAGGCGATTGAACTCGCGCCCGAAAAACGCCGCGTTTATTTATCCGCGCTTCACCTCGACGAAAAAACTTTGTCCGAAGAACTCGCCGAATTGATTGCCTCCGAAGAAGAATCCGAAGATTTTCTCAAAAAACCGCTTGAAGTAAATTTCGACGCGCCTGCCGCGCAATCGTTTGTCGGCGCGGAAATCGGGCATTATAAAATCGTCGGCGAAATCGGGCGCGGCGGAATGGGCGCGGTTTACGAAGCCGTCCGGCAAGACCGCGATTTCGAGCAGCGAGTCGCCGTCAAATTAAACGACAACAGTTTTTTGTCCGACGAATTTCGCCGTCGCTTCAACAACGAACGACAGATTTTAGCTAATCTTGAACACCCGAATATCGTGCGGCTGTTCGACGGCGGAATTCTGCCGAATCAAACGCCGTATTTCGTGATGGAACTTGTCGAAGGCGTTGCGCTGAATCGCTATTGTCGTGAAAACGACGTTGATTTAGAAGAAAAACTCCGCCTTTTCCTGCAAGTTTGCGCGGCGGTCAACTACGCGCACCAACAGCTAATCGTCCATCGTGATTTAAAACCTTCAAACATTTTGGTTACTAAAAACGGACAAGTGAAACTGCTCGATTTCGGCATAGCCAAAACCTTGAATGCCGACGCGCAAACGCTAACCGCCAACGCGCCTCTGACTCCGGCTTACGCCAGTCCCGAACAAATTAGAGGCGAAGCGATTACGACTTTGAGCGACGTTTATTCTCTGGGCGTGATTCTCTACGAACTGCTGACGGAAAAAACGCCGCTTGAAATTTACCGAACGAGCGAATTTGAATTACCGCGTGCGATTTGTGAAACCCAGCCGAAACCGCCGTCGGCGGCAGTCAGTCCAAAGTCCAAAGTCCAAAGTCCAAAGTCGGAAAAGCGAACGACGAAGAACAAAGGACAAACAACGGCAACAGACGAAAATCCAAAATCCAAAACCCAAAATCTAAAATCGCTAAGGGGTGATTTGGACAATATCGTTTTAAAGGCGTTACAAAAGGAAAAAGAATTGCGTTATGCTTCGGTCGAACAATTCGCCGATGACATTAAAAATTACTTGAACGGCTTGCCCGTCAAAGCGCATCCGCAATCTTTCGAGTATCGCGCCGCCAAATTCGTCAAGCGTAATCGGCTGACCGTTTCGCTCGCGGCGATTGCCGTCTTGTTAATCGTCGGCGGCGTCTGCGCGACTCTCTGGCAATCGTTTGAAGCGCGAAGGCAGCAGCAAATCGCCGAGCAGAATTTTAATCAAGTGCGGAAAATCGCCAATGCCTTAATTTTCGACTATCACGACGAAATCGCCAAACTCGAAGGCTCGACCAAACTGCGCGAAAAATTAGTCGTTGACGCGGTTAATTATCTCGACGCCGTTTCGAGCGAAAACGCCGCGAATCCTGAGCTTTTAAAAGAATCAGCAATTGCTTACCGCAAAATCGGCGACGTGCAGGGCAAACCGTATGTGGCGAATCTGGGAAAGCTCGACGAAGCGTTAATCAGTTACGAAAAATCCGTTAATCTGCTGGAAAAATCCGTTTCTCTCGCGCCCGCCGACATCTCGCTCAAAGATGAATTGCTGAATTCTTACAACGCGCTCGCGCAAGCTGTAAGCCGTTCGGGGAAGAAACCCGAAGCCGAAACGATAATCAGAAAGGCTATGGCTCTCGGCGAAGAAATGCCGGCGAACGACGACAATCTCGACAGGCAAATTCTTTTCCTGCGGATGCGGACGACGCTCGGCGACGTGCAGTCAACCGTTCCGCCGAAATACGAAATTTACAAATCGGCTCTGGACGCTGCCGAATCGCTTTATTCGTCTAATCAAGACAATACTAAATTAATCAGGACGATACATAATCTTACTCAAAGACTCGGCACACTGTTTTTGACACTCGGCAACGGCGCGCAAAAAAACGGCGATACTAACACGGCTAACGACTATTACCGCCAATCTCTGGAATATCACCGACGGGAATTACATTACGTTGAAATATTTTTCGCGCGCGGCGGTTCGGGCGCAAAGTCCGACGTGCGGCTTTTGTATGCCGCAAACGCAAATGTCGCAGCCGTTTTATTCAGACTCAAAGGCTATGACGAAGCGTTAAAGAATTTAGATATTGCCGACGGATACGTTCAGGAAGCATTAAAAAACGACCCCAACAATCGTGAATCGGTTTTGGATAAAATCGAACTGCTCAACACCCGAACACAGATTTTTACCGCGCAGAGCAAACCGGATGCGGCTCTCAAAGAAATCAACGTCGCGCTCGCCTTAGCCGAAGAATTTTACCGGCGCGATAAATCGAACACTCAAGCGATTTCGTGGGTCGCAAGGCTTTCGGCAGAAGCGGCAGAGCTTTTGCGAAATCAAAAGAAGGAACGGGAAGCCGAAAAATATCGTCAAATGTTTCTCGATTACGAAAAACAATACAAGGAAAAATTCGGCAAGGATAATTTCGGCACTGATTGGGATTTTATCGTCAGTGATTTGGATTTTAAATTATAATTTTCAATTCCTCCGGCGGAACTGTCGGCTCTTTTGTTTTCGTCCGCTTTTCTTTTTTCAATTTGTCTCGCTTGATTTGTCTTTTCTCGTAACATACTAAAAACTCTAATTATGATTTCGATTTCCGAAGCGTTAGAAACGATTGAAAAGCACGTCGTCACTCTTTCAACCGAAAAAATTGATTTAGCCGAATCCGTCGGGCGGGTTTTAGCCGAAGATATTTTCAGTGATTCGGATTTGCCGCCGTTCCACCGCTCGCAGATGGACGGTTTCGCGGTTAGAACAAAAGACATCGAAACAATAAGCAAAAAAGATTCGGTCAAACTAAAATCATTGGCGAATCAGTTGCCGGAAAAGGTTTCGACGGTAAAGTAAAAAAGGCGAAACCGTCAGAATTATGACCGGCGCGCGAGTTCCCGACGGCGCCGATTCGGTTCAGAAAAAAGAATTAACGCGCGACTATTCAAAGCGGAAACGGCAGAGATTTTGTCGAGATTTTTGAATCGATAAACATTTGGCAAAACATTATCCGGCAAGCTGCAGAAATCAAGAAAGGCGGGCGGATTTTCGATAAAGGCTAGATTATCGGCGCGCAAATGATTGCGCCGCTCGCCGCTTTCGGTTGCGCAAAAGTGAAAGTTTCCAAAAAGCCGCGCGCGGCGATTTTGGTGACGGGCAGCGAGATTGTCGGCATCGACGAAAAACCCGTCTGTCAAAATGCGTCTTGCGTAAGTCCTATTCTTATTAATTTATACTAATTTGCACTACATTTTGTTATTTTTTATATATGAAAATCGAGAAACAAAGTCGGCGCGAGTTTTTAAAAACGAGCGCAGTCGGCATTGCCGCGTTGAGTCTTGCGAAAAATACAACAGCCGGTGAAATCGTTTTTTCCGAGCCGAATATTGAGTTGAACGAAATAACCGTCGGCGAACTGCAAGCCGGAATGAAATCGGGCAGGTTTTCCGCCAAGATGCTGGTCGAAAAATATCTCGAAAGAATCAAAGAAATTGATCCGAAACTGCATTCCGTCATCGAGATAAACCCGGACGCGATCAAAATTGCCGAGCAAATGGACAAGGAACGAAAACGCGGCAAAGTTCGCTCGATGATGCACGGCATTCCGGTTTTGATCAAAGACAACATTGACACGGCGGACAAAATGAAAACGACCGCCGGAAGTTTGGCGCTGGTTGATGCTCCAACACCGGCGCGCGATGCGTTTATCGTTCAGCAATTGCGCAAAGCTGGCGCGGTGATTATCGGCAAAACCAATCTGTCGGAATGGGCGAATTTTCGCTCGACGAAATCAATCAGCGGCTGGAGCGGGCGCGGCGGGCAAACGAATAATCCGTATATTTTGGACAAAAATCCATGCGGCTCGTCGGCTGGTTCGGGCGCGGCAGTTTCCGCCAATCTCGCGGCGGTCGCGGTCGGCACGGAGACTAACGGTTCGATTATCTGTCCGGCGACGAGAAACGGCGTGGTCGGCATTAAACCGACGCTCGGATTAGTTTCCAGAAGCGGCATCATTCCCATCGCGCACACGCAGGACACTGCCGGACCGATGACCAGAACCGTGGCGGATGCGGCGATTCTGCTCGGCGTTTTGGTCGGAAACGACAAAGCGGACGCGACGACCGTCGAGAGCAAAAAGGGCGAAAAGGATTACGCGAAGTTTCTGGATAAAGACGGTTTGCGCGGCGCGAGAATCGGCGTGGCGCGTCAGTTCATCGGAAATACTGCGAAACAAAAGGAAACCTTTGAATTGCATCTCGAAGCTTTAAAGTCCGGCGGCGCGACTCTGATTGAGGTAACTTTCGCCGAAGATTTTAGTAAATTAGGCGACGAACGTCTGCAAATTCTGCTTTATGAATTTAAAACCGATCTCAACAAATATCTCGCCGAAAGACGTGTCCCGTATAAAACGCTTGCCGATTTGATTAAATTTAACGAAGAAAATAAAGAGCGCGAAATGCCGCTGTTCGGACAGGAGCTTTTTCTGCAAGCGCAAAGTAAGGGCGATTTAACGGAAAAGGCATACACGGACGCGATTCAAAAGGTAAAACGCGCGACGCGCGAAGAAGGCATTGACGCCATAATCGCCAAAGACAAACTCGACGCCGTCGTTTCGCCCGCAGTGGGCGCAACCTGGTCAATGGCGGCGGTCGCCGGTTATCCGTATATCACCGTTCCGGCGGGTTTTGCTGACGGTTTGCCCGTCGGCATCGCGTTTTTCGGGCGAGCTTTCACCGAACCGCAGTTAATCAAAATCGCTTATGCTTTCGAGCAAAAAACGAAATTGCGCCAAACGCCGAAATACTTGCCAAAAGCGGTATAATTATTCGCAACGGTCACTGTTTTTTAGTGAATTGTAAAAATAAGCCGTCAACAAAAAACTTAGGAGAAAATAATGGCTCAACTGCAAAATGTAAAATGGTATCGCTGGGACGATATGCCGAAAGAAAGCGTTACCGAAATGCTCGACCGCAGACTTATCACGGGCGACCGGATGATGCTCGCACACGTTTATTTGAAAAAAGGCGCGATTGTGCCGAGACATTCGCACGAAAACGAGCAGTTAACGTATATTTTGGAAGGCACCCTGCGTTTCTGGATTGGCGAAGACGAATCTGAAGTGTTGGACGTGCGCGCCGGCGAAGTGCTGCACATTCCGTCAAACGTTCCGCACAAAGCCGAAGCGCTCGAAGACACGCTTGATGTTGATATTTTCAGCCCGCCGCGTCAGGACTGGCTCGAGAAAACGGACGATTATTTGAGGCGTAAATAGCTATGGATTTAGGGCTTAAGGGAAAAGTTGCGTTTGTCGCGGCGGCAAGCAAAGGTTTGGGGCGCGCCGTCGCCGAAGAACTCGCCGCCGAAGGCGCGTCGCTCATTTTATGCGCGAGAAATGTCGAAACTCTTAACGCGGTCGGCGAGCAAATCTCAAAAAATTCCGGCGCGTCTGTTTTTCCGGTTGTGGCCGACGTTTCAAAAATCGAAGATGTAGAAAAAGCCGTTCAAGCGGGCATCGAAAAATTCGGGCGCATTGATATTCTCGTAACAAACGCGGGCGGACCGCCTGCCGGACAATTTGAAAGTTTGAGCCGCGAGATGTGGGAAGCGGCGACGCGGCTGACGCTTAACAGCGTCTTGGAATTAACCAGAGCCGTTCTGCCCGGAATGAAGGAACGGCGCTGGGGACGAATCTTAAATATAACTTCAATTACAGTAAAGCAGCCGGTCGATAATCTGATGCTGTCGAACAGCCTGCGGGCAGCGGTTACGGGATTTGCCCGAACTTTGGCTAATGAAGTAGCGGCTGACGGAATCACGATTAATAACATTTTGCCGGGCTACACGCGCACCGAACGGATGGAAGAGCTGGCGCGTGCGGCATCCGCAAGAGAAGGCATCAGCGAGGCGGAAGCCAGCGCCAAATGGGAAGCGGAAATTCCGATGAAACGTCTGGGCGAACCGCGCGAATTCGCTGCGCTCGCTGCTTTTCTGGTTTCCGAACGAGCGAGTTATATTACGGGAACTTCGATTCCGGTTGACGGCGGATGGATTCGCTCGCTTTATTAATTTGTAAAAAAATGGATTCCGCATATTTTTTATCGCCGCTCATTATTTTATTTTTAACCAACAAGGATAAATATTATGTTTTTCAACTTAACACGCCAATTTTTCGCTCTGTTATTTTTAAGTTTTTCGCTTGTTTCCATCGCCGTTTCCCAGCAAACTGTAAAATCCGACACTTTGCAATTGAACACGCGACAACAGATGTTGCGCGATATTTACAAAGAATTAATCGAGATAAACACGACCGATTCGGTTGGCGATACGACGAAGGCTGCCGAAGCGATGGCGGTCAGATTTCGGGCGGCAGGCTTTCCCGAAGCGGATGTGCGCGTTCTGGTTCATCCCGAAAATAAGCGCAAGGGAAATCTGGTCGTCCGTTACCGTTCGGCTAACGCAACACGCAAACCGCTTCTGCTGCTCGCTCACATCGATGTCGTCGAAGCCCGCAAGGAAGATTGGTCGGACAATCTCGACCCGTTCAAACTCACCGAGCGCGATGGTTATTTTTACGGTCGCGGAACAACGGACGATAAAGCGATGGCGGCGATTTTTGTCGCTAACTTAATTGGCTACAAACAGGAAAACGCGCAGTTTGACCGCGATATAATTCTCGCGCTGACGGCGGATGAAGAAGGCGGCGATTTTAACGGTCCCGTATTTTTGCTGAAAAATCATCGTGATTTAGTCGATGCCGAATTTGGCATTAACGAAGGCGGCGGCGGAAAGCAGCGCAAAGGCGTTAAACTTTTCAACGGCGTGCAGGCGAGTGAAAAGGTTTATCAAAGTTTTCTGCTCGAAGTGAAAAATAAAGGCGGGCATAGCTCGCTGCCGTCGAAGGACAACGCGATTTACCGGCTCGCCGCCGGACTCGAACGTCTATCGAAATTTGATTTTCCCGTTAATCTCAACGAAGTTACGCGCGGTTATTTTCAAAAGATGTCGGCGATTGAAACTAGACAAACGGCGACTGATATGAAAACAGTCGCGTCAACGACGAGCGATGCCGAAGCGTTAAAGCGTCTGTCGAATTCGCCTTATTACAACGCGCTGATGCGAACAACCTGCGTGGCAACCAAACTCGAAGGCGGACACGCCGAAAACGCTTTGCCGCAAACCGCCCGCGCCACCATCAACTGCCGTATTTTGCCGCAGGAAGATGCAAAAGATATACATCGAAAACTGATTGAAGTTTTAGCCGATGACCAGATCGCCGTAACATTTATCAAAGAGCCGAAACCGAGTCCGCCGTCGCCGCTGAACGCCGGAATTATGCGCCCGATTGAAATCGCGACGCGGGCGATGTGGAAAGATGTTCCGGTCGTTCCGATTATGGGAACCGGCGCGACCGACAGTCTTTATTTTCGGCAAATCGGCATTCCGATGTACGGCGTCTCCGGGATTTTCAGCGATATTGACGACAACCGCGCGCACGGCAGAGACGAACGTCTCGGAGTCAGAGAGTTTTACGAAGGTCAGGAATTTTTAGACAGACTTGTCAAATCTCTAGCCGGTGAGAAAACGGCTGCGATTAAAAAATAAAAAAGTAAAAAATGAAAGATAGAAAATGAAAAAAGGACTGGCAAGCGATAATTACGCCGGTGTTTTACCTGAAATGCTTGAGGCTCTTGTCGAGGCGAGCCGGTTTCACGCCAAATCATACGGTTATGATGAATTCACTGAAAAAGCAAAACAGGAATTCGTCAAAAATTTTGGAAATAATATTGAAGTAACTTTTGTTTTCAACGGAACCGGAGCAAATGTTTTAGGTATCGGCTGCGCTGTCGAATCTTTTAATTCAATTTTGTGCGCTGACAGCTCGCATCTCTATGTTGATGAATCCACCGCTCCAGAAACTTTTACCGGCTGCCGGCTCATTCCTTTGGCAACCGACGGCGAAGGCAAGATAGAAATCGAAACAATAAGTAACGGCATTATTCGGAAAGGCGACGAGCATTACCCGCAGGTAAAAGTGTTTTCAATAGCCCAACCCACTGAATACGGCACTGTCTATACGAGAGAAGAACTGCTGACAATAGGCGAGCTTCTTAAAAAACACGACATTGTTTTTCATATGGACGGCGCCAGGCTTTTCAACGCGGCGGTTAGCCTGAATTGTTCTCTTAAGGAAATGACGCGAGACGCGGGCGTTGACATATTATCTGTCGGCGGAACGAAAATCGGTTTGCTTTTCGGCGAGGCGGTGGTCTTTTTCAATAAGAAATATTCGCAAAATTTACGCTGCCGCCAAAAGCAAAGCATGCAACTGCCGTCGAAAATGCGGTTTATATCGGCTCAATTTCATAGATTGCTGCGGGACGAAATTTGGATTAAATCAGCGACGCGCGCGAATGAAATGGCTGACAGACTGTTTGAGGGAATCAAAAATATTCAAAAAATAAAAATCACAAAAATGGTTCAAGCCAATTCGGTATTTGCGATTATTCCTGCCGAATGGAACGAATTATTGCAAGATTTGATGCCTTTTCATATTTGGAATGAAAGGACAAATGAGGTCAGATGGATGTGCGCCTTCGACACCGAAGAACGGGATGTTGACGAATTTATACGGTTGATTCACAATCTGGATAATATCTAACGTGAGTTCGATATAAGAATAGTTGAAAAATAAATGTAAATCATTAAATATCAACGATATACGATTTCAAAGTAATTATTGAAACAGCAAATTCGTGCTGTTTTTAAGTTTTAGCGCAAAAAAGACTTAAAAAGTATTCCAAATATTGGATAAATTACTGTAATGATTGAACATAATTCATTTTCTTATCTCGAACTCACGTTATAAAGGGTCGATTATGGGACGTTTTTAGTTTGGAATGTAAACGGGCGTTTTTGAAACAAAAAGAACGCCGCTGTTTTGCGCTGGCGTCCTTTTCTGAACATTAAATTTTCACCTTATCAATACTTCTTACTTCCTTAAAGAATTTTACCCAAATAAATACTTGCCCTAATACATACCAAGCAACCAAGAACAATATTATATTTGTTTCGCGGTCCCATGAGGCTAAGAGTGTTGATTTTCCTTTATCAGCAGAAGAACCTCCGCTATAAGGAGTATTCCAAAAATTATTGATCAGTAATAGATTTATCAGGTAATGCACTGCCATCAGTAAAGTAAAAAAGATGCGCGCTCTTAAACTTTCCAATCTACCCAATAAATACAAAACTACAAAAAGAAATCCCCAAGTTAGTAAAGGAACCAGAAAAATACCAGTTCCCGTTCCTTCTGGGTTAATCATAGCAATTGCAAAAAATGCATAAACCAGCGTATAGATAACTCCAAATAGAATTTTGTTACTCGTTTTCATTTGCAGATCTCGCTGGAAAGATAAAACCCTTTAGTCTTTTATATCGGTTCAAAAAGGGTGGGTTTTAAGACTGGTATTCAACTATTTCTTTCTCTTTTCTCCTCTGGATGCACTGATTAAAAATCAATTCCAATTCGCATCAGGTTTCATTTTGAGACGCATTGCCGCCTCGACTACGTCTTGAAGTTCAACAGGATCACTGAATGGATCTTCATCCAGCATTGTCACGCGGTTTAATTCTTTTTGCCACCGACGCAGTTCATTAACATAATTCTCGCTTGGAATACGATGTAACCTTCCATTTATATCTTCCAAATCGCAAATTCCGTTGTGCAGCCATTCGCCGGTATGCCAGTCGGGCATGTCAACTGCCGGGAACAAACAAATTCCGTGAAGGTCAATTCCCTGATCAACAGCAGCGAGTGACTCTTCCATAACATCTTTTAGCCATGATGCCCGACCATCCTGCATTCCGCTTGTTTCACCAATAATCATCGGTCTTTGGTATCGCTCCCATACTCGGCGCAATAGATCACAAAGCGGCAAAATGCGGTCGTCGTCCGGTTCTAAAGCCTTGTGTGGACCGTGTTCGCGATATTCCATCTGTCCGAAAGAGTAGTTATTGGCGCCGACAATATCGAGAATTTCCGGCGAGCCGCCAAATTCCGGATGCTTTTTTCCGGCGATAATATCCCACGCCAGATAAGTGTCAACAAAAGTTTCATTATAAGCGGCATCTGTTTGGTCTGGGCGATCTCGCGGCGCGACCACTTGCACGAGCGGATCAATGTGAATCATTCTCGCTTCCGGTTCGATTTCCCGAATCGCTTTGACGCCTGCAATCGCCGCTTTGCATAAAGCAAGACGAAATTTAAAGCGGTCGTCTCTGGTGTTTTTGAAGGGAGCAACCCAGCCCCATTCAGCTCCACAGAAGGAAAAAAACGTGATTTCGTTGATTGGTGTAAAGAAATGTGGTCCGTGATGAATGCGCGGCATGACGTACTGAGCGGCAGCACGACAGTAGTCGGCAAATCTTTTTGGAAATTCTTCTGAAAACGGGTCAAGATCCTCTGGATAACCGTAATGACACAAATCCCAGATGGGCAGAATTTGCGATTCGTTCATTGCCGCAATCATCGGGTCAATGCAGGAAAAATCGTATTGCCCGCCCTTATCAACCAGCGCCCACGGAATTCCTTCACGCGCAACGGCAATTCCGAGGCGATGCAAAATTCGGTAATCCTCACCTGCCCATTTATCATGCTGCGTTTCGGCAACCAAATTGCGACGCCCCTTGTCCTTCCAGAGAAAGGTCGAACACTCAAAACCAGAGATAAAAAATGTCGGAAAAATGCCGGGTCGTTTAACCATAAAAATATTCTTCTCGGTCAGTAAGATGATGCTCGTATTTATTTCTTCTAATAATGTTTCAAAAAGGGTCGGACACTGTTGTCGAATTCAAAATAGCTTTTAAAAACTAAATTGCATTGTAAAATTTCTCGCGATTTGGTTGGGCTTATTTGCACCGAAATGAATTCGACAACAGTATCAGGTTGTTTTTGACACAACAATAAAGAATAAAAAATGGAATATTACTAGGCGGCAGGCGGCAGGTCTTTATCAATAATCGCTCGAATTCGCTTCTTCGGCTGGCGTGGCGGCTGCCAGTTCTCATTCTTTATCAACTTAAATGTTGCTTTCCGGTTTTTTGACGGCTGTTTTGCTTCAGTTGTCTCTTTCATAAATTTGCTGCTCATCCATCAATTAAACATTTCTAATGCCGGAGATTTTACAATAAAAATGCCGGGCAATTGATGGTCCGGCATTTTTATTTCATTCTAACTTAAACTCGCTGACAAATATTCATTAAATCATTATTGAAAGCTGTCTTTGAAGCGTTTGCCGCCAGAAAATTTCACGGTTTTGCTCGCTTTGATGGTGATCGCCTCGCCCGTCGAAGGATTGCGTCCCTGACGCTCTGCTCGCTCGCCCATTTTCAATTTACCGATCCCGGCAAGCTGAACCGAACCGTTTGTTTTAAGCTCGTTAATTAGAAGCTCGGCGTGGGCGTCCAGCACTTCTCTTGCTTTGTCTTTTGTCAGTCCGGTGGTTTCAGCTAACGCACCGACTAATTCGGTTAATGATTTTTCCTTGCTGCTGCTGCCGGTCGTCGCTGATTTGCTTGTCGACGATTTTTTAGCCGCGCCGCCTGATGATTTTGCCGAACTGCTTTTCTTTGCTGCCATATTTTTAGATTCTCCGTTTTATTATTTGATTAAACTATCAGATTTCTAAGATAGCTTAATAAAGTTTATTTTTTCAATTTAAATTAGTAATCGGTCAAAAACAGGGGTGTCCAAAAAGTAACCTTTTCGGTCGGATCAAAACCAAATGTTTAAGTTCAATCTTTGAAGGCATTTTACAATTGAAAATTTAACGGGTTTTTGGACAGGCTAAAATTAAGCGACGAAGTGTCAAAAAACCCATTAAAAATCGAGCTTGTTTAACACTTAGTTTTATTGAGTTTTATTCTTCAATTTTGACGTGTCAAAAAACAATATTAAAAAAAACAAGGTGTCCTAGACTGGATGGCAACGAGCCGTAATGTGTCCGGCACTAGTCAGGCGCAAATCTTTGAAATTGACTCTTGACGCTTCGGTAAGTTGTAAATGAAAATAATAAGCTGATTATGAATTTAGTTAGATACACTCGAATCCTTCAGAGCGTATTGGAAATTGCGACCCTAGGAGGTTAAGTTGTGCCAAAGAAGTTAAGTCAGATCAAGCAAACTAAGCCGCTTCAATTGTCGTTGTTCGAGCTTTTGACCGAAACCGATATTTTGACCGAGGACGGTAGCCGTCAACTGAAAAAGGGGAAAAATTATTCGCAGACCATCGAGCTGTATGATTTTATGCCGCGCTTTGTCTGGACGCACCAAGCTGACGTGCGCCGCAACTACAATGGGTTGTTGCCGGCTCTCCGGCGAGATTTTGAATGCCGCGGTGAAGCTTATTCGCTAACACTTAAACCTGCGATTCTTGTTAGTCGGGGTGGGGAGTCGACGTCGTATTATCCGGGTGCTGACGAAGATATAGTGGAGACGATTTTAAGGAAAATTTATCTTGACGACAATCCGAAATTTTTCGACGGTCAACCGGGAATGACCTTTACGGTTAATCAGATTCGCAAAGAACTCAAAAAACAGGGACGAACGCGTTCTCATTACCAAATTCTCAATTCGCTTCAGATACTTAAAGGTTCTGAAATCGTTTGCCAGAATCTCGGAACGGGCGTCAAACTCAGTTTCAATCCAATTGATGTGCTTTCTTACACCGAAAAGAGTGAAAAGGAGGATGGGAACGAGCCTTGTTACTTAATTTTTTCGCGGGTCATTGCGGAGGCTCTCGAGAGCCTGTATTTCAGAAGATATAATTATCAAAAGGTTATCGGTTACAAGTCGCATATTGCCCGCCTTCTGCACCGAAGACTTTCGCATCATTTTAAGCAGGCAAACGAAAATATTGCATACACGGTGAATTTTTCGACTCTTTTAAGGGATTTCGGGTTAGAGTATCCGACCCTTGCCACGGCAATCTTTAAGTTCAAGAAAGCCATTGAGGAAATGAAGAAGGCGAATGTTATTCAGGATTTTAAGTACGATGCCATTGTTTCCGCTTTAGATTCGCGTAAAATTGAGGATTATTTCTTGACAATCGTGCCGACAAAGACTTTTTCATTTGAAATGTCGGCTTCAAACACCGTTCAGAATAACGTGCTTTCCCTTGCCGACTCTTTGAAGGAAGACAACTCTTCAAAAACTAAGAGAAAGCGTTCGATTTTTCCGAAAGCTTCCGCGCCGCGATCACGCTCCGCTCCGAAGACGCGCGAGGTTAAAAAATAAAATAGGTTAGAAGAGGTTAATAAAGAAAAGGATAAGGAGCTTGAAATTGCCTCTATCCTTTTCTTTTGCAATGATTAGCTATGGAGATGTATTTCAAATTTCTACATAGATGTATTTCAAATTTCTACACCCCCTGTGCTAACTATTTCAAATTTCTACATATCTGGTTGTGGAAAAACTATGACCTATTTCAAATTTCTACATACCCTTTCTGTGGAAAAGAGCGATGTATTTCAAATTTCTACATATCTGGTTGTGGAAAAACTATGACCTATTTCAAATTTCTACATACCCTTTCTGTGGAAAAGAGCGATGTATTTCAAATTTCTACATATCTGGTTGTGGAAAAACTATGACCTATTTCAAATTTCTATATAGATGTATTTCAAATTTCTATAAGTAAAGTGGCTGTTGTGGAAAAATAAATCTTAGAAATGTTTTTCAGTTGGCTGGGCAGGGTACTCAGTTCGGAGGACGTAGTAAGGTGTAAATATTTGTGATATTAAACGAGTAATTTTCAATTGAGTTTGACTTACTAACCCTTTATTAAGAAGCAGGGCTTACACGATAATTGTTCAATCATTGAGCTTAAAATACGAGAAGGATGTCTCGGCGTCCGATAATGATAGAATAATTTGTAGCGAGAATCGGTAATCCCTTTATTTGCAATACCCCGTTTTTAGAATCACCATTTTAAAACAACTCCTTAATTCTTTATTAAATCTGCTGTAACAAAGCTAAAAATAAAATTAAAGTCTTTTCTAGTATTTGAAACAATCAAAGTTTTACACGGGAATTGAAAGTTAATTTTAAGCAATTTAACTTTGCTGGGTCTGGAAGTCTATCATTTGGTTAATCCCCCGCTGTTGTATTCCTCTTTTTCGCGTTTTGATGATATAGGTGACGACAGGAAACTAGTGCTTTGACTGCGTAATTTTGATGGATGAAAATATTAGAATCTTGTGAATTTACGGGCTTTTCCATTCATCAAAATCAAAAAGTCAAAGCACTAGTTATGGCTTGTGTTAATATTTGTTGAATATGATTTCTGTACATGAGCGTTCGGACATTATTCATATCATGAAAATGAATCGCCTGACGTTGAGCGATTCGGACACGGCGCAGCTGGAATTCAGCGGACAGGTCAAGGGCAAGAATTATCGGATAACAATTCTGGTGGTTGAAGATTTACCGCAGATTTTTATTAAGCGAGACGGTGAAGTAATATACAGCGAAACAATAAAAAGCATTGACGACCTGAAGATATTTCTTGAAGAACGCCTTTATAAATATTTGGAAGTGTAATTTTTGGTAAGTAGTCCGACATATTTATCGTAATCTATTCAAAATGCTTGTAAATCACTATGTTTCAACAAGATATGCGATTACTTAATATTAAATTTCGTCTCTTTAGGTTTAGATAAAATTGTCAGACTACTTATCTTAAATAACCTGATTTTTTCCTTTAACCTGCCATTTTCTCTGTTTGTTTTTTATGCATTATCCAACAAATCAGAATCGAGTTTTTATTTTGCGACGGTTCAGTGAAGATTAATCATTACCGGGCTTGGAAATTTTTGCGATTTGGGTCAATCGATTTATCAGAATTTTCAGCCGTCCCTGACTGGCTTCATCGGGAAGCAGATAATCCGGAATCGCGTCAAGAAATTGCCCGGTGTTGAGCAATCCCCGTATTTTACCGGAGATATAATCGCGAACGTCTTCAGGCGCCCCGAGATATTTCGTTGATGATCTCAACCCTCCCGTCAATTACCGTAATAATGTCTTCTAAATCGTGACTTGCCAGATAATCGCCCGCTCCTCTGCCTTCAAATGCTTCGAGCTTTGTCGCGCAGAAATATGGTGATGAGATGACTCTAATCGTCGTACCCGAAAGGATTTCGCGATCTTCGGCTGTGTCAATAGCAGGCTTGTATCAGCGATTGGTAAATCCGAGAACTTTTTCATCCGGAGGCATCACATCAAGCACGGTATCTTCTTTGACCCAACGGCACATGGGCGCTCCCTCCCGGGTGTCTTCGCGGAACCCTGCATTTTTAAGTTTCTCCAAGAATATATTGTATTCGGCGTACGAAGTGACGCGCGACTATCGTGTCCACATCATCGGTCGCCCGAACCTCTGCCGCGCCCTCGTCGGTGATGAAAAGTCCGATCGTGCATCCTCCGACAAAAACCATCTTATCAGCAAGTTCACCGAGATTTTTGACGGCGCCGCGGAGCATCTCAAGATTCGGGTTAGTCATAGGTTCGCCTCAATTTGCTTCAAACTGTTCTTCAATTCTTTTTCCGCCAAATTTCTCTCGCGCGCCCGTCCGTCCCGGATAGCATCAATGAGTGCCAGACGCTCGTACAGCAACGGATCGCGCTTTGCCGCCGCCGGAACCGTTTTATACAGCGGGATAATGGCAATGCCGCGTGTCGACCCGCTTGGATTCGCCCAGACCGGAACCGGCTCACTGCCTGCTTTGATCAGCCGGCAGAGTGGTTCAGCCGCGTAGGAAGTCAGCATTCCGCGCGTCATCCCGCCGCGTTCCGCCGGAAATGCGTATTTGACGCCGTGGATTAGGAACTCATCAAGTGCGCTGAGGTTTGGTTTTTCAACCATTTCGGAGCCGTGTAATAAGCGGGAGTTTTTCAATCGCTGAACTGCCGAGTGAATTTCCGACGCGCTCAGCTTGAGTTCTATGGCAATGACTCCATAAGACGGGTGGGCATTCGGCGCGTATCCGCAAAGCTTGAGCACAACGACGATATCCTGCGGCTTTAACATCAGGCTTATATTACACATTCGCTATTCGCGAATAGCGAATGAGATTGTCAACTCTTAGCATTTTTTACCAATACCCAAGGGGGATTATCTAAAAAGTGGTTGAAATCGCGCGTAAAGCATTGCTGGTATTGCACTGCTTTGGGGAAATTAACCAAGCTAATCGAACACCGCGGTATTTTTGGTAGAGTTATCGGACGCGAGAAGATTGAAGACACCTTTTCTATTCGTTTTGTAAGGTATAACTGTTCTTTATATTTAACTAAAATGTCGGTTCGACACTGGATTCTAATTCGATAACTGTCCCTAAATGCTCATGAATGCCAGGAATATTCGCAAGCATAGTTTCAGTAATCTTCGGGCTATTTTTTACTTCCTCGATTAAATAACCGCAGAGACGAATTAAATCCTGTATCTGGTAGTGGGTCAGTTTGAATAAATTGGTAATATCCGATTTCGTTATTCGATAAAATTTTTACAGTTTTCTAATTTCAACAAACTACGCACTCAAGGACTGTTGCTGAAATAGCGACGGCAGTTTTCAGTCAGACAGGTCAGCTTTAACTGTTTAATCTCGGTTTCCGAAAGTTTCCATTTGTCGGTTCTGATTAACGACAGCCTTTTGGCAAGCGTGACTGACAACATCGAAGACGGATTTTACAACGCGATTCGCGGCATCCTGAGTAAAGACTACGAAAGAAAAATCGAATCAAGTGAGGCTTAGCTTTATCGTTCAATATCAATCTCGATGCCCAAACACCATAAAATCTAATTCCCAAACAGACGCTTAATACTCATCGGGCAGCTATAATCCTGTCAAACATATTTTAGCAGTGTATTTACGGCTTAACCTTTAACTGCTGATTAATTAATTTCGATGAACTGCCACCGACCATAACTTGAAAAGTTCCAGGTTCGACGACGCGCTTCATTTCGCGGTTGTAAAAAGCTAATTTTGCAGGCGTTATGATGAAAGTCACTTGTTTAGTTTGACTCGGCTCAAGCGTGATTCTGGCAAAATCTTTGAGTTCTCTGACCGGACGCGTAACCGAACTGACTTCATCGCGGATATACATTTGCGCGATTTCATCACCGTGTATTTTGCCGGTGTTTGTTACATCAAACGTAACGGTTGTTTCTTCATTCATATTTATTTTCGGCTTGGCGATTTTCAGATTTGAGTAGCGGAACGTCGTGTAACTCAAACCGAAACCGAACGGGAAAAGCGGTTCGGTCGTCGAGAACGCATAACCGCGCCGGGCGCTCGGTTTGTAATTGTAATAAATGGGAAGCTGTCCGACTGTGCGCGGAAACGAAACGGGAAGTTTGCCGCCCGGATTGTAATCGCCGAAAAGCACGTCCGCCGCCGCAGTGCCGGTTTCTTCGCCGAGATAGAAGCCTTCTAAAATTGCCGGAACATTTTCCGTGACGTAATCAATTGCCAAAGGTCCTGAGTTAACCATAAAAACAACTGTCGGTTTGCCGGTTGCCAAAACAGCTTTGACCAAATCGTTTTGTCTGCCGACTAATTCGAGCGAATTGCGGTCGCCGAGATGATTTTCCGCCCAGGCTTCCTTGTTCGTGTCTTCATTTCCGCCGATAACCAGAATCACGGCATCGGAATTTTTGGCGGTTTGAACCGCTTCATCTATTAAAGTTTGGTCGCTCGCCTCATCATTTAATGTTGCCGTGTCGCCAAACCAATTCCCGCCTTCTTTGGTGATTTTAACACCTTCGGCATAATTTACTTTGACCGAGTTTCCGAGTTTGGTTTTTACGCCGTCTAAAATGCTGACGGCGCGCGGCGGATTCGGGTCTGTGTAACCGCCTAAGTGAGCGCGGTTGGCGTTTGGTCCGATGACGACGACGGATTTCAATTTCGCGCGGTCGAGCGGCAACGTGTTTTTGTCGTTTTTGAGTAAAACAATCGAACGGCGAGCGGCTTCGGCGGCTAAATTCCTGTCTTCGGTCGTATCGGTCATTCGCGCGGCTTTTTCTGCGTCAACGTATGGATTTTCAAAAAGTCCAAGCTGAAATTTCTGATACAGAATTCTCGAAACCGCCTGGTCAATCAAATTCATCGGAATTTTTCCCGATTTCACCTGTTCAACTAAAGTTTTATTCACGCTCGGGTCGGGAAACTCGATGTCGAGACCGGCTTCGAGTGCTTGTTTGGCGGCATCGCTCGGGTCGGCGGCGACGTGGTGGCGTTTTTCGAGTTCGGTCATCGCATAATAGTCCGAAACGATTGTGCCTCGATAACCCCATTCTTTCCGCAAAAGCGTGTCGAGCATCCAGCGATTCGCGTGAACCGGAACGCCGTCGATTTCGTGATAGGCGGGCATAATGCTCATTAAATTCGCTTCTTTGACCGCCGCTTCAAACGGGACGAAATGCGTTTCTCTGAGAAGTCTTTCCGACAAATTAACCGGTCCGGTATTCGTTCCGTTTTCCGGCTGTCCGTGTCCGGCGAAATGTTTTCCGGTGGCGATGACGTGCGCGTCGTCAATCTTCGGATTCGCGTAAGTCGCGTTTCCTTGAACGGCTTTGACAAGGGAAACAATCATTCTGGAAGTTAAATAAGGGTCTTCGCCGTAAGTTTCTTCGGTGCGTCCCCAACGCGCTTCACGCGCCAAATCCATATTCGGTCCGAGAACGTGCTGCGTGCCGCGAATTCTGGTCTGGCGAGCGGCGACGGTGAAAACGCGCGAAATCAAATCGGTGTCCCAACTTGACGCGAGCGCGAGCGGAACGGGGAAAACCGTCGCGCCTTCGCCCATCAAACCGTGCAGAATTTCGTCGTGAAAAACCGTCGGAATTCCCAGGCGAGTGTTTTCGAGTAGCCATTTTTGGACGGCGTTGGCGTATTCGGCGGAGCGTTTCGCATCGCGGTATTCGCGCTGGCGAGCGAATTGTCCCATTCCGAACGGCATTTTTTGTTTTGCGATTTCCGGCGAAAACTCGCCGCCCAACGGCATTTGCTCTTTCGGGACGCGGCTGTTGTCGTTTGGTTTCTCCATCCAAAGACACATCATCTGCGCGGCTTTTTCTTCGATAGTCATTCGCGCCAGCAAATCTTTAACCCGTTCATCAATCGAAAGTTTCGGGTTTTTGTAAGGGAAGTTTTGAGTCTGCGCTTCAACTCCGGTGTTCAGCGGCGTTGCCGACAAAATCAAAAGGGAAGCCAAACCCAAGCCGAGAGAAATTCGCCGTAAATAATTTCGGAAGTTTTTCATTAATTCAGAAAATGTCGTTGAAAATCCTGCCCAATAAAAAAGGCAAACCCAAAGATTCGCCTTTTCAACATTTAGTCGACTCCGAACAAAATATCCATCGTCAGTTGATCGAGCCGTTCATACTTCAAACCTTTGGACGCGATTTCATTGCGGTCGAAGGTTTCCGCCAGCAGCGATTCGGTATCTTTGATTTTGTAACTCTGATTGGTCGCTTTGATTTCCGCCAGAATCGCTTTGATTTCCGCGTTTTCGTTCCAGCGTCGGGCTTTGTCTTTGAGAATTAAGTAACTTCTCATACAGCCGCGCGCGAAATCTTTCACGCCGGCGTAATCTTCAGTGCGGTAAGCGTGCGCGTCGAAATGCCGCATTCCGTCGTAACCGACATCTTCCAAAAATTTGACGAGCCAGAACATCTGTCTCGGACTGACGGACGCGAATCGCAAATCCTGGTCATATCTGCCCGGATATTGGTCGTTCAAATCAATATGAAAAAGTTTCCCCGCTTCCCAAGCCTGCGCGACGGCGTGCGTCATATTTAAACCGGGCATTTGTTCGTGCGCGACTTCCGGATTTACGCCGACCATTTCTTTATGGTCTAATGTTTCGATGAAAGCTAAATAAGCCGAAGTCGTCGCCATATAAATATCGGCGCGCGGTTCGTTCGGCTTGGCTTCCATCGCAAATTTATAATTGTAATTCTGCTTGATATTGTATTCGCAAAGACAATTTATCGCCTCGCGCAGACGCCTTATCGCTTCGTCCGGTCGGCGGCAGCCGTCGGTTTCCGTGCCTTCGCGCCCGCCCCAGAGAACGAAAGTTTCGGCGTCAAACTCCTTGCCCAAATCCATCGCCAGCATCGTTTTTTGAATCGCAAAGGCGCGAACTCTCGCGTCGTTTGCCGTGAAAGCGCCGTCTCGAAAAACGGGTTCGTAAAAAAGATTGACGGTCGCCATCGGAACTTTTATTCCGTTGTCTCCGCAGGCGTTACGAAAATCCTTTACAATCTGGTCGCGCTCCGTTGCCGTCGCGTCAATCGGGACTAAATCGTTGTCGTGAAAATTGACGCCGTATGCACCGACTTCGGCGAGCATTTCGACAATCTGCGCGGGCGAAAGTTTTTCGCGCACCTGCGTGCCGAACGGGTCTGCGCCGCGATTGCCGACCGTCCACAAACCGAACGTAAATTTATCTTCGGGACGCGGTGTATATTTATTTTCGCTCACAATTAGTAGATTCTTTAACCCAAAAATTCGTTATTTGGGAAATTAATTTCTGCGGCTTTACTGAATTGAAAGTTATACTATAATGCTTTTGCACGGTCGTGCAACTAAGTCTAAAAATTTTATGGATTTTCTCGGCATAGATGTCGGAACAGGCGGCTCGCGCGCCGTTTTAATTGATTCGAGCGGCGCGATTGTCGCGTCGGCGACGATTGAACACGCGCCTTTCGCTTCGCCCGAAATCGGCTGGGCTGAACAAAATCCCGAAGATTGGCGGCGCGCTTCAATAGAAGCGATTCGGCAAGTTTTAGCAAACGAAAATGTGAATGCCGAAGACATCGCCGCCGTCGGGCTTTCGGGACAAATGCACGGCGCGGTTTTTCTGGACAAATTCGATAAAGTTTTGCGCCCGTCAATTATTTGGTGCGACCAGCGAACCGAAAATCAATGCCGCGAGCTGACGGAAAAAATCGGCGCGGAAAAATTAATCGAACTTGTCAGCAATCCGGCACTGCCGAATTTTACCTTGACGAAAATGCTCTGGGTGCGCGAAAACGAGCCGGAAATCTGGAGAAAAGTGAAATGTGTTCTTCTGCCGAAAGATTATGTGCGCTTTTGTTTAACCGGCGATAAAGCGACGGACGTTTCAGATGCTTCGGGAACTTTGATGCTCGACGTGCGAAACCGAAAGTGGTCGAAAGAAATTCTGGCGGCGAGTGAAATCGGCGAAAGTCTGCTGCCGGAGCTTTACGAATCGGCGGAAATTACAGGAACGATTTCCGCCGAATGCGCTGCCGAAACCGGATTATTAAAAGGAACGCCCGTCGTCGCGGGTGCGAGCGATAACGCTGCCGGAGCAATCGGAATGGGCATTGTGCGCGTCGGTTCGGTCAGCGCCACCGTCGGCACGTCGGGCGTGATTTTCGCCGTTACCGACAAACCTTCGATAGATTTGCGCGGGCGCATCCACACGTTTTGCCACGCCGCGCCGAACCGCTGGCACGTAACGGGCGTAACGCAAGCCGCCGGTCTTAGTCTGCGTTGGTTTAGAGACAATTTTTCACTAAATGAAAACTACGACGATTTGACTGCGGAATCGGCGAAAATCTCCGTCGGCGCGGACGGTTTGTTGTGGACGCCGTATTTGATGGGCGAACGGACGCCGCATATCGACTCGAATGTTCGCGCTTCCTTAATCGGTTTGACGGCGAGCCACACAAAAGCGCACGTCGTTCGCGCAATTCTCGAAGGCGTCGCTTTCAGCCTGCGCGATTCGCTTGAAATCTTTAAGGATTTAGATATTCCGATTCAAACAATCAAGCTCGGCGGCGGCGGCGCGCGGTCTTCGCTGTGGCGGCAGATTCAGGCGGACGTTTACGGTCGTGCAGTCGAAATCGTCGAATCGGACGAAGGCGCGGCTTACGGCGCGGTGCTGCTCGCCGGAGTCGGCGCGGGAAGGTGGAAAACGATTGACCAGGCGTGCGGCGAAACTATCCGCGTCGCTGAAAAAATCGAGCCGAACGACGAATCCGTAGAAATTTTGAATCGTCAATATCAAAAATATCAAACAATTTACCCGTCGCTGCGTTCGATATTTCAATAACAAAATCCGTTGTAAAGTTATCGGCAAATCCGATTTATTTTAGAAGATTTACTTCCTCTTTATAGATTTAGCGTAGGAATTAATAACTTTCCAAGTGCTTTCGTCGCTGTCGAAAACCGTATTCAAACCTTGCTCTTCCATCGGCGGGTCGCCCATATAATCATCGCCTTTCTTCCAGAAAACCTGATTTTTAATCGGGCGCGCCGTGCCGCCGAAAGCCCAGAAAGCGGCTCCGGCAAGATTACCGTTTTTCCGCGCCTGTTTTTCGAGAACAGAGAAAATTCTGCCGTAATAATCATCTCTTAAAGCAGTCGAAGCCTTAATATCAAACGATTGATTATCTCTGGGCAAACCGAATTCTTCAATCACCAGCGGTTTATTTAATCGTTCGGCAATCGTCAAATGCTGATTGATATAATCAAGGGCTTTTTCGACGACATTCGGAAAGCCTTCGGCTATTTTGTCTTCCTTAAACCAGCCCCAGTTTTTCGCCCAGATGTGAATCGTCAGATAATCTATATTGCGGTCGGCGTGGATTTCCTCGAAAAGTTTGATGTCTTCGGTTCCCATAAAACCCTCGTGACCGATTGTTACCAGATGATTTCGGTCTTTCGATTTAATCATCGCGGCGACGTCCGCAATCCATTTTTTGTAAGCGTCGTTGGCGAAAGGGCGCATCGGGCGCGGTTCGTTGGCAAGCTCCCAAGCCATTACCGCCGAATCTTCCGTGTATTTTTTCTTCGTGTATTTATTCGTTCGGCTCAAAATAAGATTGACCTGCTTGTTGTAATTTTCCTTGCACGGCTCGCAGCCGTAAAATTGCGAAACAATATCGCGCTGTTCGTCCCAGGTTAATTTTCGGGTTTTCCGAGCCTCTGGAACCTGATTGTTCCAAATCAAATACTGCTGAAAACCGCCGCTCCATTCCCAGTTATTGCTTAAAAACACGACGGCTTTCATATCGCGTTTGCCCATTTCCGAAAGAACAACGTCTAATCCGTCGAGGACATTTTCATCGAATTTTCCTGGTTCCGGCTGAAGCGGCGGCGAAACTCTGACGACGCCGTTTATCATTCCCGCGCCTTCCGCGCCCGCCATTATTCGCAAATTCGTAACGCCGTTTGCTTTCAGAAAATCCAATTCCCGTCTGAGCCGGGCAACACCTTTTCTCTTATCTTTTTCCAAGCCTAAAAGCGTGCCGTACCAGTAATTTGTTCCGATAAAATATAACGGCTTGGCGCGCAGATACAATTGGTGATTTTTCACGGAAACAAATGAAAAATCCTGTGCGAATAATTTTATGGAAAGCGGAACGGCAACAACAAGAAAAGCCAATAAAACGGTTGTCGGAAGATTTGCTCGGTTCATAGATAAATTCGGCGTATTCCGCGGCAGTAATAAATTTTTCAACTTTTTTAAAATTATCTTGACAATTAGTTAAATCTATATTAACTTTTGTTAGGTCATACAACAAAGTAGTAATTAACTGAAAATTTCTTTCTAAAAATCAGAATAAAACTATCTATATTAACTTTATTGATAAAGTAATATAAATAGTTTGACTTTCCATATTTCCGGATTTTCCTGGCTGTTTTAATCGGGAAAACGCATTTATAACGCTACGTCAGATAAACGCTCGAACGCTAACGGTTAAAAATCTAAAGTGACTTAAGTTTCGGAGGAATTTCAATGAATAAAACAGCCCGCTTACGAAATACGACTTTTCCCAAAGCAATGCTGCCGGAAAATTTTGTTTTAAGAACAGGAATAATTTTACTGCTTGCATTGTCGTTGATGAGTGCGGTTTCGGCGCAGACATCAACGACAGGGCAAATTACCGGCAATGTTACCGACCAGAGCGGCGCTGCCGTTCCTGACGCGACCATCACCGCGACGCGAGTCGATACGGGAGAAACCCGCACGGTTACGACGAGCGCGGACGGAAATTACAGCATCCCGAATGTGGGCATCGGAACATACGGCATAAAAGTTTCCAAAGGCGGTTTTAAGGAAACTTCGGTCGCCAGCGTCGTCGTCAACGTCGCCAACATAACCAGACAAGATGTCGCCTTGGAAATCGGTCAGGTTTCGGAAACGGTAAATATTACGGCTGACCAGATACAGGTCGAAACGCAGACCGGCGCGGTCGGCGAAGTCGTCTCCGGCGAACAGGTGCGCGAGCTGCCGCTCAACGGTCGCAGTTTCGTTCAATTGACCCAATTGCAGCCGGGCGTTTCGGCGGCGAATAATCTCGACAGCAAAAGCAAGGGTTTATTCGGTGGCGTCGATTTTTCCGTCAACGGAAACTCGGCGCAGAGCAATTTGTTTTTGACCGACGGCGCGAATAATAACGATACCGGCTCGAACCGGACGATTTTGCTGTTTCCTTCGATTGAAGCGATTGCCGAATTTAAATCTCTCCGCAACAGCTACGGTCCCGAATACGGACAAGCTGCCGGCGCGGTCATCTCGATTGTTACGCGCGGCGGAAGCAACCAATTTCACGGCACGGCTTATTACTTCGGTCGCAACGACGCGCTGAACGCCGCCGAATTTTTCTCTAAAACCAGAGGCGGCGTTAAAGATAAACTACGGCGCAACGACTACGGTTTCGCGATAGGCGGACCGTTGCCGTTTTTCAATTTCGGCGAAGGCGGACCGCTTTTTAATTCGGGTAAAAACCGCTTGTTTTTCTTTTATTCGCAGGAATTTAATAAGGAAATTCGAGGCAAAGCGCGCTTCGGCAGCGTTCCGACATTACTCGAAAGACAGGGAAATTTCAGCCAGCCGCGAATTGCTCGTAACGGACAAAACTGTTCCGGTCAGGCGATTGGCAATAACCGTCCCGGCTCGACTAACCAGATTATTCCGCAGGCGAGTTTAAGTTCAGCGGGATTATCGGTTGCTAAACTGTTTCCGCTGCCGAATGTGTCAAATCCGACAGATTGTAACAACTGGTCAATTTCGGCAAATTCCCCGATTAATTTTCGTGAAGAAAACATCCGCATCGATTACAATTTGAATGACAATAACAAAATATTCGGGCGCTTTACCAGAGACGACTGGTCGAATCCCTTTCCTATTTTAGTAAATAATCTGTGGGGCGACGACGCTTTCCCGACCGTCGAAAGCAATTGGTCTCAGCCTTCCCAGCAAGCGGCTTTTAAACTGACGACGACCTTGGGACAGTCCGCGGTCAACGAGATTCAGTTTTCTTACTCGGCAAACCGTATTAACGTAACTCCCGGTTCGGGCGGAGACATTAACCGCGAGATTAATACCGCAGTTCCGGGATTTTATCCCGATTCCGTCAAAGTCAACGGAGTTAATCGCCCGCATCCGGTTTTCTGGGGCGGCATCGCACCGTATAACTACGCCACCGACGCGAACCTCTGGACGCAGGCTCCGTTCAAAAACTCGCTCGATATCTACTCGGTCAGAGACGACGTTTCTAATGTTCGGGGAAATCACACGTTCAAAGCGGGATTTTTGTATGACACAGCCGCCAAAAACGAAGATTCCGGTCCGAACAACGAAGCGACTCAATTCTGGGGCGGTTATCAAAACTCCGGCAATTATTTAGCCGATGTTTTGACAAAAGGCTCGCTTTTTGGGTTCAACGAAACCAATACGATGCCGATTGGTCAAACCAGATATAAAAATCTCGAATTCTATCTCGGAGATACGTGGAAAGTTCGACCGAATTTGACTTTGGAATTGGGCGCGAGATACTCATTGCTGTTCGAGCCGTATGACGAACGTAATTTGATTAGCTCGTTTTCGCCCGAACGTTATGTTCAGGGAAGACCGGCGACCGACCCGTGCAATGGTTTAGTCGTTCCCAACGGAACGAATCCGTGCGCCGGAATTGCCGGAGCAAGCACGCCGGGTCAATTTTCAAACCGCTCGCTGCGCAAAAATAATTACAAAAATCTCGCTCCCCGTTTGGGCGTGGCGTGGGATGTTTTCTCGAACGGCAAAACCGCGATTCGAGCCGGTTTCGGACAGTTCTTTTTGCGCGAGCGCGTCAGTCCGGTCGTCGCCGCGCTGACGGCTAATTCTCCATTTGCGGCAACCATCGGCGGCGAGCGCACACTGGATGGTTCTAATTATGTGAATCTCGGAGCGGCATCGAACGGCGCGCCGAGATTCGGATTCAGTCCCGAAGCACAAACTCCGTATTCATTGCAGTTCAACGTATCAGTGGGACAGCAATTATATAAAGATACGGTAATTGAAGTCGGTTATGTTGGCAACCGCGCCCGCAAACAGTTGACGCAATCGGATGTAAATCAGGTCTTGCCGCAAAATCAACTGAGAGCGGCGTTCGCGCCGAATGCTGATGCCGTCAACGCCCTGCGTCCGTTCAGCAATTACGGCTCGATTTATCTGTTTGAACGAAGCGGAAGAGCCGATTACAATTCGGTTCAGGTTTTATTCAAAACCAGATTTACGAAAAGCTCGCAGCTTCAGGTCGCTTACACGTTCTCCAAATCGAAGGCTGATTTCGGCTTGAACGATTCGAGCGGCGGCGCGAGTCCGCTTGCCGTTCTCGATAGAAATAACAGGGATTTGGATTTTGCCGAATCCGACATCAACCGCCCGCATATTTTCGTCGCCAACCTAATTTATAACCTGCCTAAATTTAACGGTTATAACTCATTCGCGAAAGCGGCTCTCGGCGGCTGGGAAGTAACCAGCATCGTTCGGGTCGAAAGCGGAATATCGCTCACTCCGACAATAAACGCCACGGGCATTACCGGCTTCGGCTTGGGTCAGGGTTTTCAGGGCGGCATCAGCGGAACGGGAACGGGCGTCGCAAACCTGCGACCGTTGCGGAACGAAAGCGTGCCGTGTACAATTGACGGCGAAAGAAACGGTTTTATCAACCCGGATGCTTTCACTCTGGTCGGCTACAAAATCGGTCAGACGATTCCGAAAAAGACGACTTGTCTGGGCGCGCCGACCAAGAACATCGATTTTTCATTGCTGAAAAACTTTTCGCCGTCGTGGTTAAAAAGCAGTTTTCTGGGCGAGCAGGCGCGCGTCCAGTTCCGCTTTGAAGTGTTCAACGCTTTCAATAATCCGCAATTCGTCGGCATTCCGTCGCTTTTCTACGGCGGACAGGTTGAATGCGGAAGTCCGACTACGCCGTGCAGCGCGACGAACAACACGATTACGCGACTTGTTACCACTCAAAACGTCAACGGCGTGAACACCGTTGTAAACGCCAGACCGAACGGAAATTTCGGTAACGCGGGCGGAACGCGCGGCGGTCGTGAAGTTCAATACGCATTGAAGCTGATTTTCTAATCATTCAATCATTAAAATTTGGCGGGAAGATAGTTTGATTTTTAAGTTATCTTCCCGCCATTTTTATTTCGTGATATAATTGCCGCACTCCTCGAAAAATCACGAAAATAATATTTCGCAATTATGTTCGCAAAAGTATTGGTTTTAATTTTACTTTTCCTCTCCGTCAATTCCCGCGCTCAAAGTTCATCCGTCAAATCAGTTCAGCAGATTCAGGAAGATGATTTGGAAAAGCACGTCAGCGCGGCGGAAACTTATCAGATTTCCGGCGACCTGATTAACGCTCAAATCGAGAACCGCCGGATTGTCGCCGTCGGTCTGCACAGATTCGGCAACGTCTATATCGAAGAAGGAAAGCTGCGGGAAGCCGCCGAAACCCTTGCCGAATCAAAATCGTATGTTGACAACGCCCGCGTTCGTGTGGATTTAGCCGTCGCTTATCTACAAACAAACGAGACGGAAAAAGCTCTCGAAGAAGCTCAGGCGGCGGTCGGTCTCGACCCGAAGAATGCTTACGCGCGGTATATTTTAGGCAATATTTATTTTACGCGGGAGGATTACGCGGCGGCGCTTCCCGAACTCGAAAAAGTCTTGATTCTCGCGCCGAATTTCGACGCCGCGCGCGCCCTCGGTCTGACTTATTTGTATCTGAAACAGCCCGCGCGCGCTAAACTTCTTTTTGAAGAAATGCAGGCGAGCCTCAAGCAGCAAAGTCCCGATTTGCATATTTTATTCGGGCAAGCCTACGAGCAGACCAATTATCCACTCGAAGCCGAGCGCGAATATAAACGCGCTCTCGCCGTCAATCCGAAACAGCCGAGAGCGAGTTTTTTTCTCGGCTATACGATTCTGCAATCGGGCGGCAGCGAAAGATTGAGCGAAGCGGGTCAGGCGTTTGAACGCGAACTGCAGCTCGCGCCCGACGATTTTTTCTCGAATTTTTTCGCCGGCGTCGTCGCCACGTCGCAGAACAATCACGCCAAAGCCGTCGGTTTTCTGCAAAAAGCCATCGCGCTCAACCCGAAAAGCAGCGAGGCAAACTTGTTTCTCGGACAATCGCAAATGGAACTCGGCGATTTGAAAACGGCGGAAAAAACTCTGCGCCGCGCCGTCGAACTCACGAGAGATGTATCGAAAAACGGTTTTGAATCGCGCCGCACGCATTATATGCTCGGTCGCTTGCTGGTTGCCGACGGACGCCGCGACGAGGGCGAAGCCGAACTGGTCAAAGCGCGCGAGCTGCAAACGAAATTAATTCAGACGACGCGCGACGATTTGAGCGAGCTTTTCAGTCAAATCGTCGGCGACGCGAAAAAACTTCCCGTCAGAAATCCGGCGCTGGATACGTCGAACAAACAAGTGGATTTGCCCGCGCAGCGAATCGCCGATTTAAAAAAAATCAAAGCGTATCTGTCCGACGTTCTGGCGCAGGCGTTTTACAATCTCGGCGTCATCTCGGTTCAGAATAATCAACTGCCCGACGCGCTCGAAAATTTTGCCGCCGCCGCCGCTTGGAAACCGGCTTTTCCTAATTTAGACAGAAACTGGGGAATCGTGGCGTTTCGCGCCGAGCAGTTCGACAAAGCCGTCGCGCCGCTCTCCCGTCAAATCAAAGCGAATCCGCACGACAATTTAGCCAGACAAATGCTGGGCGCGAGTTTTTATTTTACGAAAGATTATAAAAACACGGTCGAAACTCTCAAGCCGATTGAAGCGGCGATTACCGACGATGCCGAATTAGCATATTTTTACGGAATTTCTTTGATTCAAATCGAACGAAATCAGGAAGCCGAATCGGTTTTCAACAAAATGGCGCAAATCTCGCAGAAGAAACCCGAAACTTTATTCTCCGCCGCGCAGGGTTTTATGTTTACCGGCAATTACGAACGAGCCGTCAAAGAATTTCGCGCCGTTTCCGCGCTCGCGCCCGACACGCCGAAAGCCAATTTTCTAATTGGGCAGAGCTTGATTCGGCTCAATCGTTTCGATGAAGCCGAAAAAGCGTTCGAGCGCGAACTCGTCATCAATCCGGCGGACGAATCGTCGAAATATCATCTGGCTTTGACGTTAATCGAGCGGAAAATCAAAATTGACGATGCGATAAAATTTTTGAACGAAGCGATTGCGCTGCGCTCCGATTACGCCGACGCGCACTATCAATTAGGAAAAATCTATAATGAACGAGGCGAAACCGAAAAGGCTGTCGAGCAGCTCGAAGCGGCGTCAAACGCCGACTACAAGAAAGATTATATTCACTATCAGTTGAGCATCGCTTACCGCAAAGCCGCGCGTAAGGAAGACGCCGACCGCGAACTGAAACTTTATCAGCAGTTAAAATCCGCAAACCGAAAAACGGAAAATCCGATGCCGATGGGCGCAAGCAAAAATGCTCCGTAACAAATTTTTATTTCAAATTTTAACCGTCGGCGTTTTAATTTTATGCCACGCGAATTTTATTTCGGCGCAGAAAGCTGATGCCGGTAAAATCGCGCTGGCGAAATTTGAAAAAAGCATCGAACAGGGAAATTACGCGGCAATCGAGCGCGATTTGCTCAATTACGCGATTCAAAATCCGGCGGATACAAAGGGCTTTGAACTGCTCGGCAAACTGCGTTTCGCTCAAAATCGTTTGAATGAAGCAAAGTCTCTGTATCAAAAAGTATTGTCGCTCGATTCGCATTCGGCTTCCGCCCGAATCAACCTTGCCGTCGTAAATTTTCAAATTGGAAACACGGAACAAGCGGTTTCCGATTTGGCTGGAATCGAAGAAAAAGATATTTCAAATCAAACGCTGCGCTTGAAATTGGCGCAAGCCTTCGCCCTTGTCGGCGATTGTCAAAAGGCTTTGAGCAACGTCGAAAAACTCGATGTAAAAATCAAAAACGCGGATGCTTTGCCGCTTCGTGCCGCTTGTTATCTGCAATCGGGCGATAAGCAAAAGGTCGCTTCGCTGATTGTTTCAGCGAAAAATCAGGCGAAACAAAATTTGTCGGTTTTGATAAAATTCGCCGAAGTTTTAAACGGCGCGGTGATGTATAAAGAAGCGGCTGACATTTTGCGGTCGGTTGTTTCGGCTGCACCGCAAAACGCCGCCGCCCTTATTTTGCTGGCGAAATCCGAGATTTACACGAAGGATTTCGCAAACGCCAAAATTCATTTAAATCAAGCTTCTAAAACGAATCTGAATTCGCCGGATTTGTTTTTCGTTCAGGGTTTGCTGGCAAACGAGCAGGGAAACACGGCGCAATCGCTTGATTTGCTGGAAAAATCGCTGGCGGCAAATCCCGATTCGACGACTGTTTTGAGCCAATTTGTCGTAACGGCGATGCGCGCCGGTTATGCCGGACGAGCCTTTAAAGCGGCGACAAAATTGCTGGAATTAAAACCGGACGAACCGGATTTCTTGTATCTGCACGGCGCGTCGGCGCTGCAAAACAATAATTTGCCGGCGGCGGAAAATTCGTTGAATCGCTACGCCGCGCTGCGCCCGAAGGACGCGCGCGGCTGTCTGGCGCTCGGTTTGACTTACGCGGCGCAGCCCGAAAAATTTGAAAATGCGCGCCGTCAGCTTAAACACTGCATCGAAACAAACCCGAACGATTTCGAGGCAAAGTATCAGCTCGGTTTGTCATATAAAACACAGGGCGAAACGGGAAAGGCGGTTGAATATCTCGAAGAAGCGGTAAAGCTCGCGCCCGATTACGCGCTCGCACTGCGCGATTTGGGCGCAGTTTATCTGCAATCGGGCGCGGAAATTAGAGCGCGCGCCGCGCTGGAAAAATCCGTCGCCATAAATCCGAACGACGCCGACACTCATTTTCAATTGAGCCGTCTTTATAACTTGATAAAAGAAACGGATTTGGCGAAAAAACATCTGGCGATTTTTCAAAAACTGAAAAATCCGAACAAAAATGGAATGTAATGAAATTTTATAAATTTTTAACGGCAATTATATTCGTCTCTCTTTTTTGCAGCCGAGCAATTTCGGCGCAAAGTGGCGGCGACGTGTGCCGCGACCGGAAAATTCCGCAGCTGACCGACGTTTACAAACAAACAAAAATCAATTTCACGCACACTTCCGCGCCGGAAAAAAAATACATCGTCGAGTCGATGAGCGGCGGCGTTCTGCTGGTTGATTACGACCGCGACGGTCTTCTGGACATTTATTTTACGAACGCGCCGACGGTCGAGATGGCTTTGAAAAAAGAAAAATCGAAAAGCCTGCTGTATCGAAACAACGGCGACGGCACTTTTACCGATGTAACCGACAAAGCCGGCGTCGGGTTTCCCGGCTACGCGATGGGCGGCTCGGTCGGCGACTTCAATAACGACGGCTTTCCCGACGTTTATGTAACTTGCCTGAGCGGAAATGTTTTGTATCAAAACAACGGCGACGGCACTTTCACCGATGTTACGAAAAAAGCCGGTGTGTCGGACGGTCGCTGGTCGACGGGTTCGGCATTCGGCGATTATGACGGCGACGGATTTCTTGATTTGGTCGTCGTTAATTACGTCGATTTCAAGTTAGACGATTTGCCGAACTTCGGCTCACTTCCGACGTGCAAATTTCGCGGCGTTGACGTGCAGTGCGGTCCGCGCGGCTTGAAGGGCGCGGGCGACAGCCTGTTTCACAATAACGGCGACGGCACTTTTTCGGACGTTTCAAAACAGTCGGGAATAAACGACGCGGACGGTTATTACGGAATGCAGCCCGTTTGGTCGGATTTCGGCAGCAGGGGAAAACCGGACGTTTATATCGCCAACGATTCAACGCCGAATTATTTTTACCGCAATCTTGGAAACGGGAAATTTGCCGAAGACGGTTTGATTACCGGAACGGCGGTCAGCGGCGACGGCTCGGAGCAAGGCTCGATGGGCATCGCGGTCGGCGATTATCTGCACAACGGGAATTTTTCGATTTACACGACGAATTTCGTTGACGAATATAACACGCTTTACCGCAACAACGGAAAATACGATTTCACTGACGTTTCGTTTGCCGCCAAAGTCGCGCAGGTTTCGCGCCCGTATGTCGGCTGGGGAACGGGATTTTTCGATTTGGACAACGATACGTGGCTCGATTTATTCGTCGTCAACGGACACGTTTATCCGCAGATGGACGAGATTTCGTCGGGTTTGGGCTACAAACAAGGAAAAATTTTATTAGTCAACAACGGCGACGGCAGCTTTTGCGAAGCGACAAAGCAAGGCGGCGCGGTTTTGTCCGATTCGCGCGTCTCACGCGGCGCGGCGTTCGGCGATTTGGACAACGACGGGCAAACGGATATTGTCGTCGAAGACCTTGACAGCTCACCGATGATTTTGAAAAACGAAGGCGACAAAACAAATCACTGGATAACTCTGGAACTCGGCGCGAAAACCGGAAATCCGCTGGCAATCGGCGCGCGAATAAAACTCACAACCGGAAAAGTCGTGCAAACCGAAGAAATCCGAAGCGGCGGCAGCTACTTGTCGCAAAACGATTTGCGCGTCCATTTCGGACTCGGCAAAGCGACGAAAGCCGAGTCGATAGAAATCCGTTGGAATTCCGGCAAAATCGAAACAATTAAAGATGTCGCGGCGGGTAAGTTTTATGCCGTTTCGGAAGGCGAAGGAATCGTGCCGTTCGAGAAAATTCGCCCGAAAATGAAGAAGAATTAGCCACAAATAAACACGGATTAAAACACGATAAAATCAAATAAGTAGTCTGACATATTTATCGTAATCTATTCAAAATGCTTGTAAATCACTATGTCTCAACAAGATATGCGATTACTTAACATTAAATTGCGTCTCTTTAGGTTTAGATAAAATTGTCTGACTACTTACTGTTTTTCTGTTACATTATTCCAAATCTTTTTCTTATCTGTGTTTGTCTGTGTAGATATGTGGCTAAATTTCACATTACGTTATGCGTTTGCTGCTTATTTTATCAATCATATTTTTCTGCCGATCTATTATTGTCGCGCAAACTCCGGCGATTTCTTTTACGGACGTTTCAAAGGCGAGCGGAATAAATGTCTCGAACATTTCAACCGCCGAAAATCGTTACATCATCGAATCGATGAGCGGCGGTGCGGCAATTTTCGATTGCGATAATGACGGGTTTTTAGATGTCGCTACGGTCAACGGTTCGTCGATTGAAAACTTTAAAAAAGGCGGCGATTTGTTCGTTACGCTTTACCGGCAGATTGACGGCTCGAAAACGAAAACGCCGAAATTTGAAAATATCACGGCGGTGGCGAACTTAACGCGCAAAGGTTGGGGAATGGGCGCGACGGCGGTTGATTTCGACGGCGACGGCAACTTGGATTTGTTCGTTACGGGTTTTGAAGGAAACGCCATTTATCGCGGCAAAGGTCAGTGTAAATTTGAAGACGCGACCGAGAAAACCGGATTGAAGGGAATCGGCTTTCAAACCGGCGCGGCTTGGGCTGATTACGACCGCGACGGCGATTTGGACGTTTTCGTCGCCGGTTATGTTTCGCTCGATTTAAATAATTTGCCAATCTTCGGAAGCTCGAAAACCTGTTCGTACAAAGGCATTCGCGTCCAATGCGGACCGCGCGGTTTGCCCGGCGAGAGAGATTATTTTTATCGAAATAAAGGCGACGGAACATTCGAGGAAATCGCCGAAAAAACGGGTCTCGCCGATAAAAATAAATATTACGGTTTAGGCTGCGTCTGGGCTGATTACGATAATGACGGCTGGCTCGATTTGTATGTCGCCGACGACAGCTCGCCGAATTATTTGTATAAAAATAATCGAAACGGCACGTTTTCCGATGTCAGTTTTGAAATGGGAACGAGTTACAGCGGCGCGGGCGAAGAACAGGGTTCGATGGGCGTCGGTTTTGCCGATTACGACAACGACGGCGCGCCGGATATTTTCGTTACGAATTTTGAAAACGAACCGAATACGCTTTACCGCAATCTGGGCGAAAAGGGTTTTTTCGACGTTTCCGCCGAGTCGAAAGTGTCTCAAATTTCCAAACCGTTCGTCGGCTGGGGAACGTCGTTCGTCGATTTCGACAACGACGGTCTGCTCGATTTGTTCGTCGTCAACGGACACGTTTATCCGCAGATGGAATTGGTCAAAAGCGAAACGGTCGCGGGTTTTCGACAATCTTTGTTATTGCAGAGAAATACGGGCGACGGGAAATTTGAAGACGCGACGATGGCTTCGGGCTTGCGAAATCTACCATTGTTTTCCGGTCGCGGCGCGGCGTTCGGCGATTTTAACAACGACGGTTTGATTGATGTCATCGTTACGAATTTAGGCGAACCGCCGACAATTTTATTAAATACGACTGAAAACAAAAATCAAAAAATAACCTTCAAGCTGGTTCAAAACGGAAAAAATAAAGATGCCGTCGGCGCACGCGTAACGGTGAAAACCGATAAACGCTCGATGATGCAGGATGCCCAAGCCGGCGCGAGCTACTTGTCGCAAAACGATTTTCGGCTTCATTTCGGATTTGGAAACGGCGAGACGATTCAAACAGCTGAAGTCCGCTGGAGCGACGGCAAAACCGAAACGATTGCGGACGTCGCGGCGAACCGCATTTTAACCGTAACGCAAAATAAAGGCGTAACCGATGTGAGCTATTTCAGAGCGCGTTAAATTATAAATAGGTTGAATTGTAATAGAAATTATGAAAGATTTCACCGCAGAGGCGCAGAGATTTCGCAGAGGCACGCGAAGAAAAAATCCCTGAATTCGATAAATTTCGGAGACTAATCAAATGAAAAAAACATTAATTTTAATCCACATGATTTGCGCGGCGGCAATCGGTTCAAACATTCGCGCGCAAGAAGCGACGCCGCTCGGCGCGGGCGACAAGGATTTGCGCGACACGAACGTCAAAACACGTTCGGTCGAACTCGAACGAGTCGGGCGCGACGCGCGCCAAACCGACAAATCCGCGACAGTAAATCCGGCGGTGAAAACCAAAGACGATTTAGCCGCGAAATACGACCGAATCAAAATTGATTACGAGCAGATTCAATTGTCGCAGGACGCCGTTATCAACGCTTACAAAAGCGGCGTTAAAATTGACTACGCGCAAATCGCCAAGTCCGCGCTCGAAATCGAAACGAGCGCGTCGCGGTTGAATTCAAATCTGTTTCCCGCACCGCCGCCCGTTGAAAATACGGGTGCTAAAACAGCGGAAAAGAAAGAGGAAAAAATTGAAAAGGAAAAGAAACCGGCGAAAAGCGTGCGTGATTTAATCGTCGAATTGGACGGCACAATCGGTAGTTTCGCAACCAGTTCAATGTTTCAAAACTTGAGGACGGTGGACGCTGATGTTTCCGCAAAAGCCGAATCCGATTTAGAAAAAATTATCGAACTGAGCGCGCTGTTAAGTGCGGAAGCTGAAAAAATGTCGAAAAACAACTGATAAATTATGGCGAAAAAAATTCGTTGGGGCGTTTTGGGCGCGGCAAAAATTGCTGTTTCAAAAGTAATTCCGGCAATGCAGTCGGGAGAATACTGCGAAATTACGGTGATTGCGTCGAGAGAATCGGCAAAAGCAAAACAAGCCGCCGCCGATTTGAACATTCCGAAATTTTACGGCTCGTATGAAGAACTGCTCGCCGACGCCGACATTGACGCGATTTACAATCCGCTGCCGAACAATCTGCACGTCGAATGGACGACGAAAGCCGCCGAAGCGGGCAAGCACGTTTTGTGCGAAAAACCGATTGCTTAGACGACGGAAGAAGCTAAAAAATTGATTGAAACGCGCAATAAAACCGGCGTCAAGATTCAGGAAGCATTTATGGTGCGCTCCCATCCGCAATGGCTCGCGGTGCGCGATTCAATTGAACAAAATCGCATCGGCGCATTGCAGGCAATCAGCGGATTTTTCAGTTATTTCAACGACGATAAGGCAAACATTCGCAACAACCTCGAAACCGGCGGCGGCGCGCTTTACGACATCGGTTGTTACTGCGTCAACGTTTCGCGGTTTATTTTGGGCGAAGAACCGCGCACTGTTGCGGCGTCAATCAAACGCGACGCCGATTCGGGAATCGATAAATTAACGTCAGCGATTCTCGATTTTCCAACGTGTCAATCAACTTTTACTTGCGGGACACAACTCACGCCGTATCAGCGAATGCAGTTTTTCGGCGCAGAAGGACGCATCAAAGTAGAAATTCCGTTTAACATTCCCCTAAAAACTGCCACGCGAATTTTTGTTGACGACGGCTCGGATTTATACGGCAGAAACATTGAAACGATTGAAATTGCCGCCGCCAATCAATACACGATTCAGGGCGATTTGTTTTCCTGGGCGATTCTTGAAAACTCGGAACAGGCAATTTCGCTCGAAGATTCGGTAAAAAATACGGCGGTCGTCGAAGCCGTATTTCGCGCCGCAGATACGGGAAATCGGGAAATTCCCGCAGGATTTTGAAAGCGAAATATATTTGCAAAAACTCGCCGTCCAAAAATTACTTTGCTTTAATGAGCGTATAATTTTTGCCTTTGTAAAATCTCACTCCGCCTTCGGCAAGCATCATCATCAATGGGCGCGGACGTTTCATTTCTTTGTCGTTTGTCGTTCCGACGGTCAAAACTTCTTTACTGCTCAAATCGAAGACGCGCAGCTTGCCGTCGGCGGAAAAGCCGAAGCCGTATGCGCCGGTCGGCAGTTGTTTGCCGCCGACGGTAACGATTGAATCGGTGATGAAAAACCCTTCGTATTTACCGCTGATTTCGGTCGAATAGCCGGACGTGTCGACGAGTCCGGCGATGACGAAGCGGTCTTTAGCGAGGCGCGCGGCAGCCGAGTTTCGCATTTGCGTCGGCGCGCTCTGCCCGGCGAAATAAAAGTTCGTCGGCACGATTTTAGCCGTTGCCGTTTCATTTAAGACTTCCTGTGCGTTTATCGTCTTGTTCGACGTTAAAAGAAGCGCGAAAAACATTGCGAACAAGACAATTCTGTGATGCGTGAATATCATTTATTTTTCTCCTGTTGGGTTGTTCTATCGGCTCACCCAATTTATTTTGCTTGCAGTATTTACGCTAATAAAATAGAATAACGACAAGTTCTCCAATCCTGACTTTATTTCTAAAGGACATAAAAAATCTAATGAAAGTTACAGCTTTATTATTAAATATCGCGCTGCTTGCCGCAACCTTTTGCACACCACTACAACAAAGTTTCGCGCAAACCGCGAACAATCGTGATTTGGTTACGCGGGAAATCGCCGACAGCGACGCTTTTTTTAAAGAGATGACAAAAAAGCCGCGTCCGGCGCGAGACAATACGGCGCGTGTCGAGGCGCTGCTCAAACGAATGACTTTGGAAGAAAAAGTCGGGCAGATGACGCAGCTCACAATGGGAATGTTCGTCAGCGGCACGAATCAGGACGTGAAAGTTGACGAAGCGAAGCTCGACAAAGCGATTAACAAATACGGCGTCGGCTCGTTTCTGAACGTCAGCGAACAGGCGTTGACGGTCGATAAATGGCACGAGCTAATCGGCAGAATTCAAGAAGTTTCGATGAAAACGCGCTTGAAGATTCCGAATATCTACGGCATCGATTCGATTCACGGCGCAAATTACGTGCAGGGCGCGACGCTTTTTCCGCAGGAAATCGGAATGGCGGCGACGTGGAATCCGGCGCTGATGCAGCGCGGCGCGGAGATTACGGCGATGGAAACGCGCGCGGCGGGAATTCCGTGGAGTTTTTCGCCCGTTCTCGATATTGGACGACAACCGCTGTGGGCGCGCTTCTGGGAAACTTTCGGCGAAGACCCTTACTTAGCTTCGGTGATGGGAGCGTCGTTTGTGCGCGGATTGGAAGGTCAAGACATCGCGGACGAAAAGCACGTCGCCGCGTCGCTCAAACATTATATGGGTTACAGTCTGCCTTTGAACGGGCGCGACCGAACGCCGGCTTTGATTCCCGAAAATTATCTGCGCGAATACGTGATGCCGCCGTTTGCCGCCGCCATCAAAGGCGGAGCGCACACGGTGATGATAAATTCGGCGGAAATCAACGGTATTCCCGGACACGCCAACAAAAAAATACTCACCGATATGCTGCACGGCGAAATGAAATTCGACGGTTTCGCCGTCTCCGATTGGGAAGACATCAAAAAACTCGTAACCTTTTGGAAAGTCGCCAAAGACGAAAAGGAAGCGACGAAAATGGCGGTGATGGCTGGAATCGATATGAGTATGGTTCCGCTCGATTACAGTTTCGCCGACCTTTTAATCGAACTCGTCAAAGAAAAACAAGTTCCGATGACGAGAATCGACGAAGCCGTGCGGCGCATTTTGAAAGTCAAATACGATTTGGGCTTGTTTGAAAACCCGATGCCGTCCGCCGCGGCGCGCGGCAATTTCGGCAGACCGGAATATGCTCAAGTCAGTTTGCAGGCGGCGCGCGAATCTTTGACTTTGCTGAAAAACAACAACAACCTTTTGCCGCTCTCGAAAAACAAAAAAGTTCTCGTTACAGGTCCGACTTCCGATTCGCTGATTTCGCTTAATAACGGCTGGACTTGGGTTTGGCAAGGCTCGGAAGCGTCGCTTTACCCGAAAGACAAAATGACGATTCGCCAGGCGATAGAAGCGAAAGTCGGCAGAAAAAATGTCGAATTCGTGCAGGGAACCAGCATCGCGCGTCCTGCAAATTCCCCTTCAAACTCGACGCCGACCGACGTTGACGTAGAAGTCGACGTTAAACGAGCGGTTGATAAAGCCAAGGATTCCGATGTCGTCGTCTTGTGTCTGGGCGAAGGTTCATACACGGAAACGCCGGGAAATATCACCGATTTAACCTTGTCTGAAACGCAGTTGAAATTTGCCGAAGCGATAATGGCGACCGGCAAACCCGTCGTCGTCGTTCTTGTCGAAGGTCGCCCGCGCGGTATCAGCCGGATTGCCGATAATGTTCCGGCGATTCTGATGGCTTATAATCCGTCGAGCGAAGGCGGCGCGGCAATCGCCGACGTGCTTTTCGGCGATTACAACCCGAACGGAAAACTGCCGTTCACGTATCCGCGCAACCCGAATAATCTGATTCTCTACGACCACAAATTATTTGAAACCGAAGAGACGACGTTCGGCAACGCCGCCAACAAACCGCAATTCGAGTTCGGCACGGGCTTGAGCTATACGACTTATGCTTACAGCAATTTGAAAATGAGCCAAACTTCGATTCCGATGAACGGCGAAATAACAGTCAGCGTCGACGTAAAAAATACCGGCGCGCGAGCAGGGAAGGAAACCGTGATTTTATACTTGCGCGATGAAGTGGCGACGCTTTCGCCCGCCGGAAAGCGCGTCAAACGCTTTGCGAAAATTTCGCTCGAGCCGGGTCAAACGAAGACTTTGACGTTCAAATTAACGAGCGAAGATTTTTCGTTCATCAACACAGACAATAAACCGACCGTCGAGCCGGGCGATTTTACGGTGATGATTGGCGACCAGAGCGGCAAATTTACGCTTCAATAATTTTTCAAGTTTTAGTTTCGGAACAAGCGGAAAAACCAGCAACCGAAAATTACGCTTTTAATTTTCAAATTTCGTTTGTTCCGAAACTAAATTCGTTGGCTTTCTTCTTTGTAATTCAATGAAAAAGACGATTTATTTTCTGCTGATTTTTCTATTCGCTGCGTATTTTGCCGACGCGCAAACGGTCGCCCGCCAAAGAGCCGAGCGAATGAGTTTGGGGATGAATTTATCGTATCTCGACAACTGGTGGCTGGGAACGAAAGAGAAAAATTACGCGGATTTCGTCAAACCGAGCGAAGCGGCGAAGCGCGAGAAAATGTTTGCCGGTATTGCTAAAGCCGGATTTAAAACCGTGCGGATTCCGATTGATTTCGGCGCTTGGGCGAGTTTGGAAAAGCCGTATCGATGGGAAAATGAGGAAGGTTTGAAAACCGCCGATTTGTTCGTTAAATGGGCGTTAATAAATAAGTTAAACGCGATAATTGATTTGCATCACACGGAATTTGACGGCTCGGTCAAAGGCGCGGCAACGACTGATAGAATCGTCTGGCTGTGGAGTGAAATTGCGGCGCGATACAAAAATACGAATCCCGAACGAGTATTTTTCGAGCTGCGCAACGAGCCGCACGACATCAAGCCCGAAGAATGGCGCGCGCAAGCCGAAGCGATTATCAAAACCGTGCGGCAAATCGCGCCGCATCACACTTTAATCGTCGGCTTTCACGACTGGAATTCGCGCGCCGCGATGATTGAGTCGAAGCCGTTTGCCGATTCAAACATCATCTACAATTTTCATTATTACGACCCGTTCGTATTCACGCATCAGGGCGCAACTTGGTCGAATGCGGGCTTGGCGGAACTAAGGAACGTGCCGTTTCCAGGGTTGAAAGACGCGCCGATTAAAGAGCCGACGAACGCGCCCGATGATTGGATAAAAAATCAAATAAAAAATTACGAAAAAGATTCAAAACCGGAAAAGATATTCGCGGATTTGCGGGCGGCGAAAGATTGGGCTGATAAAAACAACGTGCCGATTTTTCTCGGCGAATTCGGCTCTTTTTCAAAATACGCCGCCGCCGAAGACCGTTGTCGCCACGCTTCGGCAATTTACGCGGCGTTAGGAGAATTGAACATTCCGAGCGCGTGGTGGGAATGGGACGGCAGTTTCAATATGTTTGAGAATGGCACGACGAAGATTTCCGGCTGTATGCGAAAAGCGGTTGGCGCTTATACTGCCGCGCGATTGAAAAACGGGTAACATTCGATTTATGGAGAAAATTTCAATGAAAAGTTTTTTCATTCTAACCCTAATGTTCGTCGCTTTTCAGAGCGTTTCGGCGCAGGATTTGCAAACGGCGCGGCGCAATCTGATGCCCGTTCCGGCGAATGTAAATTGGAAAGAAGGCAGATTGCCCGTTACAAAAGCATTCAACGTTTCAGTTGCCGGAACGACTGATGAACGCCTAAAAACGTATATTTTTCGCGTGATGCGCCGGATGGAAGGGAGAACCGTTTTAGAATTTCCGCGCGATTTGTCGAACGACGCGGAAGGCGCGCGGCTTCTAATCGAAACGCAGTCAACCGGAAACGCCGTTCCGAAACTCGGCGACGACGAATCTTACAATCTCGAAATCACAAATAAACAAGCGAAAATAACCGCGCCGACAACGGTCGGCGCGATGCGCGGACTGGAAACTTTTCTGCAATTATTGGAAAGCGACAAAGACGGATTTTATTTTCCGGCGGTTTCGATTCAAGACAAACCGCGTTTCGCGTGGCGCGGCTTGCTGATTGATTCGGCGCGTCATTTTATGCCGATGGAAGTTTTGCGCAGGAATTTAGACGCGATGGCTGCGGTGAAATTAAACGTTCTGCACTGGCATTTGACCGAAGACCAGAGCTTTCGAGTCGAGAGCAAGAAAATGCCGGAATTTCATCAAATGGGTTCGGACGGCAATTTTTACACGCAAGACCAAATCCGCGAAATCGTCCGCTACGCTGCCGACCGAGGCATTCGCGTGATGCCGGAATTCGATATGCCCGGACACGCGACGGCGTGGCTCGTTTCGCACCCGGAAATCGGCAGCGGCGCGCCCGGCACGACTTATAAAATCGAGCGCCAACCGGGAATTTTCGACCCGACGCTCGACCCGACGAACGAGAAAACTTACAAGATTTTAGAAGTGTTTTTCAAGGAAATGTCGGCGCTTTTCCCAGATGCGTATATGCACATTGGCGGCGACGAAAACGAAGGCAAACAATGGGCGGCGAACGCGCGCATTCAAGCCTTTATGCGGGAAAAAGGCATTAAAAACCAGGACGGCTTGCAGCAGTATTTCAATAAAAGAATCTTAAAGTTTCTCGAAAAAGACGGCAAAATTATGATGGGATGGGACGAGATTTTTCAGCCGGAAATCCCGAAAAACGTCGTCATCCAATCGTGGCGCGGTCAGGAATCGCTCGCCAAAGTCGCCCGTCAAGGCAATCAGGGAATTCTGTCGAACGGTTATTATATTGATTTGATGCAGCCCGCGTCGCAGCATTACGCGGTCGACCCGCTGCCCGCCGATACGACTCTGACGCCGGAAGAGCAAAAACGAATTTTGGGCGGCGAAGCGACGATGTGGAGCGAATGGGTTTCGCCCGAAACGATTGATTCGCGCATCTGGACGCGCACCGCCGCCATTGCCGAAAGATTTTGGTCGCCCCGCGCGGTCAACGAAGTTGACGATATGTATCGGCGGCTTGCGGTTATTGATGTTCAACTCGAAGAATTGGGTTTGACGCATCGCAAAAATCAAGCGGTATTACTGCGCCGTTTGATGAATAATCAGGACATTTCCGCTTTGCAAAGACTGGTTTCCGTTATCGAGCCGGTCAAAGAATATCGCCGCTATCAACAGCGCAAACAAACGATGTTGTCGCCGCTGACCGGATTGGTTGACGCGGCAAACGCCGACGCGCCCGACGCGCGGATTTTTAATCGAACGGTCAGTGAAATGCTGTCGGACAGTTCGATTAATGGCAGAGACAAAACTCAATTAATGCTAATCGAATGGCGCAGCGCATCGGAAAAACTCGCGTCGCTGATGGAAAATTCTGCGGCTTTGGCTGAAGCAAAACCGCTCGTCGAAGATTGGAAAAATCTAAGCGTAATCGGTTTGGAAGCAGTTTCGTATTTGGATAAAGGCGTCGCGCCGCCCGCCGATTGGCGAGATGCGAAATTGAAAATGCTTGAAGAGATTACGAAACCGAAAGCCGCGCTGGAATTTGCCGTTCTGCCGGGTGTGAAAATGCTGGTTGCCGCCGCCGTCGAGATGCCGAATTTGAGGGATGTTTCGCCGTCGGAAAGGCTCAAGCGCATCAGAAAAACGGCTTTCCCCGACGTGCCGCCGAAAAAGTGATTGCGAATCGATATTGAATTTGTAAATTTTAGCAAGTGCTTTCAATAGACTGTCCAAATGAATAAAGTCGTTGCCGGTATAGACATCGGCGGAACAAAAATCGCCGTCGCGCTCGAAACTTTAAGCGGAGAGAGAGTCGCGGCGTGGCGGCTTCCGACGAACTCCGAGACCGATGCCTACGCGACAATCGAACGTGTTTTGCAAGCACTGGCGACGATGCTCGCAGAAAATAAGGTCGAATTGGTTTCGGTCGGCATCGGCTGCCCGTCGCCGCTCGACATCGAAAACGGTCTTGTGATGTCGCCTTCAAATTTACGTGGCTGGAATGAAATTCCCGTCGTCAAGCTCGTTCGGGAACGCTTTCGAGTTCCCGTGATTCTCGACAATGACGCGAATACGGCGGCTTTGGGCGAATACGTTCACGGCGCGGGGCGCGGTTACCAGAATATTATTTACGTAACCGTTTCGACGGGCATCGGCGGGGGTGTTATCATCGGCGGCGAGATTTTGCACGGAGTCGCGGCGGGCGCGGGCGAACTTGGACACACAATCGTGCAGCCGGACGGCGTTCGCTGCAATTGCGGCTCAATCGGCTGTCTCGAAACAATCTGTGCGGGCGTTCACATCGCGCGGCGAACGCGCGAGCGTCTTGCCGGCGGCGAGCCGAGCCTGATGCGCGAAATGGTCGCCGACATCAGTGAAGTATCAGCAGAAACCCTTGTCAAAGCTGTCTGCCGAAACGATAAATTAGCCGTCGAAATCTGGGACGAAACCTGTCGCTATCTGGCTATCGGCATTGCCAACTGCATAACGCTGCTCGCGCCGGAAGCGGTCGTCATCGGCGGCGGCATCGCGGCGGCAGCCGATGATTTGCTTTTCGCGCCGCTGCGAAAGCTGCTTCCGCAATTCGTCTCGATGATTCCGGCGGACAAAATCAACGTCGTTCCGGCGACGCTCGGCACTGAGAGCGGCGTTTGCGGCGCGCTTGTGCTGGCGAAAAAAGCGTATTCAAAATCTTCTCAAACTTATGCGGTCTAAAAATAATAACGATTTTACGCGGCGCGATTTTTTGATTTGCGCGGCAATCGGTGCAATCGGTTTGTCGGCTGCCAATTCGGTTTTCGGTCGGTTGCGAGACGATAAAAATTTGAAAGAAATGCTCGTCTATATCGGCACGTATACTTCCGGCAAAAGTGAAAGCGAAGGCATTTACGTTTATAAATTAAATCTCGCGTCCGGCGAATTGAAGCCGTATCTGACGGTTAAAAACGTCGTCGAGCCGTCGTATCTGGCGATTAGCAAAAATAGAAAATACCTTTACGCCGTCAACGAAACCGAAGAATACGCGGGCAGAAAAAGCGGCGCGGTCAGCGCATTTGCGATAAATCAAACGACCGGCGATTTGACCTTTTTAAATCAACAGCCGAGTTTGGGCGGCGCGCCGTGTTACGTGTCAGCAAGCGACGACGGCAAATTCGTTCTGGTTGCCAATTACCTGGGCGGCGCCGTCGCGGTTTTTCGGGTTGAAAAAGACGGAAAACTCGGCGCGGCGAGCGATTTGGCGCAGCATTCCGGTTCGGGTCAGAACAAGGAAAGACAGAAAGCGGCGCACACGCATTCGATAATTTTCGACGAAAATAATCGGTTCGCTTTTTCCGGCGATTTGGGCATTGATAAAATTCTGATTTACCGTTTTGACGGGCGAAACGGCAAACTGATTGAGAATCCGGCGCAGGCGTTTTACCAGAACAAAGCCGGCGCGGGTCCGCATCATCTGGCATTTCACAAAAACGAAAAATTCGCGTTCGTCATCAATGAACTCGATTCGACGATTTCCTCTCTCGCCTTTGACGCCAAACAGGGAACGCTCAAAACGATTCAAACCATATCGACTTTGCCCGCCGATTTTTCCGGCGCGAATACGTGCGCCGACATACACGTCTCCCCGAACGGCAAATTTCTCTACGGCTCGAATCGCGGACACGATAGCATCGCCTCTTATCGAATCGACGAAAATACGGGTAAGCTCGCCTTCGTCGAACACGTTTCGACGGGCGGCAAAACGCCGCGCAATTTTGCGATTGACCCGACGGGAAAATTCCTGCTCGCGGCAAATCAAAATTCCGATTCGATTTTCGTTTTCCGCATCGACGAGACGAGCGGAAAGCTCGGCGCGACGAGCAGTGCGGCGCAAGTTCCGACGCCCGTGTGTTTGAAATTAATTCCGATGTTTTCGTAAGGAGATAAAAAACTATGCGCGAAAAACTTCAAAAAATTTCGATTATCGTTTTGTGTGTTGCGTTCGTGTGTTGCGGCACGGCATCGGCGCAAGCGCAAGTCGTTTACCGCAAGCTCGCCTTCAAAGACGAATTTAATAAAGCGGCGAACGCGCCCGTCGATTCGTCGAAATGGACGGCGGAAACGGGCGGCGGCGGTTGGGGCAACGAAGAATTGGAATATTACACGAACGACATCGAAAACGCGTATCACGACGGCGCGGGTTCGCTCGTCATCAAAGCCGTAAAAAAAGATTTGCCGGTTTCGTTCAACTGCTGGTATGGACAGTGCAGATACACTTCGGCGCGGCTGGTTACGAAAGGAAAATTCGACCGTAAATACGGGCGTTTCGAGGCGCGAATCAAAATCGCGCGCGGTCAGGGAATGTGGTCGGCTTTCTGGATGCTCGGCAGCAACATCGATACGGTCGGCTGGTCAACCTGCGGCGAAGTTGACGTGATGGAAAACATCGGGCGCGAACCTCTCACTGTTCACGGAACGATTCACGGTCCCGGATATTCAGGCGCGAACGGCATCGGCGCGCCGTTTAATTCAGCAAATAATCAAAAATTCGCCGAAGATTTTCACGTTTACGCGACCGAATGGACGGAAAACAAAATCGCTTTTTACGTTGACGGCGTTCTGTATAAAACCATCACGCCGCAGGATTTGCCGGCGGGCAAAACCTGGGTTTACGACCATCCGTTTTTTATGATTCTAAATTTGGCAGTCGGCGGAAATTGGGGCGGCGCGCCCGACGCGACCACGGTTTTTCCGCAAACGATGTTAATAGATTACGTGCGCGTTTACCGGAGATAAAAAGCGTGCCGAAATTATTTCAACTGATTTTAATTTTGAGTTTTTCCGTCATCATCGCCGACGCGCAATCGTTTGCGGCGCGCACGGAAATTTCGCTCGGTAATAATTGGAAATTCTGCCAAGTGAATAAACCCGGCGGCTTCCGGCGACCGTTTCGGGCTGCGTCCGCACGGATATGCTCGCCAACAAAAAAAACGGAATCGTAACGGGCGGCGACGCGCCCGGCTTGAACGCGGTGATTCGCGCGGTGGTCAGAACCGGAATACATCGTGTAAACAAAAGGTATTTTGAAGATTCAACCGTTACAAATCGAAAAGTTATGAAGCATTTCATTAATTGCATTTTGTTAATTTTCATCATCTGCGTTCCGATATTTTCGCAAACCGACGCCGACTGCGCCGAAGCGAAAAATAAGAATGCGAGATATGAAAAACAGTTGAGCGATTGGGCGCAGCTTGCGCGTTACCGCGAGGCGAATCTTAAAATTGTGCCGCCGACTAAAGACGAACGGCGCGTGGTTTTTATGGGCGATTCGATCACCGACGGTTGGAATTTAGCCGAGTATTTCTCGGCAAAACCGTATATCAATCGCGGAATCAGCGGACAAACTACGCCGCAGATGCTCGTTCGTTTTCGCGCCGACGTGATTGATTTGAAGCCGAAAGTCGTCGTCATTTTAGCCGGAACAAACGACATTGCGGGAAATACCGGACCGATGTCGCTCGAAGATACGGCGCAGAATTTGATTTCGATGGCGGAGCTTGCCCGCGCCAATAATATCCGCGTCGTCCTCGCGTCGGTTCTGCCGGTCAGCGACCGCCTGAAAAATAAGGAAGGCGTTCTGCTCGTTCAAACAAGGAGTCGTGCGAACGAGAAAATTATGGCGATGAACGCTTTGATAAAGAAATATGCGGGCGACAATAATCTGGTTTACCTCGATTATTATGCGGCGACGGTCGACAAAGACGGCACGCTGAAAGACGGCACGAGTTACGACGGGCTGCATCCGAACGCCGACGGTTACAAGATTATGCAGCCGCTGGCGGAACAGGCGATTGCGCGGGCGCTGCAAAAGTAAGTTGTAAGTCGCATAAGTTTTCAAAGACAAAATTTTTAAGTTTTACGCGGACGCATATTGGAATATACTTTTACAGATTTTATCAATTTAACTTTTTTTTCGGGGATAACAATGGTCAAGCGGATAAACTTAAAAAGCGCAAACGTGGCTCGGTCAAATACGATTCGCGATATAAACCGGCAAATCATACTAAATCATATTCGCGAGAAAGGTCTGATTTCACGGGCGGAAATCGCGCGTTTTACCGATTTGCAGCGCTCGACCGTTTCGCTTATCGTCGAAGAACTGAAAGGCATCGGGCTAATCGAAGAAATCGAAGGCGAATCTTCGGGCGGACGACCGCCGCAGCTGCTTTCGTTGCGGACGGCGCACGCCGTCGCCGTCGGCGTTGATTTCGGAAAGAAACGAACGCTGGTCGCGACGAGCGATTTGGCGGGGCGAACGCTCGAACAGGAAGAATTTCCGACCGATAAGGATTTTGAAACGACAATCGAGCGCATTATCAAATCGGTTAAATATTTAGTTCACAAAAACGGCGGCTCAATCGAAGGCATCGGGGTCAGCGTTCCGGCGCTGGTCGAGCCGCGCACGGGAAAGGTTCTGCTCGTGCAGCATTTAGGCTGGCACGAACCGCCGTTCGCCGAAAGATTGAAAATCGCCACCGGGCTGCCCGTCAAAATCGATAACGACGCCAACGCCGCCGCGCTCGCCGAACTGTGGTTCGGACGCCCGGAAATCACGCAAGTGCGCGATTTTATTCTTGTCCTAATCGAAAACGGCATCGGCACGGGCATCGTCTTCGACGGGCAGATTTACCGCGGAAAAGGCGGCATCGCCGGTGAATTCGGACATATGACAATCGGCTCGGGCGCTCCGGTCGCGTGCGCGGCTGGGAAATATAATTGCTGGGAAGCCTTCGCTTCGGAGCGTTCCGCCGTCGCGCGTTACGTCAAATCGCTCAAAAAACAAAACGGCGCGGGCAAAATCAGTTTTACGGAACTAATCAATCTCGCTCTCGAAGGTGACGGGAAAGCGTGCGCGGCACTAAAGGAAACGGCGCATTATATCGGCGTCGGCATCGCCAATTTGTTTCAAGGCTTGTCGCCCGAAGTCGCAATCGTTACCGGCACAATCGTTCGCGCGTGGTCGCTGGTTATCGAAGACGTGATAGCGGGAGCAGAATCGGCGACTTGTCAGGGCTATCCGACGGTGAAAATCATTCCTTCGACGCTCGGCAGTTACCCGACGCTGATGGGCGCGATTAGTCTGATTTTAACCGACAAATTCGCGTCGGTTTCGGTCAACTGAAACGGCGAACTTCAACGATTTTTTTCTATTTGTCCGATAACTCGGATTTAATTTTTCACGGAAAATTCCTAATTTAAGTTTGTCGTCTAAAACAACGAAGGTTTATGACTGCTATTCTCGAAATGCGCTCGATTACAAAGGAATTTCCCGGCGTTAAGGCTTTGGACGGCGTAACGTTCGATTTGCGCGCCGGAGAATTCCATTCGCCCGTCGGCGAGAAGGGCGCGGAAAAATCCACTTTGATAAAGGTTTTGTCGGGCGTTTACCCGTTCGGCACATACGGCGGCGACACCGTCGGCGAAAACGAAATCAAACAATTTAAAACTGTTCGCGACGCCGAGCATTCCGGAATCGCCATTATTTTTCAAGAGCTTTCGCTAAAGTAAAAATACTGACCGCATCGTTTCGATGATTAATTCGGCGGTTGCCGGATATGCGCCGTTTTTGCTCGTGAAATTAATCGTCTTTCCCGAATTCGCGCATTCGGCGCCGGTGTTTGCGACCGCGCAGGAATTGAGCGAAAAGCTCGCCGTCGAGATTCCGAACGAACACACAAGACGCATTCAAGAAAAGGCGAAAGAGCATAACGTTACGTTCAAACCGGCTCGATGCTCGAAACGGATAAAAATACAAAAACGCGCTTTTCAACACGAGTTGTTTGATTGCGCCCGACGGAATTTTGTATAAATACCGCAAACTGAAAGTCCGATAACACTATTCAAGGATAAACGGATTATTATCCTTGTTCGATGGATTTCGATGATGTTCCAAATATTGTTTGACCATTTCATCGGTGATTTTGCCCGCCTCGCCACGCGCCGTATCCGATTGCCCAAAAATGATTGCCCCAATACCGCTTTTTCAAATTTGGAAACTCCGCTTGAAGAAGGCGCGAGGTGCGACCTTTCAGACGCTTGACCAAATCGGAGAGAGCCAGTTTCGGCGGATATTCGACGTGCATATGAACGTGGTCTTTGCTGACTACACCGCTCAAGATACGAACATCTTCGGCATCACAAATCTGCACGAGCAAATCACGGCAACGCACCTTTATATCGCCTTCCAAAACGTGATAACGATATTTTGTCGCCCAAACCAGATGAACGGTCAACCGCGTAACTGTGTGATGTCCGTGCCGGTTCTCTTTCATCTTCCGCAATTTTCACGCAGATTTTAGCGGAAGCAAACTAAAGTCTTGCGCTGAAAGCGCATAGCTTCTCTAGCGTGTTTAGGATAGTGAATACGTGGATTCCGTATGAAGTTCACACCAGCCCGCACGACATCGAAGGTTACGAGGAAGAACTGTTTCCGGTCGCCGATACGCCGATTGGACGATTGGGAACGGCAATTTGCTGCGATTGGCTTTTTCCCGAAGTTTTGCGGCAATTGGCGGCGAACGGCGCGGAAGTATTAATTAGAGTTTCGGCTTATATGGACCCGTGGAACGCAAGCGCGCCGATGGATTGGTGGACGATTATCAACCGCGCCAGAGCCATTGAAAACACGGCTTACGTCGTCGCCGCTAACCAAGCGGCGAGTTTGAAAAATTATCCGCCGTATTCGTGGTCGGGCGGCAGTCAGATTGTTGATTTTGAAGGCAGATTGTTGGCGGACGCTTCGCCCGGACCGGGCGAGAGAATCGTCGTCGCGCCCATTGACGTTTCGGCTCTGCGGCACGAACACGCCGTCCGTCGCGGACATTCGATACTCGCGCATTTGCGAACCGAAGCATATCCGGTTTACCGAAAACACATTTATCCGCGAAGTCTTCAGGCGGTAAAACGCTTTCTTACGAAGAAAATAACCGGCTGATTGATTGTGCGAAAAGCGCAATAAATCGTGAAGACGATTGAGGAGGAGAATTTCAAAAGCGTCAATTTTTTGTTTTCGCTTTTATCGCGCCGCTGATTTTTATGACGTTTCCCAGGTCTTTTTGAGCTTTGAGCGAGTCTGCCGAAACGACGAAATGCAGATTCTGAAAAATCGAGCTGTGAACAAAACTGTCGATTGATTTGTCGAGGTCGGTCAAAAGCGTTTTTACGTTTGTTGATTCGACGGCGCTTTGCTGTCTATTGTTTTTCGATTTCACTTCTGCGGGAAACAAATTCGATTTGAGGCGTGCGGCGCGGTGATTTATCTCGGCGACGAACTTGAAAACGGCGGCGTTATTTATCGGCGTTGCGGCGGATAATTTGAGTACGTCTCCGTTTATCTTTTGGATTTCCTCGAAATCTTCTTTAATTTTGGGAAATTTGAGCGTCGCATCGCTTGCGACCGGTCGTTTTCCCGCCTCGCGTTTCATTCGTTCGAGTTCAATCGAACGGTTCTTTATGTTGGAAAATTCATCGCGCGCGGCGAGAATCGCTTGTTCAGGATTGCTTTGAGCTTGTGCAGCGGCAACGAAAACGCCCGTCAAAAATAGCGCCGAGAAAAGTTTTCCAATCATTTTTATCGTCCCCTTCGATCGCCAAAAATTTTAATCGCAAAAAATAAAATTCGTCCGTCCGTTTGCTGAAAATTTGAATAATTTATAAATCAATTCAAAAAGGTCGCTCGAATATTTCCGCCTGACCGTGAATATAACTAGAATTTAACACAAGAAAATTACCCGGACAAGACAAATAATCCAGAGCGCGCGGACGGGCGGAAGACGACATAATTGAAACATTTCCTGTTATTGCATAACATATTGTCGGTCGGCGGCGGATTGAATCGTCAGACGTGTAATCAACGGTGAAAATGAAAGTTTTATCTTCAGATGCGAACGCCGAACGGCAAGGCGTTTTGCTGAATCCGGCTCGAACGGCGAGAATGCTGCTTCGCTTGATTCGCGCCCGGCAGCCTATATCGCGAATTGAGCTTGCGCGGCGTTTGGACGTTAATCGCAGCACGATAACCGATATTGTCAAACCGCTGGTTTCCGGCGGCATTCTTTGTGAAGAATCGTGTCAGCCAGACGAAACGAATCGCGCGCAAGGGCGACCGCCCGTCGGTTTGCGCTTTGCCGACGAAGCCGGTTTTTTCGTCGGTTTGAATCTCGGCGTGCGGCACACGCAAATCGGATTGGCAACGATTAGCGGCGAAATCTTGGCTGAAGAAGAATTTGAAACGCCGTCGACGGCGGACGAGGCTTTGAAATTAGCGCGCGACAAAATTGAAAATTTGTGCGCCGCAATCGAAAATCGAACGTTGCGAAGCGTCGGCGTCAGCGTTCCGGGTCCGACCGACGCGACTCGCCGCACACTGCTTTACGCGCCGCATCTCGGCTGGTCGAACGTCGCCGTCGCCGATGCGATAACTTTCAACGATGTTTCGGTCGTCGTCGAAAACGACGCGACGGCGGCGGCAATATACGAATCGCGCATAAAGTTGAAGCGTTCGACCGACGATTTATTCGGCGATTTTATTCTCGTTCGGTCGGGAACGGGAATCGGCGTCGGACTCGTAATTGATGGCGAAATTTATCGCGGCACGGGACGCGGGCGCGGCTTTGCCGGTGAATTCGGGCATATGACGATTATGGCGGGCGGCAAGCCGTGCGCCTGCGGCAATCGCGGCTGTTGGGAAAAATACGCGTCGGCGTCTTCCGCCGCGTCGCTTTACACGGGCGACCGCGCCGTTTTCGACGGCTCGAAAATGCCGCGCTTCGTCGAAATTGTGGCGCGCGCCGAAGCGGGCGAAATCCGGGCGCGGAGAACGCTCGAAAAAATCGGCGAATATCTCGGCATCGGCATCGCCAACGTTATTATGGGCATCGGCGTGCAGCAGGTAATCGTCAGCGGTCGCCTCGTTTACGGCTGGGAATACATCGGCGAACCGCTGCGCCAAGCCGTCGGGCGAAGCATCGTCGGTAAAACTTCAGATTGGACGGTCGAGTGCGGCGAGCCGAAAGGCTCGGCTCTCGGCGGCGCACTCGAAGTCGCCGTCGAAGATTATATCGATAATGGATTAAGATTTTAGAGCAAGCGGAAAATCAATTCGAGCCGAAAATTTTGCAAGAAAAATTTAGCCGACATCATTTTCCAGATGTAGTTTCGCTTTTCGCAGGGCTTTTTCGACTTGTTCCGGCGCTGTGCCTCTGATTACATTTTTAGTTTCCAATGTCCGGCTTAAAGATAAAGCCTCGTAAACGTCGGCTTCGATTTCGGGCGAGTATTTCCGCATCTCGCTCAATTCCAAATCGTTTAACTCCACTTTCAATTCGATGGCGCGAAGAACGATTCGTCCGGCAATTTCGTGCGCGTCTCGAAAAGGAACGTTCTTTTTCGACAAATAATCGGCAAGTTCGGTAGCGTTTAAATAGCCTGTCGAAGCGGCATTTCGGGCGTTATCTTCGCGCACGCGCAGATAACGCAAAACGGTCGCCGTAATCAAAAGGCAATCGCACGTCGTATCAAAAGCGTCGAAAATCGCTTCCTTGTCTTCCTGCATATCTTTGTTGTAAGCCGTCGGCAAGCCTTTCATCATCATCAGTAAACCGATCAAATGCCCGAAAACGCGACCGGATTTTCCGCGCACGAGTTCCATTGAGTCCGGGTTTTTCTTTTGCGGCATCAGGCTCGACCCCGTAGCGACCGCGTCGCTCAACTCGAAAAATCCGAATTCGGTCGTCGCGTAAAGAATAACGTCTTCGGCAAGGCGCGAAAGACGCGTCATAATCAGCGAGGCGGCGGCGGCGAACTCGACGGCGAAATCGCGGTCGCCGACCGCGTCGAGACTGTTTTCGGCGACGGCTTCAAAACCTAAATCACGCGCCACGGCTTCGCGGTCAATCAGATACGCAGTTCCGGCTAACGCCGCCGCGCCGAGCGGCAAAACATTCACCCGACTGCGTATTTCAACCAATCGCGCCGCGTCGCGCTTGAGCATCTCAAAAAAGGCGAGACACCAATGAGCAAATAAAATCGGCTGCGCGCGCTGCAAATGCGTGTAACCCGGCAAAACCGCCGTTCTGTAATTTTCTACCAAATCAAGCAGTGCTTTTTGCAGATTTCGCACTTCAACGGCTAGTTCGTCGATTTTTTCGCGCAGCCACAATCGCAGGGCTGTTGCCACCTGGTCGTTGCGGCTTCTGCCCGCGTGAAGTTTTCTGCCCGCGTCGCCGACGACTTCGATGAGCCGCGCTTCGATAAACGAATGCACGTCTTCATCATTTGATGCGGCGAAAAATTCGTCGCCGCGCGTCCCTTTTTCCAAAATTTCTTTCAAACCGTTTTCTATTTTGTCGGCGTCCGCGCCGGTCAAAACTCCGGCGCGGCGCAGCGCTTCGGCGTGTGCCAGGGAACCGCGCACGTCAGCCGCGAAAAGCCGCCGGTCAAAGCCGAACGAGCGATTAAACTCGGCAAATCGAGCGTCCGCCGCGCCCGTGAATCTTCCGCCCCATAAATTGTTCGCTTGTTTCATTTGACTTTATTAAACTTTATTTCTAGTCTATGCATCTATGCAATTGTTATGCAATTGTTATGCATAATAATCAGAAATTGCAAATCAAGAGTTTCGCTACTTTGACGTTATAAAAATGATTAAGGAAAAACGGCATCAAAAAATTCGTGATTTAATTCGGATGAATAATATCGGCACTCAAAGCGACCTCGCCGCGCTTTTGTCAAAGGCGCGTTTCTCCGTTACGCAATCGAGCGTATCGCGCGATTTGGGGCAGCTCGGCGTCGTCAAGATAAACAACTTTTATGCACTGCCGGAAACTTTCGACGAGACGCCGGATTCCGGTCTTTCGGGTTTGGAAACGGCGGGCGAGAATTTAATTGTTGCGCGGTGCGCGAGCGGTCTGGCTTCGGCGGTTGCAGTGAAAATCGACGGCGCGCGCATCGCGGAAATCATCGGCACGATTGCCGGCGACGACACTATTTTTATCGCCGTCAAAAACGCTAAAACACAAAAAGCGGCGATTAAAAACGTCTGGAAGATGTTTAAGAAGTAATTCCGAAAAAGTTAAGTTTCCGAGCAACTGAAAGTTTTCAACTTTTCAGCCGTCAGTTATTCCGAAGGAAAACGCATTACATTCAACAAATTACAATGGAAAAGAAAATCAACAAAGTAGTTCTCGCATATTCCGGCGGGCTTGATACGTCGGCGATGCTTTTGTGGATTAAAGAAACATACGGCGCGGAAGTCGTCTGTTTTTGCGCCGATGTCGGGCAGGGCGAAGAGCTTTCGGGCTTGGAGGAAAAAGCTTTAAAAACTGGTGCGTCGAAACTTTATGTCGAGGATTTGCGTGAGGAATTTGTTAAAGATTATGTTTGGACTGCCGTAAAAGCCAACGCGCTTTACGAAGGCGTTTATCTTTTGGGAACTTCGCTGGCGCGTCCGGTGATTGCGAAAAAGCAAATTGAAATCGCGCTCAAAGAAGGCGCGGACGCGGTGGCGCACGGCGCGACGGGCAAAGGCAACGACCAAGTTCGTTTTGAATTGACTTACTACGCTTTGAAACCGGACGTAAAAGTTGTTGCGCCTTGGCGCGAGTGGGAATTTAAAGGACGCGCCGATTTGATTGCGTATTGCGCGAAACACGACATCAACATTACGGCGACTGCCGAAAAACCGTATTCGACGGACAGGAATTTGATGCACATTTCCTACGAAGGCGGGATTTTGGAAAACCCCTGGACTGCGCCGCCGGAAGATATTTTTCTGCTGACGAAATCGCCCGAAAGCGCGAAAGACAAAGCGGAAGAAATCGTTTTGACGTTTGAAAAAGGCGAGCCGATGGCAATAAACGGCGAAACTTACGGCGCGGTTGATTTGCTTTCGACTTTGAATTTTCTAGGCGGCGAACACGGCATCGGGCGCGTTGATTTGGTGGAAAATCGTTTTGTCGGGATGAAATCGCGCGGAGTTTATGAAACGCCGGGCGTAACGATTTTGCAGGCGGCGCACCGCGCTCTGGAATCAATCACGCTCGACCGCGAAGTCGGACGCCTGCGCGATTCGCTTTCGACAAAGTTCGCCGAATCAATTTATTACGGCTTCTGGTTCGCGCCGGAGTTTGAAATTCTGCGCTCGATGATTGACCAGACGCAGACGAATGTTTCGGGTGACGTGCGCCTCAAATTGTATAAAGGCAACGTCACGGTAACGGGCAGACGTTCTCCCTTTTCGCTTTACAAAGAGCGCGTTGTAACCTTTGAAGACGACGCGGGCGCATACGACCAGCAAGACGCGGAAGGATTTATTAAGTTGCAGGCTTTGCGATTGAGATTGCGACAAATGGATTAGTTTTTTCACCATAGAAACACAGAGAACACGGAGAATTTCAAAGTTTTGAAAGCAGATATATTCAAAAATTACGAGAAAAAAGTTTTGGAAATACTCGTGGCAAATAAATTATCGTCTGTTACATTGACAGATATTTTTCAGAATGCGGAATTTGTCGGCTACGAATATACCGGAAGTGGCTATTACTTAACGGTTCGTCATCCGAATCTGCCTAAAAATAGAATTGTTTGTAGCAAGCCGATTCTTATTGGTGAAGCTGAAAATATCGAATGCGGATTCATCGTATTTTTGGAAAACAATGAGTTGACTATCGAGTGTCATTCTTGGGGCGAATTGGAAATTCCTGAAAATTTCAGAGAGAAAAATATTGAACTCCGAGAATTCAATGAAAGCCAAAATAATTTCTAGAAAATCTCTGTGTTCTCGGTGTCTCTGTGGTGAATTTTTCTTTGAGGTGAAAAGGTGCAAGTTTTACAAGCAGACAAAATCGGTTCGGCAACTTCGCCGCTTAAATTGACGAAAAGCGTTTCGGTTATTGATTCGTGCGACGCGCCAAAAGTCGGCGATGTCGTTGTCGTTCGTGCGTTGAGCGAAAGCGTTACTTACGGCAATCTCGAACTGCCGAGCGGAAGGCTGGCGAAAATAAACACGAACGACGTTCTTCTCGGCGTTCTCGGTAAACGACGCGCGCTCAAAGGTTTTGTCGGCGACGTTCCCGATTCAATAAAGGCGGGCGACAAACTTCATCTTTTGAATATGGGCGGCGTGATTGGAATTTGCAAAGGTCATCATTCAAGTTTGAGCGATGCGATTCAGGTCGAAGTTTTGGGCATCGCCTGCGATGAAAACGAAAACATTTTGAACATCGCCGATAACGCTCTTAAGCCAACGGATTTTCTCGAAAAATCTGCGCCGTTGTCGTCGTCGCCGGAACTTGTATGAACAGCGGCAAAACCGTCGCCGTGACGGAAATTATCAAACAGGCGCATCACGCCGGATTGAAGATTGCGGGCGGAAAACTGTCGGGCGTTGCCGCGCTTAGAGACACGCTCAATATGCAGGACAGCGGCGCGTGCGCGACGGCGAGCTTTCTCGATTGCGGTTTGCCTTCGACGGTTGACGCGGGAAATCTCGCGCCCGTAGCGAAAGCGATTTTGAATAAACTCAACGAAAGCGAGCCGGATTTAATCATCGTCGAACTCGGGGACGGCATCGTCGGCGGCTACGCGGTTAATTCGATTTTGCAGGATTCTGAAATCAAACAGGCAACCGTCGCCTTTGTCTTTTGCGCTTCGGATTACGTCGGCGTTATCGGCGGCATCGAGGTTTTGCGGGGTTTGGGAATCGAAATCGACGTTATCGCCGGTTCGGTTACGGATTCGCAAATGGGCGAAGATTTTGTGCAGAACGAATTTGGAATAAACGCCGGAAACGCGCGGCGCGACGGTTTGCGATTGTTTGAGTTGATAAAATCGGCGGAACGGAAGGAATTAGCTTTTGCATAATTTTATGAACAGTTCAAAATTTACAGGATTACTTTATCTCGGAAAGATAACGCCGGAAGATTGTGTTGATTGGGCAAATACTTGTTTGCAAGAAGGCAAAGACGGTGAATATTTGAGAAAACTTGCATCAATGAACAAAAATTATTTGGACAAAGACGAAGTTTTCAAATTAGTTCGTTATTGTTTTTCAGATATTGGCTTTCGTTGTCATCCAAACGAGATAAATACAAAATTTCAAGAAGCTAAAGAAATTGCCAAACAAATTCTTTCCGGTGAAATTGAACCTTACGAAGGAGTTGGCAAAATTTCTAACATTTCGGGGCAAATTGCTTTTCCAAGTTCTACGGTTCTTTCGGAATGGGATTATTTGGAAGAAGGGAATCATCCTGAGTGCATAGAAAAAGTTTGGTTCTTCTACAAAACTAATCCTAAAAAATGTCTTGAAATCGTAATGCGAGAAGCCAAAAAGTTAGCTGAGAGCGATTTGAAATTTGACCTTGAAAATTTATGGACGGAAAACTGATGAAAATAAAAATCGCAATCTTCGGCGGTTCGGGTTACGGCGGAAGCGAGCTTTTGCGGATTCTGCTGTTTCATCCCGTTGCGGAAATCGCGCTCGTTACGGCGAACGAACACGCGGGCAAATCGGTGGCGGAAGTTCATCGAAATTTGAACGGCTTGACCGAATTGAGATTTGAAAAAGCGCCGGAAGATTTGTTGGTTTTGCAGGATTTTGATGTCGCGTTTCTGGCTTTGCCGCACGGTCAGGCGTTGGAGATTGCGCCGCGACTTCCCGAAAACGTCCGGGTGATTGACCTTTCGGGCGATTTTAGAATCGGCGACGCGGAAGTATTCGAGAAATTTTACAAGCTCGAACACACGGCGGTGGATTTGCAGAAAAGTTTTGTTTATGGCTTGACGGAAACGAACCGGGAACAAATAAAATCGGCAAAACGCATCGCTAATCCGGGCTGTTTTGCGACGGCGACTTTGCTCGCTCTTGCGCCGATGGTCAAAAGCGGTTTATTAACGGGAAAAATTATCGTTGACGCGAAAACAGGCTCGTCCGGTTCGGGCGCGAAAGCGGCGGCGAACACGCATCACCCGCAGCGGATGAATTCGTTTTATGCTTATAAACCTTTCGAGCATCAGCACGTTCCCGAAATCAAACAGCATTTGCGCGAAGTCGGCAAATTTGCCGATGATTTTGTTTTTATGACACATTCGCTTCCGGTTTCGCGCGGAATTTTCGCGTCCTGTTACCTGGAAACAAAAGACGAAATTTCAACGGAACAGTTAAAAGAAATTTACAAAAGATTTTACAAGCCGACAGAATTCGAGCAAATCCGAAATCGAGTTGATTCGTTTTTCGTCCGTCTTGTCGAAGGTTCGCCAGATATTAATTGGGTAAAAACTACGAATTTCTGCGACATCGCCGCGCATTCAAGCGGAAAACAAATCGCTGTCTTTTCGGCGATTGATAATCTGGTCAAAGGCGCGGCGGGACAAGCGGTGCAGAATATGAATTTGATGTTCGGCTTAGACGAGAAAACAGGTTTGATTTTTACGGGAAGTAATCCATAACAATTATGAATTTTTTCGAGATAGAAAGGCTTGAAGAAACTTTTCAGCTTGCTACTTACGCGAAAATGAACATCGCGGTCGAGAGCGGCAAAGGCGCGTGGATACGGGCGAGCGACGGCGAGAAGTATCTTGATTTATACGGCGGACACGCAGTTTGCGCGACGGGTCATTCGCATCCGATTGTCGTCGAAGCATTGAAATCGCAGGCTGAAAAGGTTTTGTTTTATTCAAATCTGGTGTATTCGGACGTTCGCGCCAAAGCCGCCGCAAAACTTGTCTCGATTGCGCCGGCGTCAATGACTAAAGTGTTTTTCTGCAATTCGGGAACCGAAGCGAACGAAAACGCGATGCGGATGGCGCGGATGGCGACGAAGCGCGAGAAAATTATTACGTTTTCCGGCGGCTTTCACGGCAGAACGGCGGACGCGATTTCAGCGACTTTTTTGGGGAAATATCGGGAATTGGGACGACCGAACGTGCCGCATCACGTGTGCGCCGAGTTCGGCGACATTGAAAGCGTCAGAGAATCAGCAGATTTTGAAACGGCGGCGATTATGCTTGAGCCGATACAATCAATGGCTGGCGTCGTCGAAGCGAAGCCGGAATTTTTTCGACAGCTGCGCAAAGTTTGCGACGAATTCGGAATCGTTTTGATTTTCGACGAAGTGCAGACCGGCGTCGGGCGCACGGGCGATTGGTTTTTCAGCGGAAGCGATTCGGCTGACGCAGCCGAAGCCGACATTATTACGCTCGCCAAATCTCTCGGCAGCGGCATTCCGGTCGGCGCCTGTCTGGTCAATGAAAAAGTTTCCGCGGCAATCAAAACGAACGACTTAGGCACGACTTTCGGCGGCGGAATGCTGGCGATGGCGGCGGTTTCGGCGACGATTGAAGCGATAAAAACGGACGAAATGCGCAGGAATATTTCCGAAATCGAGAGTTATCTGCGCGGAAAATTGCGGGAAATTGAAAGCGTGAAAAATTTGCGCGGCAAAGGCGGACTTCTTGGAATCGAATTTGTTGGAAACTGCAAAACGATTCACGAAAAACTGCTGGCAAACAAAATAATTACGGGAACTTCGAGCAATCCGAACGTTTTAAGACTGCTTCCGCCGTTGTGCGTGAAAAAAGAGGAAATCGATTTTTTGATTGGTGTTCTGCAAACGGCGCAGCACGGTTAGTAGATTTTTTTAAGAAAGACACAGTTTTTCTTTTTGACGTTGATAACACCTTGCTCGACAACGACCGCGTTGCTAAAGGTTTGCGCGGTTTTATCGAAAGAGAAGTCGGGAAGCGGCGTGTAAATCGAAACGAATTTATTTATGAATTTTATAAAAACGTCAGACTTTTCACGCGCCGAACTCGAAGAAATTATCGAATCGGCGATTAGAATTAAAAACTGCGAAAACACGGAAAAATCTTTGATAGGAAAAAGCGTCGCGCTCGTGTTTTTCAATCCGAGTTTGAGAACGCGCGCTTCGATGCAAATCGGCATTTATGAACTCGGCGGAAACGCGGTTGTTTTAGAGCCGGGAACGTCGAGCTGGACGCTCGAACATCGTGAAAACGTCGTGATGGATGGCGACAAAACCGAGCATTTGAAAGAGTTTGTCGGAGTTTTGGAAAGATACGTCGCGGCAATCGGCGTGCGGACTTTTGCCAAGTTGAAAGATTGGGAAGCCGAACGGCTTGACCCTGTATTAAATGCGTTTGCAAAATATGCGGCGAAGCCGATTATCAATCTCGAATCGGCGATGCATCATCCGTGTCAGGCGATGGCTGATATGCTGACGATTCGCGAGCGATTCGGCAAACAGAAGAAAAAAATTCTGTTGACGTGGGCTTGGCATCCGAAACCGCTGCCGATGGCTGTGCCGAATTCGTTTGCGCTGGCGGCGGCGCAGTTCGGACACGATCTGGTGATTTCGCACCCGAAAGGTTACGAATTGGACGGAGAATTGACGAATGAAATTGAAGCGCGGGCGGCGGAGAACGGCGGAAGCGTCGCGTTTTCAAACGATGCTTTTTCGTCGTTTGAAAACGTCGAAGTCGTCTACGCGAAAAGTTGGGGCGGCGCGCAATTTTACGGCGCGGCGGAAAAAGACATCGAATTTCGAGCCGGCTTGCGGCGCGATTGGACGGTTGACGAAGCGAAAATGGAGCGGACGAACGACGGAATTTTTATGCATTGTCTCCCCGTCAGGCGCAACGTGATTGTCTCCGACGCAGTGATTGATTCGGCGAATTCCGTCGTCCTGGACGAAGCGGAAAATCGCCTGCACGTTCAGAAAGCAATAATGGCAAAGTTGATAATATGACGGACGAAAAACTGGATTTGCTGCGCGAGGCTCTGCCTTATATCCAAAAATTCAAAGGCAAGACTTTCGTCGTCAAATTTTCCGGCAAAGTTACGGAAGATAAAGAAAATTTGGATTCGCTCGTCGAAGAACTCGCGCTGCTTTTTCAAGTCGGCATTCGCATCTGCGTGGTTCACGGCGGCGGCAAACAGTTGACGGAACTTGCGACGCGGCTCGGCGTCGTGCAGACGGTCGTCAACGGTCGGCGCGTAACCGGCGACGAAACGCTCGAGCTTGCCAAGATGGTTTTCGCCGGAAAAATCAACACGGAGATTTTAGCGGCGCTGCGTCGGCGCGGCGTCGCGGCGGTCGGTTTGTCCGGTATTGACGGCAGTATCGTTCACGCCCAAAAACGTCCCGCGCGAGAAGTGTTGAATCGGCAGACCGGCGAGCGCGAAGCGGTTGATTTCGGACACGTCGGCGACGTTTTGGAAATCAACGTCCGTCTGCTCGACGTGCTGCTCGAACACGGTTATCTGCCGGTAATTTCCTCGCTCGGCGCGGACGACGACGGGCAAATTTACAACATCAACGCCGACACAATCGCCGCCGAAATCGCCGTCAGTCTGCAAGCCGAAAAACTCGTGCTGCTGTCGGATGTCGCCGGTATTTATCTCGAACCGGACAAGCCGCAAACGAAGATTTCGCGCCTCTCAATCGCGCAGGCGGAAGAATTGATAAAAAGCGGCGCGGCGACGGGCGGAATGATTCCCAAACTGCAAAACATTACGAATTTAATCGAACGCGGCGTAAAATCCGCGCACGTCATCAACGGAACGACGCGAAACGCATTGCTTTCAGAAGTCTTCACCGACTCCGGCACGGGAACGATGTTCGTCAAATAAATTTTACGGCGGCGACGAACAATCGAAATTAATTTTCCATTATTTGACCCACGGAAAACCGAACAAAAATTCGCGCCCGAAGTGATTTTATAAAAAAGATTGAATCGGCTTGCGACTTCAGTTATGATACTTAACCAATATGAAAATTAATCGTCGAAATTTCCTCGTCTTGTCGTCTTCGGCGGCTCTGCTGGCAGACGGCGTTCGTAATTCTTCCGCGCAAATAGAGAAAACTAAGTCCGCCGCCGCGCCGCTTTCGGTCGAAAGCAGAAAGGTCACGGTTTACACGACGGCGGCGCAGAAAAGCGATTTGCGAATCACGGCAAACGACGCGCAGACGTTCAAACCGATGGGTCAACCGCTGGAAACTCAGATTTGCGTTTTCGTTGACCCGTCGAAAACTGGGCAAACTTTTTTAGGTTTCGGCGGCGCGCTGACCGATTCGGCAGCCGAAACTTTTTACAAATTGCCGGTTGACAAACAGCGGGAAATTTTGCGAGCGTATTTTGATAAGGAAAAGGGACTCGGCTATACGTTCGCGCGCACCAACATTCACAGCTGCGATTTTTCGAGCGCGAGCTATACGTATGTCAACGAAGGCGATAAGGAATTAAAATCTTTCAGCGTCAATCACGACCGGCAGTTTCGCATTCCTTTCATCAAAAAAGCGATTGCTGCGGCGAGCGGCAAGCTGACGATGTTCGCGTCGCCTTGGAGTCCGCCCGCGTTTATGAAAGACAACGACAATATGCTGAAAGGCGGGAAGCTCAAGCCGGAATATTATCAGGCTTGGGCGAATTATTACGCCAAATTCGTCAAAGCATACGAGGCGGAAGGCGTTCCCGTCTGGGGAATTTCGATTCAAAACGAGCCTATGGCGACGCAGACTTGGGAATCGTGCGTTTACACGGCGGAAGAAGAACGCGATTTTCTGAAAAACTATTTGGGACCGACGATGAAACGGGAAGGCTTAGGCGACAAGAAAATCATCGCGTGGGACCACAATCGCGATTTGCTTTATCAGCGCGCCAGCACAATTCTCAACGACCCGGAAGCCGCCAAATACGTTTGGGGAATCGGCTTTCACTGGTATGAACCGTGGAGCGGCGGCGAGCAGATGTTCGACAATTTAAAACTCGTCCACGAAATGTTTCCCGATACGAACTTAATTTTCACCGAAGGCTGCGCCGATGCGTTCAAACCGGAAAAAATCGACGATTGGAGTTTGGGCGAGCTTTACGGAAAAAATATGATTAACGATTTAAACAACGGAACCGCCGCGTGGACTGATTGGAACGTTCTGCTCGACGAAAAAGGCGGACCAAATCATGTCGGCAATTTCTGTTTCGCGCCCGTTCACGGCGACACGAAAACCGGACAGGTTACATACACGAATTCGTATTACTACATCGGACATTTTTCCAAATTCATTCGCCCCGGAGCAAAAAGAATTGTCAGTTCGCCGAGCCGCAGCGCGCTGATTTCCACCGCGTTCGTCAACACGGACGGCAAAGTTGCAGTTGTCGTTATGAACAGAGGCGAAAAGGAAGTTCCTTATTATTTATGGACGGGCGGGCAAGCCGTTCAGACAAACAGCCCGGCTCATTCGATTCAAACTCTCGTATTTTAGAGATTTGACACGACGTTGAGAGTCGGAAACTGTTTGGCGATAAAAACGGAATGTCATAAAAATTCGCTTGTAAGTAGTCGTGCAAAAATAGCCTGACATTTTTGACAGCAAAGCATAGTGTTTATAGGCATTCTGTGATTGAAAATGTCATATCAAATTTGCTTGACTACTTAGAATCAGAGATAATCAATGAAATTTTCACGACGTGAATTCGCAAAAATTATCGGCACTACCGCGCTTGGCGCAGCCGTAACTCAAGCGGACGGAGCAGTTCAGCCGAGTATTGAACAAATTTCGGCACGGCAAAATATCGCGGGGAAATTTCCGAAGGGTTTTTTGTGGGGAAGCGCGACGGCTGCTTATCAGGTTGAAGGAGCGGTTAAGGAAGACGGGCGCGGGGCGACGATTTGGGATACTTTCTCGCGGACGCCCGGCAAGACCGTCGGCGGCGCGACCGGAGATATTGCCACCGACCACTATCATCGCTACAAAGAAGATGTCGGGCTAATGAAAGCTCTTGGCGTTAAAACTTACCGGTTTTCAATCGCCTGGTCGCGGGTGTTTCCTGAAGGCGTGGGCAAACCTAATCCGAAAGGGCTGGATTTTTATAACCGTCTGGTTGATGAATTGTTGAAAAACGGCATTGAGCCGTTTGCGACGCTTTATCACTGGGATTTGCCGCAGACGCTTCAGGATAAATACGGCGGTTGGGAATCGCGCGAAACATCGAAGGCGTTTGGCGATTATGCCGGTTACGCGGCGGAGAAATTGTCGGATAGAGTAAAGCATTTTTTCACCATCAACGAATTCGGCGCGTTTGTCGAACTCGGCTACCGGCTCGCAATTCACGCGCCCGGATTGAAACTTCCCGCCGGTCGTTTTAATCAAACCAGACATCACGCCGTTCTCGGACACGGATTGGCGGTTCAGTCAATTCGCGCCAGAGCAAAATCGGGAACGAGAGTAGGGCTTGCCGAAAATATGACCGTCTGCGTTCCCGTCATAGAAACGCCCGAGCATATCGAAGCGGCGACGCGGGCAACGCGCGAATTAAACGCTCCGTATATGACGGTTATTCAGGAAGGCAAATACACGGATTTATATCTTGCTAATGCCAAAGCCGACGCGCCCAAATTTACGTCCGAAGATTTAAAAGCCATTTTCAGCCCGCTCGATTTTGTCGGAATCAATATCTACACGCCGCAATACGTGCGTGCTGATGGTTCGGCTCAAGGCTTCGCGGTCGTGCCGCATCCGGCTTCGTTCCCGCATATGATTTCGTCGTGGCTGTTCGTCGGACCCGAAGCGCTTTATTGGGGACCACGTCACGTCAATAAAATCTGGGGCGCCAAGGAAATTTACATTACCGAAAATGGCTGCTCATCATCGGACGTTCCGGCGGCGGACGGAACGGTTTATGACACAGACCGCGTAATGTATTTGCGTAATTACCTGATGCACTTACAGCGCGCCGCGAACGAAGGCGTTCCGGTCAAAGGATATTTCCTGTGGAGTCTGACGGACAATTTCGAGTGGACGGATGGTTACAGCAACAGATTCGGTCTGCACTACGTGGACTACAAAACGCTGAAACGAACGCCGAAACTAAGCGCCGCTTTTTACAAAGAAGTGATTGCGCGAAACGCTCTGGCTTAAACAGGAAAAATTGGTATTCGCAAAGACAATCAAACGAAAACGTCTGATTGTCTTTGCGAAACATTGAGATTTTTATGAAAAACAGGCGTGTATTATTTTTACCGTTTCTCATGATTTTTATGTCAGTCGCACTTTTCGCGCAAAAAAAACCGCTCGGTTTATTTGAAGCGAGCGGCGATGTCGGCGAAGCAAAAAAAGCCGGAACTGCCGCTTACGACCCTGCAAACGGACAATACACGCTCGAAAGTTTCGGAACGAACAGACAGTCGGAGCGCGACGATTTTCAGTTTGCGTGGAAGCGTTTGAAGGGCGATTTTATTTTGACGGCGCGGGCGAAATTTGCCGGTAAAATGGTTGATGCGCATCGAAAAATCGGCTGGATTGTCCGCTCCGATAAGGAAGCCGATTCAGCACAGTCGAGCGCGGTCGTTCGCGGCGACGGCTTGACTTCACTCCAATTTCGCCGCGCGAAAGGCGGCACTGACGAAGAAATAAAATCAAGTTTAACTTCAGCCGATGTAATCCAACTCCAGCGCAAAGGCGATACGTTTACAATGTCCGTCGCGCGTTTCGGCGAGCCTTTTGTTACAACAAAGGTTTCGGGTTTTTTGCTCGGCGACAATGTCTACGCGGGTTTGTTTGTTTCTTCACGCAGCGCGGGCGCAAGCGAAAAAGCGATTTTCAGCGATGTGCGAATCACCGTTCCGGCGAAAGACGATTTTGTGCCGTATCGTGATTATATCGGCAGCAATCTTGAAATTTTAGATGTCGCCAGCGGAACGCGAAAAATCGTTTACACGGTTGGCGATTCGCTGCAAGCGCCGAATTGGACGCCCGACGGCAAAACTCTGATTTACAATCGCAACGGGCGACTTTACAGCTTCGATTTAAAAAGAAATTCGCCGACTGAAATAAACGCCGGTTTTGCCGTCAATAATAACAATGACCACGTTTTATCGTTCGACGGTAAATGGCTCGGAATCAGTAATCACGTTAAAGAAGACGACAATCAATCGGTAGTTTTTGTTTTGCCCGCAAAAGGCGGAACGCCGAAAAGGATAACGACAAAATCGCCTTCTTACCTGCACGGCTGGTCGCCCGACGGCAAATGGCTCGTCTATACCGGCGGCAGAGGGGACAATTTCGATATCTACAAAATTTCGTCGAGAGGTGGCGAGGAAATTCGTCTGACCGATGCGGAAGGGCTCGACGACGGTTCGGAATACAGCCCCGACGGAAAATACATCTACTTTAATTCGACTCGCAGCGGTTTAATGCAAATCTGGCGGATGAAACCTGACGGCAGCGGTCAGGAGCAAATGACGAACGACGAATTTAATAACTGGTTTCCGCACGTTTCGCCGGACGGAAAACGGATAATGATGATTTCTTATTTGAAGGGCGATGTCGCTCCGGGCGAGCATCCGTTTTACAAGCAGGTTTATCTGCGTGTGATGCCAATCGGCGGCGGCAAACCGAAAGTCGCGGCTTACGTCTACGGCGGACAAGGCACGATAAACGTTCCTTCGTGGTCGCCGGACGGCAAACGAGTCGCCTTTGTCAGCAATTCGGATATGAAATAAATTAAGGCATCGCGTAAACAATTATGAACCGAAGAACTCTTCTGCAAAATTTAGCTTACGGACTCGGAGCGGCGGTTTTGCTGAATAACACGAGCATCGTCGGCGAGGCTTCCGGCAAGAGAAAGTTGTCGAAAATCGGTCTTCAGCTTTACACCGTCAGAAAAAATATGGAGCGGGACTTTGAAGGAACTCTGCGCCGAATCGCTGCATTAGGAATCAAGGAAGTCGAATTTGCGGGCTATTTCAACCAATCGCCCGAACAAATAAAGAAACTTCTCAAAACCTTGAAACTCGCCGCTCCTTCGGCACACGTCAGCACGGAAACGCTGAGAAAAAATTTATCGCAGACAATCGAAGACGCTAAAATTATCGGACATAAATATCTGGTTTTAGGCTATCTGCCGGAAGAAGAAAGAAAGTCTCTGGATGATTACAAAAAACTCGTCGAACTTCTTAATCGAGCGGGCGAACAATGCCGGAAAGAAAATTTACAGCTTGCGTATCACAATCACGACTTCGAGTTTAAAAAGACCGAAGATAAAACGCCTTACGACCTGATTTTAGCGGAAACCGACGCGCGAACCGTTAAAATGGAGCTGGATTTGTATTGGATAACCAAAGCCGGGCTGAATCCTATAACTTATTTTGAAAAGTATCCGGGACGCTTTCACCTAGTTCACGTTAAAGATATGGACGACTCCCCTAAACAGTTTTTCACCGAACTCGGGCGCGGCGTGATAAATTTCAGAGAAATGTTTTCCAAATCAGCCGAAGCGGGAATCAGGCATTATTTTATCGAGCAGGACGAAACGCTCCGCGAGCCGCTCGAAAGCGTAAAAATTAGTCTGAAATATTTGCAGGTACTGAAGTTTTAATTTCCGCGCAGACAACAAAAGTATAAAAGTGAAATTTTGTGATAGCTCGTGTTTGAAACTTCTGCTTATTTTAACTCATTACAAAATGACTTCTATGCGGAACTATGTCCGCTGCACTTTTGTCCTGGCGATTACGCTGCCGATACGCTTTCAACTACTTCGTAAATATGCGCGTCGAATGTTGCAATTTCCGTGATGGGCTTCATATGCTCCAAGGCTTCGGGTTTTTTTAGCATCGCCGCGTAATCCTCCTCACTACGCCACTGAGCGTAATTGGTCACGCGCACACCGTCCGCGCTTTTATGAATGTTCGCCGATATGAAGCCGGGTATATTCTTCATTGTCTTTTGGGTTGCTTCGACGAGCATATCTACTAATTTTTGCTGATTCTCCGGCTCAACGGTAAAAACATTGATGAGCGTTACAACTTTATTATCTTCCGAAATTGTAGTCATAAGATTTCCTCTCTTCCTTTTATTTAAAGTCTGTAAAACTTTCTTATTTTTTGATGACGAAAGCCATTAATTCGACCATCTTATCGCCGCGAAAGCGCCAAACGTCGCAGTATGAGTATTGGATCGCCTTCCCGTCTTCGTCCTTCAATGTGATGTCGCCGAGTGCCGTCACGAAATCACCTTCAGCGATTAAGTTAGCGACTGTAAACTTCGGCGGCTCTGTGTTCGTCGCTGCCAGATATTGGCGAACGGCTTCTTTTCCTTTAAGAGTCTTGTCGCCGACATACGTCCATTGGGTGTCGTCGCCGCAGAACGACAAAAATCCTTCGGTGTCGCCTTCAGCGATAGCCGCGTTAGCCTTTTCCAAGATTGCTTTATTTTTCTCTGACATCTGAATCTCTCCTCTGTTCAAGTGGATGCTTCAATGAAGCGGTTTCTCTACCGGCGCACCCGTTTGAATTGTTCTGTCTCCTATTTGTAGAAGGAAGCGGCTATATAGGACTTGTTACTGTTTATCTTCGCCAAAGAAAACGAGTAGTTGGCGCGTTAGTTCCTCCGGCTGTTCCTCGGCGATCCAGTGACCACAATCTTTAATGACGCTGCCGCGAATGTTCGACGCAAATTCCTGCAATAGTTCCTCAACATATTTCCCCAAACTCTGCTCGCCGCCGATGGCGAGAACCGGCATCGCAAGTTTCTGCTTTTTGCTTTCCATATTTTGAGCAGTGTCCTGCTGCCCGTAACGATAATATTGGAGTGCCGAATGCATCGCGCCGACCGCCGAATACCACCGCACATACTCGTCAACATCTTCTTCGGCGAAAGCCGCCGGGTTGTAGGCGAACTTTCGATAAAACCATGAAAGATACATCCGCTCGCGCCCGACGATCAGCGACTCGGCAATGTCCGGCTCGGCGTGAAATCCCATGTGCCAATAACTTTGTCCGAATTCCATCATCTTCGGCGACTCCGTTCCGGCAATCGCCGACTCCATCACGACAAGGCGACGAACGTCATCAGGGTGAGCGGCGGCATACGCATAAGCGACGGGCGCGCCTGCGTCATGCCCGACGATAGAAATGTGCTGCAAGCCGAGCTGACGAACAAGCTGGTAAACGTCTTCGGCAACGGTTCGGTTATCATATCCGCTCAAAGGCTTCGACGAAGCACCCATTCCGCGCAAATCCGGCGCGATGACGGTGTATTGTTCGGCGAGATCGGGCATAATTCGGTGCCACTCATACCAAGTCTGCGGAAAGCCGTGCAGCAAAACCACCGGCTCACCTGTGCCGCCTTTGACGAAGTGTAACTTCACACCATTAACTTCTGCCATATGATGGCTGAAGGTTTGGTCGAAATCTGGTTTGTTAATCATCGAATAAATCTCCTTGATTTATAATTCAACAAATCTGCACTTATTACTGAAAAATATATTGTTATCAAAATTTGTAATGCGGCTGAATCGTCTCAATGTCGTCAGCGTGTTTAGGTATTTCTCCGACGTTTTTCGCAAATGGCACGATAGCCGCGTTGCCCTCTTCTAATATTGCTTTATTTTTCTCTGACATTTGAATATCTCCTTCGATTCAATTGTATGCTTTAACGGAGCGGTTTCTCTATCGGCGCATCCCACTTAGCCGATAGATGCCGAATGTTTGGTATGACGTGGGGCAGAACCACCGCCAAGCCCGTTAAAGTTTAACGGAGAACGCCAAAAGAAAGTCGCTCTTTCGCGCCCTCACATCCGTTAATTAAGAAATCAAACCACTGCCTCTGGCAGTGGTTCTACGAGGCAGTGAGGCGAACCGGCAAACAGAACAAAATATATCTTCTAAAGTTGAGAACGAGCAAATATATTTTTCGTCAATTGTAATCGGCAAGGCGCGTTACGCGGACTAGTCAAACGGAAAAACAAGATTGACGAGACCGAGGCGCGGAGCGACGCACCTTCCAGGTGCGAACATCGCAAAGCCACCGCCTCTGGCGGTGGTATTTTTACTTGTTAGCCGCGTCTCTATTTTTACCACGCCGGTTGGCTTGATTGAAAGATAAAGCCGTATAATTACGCGCTTATGTAAGAGAGATTTCTGCCCACAGCCTCAGCATTAACCAAAACTTAATTTTCCGTTTGCCGTCTTTTTCGCTCGTGATAACCTGCGCGGCGCGGTATAGATTAAAACGGTTCGTGTATTCGGGTCCGTTGATTTTTTTCGTCGAAACGAGCGTCGAAAGCGGCACCATATCCTGATTATTGTTTCGGACGTGGAAATTTCCGATGTCCGATTCGTTCAAACGCGAGTCGCCTTCGGCTTGGAGAAACACGCGCCACTGCCGTCCGAAACGATTGAATTGATTTAAATAAAGTCCGCCGAGATTCGCCTGCAAAGTTTGGTGAACGTCCGCGACTTCGACACCCTGTTTAAGAGCTTTGTCGCGGTCAACCTGGGCAAAAATCTGCGGCACGCCCGACGAGAAACCGGAATTTACGCCCGTTAATTCGGGACGTTTGCGGGCAGCTGCTAAAAATTTCTGAAGATTTTCATTAAGAAATTCGACCGAATTACCGCTTTTATCCTGGAGCCAGAAGGAAAATCCGCCCGAATTGCCGAGTCCGGGAATCGACGGCGGACCGAAACCGAAGGCAATCGCTTCCGGGATTTCTTTGGCAAAACGCCCGTTTAATGTGGCGAGAATTCCTGTTGCCTGCAATTCGGCGGATTTGCGCTCCTTCCACGGTTTGAGCGCGACGAAAAAGAATCCGTTGTAGCTGGCGGAAACGCGGTTCAAAAGGCTGAATCCGGCAATCGTGTTATAGCCCTGTACGCCTTCGGTTTCGGCAAGAATCTTTTCGATTTTCCGGCACACAGCATCGGTTCGCTCTAAAGACGCGGCATCGGGAAGCTGGACGTTGAGAAAAAGATAGCCGTTATCGTCTTCCGGCAGAAAGCTCGACGGCAGAACGCTAAACAGACCAGCATCGAATACAGCGAAAGCGGCGAGAATCAATACGGCGATCAAACTTTTGCGAATCAGAAAACGACTCCAATTGACATAACCGTTGGTCGCCCGTTCAAACACTCGATTAAATTTGCCGAAAAACCATCCGAGCGCGCCTCTCGCTTCTTTATTCGGACGCAGCAGCATTCCCGCGAGCGCCGGTGATAACGTCAGCGCGGTAAACGCCGAAATGATGACGGAGACGGCGATGGTGACGGCGAATTGTTTGTTAAGCCGCCCTTGAATCCCGCTGACGAAAGCCATCGGGATAAAACACGAAGCGAGAATCAGCGCGATGCCGATAACCGGACCCGAAACTTCGCGCATTGCCTGCAAAGTGGCTTCGCGCGGCGACATTCCTTCTTCGATGTGATGCTCGACCGCTTCGACGACGACAATCGCGTCGTCCACGACCAGACCGATGGCGAGAACCAAACCGAACAGCGAAAGCGTATTGATGGAAAACCCGAGCATCGGAAAAACCGCGAAGGTTCCGATTAAGGAAACCGGCACGGCAATCATCGGAATCAAGGTTGCGCGCCAGTTTTGGAGAAACAGAAAAACCACCAGCAGCACCAGAACGATGGCAATAACCAGCGTTTCGATAATCTCGTAAATTCCTTCGCTGACCGGCAGCGTCGTGTCAATCGTCACCTGATAATCGAGGTCGGCTGGAAAGTTTTGTTTGAGTTCCTCCATCGCCTTTTTGATTCCGGTAACGACATCAAGCGCATTCGAGCCGGGAGATTGGAACACCGCGATGATATTTCCCGCCTGACCGTTAAATCTAGTGATTTGGTTGTAATTGAGCGCGCCGAGTTCGATACGGGCGACATCTTTGAGCCGCACGATTGAGCCGTCCGAATTTGAGCGCACGACCACATCTCCGAATTCTTCCGCCGTCTGAAGTCTGCCCTGCGCCAGGACGGTGAAGGTTTTTTCTTTGCCCGCCGGAGCTGGTTCCGCGCTTAACTGACCCGCCGGATTAACGACGCTCTGCTGCTGCACGGCGCGCGATAAATCGGGAACGGTCAAACCGAGCTTCGCCAGCACATCCGGCTTGACCCAGATTCGCATCGCGTAATCGCTCGCTCCGAACAATCTCACTTCGCCGACGCCCGGCACGCGCGAAAGCGCGTCATTGAGATTGATGTTGGCGTAATTGGCGAGAAATAAAGAATCGTAGCTTTTGTTCGGCGAATAAAGCGAAATGGCGAGAGCGGGCAGTCCGGTTGATTTGCGCGTCGTCAAACCGAACTGCGTGACGCTCGCCGGCAGATTCGGCTGCGCCTGCGCGAGCCGGTTCTGGGCGGCGACCTGATCGAGATTCGCGTCCGAATCAAGGTCGAAAGTTACGGTCAACGCCATCGTCCCGTCGTTGGCGTTGGTGGACTGCATATAAATCATATTTTCCACGCCGTTCATCTGCTGTTCAATCGGCGTGGCAACCGATTGCTCAATCGTCGTCGCATCCGCGCCGGTAAAATTCGTTCCAATGACGATTTGCGGCGGTACGACTTCAGGAAGCTGCGCGATTGGCAGTTTTCGCAGTGTCAGCGCGCCGCCGAGCGTAATGGCGACGGCGATGACAATCGCCAGTATCGGGCGATTGATAAAAATTTCGGAAATCATATATTAGTCCTTCTCCGGTAATAAACTCTGGTAACAAATAAATGAAAAAAATGAATCAACGCTGAAAATTTGTTTACGGAATTTTTTGTTGGGCAACTTCTTTTTCAGGCTGAACGTATGGTTTTGTGGTCACGACTGCTCCGGGAGCGACTTTTTGAACCCCGGCGGCGATGACTTTTTCGCCCGGTTTTAAGCCGGTCTCAATCACTTGATTTTGTTCAAACTGTTCGCCGATTTTGACGGTGCGTATCTCAACTTTGTCGTCGCCGCCGACAACGGCGACCTGGAAAATCCCTTGCAGTTCGGTAACGGCGCGCTGCGGCACGAGCAAAGCGTTTTCTTTAATGTTCGTAACGGCGCGAATCTGCCCGTATTGACCGGGACGCAAAGCGTTGTTGGGATTGGAAAAGATTCCGGCAAGTCGAATCGTGCCGGTTTTCTCGTCGATTTGCCGGTCGGCGACGAAAAACTTTCCGGTTTGCGGATACGTCGTGCCGTCCGCCAGCACCAGCTTGAGTTCCAATTGGCGGAAGGCGTTGCGGCGATCCGATTGATTTGTATTACGCGCCGAAGCGACGAGATATTCCTGCTCGCTCATCGAAAAATAAACTTTGATCGGGTCAACGGTCGAAACGGTGGTTAAAACTCCGCTGGTCGGATTCAGAAGATTGCCGATTTGCGCGACGGCGATTCCGGCGATGCCGTCAATCGGGGACACGATGCGGGTCAAACTCAAATTGATTTCGGCGGCTCTAACGTCCGCCTGTGCCGCGTCGATAGCGGCTTTGGCTGAAGCGATGGCGGCTTTTGACGATCCGGTCTGCGCCGTCGCCGCACGAACCTGCGCCTGAACGGTGGAAACGGCGGCTTTGGAAGCTCCGATTTGAGCGTTCGCCGCCTCAATCTGCGCTTTGGCGGCTCCGATTTGAGCTAACGCCGCGCCGTTGGCTTGAACCGCGTTATCCAATTCCTGCTGCGTAACGGCTTTTTGCTCTCTGAGCGGTTTATATTTATTGACATCGAGCTGTGTGCGGCGTTGATTGGCTTCCGCTTGTGCAAGCTGCGCCCGCGCCTGCTCGGATTGCGCCTGCATCTGCAAAACCTGCGCTCTCGCCTGTTCGACCTGCGCCTCGGTTTGTCCGACCTGCGCTTCGGTTTGCGTCAACTGCGAGCCGGTTTGAGCGAGTCTTCCCTGTGCTTCGGCGAGTTTCCCCTTCGCCTGGTCGAGCGCGGCTTGAAACGGGCGTGGGTCAATTTCAAATAAAAGCTGACCTTTGCTGACAAACGAGCCTTCGGTGTAATTCTGTCTGAGCAGATAACCGGACACCTGCGCCCTGATTTCGGCGTTCACCATACCTTCGGTCGTCCCGATCCATTGACTGTAAATCGGCACATCCTTCCGCTCGACTTCAGACACCTCGACTTCCTGCGGAGGCGGACTCGCCGCGGCTGGTTTCTTTTGGAAAAGAAACATCAACGCGATTGCCGAACAAATCAGCAGCCCGCTAATCGCCGCGGTAATCAGTATTTTATGTTTTTTAAAGATGCCTTGATTTGAATGATTATTTTCCGTGTCGGCTGTGATAATGACTTCGCCGTCCGGTTCGTATTCGAGTTCCTCTGTCGTTTTGTTTGTCATTTGTTTGCCCGTCTATATTCAGCGATTAAAAATTACGATTGTTCAATTACGGCAGATAAAAATTAAGAGACTTTCCTTTTCTTCTTACTTGGTGTAATTTTATCGTTACCATAGTTAATAATTTTTACCGTAAGTAAGAAAAAATGTCAAGCGGGTTGGAAAAAAAATTGATAAGGTGTAAAATAGTTACCGATGATGGAAGAAACGAAAAAGAAAATTTCGATGAAGGACCGCCAGCGAGAGCTGCGCGAGAGTACTATTTTAGAGGCGGCGCGCGAGCTGCTTTCCAAAAAGGGGTTTGCCGCGATGACTCTCGAGGACGTGATTTCCGAAGTCGGAATCTCAAAACCGACTTTCTATCAGCATTTCACTTCAAAAGAACAGCTCGCCGTCAGCGTCCTGATTCGTGAAATTAATAATACTTGCGGACAATTAAAAGAATACGAAGCCGCGCTTCCGCCCGATAAAGCCTTACGAGCAATGATTAACTGGACGATTGACCAGCAGTTCGGCTCCTGCACTTACTATGATTTTACGAGTATGGTGCCGCTCTGCGCTCATCAAAAAATCAGAGAGGCGGAATGCGAATTGACCAAAACTCTCGCCGACCTCGTCGCCTGCGCTCAGCAACAGGGAAGCGTCAAAAGCACGGTGTCGCCGCTGTTAATCGCCCGTTTTTTGAACAGCATTTTGAAGGATCCGACATACCAGGCTGATATCAGCCAAAAAAGATTGACCATCACCTTAATGAAATCGGAAGTCATAAAACTGCTGTTAGGCTAGTCTGTCTAATCCTCCTGCGACGGCGAGAGCTTTATTATAAATTGCGGCAAACTTTATACTAAGATTACACATTGAATAAAAATGTGTAATCTTAAATTCTGATGAAATCTCCGCTAAAATTCTTTTGTGACAACTTCCAAAGAACTCCAAATTTTAGATTCCGATGATTTTTCGATTTCGCTCGATGTTAATGCGGTCGTCGAAAGCTGGCTGACCCGAACCGTTAATCCGTCATTAAAACGGAGCAGCGATATTCGCAACGATAAATCGAAAGCCGTTTTCGATTTTTTTGATTTTTGCCCCAAATCCGCCGAACAGGTTTTGCCCGGAGATGTCGAAGAATGGCGCTGGAATTTGAAGACGCAAAAATTGGCTGACGGGACTATTTATAATCGAATTTCGGCGCTCGCGCAATTTTACGAATATTTGCGAAAAGAAGTCGGAATGATGAAGTTTATTCCGATCAATCCCGCCAAAGTGTCTCTGCCGAAAGCGAGCAAGCCTTTTCAATCGGAAAGCGTCAAGGCGTTATCGCGCGAAGAATTGGGAAGATTGCTCGACGTGGTTGCAAATCACACAATTGATAAGCGACCCGTTCATCTGAGAGATTATGCCATCCTGCAGTTTTACGTCGCAACAGGAAGACGACGCGCCGAGATTATCAATCTGCGCGGAAACGGCATTGAGATTAAAGAGGGCAGATTTTTTATCAAAGCTAAAGTTAAGGGCGGATTTTTTCTGAATTTTGAGCTAGATGATGAGACAACCAAAGACGCTTTATTCGTTTATCTAGAAGCGACTAATCGAGCTGATATTTTCGGCAAGGATGAACCGCTCTGGCTTCGCCACGACAAAGGGGCTAATTCAGTTAAAAATAAAGGCTTAACTTCACACGGATTTGCCCGCCGAATGGAAATCTATGCCATTGAAGCCGGAATTTCTCACTTCCACATTCACCGGCTGCGTCATACCTTTGCTAAAATCGTGTCGGAGTATTCGGAATCGATGTCAGAAACGCAGGAAGCCCTCGGTCACAGCAATATCAAAACCACGCAGATCTATGTGCAGAGACTCTCCGTTAAAAAAGATAAACACTCGAAATCCATTAGAGACGCTCTAAGAAAATAATTTCGATTTTGGCAAATTTTTGCTTAAAACTCACAAGTTGGGAATGTTAGGATAAGGCTCTTGCCAAAAAAAACGCTCACAAACGATTTATGAAGCGCGTTTTTTAAACATTCATACGAAAGAGCGGTAAAATTTTAAGATTTTGTCGTTTTTAGATGAGTCGCCAGAAAAATCATATGTAATACCGTCACAAATTTCGTCATATATTAGTATGCAAGTTTTCCCTAAAATAGCTCTTTCACTTTCCGGCGGCGGTTATCGAGCGGCAAGTTTTCATCTTGGCACACTCGAAATGTTGAATGAGCTAAAACTGTTGGAATCCGTCAAAGTTTTATCTACTGTTTCAGGCGGAACCATTACGGGAGCTTCATATGCGCTTTCTATCTGCGGACAAAATGGTTTCGATAAATTTTCGGCAGATTTCAGAGAATATTTGAAATCAACTAATGTCATTGCCGCAGCATTGGACAAACTTCCAAAGTCGGTTGAAATTAACGGGTCTCAACAAATGCCGAGTCTAATCAGAGCCGCCGCTTCGATTTATGCTTCGGATAAATTATTGGGAAGTAAAACTCTCGGCTATATTTCCGAAAATTGTGCGGGTTTAGAAGATGTTTCATTTAACGCCACCGATTTTCGCACGGGAAACAGTTTTAGATTTCAAAAGAGTAATAGCAACCAGGTTTATTCGGGAAACAAATATTCGCAAATTTGTGACGAAATAAATGAAAAAATTCGGTTAGCCGATATTGTCGCGGCATCCTCTTGTTTTCCGTCAGGATTTGAGCCGCTTCGATTTCCTGCTGATTTTGTTTGGACGGACATCAGACTTGAAGCAGTGCGGAAAAGCCTTGGCAAACACTTCTCAGAAGAAATACCTTTGATGGACGGCGGAGTTTACGATAATCAGGGAATCGACAGCATTATCAATGTTCACGAAAGAAAGGGTCAGAAATTAGATTTAATAACTCACCTTACGCAGCAAGCTGAATCGGGTTCAGTTGCCGCAGAGTTGAAAATGCCGAATGCAGTGCGTTGAGATACAATTTTGATTTGATTGCAAAATGGTTGAGTTTTGTTTCAAC
>JAABUN010000695.1_pt1 | contig 83594 bp, 65 predicted proteins | sample 5559311 | NCBI WGS metagenome assembly JAABUN01 (sample SAMN10711877, study PRJNA513370) | rock metagenome | isolation source: Antarctica rocks | place: Antarctica: Victoria Land, Siegfried Peak sud
GCCGCGATCGCTGCCTCTTCGCCGAGCGCTGCCCGTACGTGCTGGAGCGCTGCTGGCAGCAGCGCCCGCCCCGCTACCCGGTCGACCAGCAGCACGCCGCTTGCCACCTCCACCGCCCGGAGGCCGCCGTCCCCGCGACCGCGGTGATGGGCGAGCGGGTCAGCGCCGCCGACTGAGCGCGCCAGTATGGGGTGCCACGCACGCAGACCGGGCCGGTTGGAGGAGCGTGGCGGTAGCGGCGGACCTCTGCACCCCGACGATGGCCGAGGAGCTGGCACATCGGCGGACGGCGATGGACGAGCCGGTTCGGGCCGTTCTTCGGGCCGGGCGGCTCGTCAAGGGCGATCGGTCCAATCCATCACGACGCCCGCGATCGCCCCGTCCCCCCGCTGGAGACGCTGGTAGATCGCGGGCAGCTCCTCCGGCGCGATGCGGTGGCTGATCGCGTCGGCGAGGTCGAGGCGACCCTGGCCGAGGAGTTCGAGGATGAGGCGGATGTCGCGCGGGCGGGCCCAGCGCAGCAAGTCGGGCGGCACGTCCTCGATAGGGTGGGCGATCGGGTGGGCATAGGAGGTGATGAAGTGGATCTCCTTCGTCATTAGGCCGTCCCGGATCGGGTGAAGCTCCGGGATGTTGGTGTGGCGCGCGACGACCACGATCGTCCCGCGTCGCCGGACGAGCCGGTAGGCGAGGTCGATCGCGCGCCAGGATGATGCCGCGGAAGGTGTTACACGCCCTCGGCACTTCTCAATATGTGCCGAGGGCGTGTAACGATGGCGCATGGCGTCGCTGAGATCCCCGCCGCCGCGCTGGTGCTGGAGCTGACGCGTGAGCGTGGCTACGTGCGGCCCCGCGATCTGGCCGGGCTGGGCGTCTCGCGCCCGCAACTCGCGCGGCTCGTCGCGCGCGGGCTGCTCGAGCGCGTCGGCTACGGCCTGTACCGCGCGCCGGAGGCGGCGATCACGGAGCACCACACCTTGGCGCAGGTGGCGGCGCGCGCGCCCGGCGGTGTCGCCTGCCTCCTCACCGCGCTGCGCTTCCATGAACTGACCACGCAGAACCCCTTCGAGGTCTGGCTCGCCATCGGGCGCAAGGCGGCACGCCCCCGGCTCGACGGGCTGCCGGTCCGCGTCGTCTACTTCTCGGGCGCGGCCTTCGCGGCCGGGGTGGAGGAGCGGCGCGTCGAGGGGGTCCCGGTGCGCGTCTACTGCCCGGCGAAGACCGTGGCCGACTGCTTCAAGTACCGCAACACGGTCGGCCTCGACGTCGCCCTGGAGGCGCTGCGCGAGACCTGGCGGGCGCGGCGGGCGACGATGGACGACCTCTGGCGCTACGCGACGATCTGCCGCGTGGCGAACGTGATGCGGCCCTACCTGGAGACGCTCGGATGACCGGTGATTCGGCGGCGGACTCGACCAAAGCGCGTCTGCTGCATCGCTGGCGGCGCGACGGTCAGGCGGAGACGTTCGAGTCGCTGCTCAATCGCTACCTCCTCGAGCGCCTGCTCTACCGGCTCGGTCGGTCATCCCAGCGCGATCGGTTCATCCTCAAGGGCGCGCTGCTTTTCGCCCTCTGGGGCGGGGCACCGCATCGGGCGACGCGCGACATCGACCCCCCAGCCAGGGTGATCCGGATCCGGCGGGTGTCGCCGCCGCTTGCCGGGACGTCTGCGCGGCGGGCGGCGACGATGGCGTGGCGTTCCGCGCCGACACGGTGCGGGCGATGGCGGTGCGCGAGGATGCCGCCTACGCCGGCGTGCGTGTGACCCTCGAGGCGCGACTCGGCCAGGCCCGCCAGACGCTGTAAATCGATGTCGGCTTCGGCGACGCGGTCGTGCCCGGACCGGACGAGATCGCCTACCCGACGTTGCTCGATCAGCCTGCGCCGACGTTGCGCGCCTACCCGCGCGAGGTCGTGGTGGCCGAGAAGTTCCAGGCGCTCGTGGCGCTCGGCATGGCGAACAGCCGAATGAAGGACTTCTTCGACCTCTGGGCGCTGGCCCGCGACCATCCGTTCGATGGGACGGCGCTGTCCGGCGCGCTCGCGGCGACCTTCGCGCGGCGGCAGACCGCCCTCCCGGAGGAGCCGCCGCTCGCGCTCACCCCGGCCTTCGCTGCGGCGAGGGAAGCGCAATGGCGCGCGTTCGCGCGGCGGACCGCGCTCGCTCCGCCACCGATGACCGCGATCCTGGCGGTGCTGGAAAGTTTCCTCATGCCGCCAGCGCGCGCGGTCGCCCGTAGCGCGCCCTTCGCCCGGCGCTGGTCGCCGGGTGGCCCCTGGAGCTGAGACCCGCCCACGCCGCGGCGGCCCGGGAGCGGCGTGCGGCTTCCGGGCATCGTCAGCAACACCCGCGCGATGCCCATGGGCCGACGAACCTCTGCGCGACGACACACTTCGGCTGGGCCGCCAAGCGGCTCCGCGCCTACGCCAGCGACGGGGGAGGCCGACGCGCGACCGCCGCGGCCGCCCTCGGCGCGGCCGCGGCGGTCGCGGAGCGCGGTTGCATCATGCCGACGTTCGACCCCTGCCCCGACCCCTGGCGCGATCAGCGAATGACTGCCGTGATCCTGGTCGCCTGTGCGAGCGCCGAGGTGGCCCTGTTCTGCGCCTGCCTCCGGGTCGCCACACCCGCCGATTCCCCGCTGGCCCGCATCCGCGCGTATCGGCCACCTCCCACCAGATGGCCGGTGGAATTGGTCCGACCTGATCGCCCTCCACGCCACGAGTGCGCGGCTACGCGCCGTTCAACACCAACCTCACCCGCTCTGCTGCAGGGATTTTCGCTGGGGACGATCGGCGGGTATTCCCGTGAGGGCACCGCGATACCTGCGGCATCAAGTGGCACGCCGATGAGGACGACGCCCTTGTCGGTCGGTGCCTCCCACTGCCCGCCGCGCCACCGATCCGTGCTATAAAGCACGCGGCCGGGCGGTGCATGGTGCGCAGCGCGGCAGCCGCCACGGTCAACCGCGCCCCAGGAATCGCTACATGTTGGGAGGTGGACGATGACCGCAACGCAGACCGAGCGACGCGGGCTGCTGGCGAGCCGGTTCACGCCGACGCAGCTCGGCGCGCGACTCTCGCCGCGCGCCGCGTGGCGACCTTTCCCGACCGCCGACGACCGCGCCGGCTGGGAGGCACTCCCGCCGACCACCCGCGCGACCACCGTCGCGGCGGCGGAGGCGCGGTTGGGGATGGCCTGGCCCGAGCTGCCCGCCACCCTTTTCCTCGAATTCGTCCGCGACGGCAACCGCAGCCGCTACGAGGAGCGGCACTTCGCGCGCCGGGTCGCGCTGGCCGAACTGGCCCTCGGCGAGTGCATCGAGGGCCGGGGGCGCTTTTTGGACGACATCGTCAACGGCATCTGGGCGATCTGCGAGGAGAGTTTCTGGGGCGTGCCCGCCCATAGCTTCACCCCCCGCTTCGTCTCGGTCGGGTCGGAGGGCCGCTACCCGACCGCCGGGCTGCCCGACACCGCCTATCCGGTCGTGGATCTCTTCGCCGCCGAAACCGGCGCGCTGCTCGCCTGGGTCCGCTATCTGCTGGGGATGCGGCTCGCGGCCACCCTGCCGATCGTCGTCGATCGCCTCGATCGCGAGGTGCGGGCGCGCATCCTGGAGCCGTACCTCGCGATCGACGACTGGTGGTGGCTCGGCAAGATCCCCGAGCGCAACGTGAACAACTGGAATCCCTGGATCCACTCCAACATCCTGGCGATGACGCTGCTGGTCGAGGACGACCAGGCCACCCGCGAGCGGACGATCCTGCGCGTGGTCGAGGGTCTCGACGCGTTCCTGGCGGTCTACCACGAGGACGGCGGCTGCGACGAGGGGGCCTCCTACTGGAACCGCGCGGGCGGGAGCCTCTTCGATTGCCTCGAACTCCTGACGAGCGCCAGCGACGGCGGGCTCACGGCGTTCGATCTGCCGCTCGTCCGGGAGATCGCCCGCTACATCTACCGGGTCCACATCGGCGGGGAGTGGTTCGTGAACTTCGCCGACGGCCCGGCCCGCCTCGCCCCGGAGCCGGGGGTCCTCTATCCCTTCGGTCGCGCGATCGGCGACGAGCGGCTGATGGCGTTGGGTCGCGCCGCGCTCGGCGACGCGCCGGACCGCAAACGCCGAGCCTCGCTCGGTCGGGACCTGCGCGAACTCTTCCTGGCGGAGGAGTTGGCCGCCGAGGTCGCCCCGCCGCTGATCCGCGAGGCGTGGCTCCCCGGCGTGGAGGTGCTGGTCGCGCGCGAACGAGAGGGCGCGACCGACGGCCTCTTCCTGGCCGCCAAGGGGGGCCACAACGCGGAGAGCCACAACCACAACGACGTCGGCAGCTTCATCGTCGCCCTCGACGGCAAGCCGATCCTGATCGATGTCGGTGTCGGCGTCTACACGCGCCAGACCTTCGGCCCGGAGCGCTACAGCATCTGGACGATGACCAGCGATAACCACAACCTGCCGCTGATCAACGGGCATGGACAGGCCACCGGGCGCGAGTTCGGCGCGCGCGAGGTGGTCGGCACGGTCGCTGACGCCGCCGCCGTGCTGTCGCTCGACATCGCGGCGACCTATCCGCCCGAGGCGGGCGTGCGCCGTTGGCAGCGGACGTTGCGCCTCGATCGCGGCCCCGACGCCCGCGTGACCCTCCATGAGGAGTACGCGCTCGCCAACCGGCCGCAGACGCTGGCCTTGCACCTGATGGTCTCCGGCGCGGTGGACGCCGACACGCCGGGGACGCTCCTCTGCGCGGGGGCGACGCGGTCGCTGGCGATTCGCTACGACCCGGCGATCTTCGCGCCGCGCGTGGAGGCGATCGCGATTGACGATGCCCGCCTCCTGTCGGCCTGGGGCGACCGTATCCACCGCGTCGTCCTGGAGGTGCGGGAGCCACAGGCGCGGGCGGCATGGACGCTGACGATGGAGCCGACCGACGCCTGAAACTCCCGTCGCCTGACGGCAACGATCGCGGCGATCTCCTCCATCGCCGTCCTGTCCCGACTGCGCGCCGACCGTTGCGTGGTCCGTTTCACCATTGCGTGTCGGGGGGGATACGGGGCCAGGGAGACCCCTCCCCTGAAAGGGAGGGTGGGGACGGAGCGCGGCCAACTCGACACATGGTTGTGAAACGCACTACCGAGCGACGTGTGCCCGCCGCTTCGGTGGCGAAAGACCGGAGCGCGCGTCGGTTCGCCGTGAAGCCGAGGCGATCGGAGTGGCCAGGGCGACCGGGGCGGGAAGGAAGTCGCAGATAAGGGATGGCCACACTCGGGGACGGCGCACCGCTCATGGCTGCGAACGCGACGGAGCAGCACGCCTTGCTGGCGCGGTTTGTCGCCGTTCTCCGGGAGGACGAGCGCATCGTGGCCGCCTGGGTCATCGGCAGCCTGGCCCACGGCGGCGGCGACGCCTACAGCGATCTCGATCTGCTTGTCGCCGTGCGGGACGAGGATTTCGCGGCGCTCGTCGTCGACTGGCCGACCTTCCTCGCCCGCCTCGCCCCGACCGTCTCCGCGCGGCAACTCGGCGCGATGGATAAGCCCACGATCACCGCCATCACGCCCGACTGGCTGCGCTTCGACGTCACCCTCACCTCGGCCACCGACCCGCGCCCGCACGGCTACGCCGCCGCACTTCTCTTCGCGCACGGCGACACCCCGCTTGTCGCCTTCGCCCCATCAGCCGCGCGCGTGTCCCCGACCACGCTGCCGGACCTGATCGACGCGTTTCTCCGGGTGCTGGGGCTGCTGGCGGTCGCGATCGGGCGTGGGGAGTTCATCGCCGGACTGACGCCGGTAATGCTTCTGCGGGGCCTGCTGATCGACCTCTATTTCCTGGACAATGGCACCCCACGCGGCGGGGCGAAGCGGCTGAACACCCTCCTGACCGACGAGCAGCGCCGCGCGCTCACCGACCTCCCGCCGCTCGTCCCCACCCGCGAGTCGGTCATCGCGGGCCACCTCGCCCTCGCCCGGTTATTCCTGCCACGCGCGCGACACCTGGCGGTGGCGCACGGGTCGGTCTACCCGGAAGCGTTCGAGCGTGCCACGCTGGCCTATCTGCAACGCGCGCTCGGTGTGCGACCGTGATGTCGGCGGGCGAGCGGCCTGTATCCTGACGTGGAGGAGCCGGTGCAGACGAACGGGACGAACAGGGAGGCGTTGGCGCACGTCCTGTGGCTCGGGGGGACGCCGTGCAGCGGGAAAACCTCGATCGCCAGGCGGTTGGCCGAGCGTTACGCCCTGCCCATCTACCACCACGACAATCATGAGGCGGCGCACACCGCCTTGAGCGACCCGGCGCGGCACCCGCTCACCCACGCCTACAGCGCCATGACGCTGGATGAGCGCTGGGTGCTGCGCCCGGTCGCGGAGATGGTGCGGGCGACAACGGGAGCCTGGGCGGAGCGCTTCGAGCTGGCCGTCGCCGACCTCCTGAAGTTGGCGCGCGACAGGCCAACCCTGGCCGAAGGACCGGGCCTCCTGCCCGACGCCGTCGCGCCGCTCTTGACCGCCCCGCGACAGGCGCTCTGGCTGGTGCCGACCGAGGCTTTCAAGCGCGCCATGCAGCCGACGCGCGGCGGGCGACCAGGGAACGAGACGAGCGACCCCGCGCGAGCCTACCAGCACCTCCTCGCCCTCGACCTGCGCCTGGCCATCGACGTTAAGCGGCGAGCCGCCGAGTTGGGGCTGACCGTGGTCGAGGTGGACGGGACCAGGTCAATCGAGGAAATGGCAACGGTCGTGGCGGACCACTTCGGCCCGCTGCTGTCCAGGGCCGGATCGCCCGCAGCGTAGGGCCAGCGGCGGCGCGTGAGTCTTCCTACCGCGATCCCGCAAGGCACAACCGCCGCCAACGGGCCTTCCGTGCCGCTGCCCTCCGGACCAAACGGTCTGTTTCGCAATTGCGTGTGGGCTATGAACCGCACCTTGCTTGCCTCCACCCTCACCCCCGGCTAGCCCCCACCCCCTCCCGCCCATCAACCGCCCGCCTCGAACGGGAAGTCGGCTTCGTCCAACGCGACGGTGCGGCCATCGGTCAGCGTCAGGCCGATGGCGGTGTCGGCGGGGTCGGGCGCGGCGGTCACCGTCGCGACGGGGCAGCGTTCGCCCGGTGTCGTGGGGTAGAGCAGCGTCACCAGGCGCGCGGGGCCGGTCGCGGTCCATTCGTAGACGGCGGTCGGGGCGGGGGCATATGGCCCCTGCTTGTTGTTTTTCGTCGACCGCCAGCCCTGCCACTCCGGCGACTCCTGCCCCGCCACGATGGCGAGGCGCAGCTCGGGGGCGGCAGACGGCGTGATCGTCAGGGCGGGACCGCCCGGCGACTGGCCGCGCGCCGTTAGGCCATCGGCGGTCGCCTCCTCGGTGCCGAAATGCCAGAGCGCCTGGTAGGCGTGGGGCGCGGCGTCGGACGGGGCGAGGCGATCGATCACCAGGAAACATGGACCCAGCCCCGTCGCGCCCCCCGTCGCGCCCCCCGTCATGCCCCCCGTCGCGCCCCCTTTGAAAAAGATCACCCGGCGGGTGTGGGTCACGGTGCGGTCGGCGACCGTGCCGCCGCCTTCCCCCGCCCAGACCGCCCCCGGGATAGCCCGGTCGGTGGGCTGGCCGTAGCCCTCGTCGTAGACGGCTTCGGCGACATCGTAGCGCGCGGTCGTGCGCCAGCGCGCGCGCGCCGGTACCCCGATGATGCGGGTATCCTCTCGGTTGAAGCCGAGGCGGCGGTTCTGATCGCGCCCATCGACGCGAATCGTGTTGTGGGCGCGGGTGGAGAGGACATAGCGGCGCATCTCGGAGTCGTCATAGGCATAGGTGCCGCCCTCGGTCAGCAGGAGTCGCCCATAGGCGTGGAGCAGCAGGTTCAGCTTGTCCTCGTGCTGGTGCGCGAAGCCGAACGGCCCGCCATCGAAGAGCGCCCAGACCGCCTCGCGCTCCCAGCCGGTGCGCATCACGGCGTAGCCAGCGTAGGGGAAGGCCAGCGACCGCTCGGTCGGCGGCTCGCCCGCCGCGCCGCGCGTGGCGGCCCAGCGGAAGTCGGCGCGTTCGGGGTAGAGCGACGCCGCGCGCGTCAGCAGCGGTGCCACCTCGGCCCATTTCCCGTCGTTGAGGTCGGGCAACCGGCCGTCGGGCATCATCAGGCGCACGTTGACCGCGTGCATCGGCTCCAGCGCGGCGCGGAAGCGGTCGGGCACCGGTCGATCGTAGGCCGCACGCAGATCCCACAGCCACTGATAGTTGGCGATCACGACTTGATGGTAGTTCGTCGTCAGCTCGAATTGGAAGCCGTCGGGGTAGACCTGGCCGTCGAGTTCTTCGAGCAGCCGGTCGAGGGCGTACTCCTCCCAGGCACGCGCCTCCCGGAACTGCGGGTAGAGGAGGCCGATCTGCGCCAGGCCATTCATCTCCATGATCAGCCAATTGTGCGTGCGATGGAAGCCGCGCAGCCGCCAGCCATGCTCCCAGACCGACTTGTACCAGTCGATCAGCAGATCGTCGGTGAAGTGGGGCGAGCGGTAGAAGGAATGGAGCGCCCATTGCCAGGAGCCGCCCATCCTGATCCCCGCCTCGATCGTGCGCCAACACAGGGTCCCCCCACCGGGCGCGTCCGTCGGCACGACCGCCTGATGGACCCAGGAGCGGAAGGCGCGGACGAACCCCTCGGCGTAGCGCTCGTCGCCGGTCGCGCGATAACGCTCGGCCAGGATCGCCCACTCGTTGTGGCGACTGAGCTGCCAGGTCCATTCCTTGTATCCGTTGAAGGTCGGGTTGGCGAACCAGTCCACCTCCCCGGCGAACTGGTGCGGCGTGCCGCAGGAGATCAGTTCCAGCCGCAGGATACGCTCGGCGGCCGCCTCGATCGTCTCGCCCGGGTGCATGACATTCTCGCTGTCGAACCGGCGGCTGAGTTGGAAGAAGCGGTCGGGCTGGAGGGACAGGCGGGCCTCGGCGGCGAAGAGGCGACGGGCCTCGGCGAAGTCGCCCGCCGCCACCGCCGCCGACAGCCCCTCCAGGCCGGGGCGCGCGGTGTCGATGGCGGCGAAGAAGTCGGCATCGCTCAGCGTCGGGCCGGTGACGACCGTCTCGGGCATCGTTCCCCCTCCTACTCGGCGTCGGTCGCGTGGCCGTCGCGCGCCACCGGCGTCCCGAGCGCCGCTTCCCGCGCCGCGCGAACATGATCAACGTGGCCAACGTGGCCAACGTGGCCAACGTGGCCAACGTGGTCGAGGATGATCGCGGCGGTCTCGTCGGGCGTCTGCGCCGTGGTATCGATGCGCACGCCGAAGGCCGGGCGATGCCCATCGGCGGCGTACTGCTCCCGGATGCGGCGACGCTCGTCTTCCGAGAGCCACCGCTCGCCCCGGTCGGCCAGCGCGGTCGCCAGCGCCGGGCTGAGGGTGAAGGTGTGGAGCGGCGTGGCGAGATCGGCGAAGGCGGCCACCAGCCCGGCGTGGTCCTCCGCGCCGAGCGGGTAGGAGAGCACCACGTCGAAGCCCCGCCGCGCGAGGTTGCGCGTGACGGCGGCGGCGTTCTCCAGGCTGATCGGGATCGCCTCGGCCAGCGGCAGGAAGGCGACGAACTCGCGCAGCGCATCGATCTCGACGTGCGCGGCACGCGGCAGCAGCGCCACCAACCGCCGCGCGGTCGTCGTCTTGCCCGAATTGATCGACCCGTTGATCAGGATGATCATCGCGGCACACCTCCGCACGAGCACGGGCCGCACACGCGGGAACATGGAGGCGGCCCCGGCACTATCCAGATCGCCGCAGCTCACAGCAGCGCCTGCAGCACGGTGGCAGCGGCGATCAGCACAACCACGCCGACGCCGACCGCGACGATCCGCGCCCACAATTGGCCGATGGGCACCGCGTCGCGCAGGTGCGCCTCCAGCAGCACGGTACCGCCGAGCCAGAGGAGCGCCAGCACCACGGTGGCGAGGTTGTCGAGGGCGCGCACCTGCCCGGTCGCGGTGACGGTATCCCCCGCGCGATCCCGCGCGACCGTGCGGAGCAGCAGCGCGATCACCGCCAGCCGCAATTGAAGCGCCGCCCAGAGGCCGAGCGCCGACAAGACGAACCAGGCGAGATACGCGACGAGGTAACGCGGCAGGAGGTCGCGCAGCGGGCGGGGGGCGCGAGGCACGGGCGGCGACTCGCGCCCCGATCGCACCCCGTGGTCCCTCCTCACCGGCGCGACCGGCGCGTCGTCACCCGACGACGCCCACGCCGACAACGCCGCGCAATTGCAACGCCTCGGCGTAGTGACAGGCGGCGTAGCGACCGGGCGTGATCTCGCGCAGCGGCGGCTCCTCCGTCTTGCAGTTCTCCTTCGCGTGCGCGCAGCGCGGGTGGAAGTAGCAGCCGCCCGGCGGATTCGACGGGTCGGGCACATCCCCTTGCAGGATAATTCGGCGATCCTTGCCGCGCAGGCGCGGGTCGGGCAGCGGCACCGCCGACAGCAGCGCCTCGGTGTACGGGTGGAAGGGGCGCGCGTACAGTTCCTCGGTCGGCCCCAGCTCCACCAGCTTGCCGACATACATCACCGCGACCCGGTCGCAGATATGCTCGACCACGCTGAGATCGTGCGCGACGAAGAGGTAGGTCAGGCCCAACTCCGCCTGCAAGTCCTCCAGCAGGTTGAGGATCTGCGCCCGCACCGACACGTCGAGCGCCGAGACCGCCTCATCGGCCACCACCAGGCGGGGGTTGAGGGCCAGCGCGCGGGCGATGCCGACCCGCTGCCGCTCGCCGCCGCTGAAGGCGTGGGGGTAGCGCCGCATGTACTCCGGTCGCAGTCCCACGCGCCGCAGCAGGGTGGCGACCCGGTCTTCCAACTCCTTGCCGCTGGCGACCTTGTTCACGCGCAACGGGTCGGCGACGATCTGGAACACGGTCATGCGCGGGTTCAGTGACGAGTAGGGGTCCTGGAAGATCATCCGGATGTCCCGGCGGTAGGCCGTGAGTTCGCGGGTGCTCAATCGCGCCAGATCGACCGTTTGCCCGTCGGCACGATGATAAAGGATCTCGCCGCCGGTCGGATCGTAGGCGCGGAGGATCGAGCGACCGGTCGTCGTCTTGCCGCAGCCGCTCTCGCCCACCAGCCCGAGCGTCTCGCCGGCGCGGATGAAGAAGTTCACGCCGTCCACGGCCTTGACGTGCCCGACCGTGCGCCGCAGGAAGCCCTTCTTGATCGGGAAGTGCATCCGCAGATCCTTGACTTCGAGCAGCACCTCGCCCTCGGCGCGACCATCCGCCACGCCGTTCGCGTGTTCCTCCGAGCGCGTCGCCAGCCCTTCCGCCGTCATGCCTGCACCCCCTCCTCCCCGCCGTACAGCAGACAGCGGACGGTCTGTCCGTCCACCGCGACCGGCAGGGGCGTGATCCGGTCGCACTTGCCGGGCATGAACGAGTCGCAGCGCGGGTGGTAGGGGCAGCCGATCGGGCGATTGTAGGGGTCCGGCACGATGCCGCGAATCGTCGCCAGACGTTCGCCTTTCGCCAGCCCCAGCTTCGGGATCGAGCGGAGGAGGGCCTGCGTGTAGGGGTGCTTCGGCGCGTGGAAGATCGCATCGACCTCGCCCTGCTCGGCGACGGTCCCGAGGTACATCACCGCCACATCGTCGGCGATCTCCGCGACGACGCCGAGATCGTGGGTGATCAGCATGACCGCCATGCCGAAGTCCCGTTGCAATTCCCGGATCAGGTCGAGGATCTGCGCCTGGGTGGTCACATCGAGCGCGGTCGTCGGCTCGTCGGCGATCAGCAGGACCGGCTCGCAGGCGAGCGCCATCGCGATCATCGCGCGCTGGCGCATCCCGCCGCTAAGCTGGAAGGGGTAGGCATCGACCCGCTCCTCGGGGCGCGGGATACCGACGCGCCGCAGCACCTCGATCGCCCGCTGACGCGCCTCGGCCTTGCTGACCGGGAGGTGGAGCAGGATCGACTCGGTGATCTGGTTGCCGATCGTGTGGACCGGCCCGAGCGAGGTCATCGGCTCCTGGAAAATCATCGCGATGTCCTTGCCCCGGATCGCGCGGATCGGCGCACCGCGCGGGTGCAGCGCCGCCAGATCGATCGTCTCGCCCGCCTGCCCGTCCGCGCCGCGTCGGCGGTGGAAGAGGATCTGCCCCGCGACCACCCGCCCGGGCGGGCTGACGATCTGCAGGATCGAGCGCGCGGTGATACTCTTGCCGCAGCCGCTCTCGCCGACGATGCCCAGCGTCCGACCGCGCCGAATACGCAGATCCACGCCGTCCACCGCCTTGACCACCCCCTCGTCGAGGAAGAAATGGGTCTGCAGCCCCTTGATTTCGAGCAGCATGTCATCGTCCGGCAGGGTGCCGGTCCCGCCCGCCCACCCTGTGGGCAGCCCACCGGGCGCGGGATCTCGCTCTGCCATCGGCTCACTCCGTTCGAGTAGTCAGTAGTCAGTAGGCAGTAGTCGGTGGACGATAGTCGGTTGCTCGCATTGGGCGAGAGAGCGGTTCGCGATTCATCACTCGTTATCAACGAGCAACTGACTACCGACTACTGCCCACTGACGACTCACCTACCGATAGGGATCGGCCGCATCGCGCAGGCCATCGCCCAGGAAGTTCAGCGACAGGACCGCCGCGATCACCGCGAAACCGGGCAGCAAGAGCCACGGGGCGGTCGCGACGGCGCGGACATTCTGGGCCTCTTGCAGCAGCACCCCCCAGCTATTGATCGGCGAGCGCAACCCCAGCCCGAGGAAGCTCAACGCCGTCTCGGCCAGGATCGTCGCCGGGATCGCCAGCGTCAGCGAGGCGATGATGTGGCTGGCGAACGAGGGGACCATGTGGCGCAGGATCACGCGCATCTCGCTCGATCCGTCGAGCCGCGCGCTCAGCACGAAATCCTCCTCGCGCAACGAGAGGAAGCGGCCCCGCACCACGCGGGCCAGGCCGGTCCAGCCGATGATCGAGAGGATCAGGATCGTGAAGAAGTAGACCCGCAACGGCGGCCAGTTCTGCGGCAGCGCCGCCGCCAGCCCCAGGAAGAGGGGGATACGCGGGATCGAGACCAGGAACTCGATCAGCCGCTGGATAACGGTGTCCACGCGCCCGCCGTAATAGCCGGAGATGCCCCCGAGGGTGATGCCGAAGACGAGGCTGATCATGACGCCGATCAGCCCGATCGACATCGAGATGCGGGTGCCGGCGATCAGGCGGCTGAGGACATCGGCCCCGTTACGGTCGCTCCCGAGGATGTAGAGGGGTCGCCCCCGCTCGGTCGTGCCGATCAGGTGGCGCGTGGACGGGAAGAAACCCAGCAGCGTGTAGGGCGTGCCCTGCGCGAACAGGCGCAGGTAGATCTTCTTCGAATCGTCGATCACGAAGGTGCGGCGGAGCGACGTCTGGTCGATCGCGACCCGGTAATCGTAGACGTGGGGCCGGAAGCTGGTGCCGCCCTCTCCGCGATCGAGGAAGCGGATGCGCTGCGGCGGGGCGTAGGTGTAGGGGACGCTGGTGTTGTAGCCGCCCCGAACCAGGGTCGGGTCGGTGGGGGCCAGGAACTCGGCGAAGATCGCGACCAGATAGAGCAGGATGACGACCACGCCACCGGCCAGCGCCAGCTTGTGCTTGCGGAACTTCCACCACATCAGCTTCCATTGGGAAGCGACGAGGGCGGTTTGCTGGTCCGCCTGCGCGTCGCCCGGCGCGACCGGGCGGTTGAGCACGGCGGTCGTGCCGCCCGCCGCGCCGGGCGGGGCGGGGGCGACCGGCTTGATCTCGGTCGCGTCGTTCTGCGTGATTTCGCTGCTCATGGGCGCCTCCGGATCAGGCGGATGGATCGTCGGCTCATCGGGCGGGCGGGGGTGGGCGGGACTACCCGTCTCAGCTATAGCGGATGCGCGGGTCCATCCAGGCCAGCGCGATGTCCGAGATGAGCGTGCCGATCACCGTCAGCACGCTGACGATGAAGATCAGGCTGCCGGCCAGGTACATGTCTTCCGAGCGCAGGGCACCGAGCAGCAGCGGGCCGGTCGTCTGCAGGTTGAGGACAATCCCGATGATCGCCTCGCCGGAGATGATCGCCGGCAACTCCCAGCCGACCGTGCTGACGAAGGGGATCAGCGCGACCCGCACCGGATACTTCAGCAGCAGTCGCGTCTCGCTCATCCCCTTGGCGCGCGCGGTGACGACGTAGGGCTTGTTCAACTCATCGAGCAGATTGGCGCGCGTGATCCGGATCAGCCCCGCCGTCCCGGCGACGCTGATGATCATGACCGGGATCCAGAGGTGCCGCAGCAGATCGCCAAGCCTCGCCAGCGACCAGACGGCGTCCGCGTATTCGGGGGAGAAGAGCCCGCCGACGCTGAGGCCAAAGTATTTGAACGAGACGTAGAGGAGGATCAGCGCCAGCATGAACTCGGGGATCGCCAGGCCGATGAAACCGATGAAGGTGAAGAGGTAGTCGCTGGCGGTGTACTGGTGGGTGGCGGAGAAGAAGCCGATCGGGAAAGCGATCAGCCACGAAAGGAGCAGCGTCAGGACCGCCAGGGCGATCGAGAAGCCGATCCGATCCCAGATCAGGTCGGCGACCGGGCGGTTGTACTCGAACGACTGGCCGAAATCGCCCCGGAAGATGATCCCGCTGAACCACTTCCAGTATTGGACGTAGATCGGCTGGCCCAGCCCGTACTGCTCCTGCAACACGGCGATCGCCTCGCGGTTGATGTCCTCACCCTGGCTCGCCATCCCGGCGAGCATCGTCGTCAGGAAGTCGCCCGGCGGCAACTGGATGATGATGAACGTCACGATCGAGATGCCGAAGATGGTGGGGATCATCAGCAGCACCCGGCGCACGATGTAGAGGGCCATGTTCGATCTCCATCTCCATGTCAGCGGTGCGCGATGGGCGGTGGGGCGATGGGCATCAATACGCCGCCCATCGCCCATCACGCACCGCGCACCGCACGGCCCTACTGGATGAAGTACTGGCAGGGGTTGGTCGGGGCGGGGTTCTGATACGGGCCGCCGGTCGCGAACATCTTGGTCGGCACGTTGCGGAAGTTGTTCTTGACGATGCCATAGCCGTTCGGCGGCAGGGCGATGCCGATGCAGTAGAACTGCTCCTGGGCGATGTTGAGGATCTGCTTGACCACCTCGTTCTGCTTCGCCTCATCGCCGGTCGCCTTGAGCTGCTCGTAGAGTTCCATCTGCTTCTTCGCCTCGGCGGGCGGCTCCTCGGCCTTCACGCGGGAGTTGCCCTGCGGGTTGTACCACGCGGTCCAGGCCTGGGCGAAGTTCGACTCGAAGGTGAAGGGGAAGTAGTAACGCATCTCGACGAGGACATCCTTCAGGCCGCCGTCGCCGGCCCAGACCACCGCGTCGTGCTCGTTGGCGTCCTTACGGGTGTAGAGGAGGGCGCGGTCCTCGGGCTTGACGTTCATCTCCACGCCGACCTTCTGCCACATCGCCTTGACCAGGTTGAGTGTGTCCACGCGGTCGGTCTGGTCGGCGGTGACCTCCACGATGAAGGAGATCGGCTGGCCGTTCGGGCCAAGGCGGAGGCCCTGCGCGTTCTTCTGGGGGAAGGCCTTGTCGAGCGCGGCGTTGGCCTTCACGAGATCGAACTCGGTGTACTGCTTCGCCAGCTTCTCGTTGAAGAACGGGGCCTCCTTGCGCGGCGCGGCCTGCCACGGCTCGCCCTGCGAGACGTAGATCACGTCGATGATCTCCTGGCGATTGATCGCGTGCGACAAGCCGATCCGGAAGTCCTTGTTCTGGAAGATCTGCCGCTTCACCGGGTCGTTGTGCGTCAGATTCAGCGTGATGACGCAGGTATTCATCCCGCTGCCGATCGTCTCGAAGAAACGATACTGCCCCTTCTGCTGGTTCTCCACGAAAACCGGCTTGTTGGGCAGGGTGGCGATCGTGCGGTCCTGCATGTCGAATTCGCCGTTGAGCGCCTTGAGGACCATCGCCTCGCGGTCGGCGATGATCTCGTAGGTGACCCGGTCGAGGTAGGGGAGCTGGTTCCCTTCGGGATCGACCTTGAAGTAGAAGGGATTGCGCTCGGCGACCAGCCTGGTGCCACCGGAGGCGAAGTTCGTCGTCAGGATCCAGGCGTGGAGGAGCGGCAGATCCTTATTGAAGTAGCGGGCGTCGTTCGGCGTGCCGGGGATCGCGGTCCCCTTGGCCTGGAAGAGCTGGACCCAGGTCTGGGCGTTGTTGTCCTTGACGAGCTGATCGAGGTTGGTCTTGTTGTACTTCTGGTGGAATTGCTGGAGATAATGCTTCGGGTGCCGGGTGAAGCCGTTGCTCCCCGCCGTGCAGAGCTGCGTCATGAAGAGGCCATTCGGCGTCTCGTACTTCACCTTGAAGGTGTACTGGTCGACCTTCTCGACGACCGGGTTCTTCGTGCCGAGCTTCATGTAAATCGGCACGCCGGTGGGGGAGACCTCTTTATCGAGGGCGATGTCCTCCCACCAGAAGATCACGTCGTCGCTGGTATACGGCTGGCCGTCCGACCACCTGATCCCCTCGCGGATCTTGAAGGTGAACTCGGTGAAGGTCGCGTTGGCCTGGTATGACTCGACGACGTTCGGGACGATCTCTTTCCACTCCGGGTCCCAACGGACCAGATTCTCGTAGCCGGTCGTGCGGTCGATCCAGACCTGATCGGCCGGGTTGATGATCGAGGTGCGCCAGGTGCCGCCGTACTTCCCGATCCGCTCGACCGGCTTGACGACCACCGGATTCTTCGGCAGCCGCTGGGCGACCGGCGGCAACGTATTGGCCTTCACGCGGTCGGCCAGGATCGGCGCTTCCTTGTACTGCGTGGAACCCACCGGCGCGGCGCTCGCCCCACTCGCCGCCGCCGACGGCGCGGGCGCGGTACTCGCGGCTGTCGAGGGCGCGGCGCTCGCGGCGGCAGCCGCGGTCGGAGCACCGGGCAAGGCCGACGACTGCGGCGCGGTCGACGCGACTGGCGACGGCAGGTTACCGCCGCCGCACGCCGCAAGGAGGCTGGCGGCGGCCAGCGCCGAGAAACTCATGAACTCGCGGCGGCTGAAGACCCGCCCCACCCTGATCTGCGGTCTGCCCATCAGTCTTACCCTCCGTCACACCTGCACACACCGCACACCGCACATCCGCGTCGCCATGATGATACTGAACCCGTCTGACCCTGAAACGGTTACGGGGACGCCGCGACAGCGGGGCGACCACCGGACCTGGGGTACCGGGGAGACCACACTACATCGTGTGTGAGCAGCTTCGCTCTCGGGGGAAACGCGGATCTGCGTCGCCGACGGTCGTTGTCAATCATCGACAAACGCGGCGGGAGGGACCGGACAGGACAGGACATACAATAAACCATCGCGCGTGCCGTTGCAAGGCGACTTGCATCTTACCCCGCTACCCCGCAAGTCGCGTCGGATTGTCTGGCGAACCGTATAGCAAGTGCCCCGTCAGCCTCACGCCACGGTGACGAAAGGAACGTGATCATCGAGCAGTCGCGGCGACCGCACGCCCCGTTCCGCCAAGCTTCGTTTCGCCAACGTCTGTCGAGTCGGCCACCGCCTCTTCCTGCCCTCTTTTGGAGGAGGGTCGCCGCCCGCAGGTCTCTGGAGCATCGCTGAACCACCACGACTGGTGGCCGCGACTGGCGGCGGCGGGGAGGCATCCGTCCGCCACCCCGCCGTAAGACACGACCACCCTGCCTACCCACCATCCACCTCGCCCCCCACCCTCCCTTTTAGGGGAGGGTCGCCGCCCGCAGGAGGCAAGGGCAGAGCGGAGCGGGGCCGGGGAGGGGTCCGTCACCCCGGAAACACCACCCATTCCCCCGGCCCCGCCGCGCGCAGCCCGTCGCCCGCGTCGGTGCCGTTGATCGTCAGCGGCGGGCGGTCGGGCCAGCCCTGCAGGACCACCGCGCCCGGCGGCGCGACCAGATCGAGCGCGACCCGGCCCGCTGCCAGCGCGATCTCCAGCCGCGCCAACCCCAGTGCCTCCGCCGCGATCCGCCGACCGCCCGGCAGCGCGAGCGCCCAGGGGCCGCGCCGCGCCGTCGTGCGGCAGGCGACGATCGTTGCACCGGCGGGGTCGGTGTAAAGCCAGTTCGCGGTCGGTTCGACCGGCGCATCGAGACGGATCGCGCCGAGGGTCAGGGGGCTGTCGCGCCCCTGGACGGCGCAAGGGGCGTCAAGCGGGGTCACCGCGACCGCTAGGCCGTTCACGCCGCGCTCGATGATCGCCATGTCGGCGAGCCGGTAACGCAGGGTCAGCTCGTCGCCGCCCGAGCGGTAGCGGATGTGGCGCACCCCCTCGGCGACCACATCATCGACGCGCGCCGCCGCGAGGTGGGCGGCGAAGTCCTCGGCGGAGGCGAACTCGTCGCGTCCGGCGACTTCCACGATCATGCCGCACTCGATGTTGTCGCGATAGAACGGCCCCGCCAGGGCCGCGTACTCCCAGAAGCGCTTCGCCGGACCCTCGTAGATCACGGTCGAGAGGACCAGATCGCCGCCGTCCTCTTCGAGCCGGATCGGGGCCGCGCGCCCGAGATTGCTGTGGCGGAGCGGTCGCACCCCAAGGTAGATCGCGCCATCCTCCACGACCAGCGGGATGCCCTCCGGCAACTCGGTCGGCAGCGACGCGACCGGCCGGTCGCCGATCAGCAGCCTGCCGAGCCCGCCGCGACCGGGGAAGAAGACGTCGAGCTTGGCGGCGGTCAGGTTCTCCCCCTGCGGCAGGAAGCCGTAGACGCCGATCGCCTTGTTCCCCGCGTGGAGGCCCCGGAAATCGCCCGTATCGCTGACGTTGTTGCTGCGGGTGCGGTCGGTGGCATGATAGGAGCCGCCGAGCCGCCGATCGTTGAGGATGAAGCGGCTGTAGACGACACCGAAGCCCGGCTCGGCCTCCTTGCGATAGTGCAGGAGGAGGTTATCCGCCTGTGGGCCATAGCCGCGCGAGGCGACGCCGAGCGCCCAGTCGGCCGTCAGGGTCGTGCTCAGGTCGAGCCCATAGGCCAGATCCGCCCCCTCGCGCACCGTGAACGGCAGGCGGGGGGCCTCCAGCATCGCGCGGATCGGGGCGGGGCAGTGGTAACGCGCCAGCGCCACGCCCGCGTTCCCCTCGGCCTGCCGCAACGGGTAGAACGGGGTCATGCGGACCAGCCGCTCGTCGCCGAGGAGCTTGTACAACGCCGTCTTCAGGGAGCCGCGCCCGCCGGTGACGTCGTTTTGATAGGCGCGGCTGTGGGGACCGGCGAGTTGGGCGGTCGGCGCGTGGTAGTGCAGCGCGGCGTGGAGCCACAGCCGCTCCTCCAGCAGCCGCGCCAGGAGCCGCGTGGCCGGGTCATCCGCCCCCTCGACAATGGCGGCCAGCGCCCCCAGATCGACCCCCGCATAGGTGGGGCTATTATACTCGCGCGGTGCGCCGGAAGCGGCGATCTCGGTCGCCCAGCGCGCGAGCTTGCGCGCGCCGCGCTCGACCCACCCCGGCATCGCGAGGAGTTGACCGCCGAGGATGCTGTTGTGGCAGTCGAGCAGGCAGATATTGGTGTAGGCCGGAGCGACGTCGAGCCGCCCGATCTCGGCCAGCCCCAGCCGCAGCGCGACCTCGACCGCCGCGTGGGTGGCGGCGGGTAGCTTGCCCGCCGACTCGATCAGGATGTGGCACAGCTCCTCGACCAGGAATTGCACAGCGTTGAGATCGCTGACGTGGCCGTCATCGGCCATCCAGGGGAACCCGCCCTCGTGGATATTGCCCGGCTGGCGCTCCTGCAAGGCGAGTACCTGCCCGATGATCCGCGCCGCGAGCGCGCAGTCGTCGTCGTCCGGCGCGGCGTCGTGCAGCAGGTAGCGCGCGTACTTCAGCGACTCGCGCGTCGGATAGAACGAACCCTCGTCGGTTTCCGCGCGAACCAACGCCCGCTCCGGGTCGAACCGCGCCGCCAGCACGCCCTTGCCCGCCTCGTACAACCGCCGCGACCGCGCCGCCTCGTCATCCATCCCCACCTCACCCTTCGCCCCTTATCCTTCGGCAGATGCCCCCGCTACGACGGCACTCATCCCTCGGCACTCATCCCTATCCCCGTCTCCCGTCCCCTGGCGACCGACGACCGACGACCAACAACTCCCCCGCGCGCCCTCACGCCATCGTCTCCCAGCGCGCCCGCAGGACGGCGTGTTCCAACGGCTCGCCGCGCAGGAAGCGCAGGATCTCGTCGATCGTGTAGCGGGCCTGGCGGCGGCGCGCGTCGCTCGTGACCGCCGCCATGTGTGGGAGGACGACGCAGTTCTCGAGCGCGAAGAAGGGCGAGTCGGGGGGCAACGGCTCGGTCGGGTCGGTCACATCGAGGATCGCGTCGAGCCGCCCCGCGCGCAACTCGGCCAGCAGGGCATGGTGGTCGACCAGCCGACCGCGCGCCGTGTTCACGAAGAGCGCGCCATCGCGCAGCAGGGCGAATTCCGCCGCGCCGAGCATCCCCAGCGTCTCCGGCGTGACCGGCGCGTGCAGGGTGACGACATCGCTGCGCGCCAGCAACTCGGGCAGCGGCACCAGTGTCGCGCCGAGCGTGGCGGCGGTCGCGGGCGGGCAGTAGGGGTCGGCGAGGAGGAGGGCCGGGCCGAACGGGGCCAGCAGACGCAGCACCCGCCGCCCGATCGCGCTGGCCCCGATCACCCCGACCGTCGCGCCGCCTAACTCGCGCTGCCGCGCCAGTGGCACGCGCGGCAACCCCGCGCGCAGCCGTGTCGCCGCGGGGAAGGCTTGCCGACAGCCCGTGATGATCAGGCCGATCGTGAACTCCGCCACCGCCTCGGCCAGCGACTCGTTCGCGTGCGTCACCGCCAGGCCGCGTTCGAGCGCCTCGACCGGCAGGAGGCCCTTGACCGTCCCGGCGGTGTGCGCGACGAGGCGCACCGCGAAGCGGTCCGGCGTCCACCCCGCCAGTTCCGCCAGTGGTGGCGTCCCCCAGCCGGTGACCACGACCTGCGCCCGCCGCAACGCGTCGGCGACGGACTCTGGGTCCGGTCGTCCGGGTCCGGGCCAGCGCTCGACCAGCGCGACCCCCGCCAGGCGCGGCAATTCGTCCTCCAGCGACAGTTCATGCACCAGTTCGGGCGCGAGGGCGAGGTAGATCAGCGGCGTATCCATGATCGCTCCGTCGGCAGAACCGCCTCGCCCAACCCCTATTCCACCCCCGCCAGCGCCAATACGCGCCGCATCCGCGCGGTGGACCGCTCGGGATCGGCCAGCAAGCCCGCCCGGTCGGCCAGAACGAAGAGTTCGGCGAGGTGGATGGCCGAGCGGGCGCTCTCCTGGCCGCCGACCATGCGGAAGTGCGACTGGTGGCCGTTGAGGTAGGCCATGAAGACGACACCCGTCTTGTAGAAGCGGGTCGGGGCCCGGAAGATATGGCGCGAGAGGGGCACGGTCGGCGCGAGGATCGCATCATACGAGGCGCGATCACCCCCGTCGAGCGCCCCCAGCGCCGCCGCCGCCGCCGGGGCGATCGCGTCGAAGATGCCGAGCAGGGCGTCGCTGTACCCCACGTCATCGCCCGCGATCAGGCGGGGATAATCGAAGTCGTCGCCGCTGTACATGCGGACGCCGGTCGGCAGTCGGCGACGCATGGCGATCTCCCGCTCGTGATCGAGGAGCGAGACCTTGATCCCGTCGATCTTCGCCGCCTGCTCGCCGATGATCCGCAGGCACACGTCGGTCGCCGCGTCGAGATCGGTCGAGCCCCAGTATCCGGCGAGCGCGGGATCGAACATGTCGCCGAGCCAGTGGATGATCACCGGCTGCCGGACCTGCGCCAGCACCCGCCCGTAGACCCGCGCGTAGTCCTCCGGCCCCCTGGCACAGGCGGCGAGCGCCCGGCTCGCCATCAGGATGACCCGGCCCCCCGCGCCCTCGACGAAGGCGCACTGCTCCTCGTAGGCGGCGACGACCTCGTCGAGGGTCAGGTCGGGGCGCGGCGTGAGGTGATCGGTCCCGGCACCGCAGGCGATCCGGTCGGTCGCGCCGACCGCGCGCGCCTCGGCCAGCGACCGGCGGATGAGTTCCTGCGTTGTCACCCAGTCGAGCCCCATGCCGCGTTGCGCCGTGTCCATCGCCTCCGCGATCGAGAAGCCGAGCGACCAGAGGTGGTGCCGATAGGCCAGCGTCGCGTCCCAGTCGAGCGCGGCGTCGAGCCACGGATTGTTGTCGGCACGCGGGTCGGCGACGACGTGCGCCGCCGCGAAAGCGACGCGCGACCGGGGCGGGGTGGCGGTCGCCGGGAACGCGCCCGGCGCACCGGGGATATACGGGACGAGGCCACCATCGGCGCGGGGTAGCAGCAATTCACGGCGTCCGATCGCGGTCATGGCATCCCTCCCACTCCTGTGTCGTTCGGGGTCTCACCATCACGGATACCGGGGCCGGGATCGGGAGCCGCGTCCCGGCGATAGCGCCCGGCCAACTCCTCGATCCTGGTCGCCGTCCACATCCCCTCGGCCAGCACGAGGCGATACCGCAACGCCAACACCGCGCCGGGGAGGAGCGGATACTCCTGATCGAACATGAACGCTGCGCTGACGCCGACGTAGGAAGTCGCGCGCACGAACCATGCCGTTGGGTGGCGCGGGTTGCCCGGACCGTCGAGGAAGATCAGCGTCGAGGCGCGATCCACGCCGTCATGCCGACCGCTGTAGGCGAGCCACGGCGCGCGGCGGCCCATGATCTCCTCCCCCGTCAGGTCGCCGCCGCCGAGGATACGCCCGCCGCCGAAGGAGCGCGGCCCGCGCCAGAAGAGCCCGCCGTAACCCGCCCCCGGTCGGCCTGCGGTCGTCGGCGACCCGAACGCGAGCGGGCGGGCGGCGACGTTCGTCAGGCGGAAATCGAGATCGAGGCTCCAGCGGCCCTCGCTCGGGACGATCTCGGCGACCGCGATCCGCCGCTCCTCCGTGAGCCACGGTTCGCCGTCTGCGGTCAGCCAGACGAGGTCCTCGGCGAGGGACGCACGCTCGCCGTCACACGCCAGCGCGCGCCAGCCGCGATGCACGACGCGACCATTGTTCGGCAGTTGCACGTACCCCTGGTCGCGAACGTAGGTGGGGCCGCCCCAGAAGTTCTGACCGGACAGCTGCGCGCAGGTCAGCGCCAGACCCTTGTGCCAGGGATGGTCATGCGGGCGAAAAAGGGTCACCTCGTCCCCGGCGAGGGTGCGGAGCGGGTGGAAGTAGGGCATCGGCGACTCCCGCGCCGACAGGTCCGGCGCGTAGACGTAGCGGCAGAGGAGCGCCCCGTCGTGGCGCAACTCGACCGCTTCATCGAGGAGGTGGGTGAGTCGCAGCGCCATCAGCCGCCTGCCCCGCCCGTCGCGCCGAGCCGCAGCACGATCGCCGCCCCATCGCCCGCGCCGGGGCGCGGCGCGTACCGCACCTCGATCCACTCGTCCCCCGGCACCACGCTCGGGCCGGCGGCGGCGGTCTCGACCCGCACCTCCAGGCCGGGCAACCGCCAGCGCTCGCGCCCGATCGCCGCCGGGTCGAGGCCCGGCGCGTGGACGTGGAAAACGAAGTCGGGCGCATCGGGACCGGGCGCTCGGATCGTCAGCGTCCGGCGCGTCGCGCGGGCGTCAAGCGGGCGATCATGGTTCCACAGGAGCCGCACCCAGCCGATCGCGCCATCCGGCCCGCGCCAGTGGATCGTCGCCGGGTGGAACTGAACCCAGCCGCGCACGGGCGCGGCCGACGCCTGCGCGCCGATCATCGCGTCCGTGCCGAGCCAGGCGGTCGCGACGCGCCCGCGCAGCGGCTCGATGGACTGTTCGACGGTGCGCTCGCCCCGGAACGCCAGCAAATCCCGGCGCGCGTCGTCCGGCACCCGGACGCCGAGCAACGCGTAGGCGGGGGCGGGGCAGAAGTCGTGCGCGTGCGGGAAATCGGGCGTGATCGCCGGGAAGGGTGCCGCCTCACGCCCCGTGGCGAGCCAGATCCAGAGTCCGAGCGCGCTCCCGTAACGACCCATGTCCATCCCGTAGCTGCGGTCGTATGGCCCGGCGATGTTGCCGAGGCCGGCGTGGTAGTACCGCGCGATGTCGGTCCACAGCCGGGCTTCCATATCCGCGCCGAGTTCGCGCAGGACGGCGGACGAGTCGGACACGCGCCAGTGGGCCAGCGCGTAGAGGTCCACGCCGTAATAGGTCGGCGAGTTGTACTCGTTGAAGGCGTCGGTCTGCCGGAACAGGCCGTGGATCTCCCGCGCGAACGCCTCGCCCCGCGCCGCCAGGGTCGGCTCGTCGAGGCGAGTGGCGACGGAGCAGAGCAGGGCGGCGTGCATCAGGGCGATGTTGGTGTAGGCGGCGGGCAGGGCGCGCGCCAGGCCGCCCGCGACCGCGCGCCGCAGCGCGTCGTCGATCCGCGCCACCAGCGTGGGCGGCAGGGCCGACTCGTGGTCCCGCAGAATCAGGGCGAGCGTTGTGCCGATGAACTCCCGCCAGTTGGGGTCGTAGTCGCGCCACTCGACCGGCGCGATCGGCGGTGGCGGCTCCTCCGGCGCGCGCGCGAAGGTGCCATGATGGACCCGACCGGGCGCGTCGTACTGATTGCTCAGCACCGCGCCGAGCGCCCTGCTGGCACGCGCCCCATCGCCGTCCCCGCCACGCAGCAGCAGGCCCAAGGCGTAGTAGGCCGACTCGCGAACGGCGTGCGGCCCGTTACCCGCGCGCTGCAGGAGGCCCGCCGCGTCGTCCCAATGGTCGTCCATCCACGCCACGGCGGTCGCCGCGAGATCGCGTCCGATCGGATCGAGTTCGGCGAGGCGCTGCCCGGCCATCGGCCCTCCCCTCAGCGTGCGGCGTCGATCGGTGCCGCGCCCGACGCGCCGTTCAGCCGCGCATAGAACGGGTCGCCCGGACCAATCGTGCCGCGCCGCACCGGCTGCCCGGTGAACGCGGACTTGTAGAGGGCGGTGACGAATTCGAGGGTGCGCCGCGCCTCCTCGAGGCCGACAGGCGGGCGCTCGCCCCGCTCCAGGCTGTCGAGGGTCGCGGCCAGTTGCGCGGCGTGCAGCGACGGCACCTCGGGTGGCAGCGCCGCCCAGCGCGCCGCCAGGGCCGACGCGTCCGCGCCAGTCACGCCACCCGCGCTATCGAGGGGCGTGAAGCGCCAGTCCGCGTTGCTGTAGCGATAGAGGTGGGTCAGCTCGACCGTCGCCCGCCCGAAGTCGAAGCGCAGGCGCGACTCCTGGCGCGGGGAGAGGGCGCTGTTGACGATGCTGCCGAGCGCGCCCCCCGCGAAGCGCACGATCGCCAGCGACACGTTCTCGACCTCGATCGCGCGGTCGAAGGTGCCGAGCATCGCGCTCACCTCCTCCCAGTCGCCGAACTGCCAGAGGAAGAAGTCGATCGCGTGGATACCGTGGCCCAGCGTCGTGCCGCCGAGTTCCGAGGCCCAAGTGCCGCGCCACGGGACCGCGTAGTACGCCGCATCGCGGAACCAGGTCGTCTGGCAGAGTCCGACGAGCGGTCGCCCGAGCGCCCCCGACGCGATCAACCCCTTCAGGTGTTGCCCGCCCGCGCCGAAGCGCCACTGCGCGACGGTGCTGCAAGAGCGCCCCGTCTCTGCCGCCGCCGCCGCGATACGGTCGAGTTCCGCCAGCGAGCCGCAGAGCGGCTTCTCGCAGAGGACCGCAGCCCCGGCCCGCAGGCAGGCGACGCTGAGATCGGCGTGGGCGGCAGGTGGGGTGCAGATCTGCACCAGATCGGGCACCTCCGCCGCCAGCATCGCGCCGGTGTCGGTGTAGGCGCGCGAGAGGTCGTGGGCCGCCCGAAACGCCTCCACGCGCGCCGGGTCGACATCGACCGCCGCGACGACCTCGACCCGCGTCCCCATCGCCCGCAGCGCATCAAGATGGGCGTGGGCGATATTGCCGGTCCCGACGATCGCGACCCGGAACCTGCGCATCCGCCCCCCTCGCCGCGTCCCGCCCCCTTCACCAAAGTCAGCAAAGTCGGCGCAGTATAGCACCGCTGATGCGGGGGCGAGCGTCGAACGAACAGGACGGGTGCGGTTCAAAAGTTTGCGCGGTGGGGCACGGGCAGGATGGCAGGCGGTTGAGGCCCCGCTGCGCGCTGCCACCACCGCGCCTCGGGGCCTGCGGGCCACGAAACCCATCCGCATGGGTTAGGCCCGTTGCCCGTGCGTCGCCTCCTAACCCGCGCAGGCGGGTTTCGTGGTGCCGCCGCACCCCGAGGCGCGGTGGTGGCAGCGCGCAGCGGGGCCTCAACCGCCTGCCACCCCACCCGCACCACCCGCACCACCCGCACGAGATTGTGAATCGCCCCCGCCCCACGCCGCGTCGTTGACAGATCGGGCCGCTTGCCGTGATACTCGCGCGTCGGTCGGCGCGACACCAGCCGCGAGGCGCAGTTCGGGCGTGGCAGGGGCGCGCTGTGCGGCTGCGGTCTGCCACCATCGCGCACATAGCGCGCGCAGAGAAGGAGAGGCCAGGGTGAAGTTCGGCGTATTCCTCCCTTCGTTCCTCTTTCCGGGCACCGGTCCGGAACACGCCGCACAGGTACGCGCCTTCGCGCGCCACGCGGAAGAACTCGGCTTCGACTCGTTGTGGATCACCGATCACATCATCACCGCCACCCGGTTCTACGCCGTCAGTTGGCTCGACTCGCTGATGACCCTCGCGCATGTGGCGGCGGTGACGGAGCGGGTGCGGCTCGGCACCTCGATCATCATCCTGCCGGTGCGGCAACCGGCGGTGCTCGCGAAGGAGATCGCCACCCTCCAACACCTCTCCGGCGGGCGCTACATCTTCGGCATCGGCACCGGCTGGTACGGCCCGGAGTTCGAGGCGTGCGGCGTCCACAAATCCGAGCGCGGTGCCCGCACCGATGAGGTGTTGGAGGCGACGAACGCCCTGCTCAACGGGCCGGATGTCACCTATGAGGGGCGCTACTACCGCTTACCCGGCGTCACCGTGGAACCACTGACGACCCCGCCGCCGGTCTGGGTCGCGGGCGGGCGGCAACTCGTCCACCCCTCATCGCCCGAGAAGTCGGAGATGCACCCGAACGTGCTGCGGCGGATCGTCGAGTCCGACGGCTGGATCGCCCGCCCGACCTGCCCGCCCGACCTGATCGCGACCGACATGGCGGAGATTCGCGAGGGTCGCGCGGCGGCGGGCAAGGGCGACGCGCCGTTCACGATGGCGCACGAGAACTTCGTCTATCTGGTCGAGGACGGGAGCAAGGAGGAGGTCGTCGCGCAGCAGCAGGCGGCCTATCGGCGGCTCACCGGCAACGCCCGGCCCTGGGACTACATCGAGGCCGTCTACCTGAACGGGACGATCGATCACATCCAGGAGATGGTCGCGGAGCGGCAGCGCATGGGGATCGAGTACATGTTCCTCCACACCCTCACCGCCGACCTGTCCCAACTCGACCTGATCGCCAAGCACATCATGGCCCCGTTCGCCGATTAGCGCCGGACTCGCCCTGTGTCGGCTGGCCGGGGGATTCATGCAAAAGCGCGGGGCGAGGCTGGCGGCGGATCGACACCCTTGGCTGATCAAGAAGGAGTTTCACGCCGGCGGGTGGGAGAGAAGGCGCCGCTCGCGATCGGCGGCGAAGGCGAGGCAGGCGCGCATGTCCTCCTCGGTCAACTGGGGGAAGTCTGTCAATATCTCGGCGGTGTTCATACCCGAAGCGAGATAATCGAGGCCGTCCGATACGGCGAGCCGCATCCCACGCATACCGGGCTTGCCGCTGCGTTTTCCCGGCTCGATGCTGATCAGTTGATCGTCGTTCATCGCTGAACTCTCGGGCGACGCTCGGCGGGGGCCGAGAAGCGGCTACCATCCGGTGGGGTTCACTGTTTTGCGCGGCGGAGGCGCGTGGCACCACCGACGTAGCAGGCGGTTGGATGACCGGGCGGCGCATGAACGAATCAGGGAATCGCGACGATCGCCATGCGGACGCGCACCTCGATCGCGCTGGCAGCCGCCATGGCGAACGAGAGGCGCTGGAGTACTGCGGTCTGGTGGTTCGCGCGGCTCTCCCGTTCCAGCGATTCGAGGACGAAGTGCGCGCCGACCGGTCGTTCGATCGTCAGGCGGAGGGCGTGACGCTGGCCGGAGATCGTCGCGCTCGCCCCCGCAATCACGGTCGGGAGCCAGGTCAGCAGGGCTTCCTCGACCGCGTGGTCGGCGTCGGCGAAGCGGAAAATGTCGTGCAGCCACACCGTCCCGGCCTCCGCGTCGGCGGTGCCGACGATGAGTCGGCGGCGGGCGCTGACGAGCGTGGCGAGCGCGTAGGCCCGCCCGAACTCGACCGTGGCGACCTTCCGCCCGGTCGCTTCATCCCGCTCGATCCCCAGCAGTTCCCCGACGAAGGCCCGCCCCGTCCCCTGGAGTTGTCCGGCGACGCGCGGGACGCCGTGCCCATAGGAGTTGGCGAAGATGTTGTCGTAGCGGCGGTCGCCGAAGTAGTCGCGGTCGTAGTGGCCGGGACCGGGATCGACCAGGAAGCCCTCGTCCGCGACATGCAGGACGAAGGAGCCGACATCATCGTGATTATGGTTTTCGCCGTTATGCCCCGCCTTGAGGGCGACCGCCACCGCCGCGCCGTCCCGCGTGTTCGCCACCAGCCGGGCGATGCCCGCAGCGGGGAGCGTGGCGTCGGCGAGCGGCGCGGCCTCGGGTCGGTCGCCACCCCACCAGAGCAGATCGCGCAGGATCAGGGGCAGGGACTCCGGCGGCGCGAGCGGGGCCGGGGGTGCCAGCACGCCGAGGAGGGCCGGGGAGTCGGCGCGGCGGGCGAGGCGTGTGGTGAGGCCGGGACTGAAAGGCACGCGGGTCGGCGAATCGGCGAAGCTGACGAAGCTGCCCCCCGGCAACACCATCGCCCCCGGATAGGCGGCGACCTGGCGTATGCGCGGCGCGGCCAGCAGATCGATCCCGCCGCCGGTGCGCGCGCGCAGCAACTCGGCGAAGATGATCACATATTGCAGGCCGTATTGCCAATACCGCACCCCCTCGGTCGTGCTGCCATCCCCCTCGAAGGCGGTCGCGAAGAACTGCTTAAGACTCCCGAGGAGCAGTTCCAGCGCCCCGGCGAGGCGGTCCGGCTCGCGCTCCAGATAGAGGAACGCGCCGCCGAGCGCGCCACTGCAGACGCCGTTCCAGTTGTCGCCGCCCCCGAACCAGCGGAGGTCGTAGTGGCCGCCCAGGAAGGGCGCGAAGATGCGCCGGTCGATCTCCTCCCGCACCCGCAGGCGCACCTCGGCATCAAGGCGGGGGCCGATGAGCGCGACGATCTCGGCGAGGCCGAACGCGGTCTCCGCCGCCATCAGGTCGATGACGCGCGCGTGGGCCGGGACGACCCAGGTACTCTCCTCGCAAATGCTCCAGAGGTGGTCCTGTACCGCGTCGAGCAGGTCGTCCTGGCCGACGAGCACGCGGAACGCCGCCGCATGGAGCCGCGCGCGTTTGCGGTAGTAGGGGGTTTCGTAAGGTTCCCGGTCGCCCCGCAAGCCGAAGGCGCGGAAGCGGGTGTAGGTCGTCTGCGGCATGTCGCCGAGGTCGGCCAGCGACGCCTCGGTCTGGGCCAGCGCCGCGCGCACCCGCAAGCTCCCGCGCAGGGCGGCGAGTCCCGGCCCGGCCGCCGCGAACTCCGGGAAGGGGTGGGCAGCGCCGACGAGGAGCGCCGCGATCTGCGTCGCCGACCGATCGAAAGCCGCCAGCGCACCCGTATCCGCCGTACCCGCCGCATCCACCCTATCCATAGTGCCGCGAGTATAGCAGGGTGCCGGGCCGGGGGATACCGCCGCATCCGGCGTGGGCGACTGCACAAGGATGGCAGGCGGTTGAAACCGCGCCTCGGGGCGACAGCGGTCGCCACGAAACCCGCCTACGCGGGTGAGGAGGCAACCCATCGGCGACGGGCCTAACCCATGAAGATGGGTTTCGTGGTGCCGCCGCACCCCCAGGCGCGGTTACACCCGCCTGCCACTTCACCCCACCCCACCCCCGCCAACCCACACCCACCTTCCCCCCTCGTCTTCTCCCCCAGAATGGAGGCACATAAGGCCCGTCGCGGCGGGCATTGTCCCCTTAATCGGGGAGCAACTGCCCTTCACGGGTGCGAGCCCTGCGGGGCCTGGGGGCCGGGGGGCGTCCCACCCACCCTCGCCAAACTCCGATCCGCCGGTCCTCGCCTCGGGCGGGTATGGTACATTGGGGCCGCGCTCGCGGCGGGCGCTGGCCGCCATGGCGGCGGCACGGGGCGAGCGGAGGGGGGATGCGTATGCGCGTCGTGGTCACGGGCGGGTCCGGGCGGGCGGGGCAATGGGTGGTCCGGGATCTGGCAGCGGCCGGCCATGAGGTGACGAACCTCGATCGGACCCCGCCGCAGGGGTTCGCGCTGCCCGGCGCATTCTGCGCGCTCGATCTGGCCGACGCCGGGGCGGTCTACGACGCGCTGTGCCAGTATCGTCCGGAGGGGCTTTGCCACCTGGCGGCAAACCCGTCGCCGCGCGGCCACGCCCGCACCGCCGTCTTCGACAACAATGTCCGCACCGCCTACGCCGTGTTGCAAGCGGCGGGCGATTTGGGGGTGCGGCGCGTGATCTACGCTTCCAGCGAGATGGCGACCGGGCTGCTGACGCCGGGCATGGTGCCCGCGCGTATCCCCTTCGACGAGTCCGAGCGGCACCCGTCGCCGAACGCCTACGCCCTCAGCAAGTACCTCAGCGAGGTCATCGCGGAGTCGTTGAGCGTGCGCTACCCGGAGACCGCTTTCGTCGGGCTGCGCATCAACAACGTCATCCCGCCCGACCGCTACGACATCCTGGCGGCGCGGCGGGCCGACCCGCGCACCGGCCGCGACAACTTCTGGAGCTACATCGACGCGCGCGATGTCGGCACGGCCTACCGCGCCGCGCTCGAAGGCGCGAGCACGGGGCACGAGGTCTTCCTGATCGCCGCCGCCGACACCAGCGCGGATCGCCCGCTGCGCGCGCTGCTGGCCGAATACTACGACGGCTACGACCGCGTCGCGCCGGGCCACGACGAGTACGCCTCGGCCTTCGATTGCGGCAAGATGGCGCGCGTCTTCGGCTGGCACCCGACCTACAGTTGGCGCACGCTGGGGGATGCCGCCGTCACCGCATGACACCGGGCGAGGCTGCCGTCAGGTCGCGGCATGGTGACCGCGACGGGCGCGGCCCCGGCATCCGTGGCCCGACCGTTCGGCACGCCGACGCACAGGAGGGACGCGCCATGATCCTCGACTCGCTGCACCTCGACCCCGCGGCCTTCGAGCACCAGACCGGGTGGGCGATCAAGCCCGAGGGCGCGTGCAAGGGCGCGCGTTGCGTCCCCCTGCCCGCCCCCGCGACCTCGGACGGGCGGGTCGATGTGCGGGCGCTGGCGGAGCGTCTGGGTATGCCGCTCGTCCGGGATGAGGAGGCCGGGCTCTGGTCCCTCGGCCCGGAGTCCGGCGGTCGCGCCCTGACCGATGCCCAAGCGCCCGACTTCACGCTCCCCGACCTCGCGGGGCACCCCTTCCGCCTCGACTCCCTGCGCGGGCGGAAAGTGCTGCTGGTGGCCTGGGCCTCCTGGTGAGGGTGCCGTTTCGATCTGCCCGTGTGGCAGGAACTGCGGAGCGAGTTGTATCCCCTCGGCTTGGAGATCGTCACGGTCGCGCTCGACACGGGCGGGGCGGATGCCGCGCGCCCCTGGATCGAGGCCGCGCGTCCGGCGCACCCGTCGCTGATCGACCAAGCGCATTTGCTCGACGCACTGTTCGGCATCGTGAACGTGCCGAGCGGGATCTGGATCGACGAGGCGGGGGTGATCGTGCGCCCGCCGGAGACGGCCTACCCCCAGCGCCCGGAGTTCCTGGATCGCCCGGTCCCGGCCGACGCCGCGCCGGAGGTCGCCGCGCATATCAGGGAGCTCCACAAGCTCCACATCGAGCCGGAGCGCTACATCGCCGCCGTGCGCGACTGGGTGGCGCACGGCGCGGCCAGCCGCTATGCGCTCGCGCCGGACGCGGTGCTGGCGCGCAGCCGACCGCGCCCGGTCGAGGAGGCGACCGCTGCGGCGCATTTCGCGCTCGGCCAGCACCTCCACCGCGCCGGTCGCCCTGACGCCGCCGTGGGCCACTTCCGCGCCGCGCAGCGCCTGCACCCGGACAACTGGACCTACAAGCGCCAGGCCTGGCGCTTGCTGCCTGCGGGGCAGGATTCGCGGGCGGTCTACGGCGACGACTGGCTGACCGAGGTGCAAAAGATCGGGGCCGAGCACTACTACCCCGCGCTGGACCTGGACTGACGTCGCGCCGACCACGCGCGTGTGGCACCCGATGCCGGACACGACCGGCACGACCGGCGACACGCCTCGGGAGTATCGGCGGCGTAGCACAGGTGGCGGCGCGGGGCAACGTCGCGGCCATGCCGATGCTCCCCCCGTCCGCACGCTACGAAGACGCCAGCGGCGCTGATCCGCGCGTGTCTCCGCACCGTGAAGCGGCGCGAGCGTCCGGCGACCGCCACACGGGCCGTCGGGTCTGAACGGGGCATTGGCGCGGGTACAGCGAGCAGGGGCAGTGTGGGCGCTGCTTGTCGCGCTGTGGATGGCTAGACGCGGATAGACGATCGCGCCTCTCGAACGTCAGCCGACAGCGATGCCGTTCTGAACCGCAAGGCGGCCCGCTTGACATGATGGCAGGGAAGATTTATGGTCGCCCGTAGCGGTGTGGCCATATCAGGTCAACCGCCGGGGAGTACGACAGGTCGCAGGCATCGTGTAGCAACGCGCCCGGCACACTATCCCATCATCCTGTGGACGGAACATACCTGAGGAGGGGATCACCGCATGGATCGGCACGACCAACGATTGTCAGCCCCCGAGCGCGCGCTCGGGGACACCGCCAGCCGCCTGAGCCGTCGGACGCTCCTGCGTCGCGCGGCGATGGCCCTGACGTTCGCACCCGCCGCCGCGCTCCTCGCCGCCTGCGGTGGGGCCACGACGACGCCCGCGAACAGCACAGCACCTTCGGCAGCACCCTCGGTAGCGCCTTCGTCGGCACCCTCCGCCGCGCCGTCATCCGCCACTCGGGCCGTCGGCGGGGCCGCCGCCACCACCGTGACGGGGGCGACCGCCGGCGCGACATCGGGCACCACCCCGCCGGGCAGCGCCGTCAGCGGCACGCCGGTCGCGGCGGTGGACGGCCTGCTACCCGCGCCGTTGCCGCGCGTCCCGGAGGCCTACACCAAGCTCCCGGCATCATTCAAGTCGGTCAACGCCGTCCCGGGCAAGGGGGGCAAGGTCACCGCGTTCCTGATCGCCTACCAGCCCGCGCCAACGGCGCGGGCGCAGAACCGCTACTGGCAGGAACTGGAGAAGCGGATCGGGGCGACCTTCGAGCCGATCCTGCAACCGGCCGACGGCTACCCAGAGAAGCTGGCCGCGATCACCGCAGGCGGCGATTTGCCGGACCTCGTCTTCATCGTCCCGGAGCAGGTGCCGATCCAGTACAACATCATCAAGCAGGGTGCCTACACCGACCTGACACCCTACCTGAACGCCGAGGCGCGCAAGGTGTACCCGAATCTGAACCGTTTCCCCGAGTACCTCTGGAAGAACTCGGCGGTCGGCGGCAAGACCTACGGGGTCCCGCGACCGAATTTGCCGATCAACGCGCCGCTCCACTGGCGCAAGGACTGGGCGGAGAAGTTCGGCAACCCGGCACCCAAGAACGCCGACGAGGTCCACGATCTCTTCGTGAAGTTCTCCAAGAACGACCCGGATGGCAACGGGCAGCCCGACACCTTCGCCCTGCACTTCATCGCGCAGTTCGCCTTCGGTGCGCCGTTATTCCAGCAGATGTTCCGTGCGCCCAATTTCTGGCGGAAGAACGCGGATGGGACGCTGACCTATTTCCTGGAGACGGACGAGTTCAAGCAGACGCTCACCTACATGAAGCGGCTCAACGACTCCGGCGTCTACCACCCGGACACCGCCACCGGGAACCGCACCCAACGCAAAGACTTCATCACCAGCGGCAAGGTCGGCGGGGTGATGGACAGCATCGTCAACTTCACCGGCCCGGCACCGAACGGCTTCCGCGATACGGCGCGCAAGTTGAGCAACCCGCAGGCGAATGTCGTGCCGTTCATCCCGCCCGGCCACGATGGCGGCAAGGCGACGATCGACCTCGCCGCCGGCTTCTTCGGCTTCCCGGTTATCCCGATCAAGGTCGGCCGCGATCAGGAACGGGTCAAGGAACTGCTGCGGATCGTCGACTATTTCGCCGCGCCGTTCGGCAGCGAGGAGCGCATCTTCCTCGACAACGGCATCGAGGGCGTCCACCACGCCGTGTCAGCGGATGGCACCCGCGTCAGGAACGACTTGGGACTCGCGGACATCAGCGACCTGCCGACGCTGGCGGGCAGCCTGACCACCTACTACTCGATCATCCCCGGCGACGCCAAGGAGTTGCAGGACGCGACACGCGACCTCGTCGCGCTCGGCCAGGAGAACCCCGCCCTGGGGCTCTACTCGCCGACCGAGGCCTCCAAGGGTGGCGAACTGAACCAGTTGCGCATCGATCGGATTGGCGCGATCGTCACCGGGCGCTCCCCGCTCTCGGCGATCGACGACCTCGCGCGCGACTGGCGCAGCCGTGGTGGCGACCAGATCCGCAAGGAATACCAGGACGCCCTGAGGGGCTAGCTGTATCGGCGGGGCCGACCGGGAGGACTCCCGGTCGGCCCCACGCATGGGAGGGGAGCTGGGGATGGTCTCGATCACGCGGTCGGGTGCCGCGACGCCGCCGCGACCGCCGGGGACGCCGCTGTGGCGGCGGATGGCGCGCGAGCGGTGGATGTACCTGTTCATCGTTCCGGGGCTGTTGTACTTCGTGGTATTCCGCTACCTGCCGCTGCTGGGCAATGTCATCGCGTTCCAGGAGTACTCGCCCTTCCTCGGTTTCCGCGACAGTCCGTGGGTCGGGCTGGCGAATTTCCGCAGCATCGTCACCGATCCCGACGTGGCCGTGGCGATCAGGAACACGCTCACCATCGCGACCCTCCAACTCCTGCTCTTCTTCCCCGCCCCGATCGCGCTGGCGCTCGTGCTGAACACGATCGTCCACGAGCCGCTCAAGCGGCTGATGCAGAGCGTCCTCTACCTGCCGCACTTCCTCTCCTGGGTGATCATCGTCGCCCTCTGGCAGCAGATGTTCGGCGGGGACGGGGTGCTCAACCAAGCCCTGCGCGTCGCGGGCAACGAGCCGATCAACATCATGAACAATGCGCTGTTCTTCAAGCCGCTGCTGGTGTTGCAACTGATCTGGAAGGACACCGGCTGGGGCACGATCATCTTCCTGGCCGCGCTCACCAAGATCGACACCGGCCTCTACGAGGCGGCGGCGATCGACGGGGCCGGGCCGTGGCGTCGCCTCTGGCATATCACGCTGCCGGGCATACGCTCGGTGATCTTCCTGCTGCTCATCCTGCGGCTCGGGCGGATCCTCGACACCGGCTTCGAGCAGATCTTCCTGCAACGCGGGGCGGTCGGGGCCGAGGCGGCGGAGGTACTGGATACCTTCACCTACTTCCGCGGTATCCAGGGCGGTGCCTGGGGCTTCTCCGCCGCCGTCGGCCTCGTCAAGGGCCTTGTCGGTGCGCTGATGGTCTTCGGGGCCAACTGGCTGGTGAAGCGCTTCGGCGAGGAGGGCGCGTTCTGAGGTCGCCCCCGGCCCGTCGGTGGCCGGTGGGGCGGGGCGACGCAGGGACGGCGCGAGGAGAGGGACGATGACCGCAACCGGCCTGGGGCCGACGCCCGATGCTGCCGATAACCCGCTCGACATGGCCGCCCTGGCCGGATCCCGCGCCGGGGAACGGCGGCGGCGCGCGACCGCGAACCGCCCGGCATGGGAGGAGCAGCCGAGCCGCGTCGCGACGATCCTCAAGGGGCTGCTGCTGGCCGTGCTGGCCGTGGTGATGATCTTCCCCTTCGTCTACGTCGTCGCGGTCAGCTTCTCCTCCTACCAGGATGTGGTCCGGGGCGGGCTGATCCTCTGGCCCAGGAACCCGACCCTTGACGCCTACCAAGCGGTCCTCAAGGGGGGGATCGTGACCCGCGCGCTGCTCGTCAGCGTCGGGCTGACCCTCGGCGGGACGTTCCTCGACATGATCATGACCATCACCCTCGCCTACGGCCTGTCGCGACCGGGGGTGCCTGGTCGGCGGTTCGTGCTGGCGCTGGTCCTGCTGACGCTCCTCTTCGCGCCCGGCATCATCCCCAACTACCTGCTGGTCAAAGAGCTGGGGCTGCTCAACACCTACAGCGCGCTGATCCTCCCCGGGCTGGTGAACGCGTTCAATCTGGTGATCCTGCGCAATTTCTTCATGAGCCTTCCGCCGGAACTCCTGGAGAGCGCGCGGCTCGACGGGGCCAGCGACTGGCGGATCCTCTGGAATATCACGCTGCCTTTGTCGAAGGCGGTCCTGGCCGTGGTGGCGCTCTTCTACGGCGTGGCGCACTGGAACGAGTTCTTCGCCGCCACCCTCTACCTCAACGACGCCCAGATGTGGCCGATCCAGTTGGTGCTGCGCCAATACGTCCTGCAAGGTGGCTCGCTCGCCGACGCGGCGGTGATCGACCCGAATCAGCCGCCGCCGCCCGCGCAGACCCTGCAGATGGCCGTCGTGGTCATCGCCACGGTGCCGATCCTGATCGTCTATCCGTTCCTGCAGAAATACTTCACGCGTGGCGTCCTCAGCGGCGCGATCAAGGGATGAGGGCGCGGCGCGGCGCGTGAGGGGTCGCCACCGGGGCGATCCGGCACACCTCGCACCATCGGGCACGATGCCGCGCACGATGCCGCGCCTGAAGTCACGCATCGTCCGGCAGAGGAGGGATACAGGGCCATGCGCATCACCGCGATGAAACGTTTCCTGGTGTCCGAGGCGGGGCGTCCCGGTATCCTGGTGAAGATCGAAACCGACGCTGGATTGTACGGCGTCGGGGAGGCGACCCTGGGCTCTGCGCCGCGCGCGGTCGTCGGCCTCCTCGATGATCTCGCCCCCTGGATCGTGGGCCAGGACGCGCGACGGATCGAATTCCTCTGGCAGCAATGCTACCGGCGGCTCTTCTTTCGCGGCGGCCCGGTCACCGGCTCCGCGCTCAGCGGCATCGACCAGGCGTTGTGGGATCTGGCCGGCAAGGCGCTCGGTGTCCCGGTCCATCGGCTCCTCGGCGGCTTGGCGCGCGATCGGCTCCGCTACTATGTCCACCTCGGTGGCGCGACGGCGGCGGCGGTCGCCGCGAGCGCGACCCGCGCCGTCGCGCGTGGGGCGACTGCCGTCCGCTTCTCGGCGGTGCAGGCGACCGACGCCACGGGGATTCACGACCACCGCGCCGCAGTCGAGCGGACGGTCGAACACACGCGGGCGATTCGCGAGGCGGTCGGGGCGGACATCGACCTCCTGGTCGAGTGCCACGGGCGGTTCGACCCACCCTGGGCGATCGAGATCTGCGAGCGTGTCGCGCCCTACCGCCCCTTCTTCGTCGAGGATCCGATCCGCCACGAGTACCGCGACGGGCTCGTCCAGGTGCGCGCCCAGGCGCGTGTGCCGCTCGCGATGGGCGAGCGTGCGCACGATAAATGGGACATGCGGGAGCTTGTCGAGCGGGATCTGGTGGACTATCTGCGCCCGGACGTCTGCAACTGCGGCGGGATCACCGAGTTGCGGAAGATCGCCGCGCTGGCCGAGGTGCATCACATCAACCTCGTGCCGCACAACGTGGCCGGGCCGATCGGGACGGCCGCCGGGATCCACCTCGCCTTCGCGATGCAGAATGTCGCCATGATCGAGGCACCATGGGCCTCGCGTGACGGCGAGGCGGGCCTGGCCGGGCCATACCCGCGCGTCGAGGGCGGCTATGTCCTCCCGCCGGATGGCCCCGGCCTGGGCGTGGACTTCGACGAGGCGGCGGCGGCGGCGTCCACGTTCGCGCCCTGGCTCCTCCCCGACATCCGCGCGCACGACGGGTCGGTGCGCGAGTGGTGAGCGCGATGATGGCAGGCGCAGGGCGACCTCGCGCGACGATTGTGGAGGGACGGGAAGGAGGGCGATCGTGCGGGTGACGGGCGTGCGGACCTTTTTGGTCCACCCCGGCGGGGGCAAGCACTGGCTCTTCGTGAAGGTCGAGACCGACACCGGGCTCCACGGCTGGGGCGAATGCTACACCCAGGCCGACCGCGACCAGGTGATCGCGCTGCAAGCGGAGCAATTGGGCCGCTATCTGCTCGGTCGCGACCCGTTCGCCATCAAGCACTTCACCACGACGATGTACCTCGACTGGGCCGGCAAGCGCGGCTCGATGGAGTTCTACTGCGCCCTCTCCGGCCTCGAACAGGCCCTCTGGGACATCGTCGGCAAGGCGACCGGACAGCCGGTGTATAACCTCCTCGGTGGCCCCTGCCGCGAGCGGATCCGCGTCTACGCCAACGGCTGGGGAGGCGGCGCGCGGACCCCGGACGCCCTCGGCGCGGCGGCGGCGGCGGTCGTGGCGCGCGGCTTCACCGCCCTGAAGTTCGACCCCTTCCCCGGCCCCTGGCGTGAGATCATCAGCCGCGACGAGGAGCGCGAGGCGGTCGCCCGCGTGGCGGCGGTGCGCGCGGCGGTCGGGCCGACCGTCGACATCCTGATCGAGGTCCACCGCCGCCTGGCCCCGGAGCCCGCCGCGCGCGTCGCCCGCCTCCTGACGCCGTTCGACCCTTTCTGGTACGAGGAGCCGACCTCCTCCCGCCAGCTCGGCGCGCTCGTCGAGGCGCGGCGGCGGATCGACCTGCCCCTGGTGGCGGGCGAGGAGCTGTACACCAAGCTCGATTTCCGCCCTCTCTTCGAGTCGGGCGCGGTGGACATCATCAACCCCGACGTCTGCAATTGCGGCGGCATCCTCGAGCTGAAGGAGATCGCCGCGATGGCGGAACCCTACGCCGTGGCGGTCGCCCCGCACAACTACAACAGCACGACCGTCGGACTCGCGGCCACGGTCCAGGTCGCCGCCTGCCTGCCCAATTTCCTGATCACCGAGTATTTCGTCAACTGGGAAGAAGCGGGGGCCGCGATCGCCCGCCCGCCCCTCGTCGCGCATGACGGGTACATCACCCTGCCCACCACGCCCGGCCTCGGGCTGGATCTGGACGAGGCGGCCTTGCTCGCCCATGGCTACCGGGAGTTCCCCACCCGCGCGATCCGGCACCCCGGCGACGAGGGACCCTGACGGCACCACGAGCGGGTCGTGGCGGGACTGGCATTCAGTCGTTCCCTCGCGTCCGTATCGGGCGGACGTAGGCGCGGATTTGCTGGATTTGCACAACGATCAGCGCGACCACCGTGGCCCAGCAGAGAAGTTCGACCGCGACGACCGGGCCCTGCCAGAGGCCGACCGTGACCGAGTCGGCCAGGTACCAGGGGAACCCTTGCGACCAGTGGGTGTAGACCAGGAAGAGGAACAGGCCACTCACCGCATAGAAGAGCGCGGGCGCCCACGCGCCGAGGGCGACCACCCAGGGGATCAGCCACGCCAGATATTGCACCCCGAAGCCCGGTGCCAGGCCGAGGAAAAGGAAGGCCAGCACCCCGCACTGGCGGAAGAGCGGCACGTCGCGGTGTCGCGCGTAGAGCCACCAGGACGCCGCGCCGACCGCCGCCAGCACGACGAAGCGCCCGTATGCGGCGTAGGCGGCGATCGGCCACGCCCCCGCAGGGAGGAGCGCGGTGAGCAGTCGCGAGACGCCCCAGTGCCCGGAGAAACTCCCGTACCCGAAGACGCGCGTCAGGATGAAGACCGGGTCCTGGGGGAGATAGGGCAGGGAGCCGAGCAGGAAGGTCGCGCCCGAGGCGGCAAGGAACGCGGCACGCCTCCGCAGCTCCGGCAGCGACAGGACCATGACGGCGAGGAAGATGACCGGCACCACCTTGATGTTCAGGCTCATGCCGAACGCGACCCCCGCGAGCCAGGCCGGTCGTCGCCGGTCGAGCAGATAGATCGCCAGCAGCACGAAGCAGATCATCACTGGATCGCTGTTGCCATGGAAGCCCGAGATCATGATCGAGGGTGGCGCGACCGCCAGCAGCAGCAGTCCCCAGGGCAGCCGTGCGGACCCCGGCTGCCGCGCGAGCAGCCGCCAGACCAGCACGAGGCTAACCACGTCGGCGAGGATCGCCGGGAGGCGCAGCCAGAAGGGGAAGGGCACCCCACTCGTGGCGGTCAGCCGTGCCACGAGCTGGAGGCCGCGAATCATGAATGGCGGGTGATTGAAGAACTTCGAGCCGTTCGCGGGGTCGGTGGCGTGGTAGAGACCGACCCCGCCCGACTCCCGTAGCCGCTCCAGGAACCACGCCCAATAGCTCACATCGTTGGTGCCACAGGTGGTGAGGGCGATCCGCATCTTCAGCGCGAAGGCGACCGGCCACAGCCTCGCGAGCGTGGCGGCGGTCAACCGCCCCCCGTGTCGGCGCTCGGCGCGCACCAGCAGCCCCACGCGATCATGCTCCGTCGCTACCTGGATCGCCCATATCGCCCCGCAGCGGGGGCCGACCCCTCCCCGGCCCCGTTCCGCTCTGCCCTTGCCGCTGCGGCGGCGACCCTCCCCTAAAAGGGAGGGTAAGGATGAGCATCGGCCCAACAGGATAGGTGTTGGGGCAACACAGCCTTTGACGCTGTCTTGCCTCCCGTTTTCTCCCTTCAGAATGGAGGCTGAACCCTGCGGGGCCTAAACCAAAGCTCTAATGGGAACTACATGGGCGACGCGGCGGACCATGTGGGTTTCACCTGGGCTTTGGTTTAGGGGGCGGGGGGGCGGCCCACCCTCCCTTTTAGGGGAGGGTCGTCGCCCGCAGGCGACGGGGAGGGGTCACCCGCGCCCCGCGAGCAACTGCTCCAACGCGTCGGTGTAGGCCTCGTTGAAGGTCGGGAAGGCGCGAACCACCTCGCCGAGGAGTTCGAGCGGCACCTCGGCGCGGATCGCCAGGGTCGCCTCGCCGAGCCAGGCGTCCGCGTGCGGCCCGATCGCCGACGCGCCCAGCAGCACGCCCCGGCGCTTGTCGGCGATCAGTTCGAGCCGCCCGTGGGTCGTCCCTTCCGTCTCCCCGCGCGCCGTCTCCCGCAGATCGATCCCGACGGTGTCGATCTCGTATCCCTGCTCGCGCGCGAGCGCGGCGGTCAGGCCGGTGCCGGACACGGTCGGCGTCGTGTAGACGGCGCGCGGGATGGCGCAGTGATCGACCTTTTTCGGCCTGCCGAGGAGATTCGCCGCCATGATCTTGGCGTGGTAGGCGGCGGTGTGGGTGTAGGGTTCGATACCGGCCACATCGCCGCCCGACCAGACGTGTTCCTGGCCGCGCACCCGGCAGTACTCGTCGATGGTCAGGCCGCCGCCCTCGCCCGATTCGATGCCGAGCCGCTCGAGGCCGAGGTCGGCGACGCGCGGGTCGCGCCCGACGGCGAGGAGGAGCCGTTCGGCGTGTAGGGCGGGGCCAGCGTCCACCTCCAGGGTCAGGCCGCCATTGCTCGCGCTGGCGCGGACCGCCTTGGTGTCGAGGCGTACCGCCACGCCGTTCGCGCGCAGGACGTCCGCGAGGATCGCCGCGATCGTCGGCTCCTCGCGCGGCAGGAGTTGCGAGGCCGATTGCACCAGGGTAACCGCCGTCCCGAAGGCCGCGTAGACCTGGGCCAGCTCGCAGCCGACCGCGCCGCCCCCGAGCACGATCAGCGAGGCCGGGCGCAGCGGGGAGGTGAGGGCCTGATCGCTGGTCCAGGTGGGGACCTCCGCCAGGCCATCGATCGGCGGGATGGTGGGCGACGAGCCGGTCGCGATCACGAGATCGGTGTAGCCCAGTTCTCGCCCCCCGACGCCGACAACGCCCGGTCGGAGGATTGTGCCGCGCCCGCGCACGAGGGTGACGCCGCTCTCGGCGAATTGGCGCGCGCCGAAGCTGTCGTCATCCGGCACGATCGCGTCGCGACGACCGACGGCGACGGCATAGGCGACCGCACCGTCACCGGGGTCGAGCGGGTGTGCTGTCGCGCCGAGGCGCGGCGCTTCGCGCAGCAGCAAGCGGATCTCGGCCGCGCGCAACAGCACCTTGCTCGGCACGCAGGCGACGAAGCCGCACTCGCCGCCGACTCGCCCCGCCTCGACGATCGCGACCGACTTGCCGCCCGCCGCGAGCAGGTTCGCCAGGTTCTCGCCGGCACTCCCGGCACCAAGAATCACAACATCGAATCGGTCCATGCGGCTTCCTCCAGGGCGGCGTCACGGTTGTTGACCATGCACCTATGTAGAATCTCGGCCTACCGGCGAGCGTGGCGCATCGAGAGCCGGGCAGCCGTCCGGGCAGCGCCGCCGGGCGCGGTCCGACGTCTCGCGCGGCGGGGGTGCGAGCATACGGGCCGTTGTGTACACCGGAGGGGGCAGGGGCGGATTCTTCGCGGCGGCTCAGAATGACAGTTACTTAAGTGGTCGGCCATTTGCCGTGGATGTGTCATTCTGAGCCGCCGCGAAGAATCCGCCCCTGCTCTTTCACTCCGCAAGACCCTGTACCCAGGGCTCATCCGATGAATCATCTGCACCCGCATCTTCGACAATTGTAGGGAGTGGTCGTCCACACCACGGGCAGAATTGAATGATGATGCCAGAGCTTGCTGCCCCATCCTCACCGTCGTGAATCAAGATACTGTACTCGCGCGACCGTTTGTAGTAGCCGATCAGATAGTCCGGGCACTCGTAGGGCGGGTGCTGGTCACAGCGGTGGTTGACGTTGCTGGTCATCATTGAGCAGCAATGTTGGCGTTCCATGTATCCGGGCCTCTGCAATTACTATTGCATCTGGATCAGTGGGTCGGCATCCGATCGCAGCGCGCGATGATCAGGGTCGCGTTGTCTGGTGCGCCGCCTGCCAGCACCCGTGCGATGATCGTCCGCACGGCGGTCGGGTCGTCGGGGGACTCGCGGATGATCTGGCAGAGCGTGTCGTCGTCGAGGACGCCCCAGACGCCGTCGGAGCAGAGCAGGAGGATGTCTCCCTCACATAAGAGGAGGGTCGCGTCGGCGCGGGTGGCGGTCAGCGTGTCGATGTACCCGTCCGGGAGTTCCTGCTGGCTCCCGAGCGAGCGGAGGACCTTATTGCTGTCGGGATGGCCGCGCGCCTCCGCCTTGGTCAGCATCCCGCTCGCCACCATCGACGCGACGAGCGAATGATCGTGCGTGAGTTGGGTCAGCGCGCCCTCGCGCAGCAGGTACGCGCGGGTATCGCCGACATGGGCCAGGGACAGCACGCCGTCATCGACGACCACGCAGGTGATCGTCGCGCCGACCGCGCGCCCCTGCGCCGCCATGTAGACGGAACGGGTCGCCGCCTGCACCAGCAGCACCGGATCGGGCGGTCCCTGATCATCCGCATTGGTGACGGCGGGGATAGCCTCGAGTACCGCCTGCACGGCGGCCCGGCTCGCCACCTCGCCCGCCTCCATGCCGCCCATCCCATCGACCACGCAGAGGACCGCCCGGTAGATGCTGCGCTCGTGGTGAGTCAGCGACCACAGCGTATAGACGCAGGCGTCCTCGTTCGCGATGCGGGTCGGATTCAAGCCGACGGTCGTCCCGCTCACGACTTGTAAAGCCAGCGAGGTCCCCGCCAGACGCTGCTTGAAGTCCAGGAGGTGCCGGTAGAACGTTTCCAGTTCGGCGCGCTCCTCGACCGGGGCCAGCGCCGCACGGAGCAGTTGCGGCCCGCCCGGCACGCGCACCTGCGCACTCAACGCGGCGAGTTCCGGCCCCTGCTCGGGAACGGGACTTCCGACAAGGATCCCGTACAACAGCGTGCCGAGCGTGTAGACATCCTCTTTGCCGGTCACGACCGCCCGCTGGGCCACTTCCGGGGCGGTGTGGCCCGCGACGTGCAGCGCCCGTTCGGTCTGCTGGCCGATACGCGCGGCGGTGCCGAAGTGGGACAGGCGCAATGGGTGCCCCAGGGTAACGTTGGCGGGGTGGAGTCCGAGCAGCGCCCAGCCCGAGAGGTGCAGCCGCCGCAACACCTGGACGAGTTGGAGGACGATCGAGAGCGCCCGTTCAAGGGTCAGCCCGGCGACCAGCGCCGCCGCCAGGGTCTCGCCCTCACGCCGGTCGAGCGCGAGATAGCGGCGACCATCCTGCTCGAACGTGGCGACCAGCGTCGGCAACATCGCGTAGCGCACCTGGGCCAACACCTCCGCCTCGCGTCGCAGGTCGGGCGCGTCGGCGGGGGCCTCGCGCACCTCCACCGGGAGCGGTGTGCCGTCGTCGCCCCGCCAGATGCCGTGATACAGGTTCAGTCGACCGCGTGTGTCCAACAGCCGCTCGATGTGCAGGCGACCATCGGGGCCGACGGTGCTGCCGTCCGGCAACGGGGCCGACCCTTGAATCGCCGAGGGGAGGATCAGTTCGTCCAGCACGGCTCCACCGCTCGGCACCTCGCCTGCGCCGTCTTCGGCGGGGTCGGCGAGTTGGACAGGCGGAGCCGTCAGCGGCGGCGGGTCCGCGACCGGCAGCGGGTCCGCCTCCGACGCCTCCTCGGCCACCACGACGATGACGGCTTCGTCCGGGGCCGGAGGCGGCGCCATCGTCGGCGGCACTTCCGACATTGCGGGCGTAGCGCTGGCGTCGTTCGCGGCGGCGGCGACGGGCGGCGAGGTCGCGTCAGCCGCTGCTCCAACGGTCGGCCCCGCGCCGACTGCCCCTTCCGCGTCGGCGAGGATGATCAGCGCGAGTGGTGCGGCGACGATCGGATTCTCGGCGGCGGCGATGCCTTCCGTTGGCGTAGGCGGTGCCGGGGCGGTGGAGTCGTCCGGCGCGCTGGCCTCATCCGGCGCGGTCGGCGGCGGCGGCGAGGCAGCGGCCTCGTCCGACGCGGTGATCGCGTCGTCGGGGTCGCGTTCGGCGCGGTTCTCGTGGGCCATATACCCCTACCCTACTCCGCCTTGAAGATGAAGCGGGCGTTGCCGAACGCGACCTCGTCCCCTGGGGTCAAGACGGTCGGGGTGGTCAGGCGGGGGCCGAAGGTGCTGCTATCCGGTCGCTTCAGGAAGACCCCGTTGGTCGAGCCGAGATCCTTGACGTACCAGAGGCCGTCGGACTCCCGATACAACTCCGCGTGATGGCGGGAGAGTTGCCCCGCTTCCGGCGCATTGGAAAGGTCGATGTCCACCGGGCCGGTCTCGGGATCAAAGCGCCCGACCACCAGCCGCTCACCTTGCAGCGGGATCTCCTCGGTGGTGATGGCACCATAGCGTTTCGCGACGAGGCGCGGGTTCGCGGCCATCGGCGGGACGGTCGCGAGGCTATCCAGTCTATCCGTGGAGGGCAGGGGTGCGGGTGCCGGGGTGGCGGGCGGCGCGCCGGCGGGCGGCGTTTCCGCCGGGGGGACCGTTTCCGTAGACAGAGCGGGGAACATCTCCTGCATCGGGGTGGGAGGCGTTGCGGCCCTGGTGGGGGCCGCCTCGGTGCCCTGCGCGATTGCCGGGTCGCCGACGACCGCCGCTAGATCGTTCGCCGCCGCCAGGGCCGCGCCGCAATCCTCGCAATATTCCACGCCCGCCGGATTCTCCTTGCCGCAGATCACGCACTTCATCACAGCGTTCCCTCCCTTTCCTCGCGGCCTGGGCCGCGCGACCTTCGTTATCGAGGCTGCATCGCTTCCAGATCGCGTCCGCGTTCGTTGGCGTCAGTTACGCGCCGGTGAGCTTGCGAATCTCTTCATCCGACGGGATATTGTCGGGCGTCGCGTCGGGACCGGCGGCCTTCATCGTCTGGGTCCGCGCACCCAGCTTGATCGTCTTGACCGTGCCCACCTTGATCGTGCCGTTGCTGCGCAGCTCGTCCACCGCCCGCCCGAGGGCGAGCGTCATCCCGCCATTGCCGAGGCGTTGGGTCATCGACCGCGCGATCTGCAACGTCTTGGCCGCTTGCTCCGGGTTCGTCTTCGCCTGCTCGGTCGCCTGGCGGACCAGGTTGTCCACGTTGCGCTGCTGCACGTAGCCCATCACCTCGGGATCGACCGCGGCGGCGAGCGCTTCGTCCGCCGTGAACTCGACGATCAGCTCTTGCGGCGTGACCTCCCCGCGATATCCCTGCGCCGGAACCTGGTAGGTGAGACCCAATTGCGCTAGGCGCGTCCGCACCGGTGGGCGGGCCGGAATGTCGAACTCGAGGATGAAGACGGTATGGTCGCCGGCCTCGACGTTGCCGAGCGCCAGCGGCTCCTGCGCCGGGTCGAGGTCGGCGAGGTTCGGGTAGGCGCGCATCGCCGAGACGAGGCGCACCTCGCGCACCGTCCGCACCGTCAGGCGGGTGTCCGAGACGACCTGGCGCGTCGCAGCCCCGAGTTCGTCCTCGAAGATTTGCGGCAGCGCGGTCATGTCGCGGAAGTCGTAGGGCCGACCCTGGCTGATGCTGCACAGTTCGCTGAACAGGTCTTCGTTGTACTCCTCGCCGACGCCGAGGGCGACGATCGGGGTCTGCAACTCCGCCAGCGCCCCGGCGGCCACGCGGCAATCGCCCTCATCGACGGCCAGGCCATCGGTCAGCAGCAGCACTTTCCGGGCGGTGTTCGCCTCGCGGCCCAGCACCTCGACCGCGACCCGCAAGCCCTTCCCCATCTGCGTGCCGCCGCTGTAGCGCGCCAGGCCGTCGATGCCCGCGAGCAACCGCTCGCGATCCGGGCCCGCCCGCCCTTCGGCCACGACCTCCGCATTGTCATCGAACTGGATGAGCGACACCAGGTCGTCGGGTTGGAGCTTCGGGCTGGCGAGCAGTCGCCGCGCCGCCTCCATGGCGACATCGAGCTTCGTCGCGCCCTCGAACGTGGCGTTATACGTCTTGCCATCGGAGACGAACGGCTCGGTGGGGACGATCTCGGCGGTCGAGCCGGGGGCCGGTTCGCGCATCGACCCGCTGGTGTCGATCGTCACGGCGAGATGGACGCGCGGACGGGCCTGCGCCGCCTCCGGCGCGGGCAGCAGTTTGAGCATGACGAAGAGCTTCTGCGCCCCGGCATCGGCCCGCAGGTAGGTACGATGCGGCTTGATCGTCACTTGCAGCACGATGCCCTCCCGATCCCGATTCCGCTCCCGGAGTCCGTGACTACCGCTCCAGATGTGCCGACACTATCCTCGCTACAGACGACCGCCCGGCTACAGCCGTTGCTGAAAGGCCTGGCACAACGCCACGAAGCGGGCCGCGTCGATCCGCAGCCCAAGGGTCAGGCTCTCGACAGTCACTTCGAGGAGTTGATCCGCCGCGTGGAAGCCGAAGGCGCTGGTTTCGTCCGTGTCCGAGCGGTGGACGACCACGACGTCCTCCTCCTTGACCGACCGCTCCTCCCAGCGCTCTGTTGTCCACTCGCGCACCGCTGTCAGCGGGATCGTCGCGTCGCCGCGATCGCCGTGGTAGCGCAGTTGCCGCGTGGTGACCCACAGCGTGCCGAGGTCGATGTCGTGATAGCTGATCCAGGTGCGCCGATAGCGCGCCGCCGGGAGCGCCAGCACGACGAGTTCGTCTCCTATCGGGGGGTCGGGGTAGGAGTCGGCGGCGTCCGTGAGCGATACCTCGCCAGCAAGCAGCGCCCGCCAGAGTTCCTGCACGGCCTCTTCGCGTAGCCGCTGCTCTTCATCGGCGGGGGGCACCCCCGCCGCGATGCGCTGCCACTCCTCACGCGCAAGCGGCGTTCCACCACCGGAGCCGGTGTCGCCGCCATACCGTTTGCCGACGCCGTAGGGATCGCGGGACGGATCATAGGCGATCAGGCGGAAGTCGCCATCGGGCAGCGCGGCAAGCTCGCCCGTGCAAACCGGGCAGACCAGACCCGGTCGCGCGGGGTCGCGCTTCCCGGCGGCGATTGCCCGCCAGAAGGCGATCGGGAAGGCCCGACCGCGAGCGCGGGCGACCAGCCCGTGGGGATCGTGGGGCGCGCGCAGCAGGGTGAGTTCGTCGGGCGTCCCCTGATCGAATTGCGCCCGGCAGTTGGGGCACTCATGCGTGCCGTCTTCGGGGGCCAGCCCGGTCGCGTGCTTGCTCAATTCCAGCGCGGTGCTGCGCCGTCCCCGATATGCCGTCGGCACGGCGTCGAGGCTGCCGTTGACGGCGACCCACTCCAGGCGACGTCCGCTGCCATCGTCGGGGTGGACGTCGATCTCGGCGGCGCAATGCGGGCAGAGGTACAACGTGGCGGTCCGGCCCGAGCGTCGTTGCCACTCGGCGCGCGGCAAGGTTTGCCCGCGCAGCGCCGGGTCGAGTTGGCCGGGGCCATTCGGCAGGGCCTCCAACGTCAGGCGGTCGCCCTGCAAGTGGTAGTCGAAGTCGGCCGCACAGGTGTCGCAGCGCGCCCAGAGGTCGGGGAGGAGGCCACCGGGCCGCGCGTACTGCACGACCGCGCCGGTGCGGCACGCCGGGCAGCGCAGCAATGCGCCGGGGGCCAACTGCTCGATCTGCACCAATTCCGGCGTGTCCGTGCCGCAGGAAGGGCAGAGGTCGCGCGCCGCGACCGGCACACGCTCCTGCAAGTCGGCCGCGCGGCAAACGGCGCAGGGCACGGGGCCGGTGGCCGTGGTCGGGTCGAGCATCGCGGCGCTCCGGCACATGGGGCAGGTGATCGCGTCACCCCCCGGCCGCACCGCGCCGCTCCCCTGGAGGATCAGCGCGATCTGCCGGACCCGCCCGAGATGACCGGGGAGCGCGGGCGGGGGCGGCGGCGGGGCATCGATGCGCGGCGCGGGGGGCGGCGGCGCGGGGGGGCGGGGCGGGGCGGGGCGCGCGTCCGGCGCACTGACTGACGGGGCTGGCGGCAGGCCCGCCAGCGCGCGGTAGAACTCGCGCACGGTCTGCGGACGCCGATCGACGGCGATCTCCAACCCATGCATCAGGGCGCGCTCGAAGGCCGGACTGAGCACCGGGTTCAACTGGCGCGGCGGCTTCAGCGCCACGCCCATGGCGCGGTCGGTCGCCGCCGGGGGCTGCTCGCCGGTCGCCAGATGGTACAACGTCGCCGCGAGCGCGTAGATGTCGGTGAACGGGCCGCGCCGCGCCTGCTGGGCGTATTGTTCGAGCGGGGCATAACCGGGCGTCAGGACCACCGACTGGCGCAGCGTCTTGTTGCCAGCAAATTCGCGAGTCGCCCCGAAATCGATCAGCACCGGCTGCGTGCCGCCTTCGCGCTCGGCCAGGATCACGTTCTCCGGCTTGATGTCGCGATGCAACAAGCCTTCCCGATGGATCGCTTCGAGCGCGTCCACCAACGCCTGGGTGATTGCGAGCAGTTCCGCCTCGGGTAACGGCTTCCCGTGCCCTTCGAGGCGACCAGCGAGAGTCTTGCCGCGCAGGTATTCCATCGCCATGTAAGCGGTGGCGTTCTCCCGGAAAACCCCATAGACATCGACGATGGCGGGGTGCGTGAAACGGGCCAGGATCTGGCCCTCCTCCAAGAAGCGCCCCAGCGCGGCCTGGAAGTCGCCACCGTCGAGCGTCGTCGGCGGGACCACGGTGAGGCCCTGGCGGTTGGCACCGGCCGGGAAGAACTCTTTGAGCGCGACGGGATGGCCGCGCCGGAGATCGGCACCGAGGTAGGTGATCCCGAACCCGCCACGTCCCAAGACCTTGCCGAGCGAGAAGTTCCCGCCATCGAGCCGCGTGCCGGGCCTGAGCGCGTCCATGTCGGCGGGGCTGGCACCGTCAGCGCCGCTCGCGCCGGTGAGGGTGGCCCCACAGATCGGGCAGGTGCGCGCAGCGACCGGGATCACGCTCGCGCAGACCGGACACGGCTGGGTACTCACGGCTTCTCCCCCGCGCATGTCGGCACAACGCTCGCTGTCGGCTTTGAGGGGGCGATGGAACGCCCGAAGACACCCGCATCCCCGGCATCGCTGCGGCTCGCCACCCCGCCGCCCAGAGAGACCCCGGCCATCCGAGGGAGCGGGGGGAGGCAAGCCGACACGCGTTTGCGAAACGAAGTGCCGTGTTTCGCACGTACCTATCGAGCTGGGTGGATCCGTCCTACCCTCCCTTGTAGGGGAGGGTCGCCGCCGCAGCGGCAAGGCCAGAGCGGAGCGGGGCGGGGCGGGGTTCGTAGACCCACGCGTATCTGTGAGATGTAGCATCAAGCCCGATACGGGGCTGGTAACGCATCGCGTCGCGACACGCAGCCCGAACCGTACGGTGCGCCCCGCGCCCGTTCTGGCGTTTGCAACTTCCATGCCACATCGCGAGGGGTGGGCGTCATCATATGCGTAGGGGAGATATGGGCGGTGCTGAAGGGCTCAGCGGGGCTGCGGGCGCGGGTTCTTCGCGGCGGCTCAGAATGACAGATCTGTACGCAAATGGCCGATCACTAACGGAATTGTCATTCTGAGCCGCCAGCGAAGAACCCGCGCCTTCCTGCGCTATCGCCGCCGCTACGCAAGCCTCTCAGCCGCGCTCCATAGCGAGCGTGGGGGTCGCTGGTGGGGAGGCGAACGCGCCAAAGTGTCCAAAGTTTGGACACTTTGGCGTTCAGTGCCATATTTGGGCGGCGAGTTTTCGCGCGCCTGGTCGGCCGTTACTCGTCCGGCCAGATGGTGCCCATCTGCCAAGCGTCCGCCGTGCGCACCAGGGCGGTGCCGCCGCTGGCGACGAGGCCGATTCCCAGGCTGTCCGCGCGCGTCGGGTAGATGCGCGTCGTCAGCGTCAGCCGCTCGTTGGCGAAGATTTCGATCACCGAGCGGTCGAGGAAGACGCGCAGCCGCAACGTTTCGGCGGGCGCGAGCGGCAGGAGCGCCGCGTGCGGGGTGCGATCGACCGACGGGTCGGCGCTCGAACGGGAACGGTCGATCGTCAGGCGACCGCTCGCGAACGCGTAGAGGATGCGCGTCTCCTCGGCCCCGTCAGGCGAGCGGCGCAGGCTGAGTCCGACCTCGGCGGCGTCGCCGGGCGCGAACTCCACCGCGAGTTCCAGGCAGTCGCCCTCGGCCCCGAGCGGCTGGGGCGTGTCGCTGTCGAGCGCAAGATCCGCGAGATGGGTGTGCGCGCCGCGCAGCGAGGCCAGTTCGGGGGCCGGGGCCACGCCGATCAGGCCGTCGGTCGGTGGCGTCAGGATCCACGGCAGCGACATCACGCCCGACCAACCGGCGGCGACCTGCGCCTCCTCGCTGCGCCCCTCGCGCAGCCAGCCCCAGAGGATCCGTCGCCCCGCGTCGTCCCGCAGCGTCTGGGGGGCGTAGAGGACGCCGACATCCAGGATCGCCTCGTGTGTGGGGGTGAAGCGGCGACCGTCGAACGCGCCGACGGCGTAGGCGGCGTGGTGGGTGCTCGGTCGCGGCGGATCGCTGAACCAGGCCGCGATGAGCAGGACATGCGTGTCGCCGAGCGGGAAGAGTTGCGGGCATTCCCACATCGAGCCGGTCCAGATCGGCTCGCGCCGTTCCACGTCGCCGACACGGATCGGGGCGAGATACTCCCACGCCGTCAGATCGGTCGAGCGATAGAGGAGCGCCGCGCCACCCTGGCCGACGATCCCGGCCCCATGGACCATGTACCAGGTGCCATCAGCCTCGCGCCAGACACTCGGGTCCCGGTAGGCGACCCACTCGACGCCCGGCGGCGTTGCAGGGATAACCGGATTGCCGGGGTCTTTGCGCCAGGCGACGAGGTCGGGATCGGTCGGATCGGCGGCGGTGGCGAGGCAGACCAGTTGGTCGGGGCGGCGCACGCCGGTATAGACGAGCGTCGGCACGCCGTCGTTGTCGACCGCGCAGCCGGAGAAGACCCCGTCCTGGTCCGGCCCGCCAGGCGTGGGGGCGAGCGCGATCGGCAGGTGCCGCCAATGGACAAGGTCGGCGCTGACGGCGTGGCCCCAATGCATGTCCGCGTGCTGCGCGCTGGCCGGGTTGTGCTGGTAGAAGAGATGGTACTGGCCGCGCCAATGGATCAGCCCGTTCGGGTCGTTCATCCACTGAGCGGGAGGCATGAAGTGGTAGCGCGGGCGGTGCGGATCGGTCGCGAGGCGCGCGCGCAACGCGTCGTCGACTCGGGTCTGGACGAGCATGGTTCTCCTTCGTGGATTTACAGGTTGGCAGATTGGCAGGTTGCAGGGGATTCCCACGACCCGGCCTGCCCCTTGCAACCTGCCAACCTGGAAACCTGCCTACCCCTTAATCCCCGTCGCCGTGATCCCCTCCACCAGATATTTCTGCGTGAAGATGTAGAGGACCAGCACCGGAAGCAGGGAGAGGACCACGCCCGCCAGGATGACCGAGACGCTCCCGGAGCCGAGGTTGCCGCGCAGGGTGACGAGGCCGAGCGGCAGGGTGAACTTGTCCGGCGTGGTCAGGAAGATCAGCGGGCGGAAATACTCGTTCCAGGTGCCGTTGAAGGTCAGGATCGCCAGCACCGCCAGGGCGGGGCGGCAGAGCGGCAGCATCACCCGCCAATAGATCTGCCAGGAGTTGGCCCCGTCGATCCGCGCGGCGTCCTCCAATTCGTTGGGAATCGTCAGGAAGTACTGCCGCAAGAGGAAGACGCCGAAAGCCGACGACCAGCCGGGCAGGATGAGCGACCAGAGGGTATTGGACAGGTTGACCTTGCTCATCATGATGAAGACCGGGATGATCGTCGCCTGGATCGGGATCATCAGCGCGGCCATCAGGATGCTGAAGAGGAGCCCCTTACCGGGGAAGCGCAGCCGCGCGAAGGCATACGCCGCCATGGAGGCGGTGACGAGTTGCCCCGCCACGACCATCGCGCTGATGAAGACGCTGTTGAGGAAGAACCTGCCGAACTGGACCGTCTTGAAGACGGTCTGATAGTTCTGGATGTAGAAGTCGGTCGGCAGCCACTTCGGCGGCAGCGTGAACGACTCGCGCGGCAGGCGCAACGAGGTCGAGAGGAGCCAGATGAACGGGGCGAGGATTAGGATACTCGCCGCCAGCAGCAGCAGGAAGACGATGCTGTTGGTCAGGTACTCGCGGAATTGCGTGCCGACATTGCGGGTGTCCCGTGGCGCGGGGGTGCTGGCGACCATGGGGTACTCCTGTGAAGTCGTGAGTCGTGAGTCGTGAGTCGCGAGTCGTGAGTAGAGGGTCGCTACTGGCCGCAGTGCCCGGATGCCGCCACTCACGACTCACGTCTCACGACTCACGACTCCCCCCTACCGATAGTGGACCAATCTTCGGCTGAGCCAGAACTGCGTGAGGGTGAGGGCCATGATCAGCAGGAAGAGGACGACAGCGATCGCGGAGCCGTAGCCGAACTGCAGATTGCCGAACCCGGCCTCCTGGATGATCATCACGACCGTGCGGCTGGAATCGCCCGGCCCGCCATTGGTGATGATCTTCGGCAGGTCGAAGATTTGCAGGCTGCCGATGATCCCGATCACCGCCGTGAAGAGGATGGTCGGGCTGAGGAGGGGCAGGGTGATCCGGGTCAGGCGCGACCAGCCGGTCGCGCCGTCGAGGTCGGCCGCCTCGTACAGCTCGCGCGGGATATTCTGCAGGCCGGCAGAGAAGAGGATGAAGGTGAAGCCGAGGCGCTGCCAAGAGGCCGCGAGGATGATCGTCCAGAGCGAGTAGCGCGTCGAGGTGACCCAGGGCACCCGATCGAACCCCAGCAGGCCGAGGTAGTAGTTGATCACCCCGAAGTCTTTGTTGAACATGAAGCCGAAGACGATCCCGATCGCCGCGCTGGAGGTGATGATCGGCAGGAAATAGGCGGTGCGAAAGAAGTAGCGCAGGAAGGTCGGCATCTTTTGCTGAATGCCGAGCGCCAGGAGGAGGGCCAGGACCAGTTCGATCGCCACGCTGAAGACGACGAAGACGCCCGTGTTGCGGAAGCTGACGATCGCCTGCTTATCGGCGGCCAACTGCTGATAGTTGCTCAACCCGGCCCAGCGCGGGGGGTTGAAGACGTCGTAATGGGTGAAACTGAGTCCGATCGAGGCCAGCAGCGGCCCCCCCACGAACAGGACAAAGAGGAGGAACGTGGGGAAGATGAAGAGGTAGGCCGCGCGCGACTCGCGGCGGCGCTCGGCGCGCATCCCTGCGGTCACGGGCGGGGCCACCGCCCCCGCGATGGCCCCGCCCGAGGCCCGGACCGATCCCTGTGTGCCCATGATGCCTCGCTCTCCGGGGCGTGAGGCGTAAGACGTAAGTCGGAAGTCGTGAGTGGCTGCGTGGTGGCAGCCCGGCACCGTGCCAGCAGCGAACCTCTACTTACGACTTACGTCTTACGCCTCACGCCTCACGCCCCGCCACTACTGAATCGGCTTCGCCAGCACGTCGGTCAGTTCCTTCTGCATCTGGTCGAGCGCCGCCTGCGGGGTGAGGTCCTCGGTCATCGCCAGGCCGATGTACTTGGTGAAGATGGCGGTCACCTGGTTCGCGGACGGCGGCTGCGGGATCGGGGCGGTGTCCGGGTACTTGTCGAGGGTGTCGTAGAAGACGGCGTAGTCCTTGAAGCCGTAGGTGCCTTCGTAGAGGGGCTGCGCCAGTGAGCGCCGAGCGGGTACGGAGGAGCCGTTCGGGAACTGCGCGGTCATCGCCTCCTTGCTGATCCGGAACTTCGCCAGTTCCCAGGCGGCGTCCTTGTTCTTGGACGCCTCGAAGATCCAGAAGCCCGCCGTGCCGAACTGGTGGCGCTGGCCCTTCCACTTCGGCATGAAGGTCGCGCTGTAACTCTCGGGCTTGACGCCGGCCACGGTCAGGCCGCGCACCAGGAAGCCGCCCGAGGCGAACATCGCCAGTTGCCCGTTCGCGAAGGTCGTGTTGATCGTCGCGTTGGACGACTCGGCCTCGGCGGGGGACGGCGCGACCTTCTGCTTGTTGGTGAGGTCGGAGAGGAATTGGAGCGCCTCGACGTTCGCGGGGGCGTTGGCGGTCGCCTTGTTCCAGCGATAGCCGCCGCCGCGCCCCTGCGCCTGGGCGACGTCCTTGTAGAACTCGCCCCAGATCTGCTCGCCGCCGGGGGCCTTCTCCTCGGTCAGGATGTTGCCGCCATTGATGAACATCCAGGGGAGCGCCCCGCCCCACATCCGATTCGTCCAGAAGTAGGCGTACTCGGTCGTCCGACCGCCACTGATCGTGGCGAGCTTCGGCGCGGCCTCGGCGAACTGATCCTTGGTCCAATCGATCGGGTACTTCACGCCCTTCTTGTCGAAGGCGGTCTTGCTGTAATAGAGGTTCGCGGCGTTGAAGTTGTCGGGCAGGCTGTAGAGCTTGCCCTCGTACATCATCGCCTCGACCAGCGCGGGCGAGACATCCTTGAAGTATTCCCGCAACTGCTCCTTGTCCCGCTTGATGTACTCGTCCAACGAGATCGCCAGCTTGCGCCCGGCGAAGAGGTGCGCGCCCTCAGTGGCCACCGAGGCCATGTCGGGCGTCTGGCCCGCCGCCACCTGGGTCAGCAGTTTCTCGAAGAAGCCGCTCCAGTCCGGGGCCTGGTAGGGAGTCACATCGACGCTGATGTTCGGCTGCTGCTGCTTGGCGATCGCGAAGAGCTTCTTCGCCGCGTCGGCCGCTTCCTGCGACCCGAAAAGGGCGATGCGGACCGTCGCCGCCGGGAGCGGGGCCGAACTCGGGATCGCGGCCGCGCTCGACGCCGCCGGGGTCGCCGAAGCCGCCGCCGCTGCGGACGGGGCCGCCGACGCGGCGGGTGCCGCCGGGACGGATGATGCCGCCGATGAGGGGGCCGCCGCTGGTGCCGTCGATGGGGCCGTCGAGGCGCCGGTCGCGGGCCTGGCCGTCGGGGCGACGGTCGCGGTGCCCCCGCCGCAGGCCGCGAGGAGTGCCGCCCCCGCGACACCGACGCCGCCGAGCAAGAGCCGTCGCCTGGTGACGCGCGTGGTGTGATCGATCATCCCTGGTTTCTCCTACCTACGCCGCCGATTCCCGGCAGCATCGAACGTTTTCCCCGTCCCCCCGTATAGCCCCCGCATGGTCACGCATGTTGATGGTGTCCCCGGCATGGGTGCCCGCGTTCAGGCCGCCCGCGCCGAGGCGAGCGCGGCACCCTCCGCCAGGGCGGCCAGCTTCGCCCAGCAGATCGTCGGGTGGACCGCCCCGAAGCCGGCGAAGGTGCCGAAGCCGCAATCGGTCCCCGCGATCACCCGCTCCCGCCCCACGAGTTGCACGAAGCGCCCCAGGCGTTCGGCCACGAGCGCCGGGTGTTCGACGAAGTTCGTCGTCGTGTCGATCACGCCGGGGACCAGGACCTTGTCGTCGGGGATGGCGATATCGCCCCAGGCCGACCACTCGTGGGCGTGGCGCGGATTCGCCGCCTCGAAGAGGATCGCCTGCGGCTTCGCGCGCAAGATCGTCGGCAGGATCGTGGCGAGCGGGATGTCGTGGGTGTGCGGCCCCTCGTAGTTGCCCCAGCAGAGGTGCATCCGCAACTTGTCCGCCGGGATGTTGGCGAGCGCGTGGTTCAACGCCGCCACCTGGAGTTCGGCCTGCCGGATGAACTCGGCGTCGTCGGCGTCGCGGAACTTGATGTGCCGCCCCATCGCTAAGTCGGGGCAATCGATTTGCAGGGAGAACCCCGCCGCCACGATCGCCTCGTACTCGGCGCGCATCGCGGCGGCGAGCGCCTCGAGATACGCCTCGTCTGTCGGGTAGTATTTGTTCGGCTGGAAGACCGCGATCACCCCAGGCAAGGCCGCGTTCATGAACGCCCCGGCGACCGTCGTGCCATCGAGCGCGGCGCGCAGGCGGGCGAGGTCGCCCGCCAGGGGGGCCATATCCTTCACCGCGATCGGCCCGGTACAGACAGGGCGCTGATACTTCGGCGTGCCGCCCACCGCCGCCAGCCGGTCGCGGTACTCCGGGAAGTCGTCGAGGTCTTGGGGGGTGGCGCGCGGCACCTCGCCCGGCGCGAAGCCGGTCAGGCGGTGGCGGATGTAGGTCGCGTAGCTGATCTTGCTCATCTCGCCGTCGCTGACGAGATCGACCCCCGCCTCGGCCTGCCGCCGCACCGCCTCCGCGACCGCCGCACCGATCGTCGCATCGTAGCGCGCGTGATCCAGCGCCTCGCCGCGATCCTCGGCGAAGAGAAGATCGACGACCGCCTGGGGCCGGGGCAGGCTGCCGACGTGGGTGGTGAGGATACGCGCGGTACCGGGCACGGAAGCCGATCCTTTCTGCGGGTTGCCCATTGTCCCGTGGGGGCATACGCGCCAACGCCCTACGCGCCGCCGTTCAGCTTCGCCAGCGTTTGTGCATGCAACTCGGCGTAGTTGGCGGGCCGGATCATCTTGCCGGTTTCGTCCGCGTCGAAACCGAACTCCGCCGCGCGCCGCGTGACCTGGGGGGACCAGATCGGGTCTCTCGACGTGAAGACGCGGTGCTCCTCCAAGACGGCGAAGAGCCAGGCTTCCTCCGTCTCGTCGGGGGCGACCTCGAAGCCGCGGTAGAGGTCGGGCGGCAGGGAGATGTAGTCCCACGGCTCGACGATCGTCTCGCCCTCGGCCTGCGCGGGGTCGGGGTCGGTCCCCCAGTAGAAGCGCCAGCGCCCGCTGAGGATGAGGAACGACTCGACGTAGCGATGGGTGTGGTAGGCGGGGCCATTGCCAGGTCGGGCCTTGACCATGCCGATCTGGAAGCCGTGCGGCGCGGTGATGATCGGGTCGAATTCGGGGTTCTCGCTGGCGGTGTCACCGATCAGCGAGTAGTTCATCCGTTGATGGCCGGGGAGGATACTGTCGATGAACATCAACGGGATACCGCGCCGCTGCACCTCAGCGAAGCGGGCGATCCGCCCGGCCATCGCGCCCTGCGTCGCCTCGATCTGCTGCATCGATTCACCCCTTAACCACCCATCAACATCGAACGAGACCGCTTCTCGCCAGCCCGATCGCGCGCTGCATACGTATGCGGACGAGGATACCCCCCGCCCCGCCGCTTGTCAATAGGCGGGGAGCCGGGGTGTGCGAGCCGGGGTGCGCTTCACAACTTTGCGCTGTGAGGGTGCGGGCGGTGTGGCGGGCTTCTCAAGGTAGTGGGCGCGGATGCTTCGGCTGCGGCCTCAGCATGACCGATCCTCGGTGGTCGGCCCACAACGTACAGAATTGTCATGCTGAGGCCGCAGCCGAAGCATCCGCGCCCTCCTGCGCCACCAGTGCGCCCACGCAAGGTTTTGAACCGCACCCTGCGAATCGCGCACAGTTGACAAATCGACCGCCGCCCCTACAATCGGTGCCAGCGGACTGCATACGAATGCGGCGGGGGGGGCGTGGAGGAGGGGCGGTGGACATGGCGGGGGACGGGCGGGCGCAGGACGACGATTTCGCGCTGGCCCGCAAGGGTTCGATCGATCGGATGCTCGCGCCGGGGCAGGAGCGGGCGCAACGCCTGCGCGGCTTCGACGACGATTACACGGACATCGTCGATTACATCATCCGCTGCACCCACCGGATCTGGGAGGAGCGGGGGGTCGGGCTGATCTACACCCATTACACGCACAATTGCGCGGTCCACAGCGGCAACGACGAGACCTACGGTCGCGAGACGGTCGTCGTGAACACGTTGCAGACCCTCGCCGCCTTCCCCGACCGCAAGTTGTACGGCGACGAGGTGATCTGGTGCGGCGACGACGAGACGGGCTTCCACACCTCGCACCACCTCACCACCCTCTCCCACAACACCGGCTACAGCGCGTACGGCCCGCCGACCGGGAAGCGGATCGCCTGGCGGGCAATCGCCAACTGCGCCGTGCGCGAGAACATGATCTACGAGGAATGGCTGCTGCGCGACGAGATCGCCGTCATCCGCCAGCTCGGCCTCGACGAGAATGTGGTCGCCGAGCGCCACGCCGCCGCGTTGCTGGCGCGTGGCGGCGGCGGCTTCGCGCCGCGCGGCCCGATCGAGCGCGGGGTCGGGCAGTTGATGCCGGAGACGCTGCCTCCGGCGCGAGCGGATGGCTCCTCGGACGGCCTCGACGTGGAGGATTTCGTGCGGCGCTCCTTCCACGAGAGCTGGAATTGGCGCCTGCTGAACAAGATCCGCGTCTACTACGCCGAGAATTACCGCTGCCGCACCGCCTCGGGGCGCCGCTTTCAGGGCCTGGAAGACTTCACGACCTTCATCCTGGGGTTGCTGGCCGCCTTCCCGGATGCCAAGCTCACGGTCGACCACGTCTACTGGAACGGCAACGACCGCGAGGGCTATCGCGTGGCGACCCGCTGGACCCTCGTCGGCACCCACGAGGGCGTCGGCGAATGGGGCGAGCCGAGCGGCGCACGGGTGCGGGTGATGGGACTGTCGCAGCATCGGATCGAGCGCGGGCGGTTCGTCGAGGAATCGACCCTCTTCGACGAGTTCGGGATGCTGAAAGCGATCTGGGCGGCGCGGCTCGCCGGGGTCGCAGGGTGAAGGTCGCAGATCGCAGGGTTCTCGCGCCCAGCGCACCGTCCACGAACCGACGCGCCTTGACCTTCGACTTTGGACTTTGGGCCTTCGACCTTCACCCCTCGATCCCACAAGGAGGCCACCATGCCCGACACCGATGACCAGTCTCCGCCGCAGCCGTTACCGACGCTGACGATGGCGGGCTTCGAGGACTTCGAGGACATCGTCCACTACATCGAGGAGATCACCTATCGCATCTGGGATCTGAAGAACATCGGCCTGATCTACCGCTACTACACCCCCACAACCGTGGTCCACACGTCCGATGGCGACACCTATGGGCGCGACATCGTTGTCGCCAACTCCCTGACCAAGATGGCCGGTTTCCCCGACATCCGCGACTACATCGACGACGTTGTCTGGGCGGGCAACGACCGGGATGGCTACCGGACCTCGATGCGCTGGACCTGGATCGCGCGCAACACCGGCCACAGCATCTACGGCCCGCCGACCGGCAAGCGGGTGGTCGTCACCGGGATCGCCAACTGCATCGTGCGTGGCGAGCAGATCATCGAGGAGTGGGTCGCCTATAATGAACTCAGCCTCATCCGACAACTCGGCCTCGATGTGCGCGATGTGCTGGCGCGCTTGCGCGGTGCCGGGGTGACGATGCCGCCGCGCGAGGCGTTCGGCGAGGCGGATCGGCTCGTCGGGCAGGGCCCGCCGCCGGTGATGCCGCCGCAGGGGACGCCCGGCTTCGACATCGAGGACTTCGTGCGCCGCGCGTTCCACGAGATCTGGAACTGGCGACTGTTCGGCAAGGTGAACGACTATTACGCGCCGAACTATCTCTGCCACGCCGCGTCCGATCGCGAACTCTACGGGCTCGGCGACTTCACGCAGGACATCATGGCGCGGATCGCCGCCTTCCCCGACGCCGTGATGCAGATCGACGACCTCTACTGGAATGACGAGGGCGACGGGCGCTACCGCACCGCCGTCCTCTGGACGATGCTCGGCACGCACACCGGCCCTGGCCCGTACGGCCCGCCGACCGGTCGACGGGTGCGGGTACTCGGGATCACCAACCATATCGTGCGCGCTGGCCGCTTCGTCGAGGAGTGGTCGGAGTGGGGCGAGTTCAACCTGTTGAAGCAGCTCACCTTGCCGCTGCAGGGGCTTGAGATGGGGTCGGCGGACGGTAGTCGGTAGTCGGTAGTCGGTAGTCGGCAGGGGACGGTGGCAGGTTGGCAGGTTGCAGACGCTTACGTCCACCGTCCACCGTCCACCGTCCACCGTCCACCGTCCACCGTCCACCGACTCTAGAGATAGGCCATGACGATTAGAATGCCGCCTCGCAAAGTGACCTCGCTCGATGTGGCCCGCCATGTTGGGGTCCACCAATCGACCGTGTCCCGCGCGCTCGGCGACGATCCGAACGTCGCGCCGGAGACGCGCGCGCGCGTGCTGGCGGCGGCGCGAACGCTTGGGTACACGCCGAACGCGATCGCCCGCAGCCTGATCACGCGCCGGACGGCGCTGGTCGCCGTGGTGATGGCGGGGCTGACCAGCCCGTTCCAGCCGTATGTGCTGGAGAAATTCGTCCAGGCGCTCGGCGAGGCGGGGCTGCGCCCGCTCGTCTTCACCGCGCCACCGGGACAGGAGGTGGACGACATCCTCCCGGCGGTCCTCGAATACCGGGTCGATGCGCTGATCGTCACCTCGGCCACCCTTTCGTCGGCGCGGGTGGACGAGTGCGCGCGCCATGGGATGCCGGTCATCCTCTTCAACCGCTCGCTGCCGGGCAGCGCGGCCAGCGCCGTGTGCTGCGACAACGTCGAGGGCGGCAGGCTCGCGGCGAATCTGCTGCTCGACGCGGGCCACCGGCGACCGGCCTACATCGCGGGCAGCGCGAACAGCTCGACGAATCGCGACCGCGAGCGGGGCTTCACCGACCGGCTTCGGGAGCGCGGGATCACGGCGATCGGTCGCGAGCAGGGCAACTACACCTACGAGTCGGGCCAGGCCGCAGCCCGGCGGCTCCTGACGCGCGACAACCCGCCGGACGCGATCTTCTGTGCCAGCGACATCATCGCGCTCGGGGTCCGCGATGCCGCCCGTGAGATGGCGCTCGGCGTGCCGAGCGACCTGGCAATCGTGGGTTTCGACGATATCCCGATGGCGAGCTGGCTCCCGTACGACCTGACGACGATCCGCCAGCCGGTCGAGCAAATGATCGCGGCCACCCTCGCGCTCCTCCAGTCGCCCGAGGCGGGGCCGGTGACGCGGCTCTTCCCCGGCGAATTGATCGAGCGCGGCTCGACACGGCGCGTTGACGTGGGCGGATGAAATGGCGACCGGCCACGATAACCGGCCACGATAACCGGCCAAGAGAGAGGAGCGGGGACGATGACGGCGAGCGCGGAGGTGTACGACACGATCGTGGTCGGCGTGGGCGGGATGGGGAGCGCGACGTGCTACGAACTCGCCCGGCGTGGTCGGCGCGTGCTCGGCCTGGAACGGTTCGACATCCCCCACGAGCGCGGCTCCTCCCACGGCTATACCCGGATTATCCGCCTGGCCTACTACGAGCATCCCTCCTATGTGGCCCTCTTGCAGCGCGCTTACACCCTCTGGGAGGAACTCGAGCAGCGCGTGGACGAGCGGTTGCTGCACATCACCGGCTCGATCGATGCCGGCCCGGAGGATAGTTGGGTCTTCAAGGGCGCGCTCCAATCGGCGCGCGACCACGAGTTGCCGCACGAGGTGCTGAACGCGCGCGACCTCGCGGCGCGTTTCCCGGCCTACCAACTGCCGCGCGACACGCTGGCACTCCTCCAGCCGCGCGGCGGCTTCGTGCTGCCCGAACGCGCGACCGTCGCCTTCGTCGGGCTGGCGCAGGCGCACGGCGCGACCATCCATGCGCGCGAACAGGTGCGCGAGTGGGCCCCGACCGGCGGGGGCGGGGTGCGGGTCACGACCGACCAGGGCGTCTACGAGGCGGGCAGCATCGTCTTCACCGCTGGGGCCTGGAGCGCGTCGCTCCTCCCGGAACTGACCGGGTTGGCGGTGCCGGAGCGTCAGGTGCTGGCCTGGCTCCAGCCGCGCGACGCCGACCTCTTCACGCCCGCCCGTTTCCCGGTCTTCAACCTGGAAGTCCCCGAAGGGCGCTATTACGGCCTGCCGGTCTTCGCCGTGCCGGGCTTCAAGTTCGGGCGGTATGGCCATCTGGGGGAGGTCGGCGACCCTGACGGCCTGCTGACCGAGCCGAACGCGGGCGACGAGGCGCTGCTGCGCGACTTCGCCGCCCGCTACTTCCCCGCCGGTGCCGGGCCGACGATGACGTTGCGCGCCTGCATGTTCACCAACACCCCGGATGGGCACTTCATCATCGACCGGCACCGGGAGTATCCGCAGGCGATCATCGCTTCGCCCTGCTCGGGACACGGCTACAAGTTCGCCAGCGTGATCGGCGAGGTCCTGGCCGACCTCGCCATCGGCGGCGACACCGCCCATGACATCGGGCTATTCCGGCTGGGGCGCTTTGCGGCCTGAGGTGGGGGTGGTGGTGGGGCGCTGGGATCGGAGGGGGGATCGGCATACGGCGCGGAGGTGCCGTTGGACTGCGGCCCCACCGGGCTCTGCCATCGTCCCGGCTGGGGGCTGCGGCCACGAGGTCCCCTGCGGGGACTGGGGGGCTGGGGTGGGTGGCAGTGGCGCGAGGGGGTGGAGCAGCGTTCGCTGTGGCCCGAGGCGAGGCGAGAGATGAAAACGCCGCCCCGACGTACTATTGGCAAACCACCGTCATGGTGGGGCCGATGTGCGCGATTCCTGTAGCGCAGGAAGGGGCCAGAGTAATGAAGCTGTTCACGATCGGCGACAGTCTCTCGCAGGGCTTCATGTCGCTTGCGGCCGCGCGGACCGATCTGTCCTTCTCCACCCTGCTTGCGGTCAAGCTCGGGCTGGGCGGCGCGGACTACCGCTACCCCGACTGGCCGAGGGACGGCCTGCCGCTCAACCTCGAAGCGATCCTGCGCGAGTTGAGCCACCGCTACGGCGCGGACATCGGCGGTTTCGAGTGGCTGAGCGTGCCGGTGGCGATCAATACCGTCGTGGATCGGGCGGAGGACTATTACGAGCGCGGCGCGGGTGCCGCAGGACGGCCTTACCCCGGCGGGGTCCCGTTCTTCCATAACGTGGCGGTGACCGGCTTCACCGTGGCCGACGCCTGGCTGGTGACCCCGGCCCTCTGCCGGGAGGTGCTGGGCGAGGGGGCGGGACGACGCCCGGGCGATGATTTCCTGGCCGGACCCGACAACGCCCTCTACCGGGCGGCGCTGAAGGTGCTCAACCCGTCCCTGGACCCCGCCCATGACACCCTGAGCCAACTCGGGTGGCTGGACCGGCACGCGAAGGCCCCCAGCGGCGTGGAGAATCTGGTGCTGTGGCTGGGCGCGAACAACGCCCTCGGCGCGGTGGTCACCCTCAAGCCGGTGCCGACGCCCCCCGACCTCGACCCGCCGCCGCACGAGCGCGGCCACCTGGAGCGGGCGGGCTGGAATCTGTGGCATCCGGACGCCTTCGCCGCCGAGTATCGGGCGCTGCTCGATCGGGCCGACGCGAGTATGCAAGCCAACCTCGCCCCGGACTGGCGGGTCTTCGTCGGCACGGTGCCGCTAGTGACGATCGTCCCGCTGGCGAAGGGGGTCGGCGACACGATGCAGATCGAGCGGGATGGGAAGCTCTGTACCTACTACAAGTATTACACCTACTTCCCGTTCGAGGAGGGGTTCGCCCGAGAGACGGGTATCCAGCTCACCATGCAGCAGACGGTGCGGATCGACGACTACATCCGCGCCTATAACCGGACGATCAAGGCGGAGGTGGCGCGGCTGAACGGGCAGCACGGTCGCGAGCGCTATCATGTCGTGGACATCGCGGACGCGCTCGACCAGATCGCCTTCAAGCGCAACAATGGGCAGCCGACCTACGACTTCCCGGACTACATTGACACGGTCTACCCCCCGGTCGACACGAAGTACTACCATGCCAGCGCCGATGGTCGGCTGATGCAGGGTGGGTTGTTCAGCCTGGACGGCGTCCACCCCTCGGCGATCGGCCACGGCCTGCTGGCCTTCGAGTTCCTGAAGGTCATGGCGCAGGCCGGGGTGGTTGCCGATGCCGACCTCCCCTGGGCGGACATCTTCGCCAGCGACCGGCTCTATACGGAGCCGATCCCGATCATGCAGGAGTTGTATCGCAAGGATGGGTTGGCGCAGCACGTCATCCGGCTGATCCGCCTGATGGGGGTCGCGCCCGAGTCGCTGCGCTGAGGCGCGACCGGGTGCACTTTTGACCGGGCTACCGCCGATCCCTGCCCCATAAGGATGCAGTTCGGAACTGTGCGCGGCGGAGGCGGGGATCCGGGGGTTGAGGCCCCGCTGCGCGCTGCCGGAGGCCCCGCTGCGCGCTGCCGTTAACCCTGCTCCCGTGCAGGACAGGCCCCCGGCTACGGGCGGCGGTCACGAAGCACCCGTGAAGGGCACACCCTCCGTCACCAGTCGCGGCCACCAGTCGCGGTGGTCCAGAGATGCTTCAGCAGTGATGCAGAAACCTGCGCAGACTGGGGGGCGAGGTGGGAGGTCGGTAGCACCCACGCTCCCCGCCGCGCACGTTCTCAAATCGCACCCGCACAGGCATCGGCGCGGAAGGGCTGCCGGTCGCTATGGTATAGTCTGGGCCGTTCGGGCGCGGTCGGCTCCTGGCGGATGGCGGGCGGGTACGGTGGAAAGGAACGGGGCGAAAGGTGAGCGGGGTGGCGGGAGAGTGGGCCGGTAGGCTGCTGCGGGTCGGCGTGATCGGGCTGGGATACACCGGCGATCAACATTTGCGGGGGTATGCCGCGCTGCCGAATGTGCAGGTGGTGGCGCTGGCCGGGCTGGAGGACGGGAAGCGCGCCGAACTCGGGACGACCTATGGCGTCCCCCATCTCCACCGCGAGTGGCAGGAACTCCTGGCGCGCGACGACCTCGACCTGATCAGCATCTGCACGCCGAACGCGCTCCACGCGCCGATCGCGATCGCCGCGCTGGACGGTGGTCGCCACGTCATCTGCGAGAAGCCGCTGGCGCGCACGGCGGCAGAGGCAAGCGCGATGGTCGCCGCCGCGCGCAGGGCCGATAGGGTGCTGCACACCGTCTTCAATCATCGGGCGCGCGGCGACGTGCTGACCCTGAAGCGGCACATCGACGCCGGTGGCCTCGGGCATGTCTACCACGCCAAGGCGAGCTGGATGCGGCGGATGGGGATCCCCTCGCTCGGCAGTTGGTTCACCAACAAGGAGCTGGCGGGGGGCGGGCCGTTGATCGATCTCGGCGTCCATATCCTCGATCTCTCCCTGCACCTGATGGGCGAGCCGGTGGCGGTGACGGTCAGCGGCGCGACCTACGCCGAGTTGGGGCCGCGCGGTCGTGGCGACCGTGCGGGGCTGGCCGACCCGAACGCGGCCGACAAGATGAACATCGGCAGCGCCTACGAGGTCGAGGATCTGGCGACCGCGTTCGTCCGTTTCGCCGATGGCGCGACGCTGGCGCTGGAAGCGAGTTGGGCCGTGTACGGCAGCGCTGGCGACGATTTCGGGGTGACCCTCTTCGGTACCGAGGGCGGCGCGGAATTGAAGGTGGTCAATTACGGCTGGGAGGACACGCTGCGCTTTTTCGCCGACGTGGCCGGGACGTCCGCTGTGGTCGCCCCGCGCGTGCGGCGCGGCGACGGCCATCTGGCGGTCATCCGCGACTTCGTGGGGATCGTGCGTGGCGCGGATTGGGGCGACTATCGCGGCGAGGAGGGCCTGCGCCGCACCCAGATCATCGATGCCTGCTACGCCTCCGCCAAGAGCGGTCGCGAGGTCGTGCTGGCCGATGTGGCGGGGCTGATCGAGCAGGCGGTGGGGTAGCGGGCCCCCTACGTGGGCGACCGACCGCTGGCAGCGTGCGGCAAGGTGCCCGCGTCGTACACACTCCAGCGCCCTGTGTGGGGCTGGCAATGGTGAGAACAGGAAAGGAGCGGACCGATGACCACGACACCGCGTGTCACCGTGTGGAACGAGTATCGCCACGAGTTGCAGGACGCGCAGATCGGCGCGGTCTATCCCGAGGGTATCCACGGCGCGATCGCCGCCGGGCTGCGCGAGCATGGCCTGGAGGCGCGGACCGCGACCCTCGATGAGCCGGAACACGGCCTCACCACGGCGGTCCTCGCGGAGACCGACGTGCTGATCTGGTGGGGCCACAAGGCGCACCCGGAGGTGGACGACGCGATCGTGGCGCGCGTGCAGCAGCGCGTGCTGGACGGCATGGGGCTGGTCGTCCTGCATTCCGGCCACTTCTCGAAGATCTTCAAGGCGTTGATGGGGACGACCTGCAACCTGAAGTGGCGCGAGGGGGGCGACAAGGAGCGGCTGTGGGTGGTGGCACCCGGCCACCCGATCACCGAGGGGATCGGCGAGTACATCGAACTCGAAGAAGAAGAGATGTACGGCGAACACTTCGACATCCCCGCGCCCGACACGCTGGTCTTCGTCTCTTGGTTCACCGGCGGCGAGGTCTTCCGTAGCGGCTGCTGCTATCAGCGCGGCGCGGGCAAGGTCTTCTACTTCCGCCCCGGCCACGAGACGCTGCCGACCTACTTCAACCCGGAGATCCGGCGCGTGATCGCCAACGGCTGCCGTTGGGCCGCCCCGACCCACAAGGCCGAGCGGGCGTTCGGGAATCGGCGGCCGTTGGAGGCGATGACGGCGCGGGGATAGGCGTAAGGCGTAAGGCGTAAGTCGTGAGTAGGGGAGCGGGAACGTGAGCGACAGCCGACTGGGAAACGACGCTGCCCCACTTACGTCTTACGTCTTACGTCTCACGACCCCCACGACCCCCACCACCGTCGTCCTCGCCGGCTGCGGCAACATCACGCGGACCTGGCTGACGGCGGCGCGGGAGATTCCGGGGTTGGCGATCGTGGGGATGGTGGATCTCGATGAGGGGGTGGCGCGGGCGCGGGCGGCGGAGTTCGGGCTAACGGGGGCGGCGATCGGGACCGATCTGGCGGCGATGCTCGATCGGCTCCGCCCCGACGCCGTATTCGACTGCACGATTCCTGCGGCGCATCCCGTCGTCACGCTGACCGCGCTCGCGCACGGCTGTCACGTCCTCGGCGAGAAGCCGATCGCCCCGGCATTGGCCGACGCGCGGCGGATGGTGGCGGCGGCGGCGGCGGCGGGGAAGATCTACGCCGTGATCCAGAATCGGCGTTACGATCCGAATATTCGCCGCCTGCGGGCCTTCCTGTCCAGCGGCGCGATCGGGCCGATCACCGCCGTCAGCAGCGCGTTCTACATCGCGGCGCGCTTCGGCGGCTTCCGCGATCACATGGCGCATGTGCTGCTGGTGGATATGGCGATCCATACTTTCGACGCCGCGCGGCTGATCACCGGGGCGGACCCGCAGGCGGTCTATTGCAAGGAGTGGAACCCGGCGGATTCGTGGTATGACCGCGACGCGTCGGCGGTGGCGATCTTCGAGTTGACCGGCGGCATCGTCTACACCTATCACGGGAGTTGGTGCGCCGAGGGGTTGAATACCGCCTGGGAGGCCGACTGGCGGATCGTCGGCACGCGCGGCAGCATGACCTGGGATGGCGCGGCGGGATTCGCGGCACAGGTCGCGGAGGGCCGTAGCGGCATCCGTTCGACGTACCGGGATCTGCCGCTGCCGCCCTACGACGACGCCGACCTGACCCCCGGCCACGGCGGCGTCATCCGCGACTTCCTCCGTTGCGTTCGCGAGGGCGGCACCCCCGAGACGGTCGGCACCGACAACATCAAGAGTTTGGCGATGGTCCTCGGAGCGGTCGAGAGCGCGGAACGTGGCGTGCGGGTCGAGATCGATCGAGAGTAGCCCTGGGTAGCCCCAGTGTCTTGGGGGATAGCCGCAGTCGCGGGGTGCTGGTGGGGCATTGGTGCGGTCGGTGGGGGCGTCAAGGGCGCGTCAAGGTGGCAGGGGCGGATTCTTCGCGGCGGCTCAGCATGACAATTCCGTATGCCAATAGCCGACCCGGTACGGATCTGCCGTCGCAGCGGCGAAGAACGATAGTCCCGTACGCGGGAAGCCGATCTCATACGGAATTGTCATGCTGAGCCGCCGCGAAGAATCCGCCCCTGCTATTTCAGACGTTCAGCCTGCCTCGGTGTTAAGGCCGCGCCGCTTATCATTAGAGAGGCTGCACAATAAGGATGTTTTACTGATCGGGAAGGCAAAAAGCGACTGTTTTGAACACAGGCGACGATTTTGCTTTCCTATACGGTAAATAGCCCTTCCGATGGCTAATTATGCAGCCTCTCTATTGTGTCAGCGCGACAGGTAGCCCATCGGGTCGACGTAGACGCTGTTGCGAATGATACTGAAGTGGACGTGCGAGCCGGTCGAGTTGCCGGTGGAACCCATCGCCATGATCACCTGACCCTGCGACACGCGCTGGCCGACGGTGACGTTGAGCGAGCTGGCGTGGCCGTACTCGGTGCGCATACCGTTGCCGTGGTCGATCACCACGGCGTTGCCGAGGCCGCCTTTCCACCCGGCGTAGGTCACCACGCCCCCGTCGGCGGCGACGACCGGGGTGCCGACGGAGTTGGCGATGTCGATCCCGTTATGTCCACCGGGACCGTAGGAGCCGACGTTCACGCCGAAAGCCTGCGTGAAACTCCCCTTGGCCGGCCAGATGAAGCTGCCGGTGACGGTGGAGGTTTGCGCCACCGGCTGCGCCACCGGGACCGGGGCGGGCGCGGGGGCAGGGGGAGCGACCGGGGCTGGGGCTGCCAGGGTCGAGGCACTCTCTGTCGAGGCGGGTGAGGCGGGCGCTGGCGCGGTCGGGGGGGCTATGGCCGTCACTACCACCGGGATTGGGGCGACCGTGCGGGCGCTGAGGGCGGCATCGGTCACGTTGAGATAGCTGGCCCGTGCGTAGCCGCTGAGGCCGTCGTAGTCCACCGCGTACCAGGCGTTGCCCTCGTTGTCGATCACTGGGCCGTCGAGGACGCGCAGCACGGTCCCCTCGTCGGCCGCGCCGTAGGTCGCGCCATCGAGGCCCATCGACTCGCGGATGCGGAGTGGCCAGCCGCCGGTGTTGCCCACCGCCACCCGACCGCCCGACGCCAGGGCCGGGCCGCTGGTCGTCGCGGCGACCGAGGCGGTCGCCAGCGGTTGTCGCGCGCTGAGGGCGGCATCGGTCGCGCCCAGGTATTGGGCCTTCGCGTATCCGGTGAGGCCGTCGTACTCGACCGCATACCAGGCTTCGCCGTTGGCATCGGTGACCGCGCTGTCGGTGACGCGCAGCACGGCGCCTTCCGGGACGGCGGCGACGACCCCGCCTGCGGAGCCAGCCTCGGCGCGGACGCGGAGGGGCCAGCCGCCGGTGTTACTCACCGCTGCGCGCGACCCGCCGCCGAGTTGTGCCGAGCGAGGCGTGGGCACGGGTGCCTGGCGGGCGGTGAGGGCGGCAGCGGTCCAGGCGAGGTAGGCGGCGCTGGCATAACCTGCCAGGCCGTCGTAGTTGACGGCGTACCAGGTATTGCCCGCGCCGTCGGCCAGGGGGCCATCGAGGACGCGCAGCACAGCCCCTTCCGGCGCGGCGGTGATCGCGGCGGCGTCGAGACTACTGGCGGCGCGGAGGCGCAGATCCCAGCCGCCGGTGCCGCTGACCGCGACGTGTTCGCCGATCGTCAGCGCCAAGGCCTGCTGATTCGTTGCCGCCGGGGCCGCGCCGACCGTCGCCGCGCCGAGGTAGTCGCCGACCGCCCAGCCCGCGACCCCCGCATAGGTGACCGGGTACCAGGAGCGCCCGCCGTTGAGGCGGGGGGCCCCGGTCAGCGCGACGCCCGCACCTTCCGGCACGACCGTGAGGACGGCGGCGGCGAGATCGGCCCCGTCGCGCAGTCGCAGGCCGTCGCCGCCGGTGCCGACGACCGCTTTGGCGTCGCCGACGGTCGCGTTAGTGGCGCTTGTCGCGGCCCGCACTTGCGGCTCCGCTGTGGCCGCCCCACTGCCAGGTCGCGCCAGGAAAGTGGCGAAGACGTAGCCGGTCGTGCCACCGGTTTCCACGCGATACCAGAGGTTGCCGTCATCGCCCGTGACCGGCCCGGCCAGAACCGTGACCGTTGTCCCGGCGCGGAGTTGCGCCAATACGGTGAACTGGTAGCCGGCGTCGCTACGGAGCAGGATGGCGTCGCCGCCGGTGTTGGCGACGACGGCGGGCGAACCGAGGTCGAGATCGGTATCGGCGAGCGCGGGGGCCACGCTGCCGAACAGGAGTATCCCCGCGAGGAGCAAAGCAACGGCTCCCCGCGCACGTTGACGTGCGGGCATCGGTCCATCCTCCATTGCAACGGGTGTGGCGGGTCAACCCGCAGGCGGGCGGGTGCGGTTCGGGAGGTGCCTCCTGCATCACACGGCGAGCAGCGTTGGCGGCGCTGCACACCGGCTGTTGGTCGTCGTCGCGCCAGGCGGGGCGGCGGCGGCGACCTGCTTTCGTGTCGCGGCGGCGTGGTCGTGGCCGGGCTGTCTGCGGCGTCGGACGGCGGGGTCGTCACCCTTGGCTGCGCTGGGCGGCGGTCTAGGCCGCTGGCCGTGATGGTCCGTGACGGTGGTGCCGAGCGTCGTGTGCGACGCCGATCACCGGAAACCCCGCTCGCTGGGAGCGCCGATCGCACGAGGGTGGTCGTGTCCGCCCCGGCTTGATGGGGGCAGACTAGCACTTACATGGATTATTGTCAATTGCCAAGATGTCAAGTTGGTGTCCCGGGGCGGGCAGGCGGGGCGATTCAGGATTTTGTGCGGCGGCGGCGGGTGGGGCAGAGACGGATGGGAGCAGGGGCAGGGGTGGCGGGACGGCGTGGGGGCGGCGGGACGGCGCGGGGAGGCCGTCGGACTGAAGTCACGGCTTAAGGCTACCGCCACGAAGTCCGCCTACGCGGACTGGGGGCTGAGGTGCGGGGTGGCCTGGATGGGGGATTGACAGGCGCGGGCCGAAGGGCCATGCTGCGCCCGCAATGGTTGTGGAGGGCAGTTTAGGGACGCGCGAAGCGTGGGACGGGGAGGGGCACAGTGGCGGGGGTGCGTATCGTGGTGCCGGATGACTACCCGCCGACGTATGGCGGGCCGGACCAGGAGGATTTGCGACGGCTGGTCGAGTACGGGGCGGTGACGGTCCACACGACGCGCTTCGCGGATCGCGCGGAGTTCTTCGCGCGGATCGCGCCCGCCGAGGTGGTGATCAACGTCCGCGCCTATTCCGTCTTCGACGAGGAAGCGCTGGACCACGCGCCGGACCTGCGCCTGATCTCCATCCTCGGCACCGGCACCGACAACGTCGATCTCAAGGCGGCGGCGCGGCGGGGCGTCACGGTCACCAATACCCCCGGCGTCGGTGCGCCATCGGTCGCGGAACTGGCGCTGGGCTTGATGCTGGCCACGGCGCGCGCGATCCCGCTCAGCGATCGGCGGCTGCGCGCGGGGACCTGGCAGCATGTGGAAGGCCCGGAATTGCAGGGGAAAACGCTGGGCCTCCTCGGCCTCGGCGCGATCGGTCAGCACCTCGCGCGCCTAGGGCGTGGGCTGGGGATGCGCGTGGTCGCCTGGAGTTTCCGGGAGGACGCGGACCGCGCGGCGGCGTGCGGCGCGGCGCTGGTCGGGCGCGACGAGTTGTTCCGCCAGGCCGATGTGGTCTCGGTCCACCTGCGGAACTCGCCGGAAGCGCGCGGCTTCGTGGGCGCACGGGAACTGGCGCTGATGAAGCCGACCGCGCTCCTGATCAATACCGCACGCGCCGCGATCGTCGATCAGGAGGCTCTGGTGGACGCGCTGCGGGCGGGACGGTTAGGGGGGGCGGGTCTCGATGTCTATTTGCAAGAGCCGCTGACGCCCGAGGCCAACCCCTACCGCGAGTTCGACAATGTCGTCCTGCTGCCGCATGTCGGGGCGGTCACGCGCGAGGCCAATGCGCGCTCCCGCACGATGCCGGTGGACAATATCATCGCCTTCCTCGCAGGTCGGCCCGTCCATGTCGTCGGGTAGGGCGTAATCGGGGCCGGTGGGTGCGGGGGCGGGCGGGCGGGGCGGGGCGGCAAGGAACAACTGGCGAGGGATGCGGTTCGACATCTTGCGCGGCGGAGGCCGTGAGCAGGAGGGCAGGCGGTCGAGGCCCCGCTGCGCTCTGCCATCGGCCCCGCTGCGCTCTGCCATCGGCCCCGCTGCGCTCGCCCGCCGCAACGGGCCTTCCGTGCCGTCGGCCCCGCTGCGCTCTGCCGTCGGCCCGTTACGCGCGCTGTCACCACGCCCCAACCACCTGCGCACGGCGTTGCACCGCACCCATCGGCGGGCATCCGCGCGATGGGTGCGGTGGGCGATTACTGCAGTTTCAGCGCCTGGCCGGTCTCCAGCAGGCTCTTGAGACTGGAGAGGGACTGTGCCCAGGCGGAGGCGAGGCCCTGCGTCACGACCGTGTTCGCCGGGTCGATGCCGCTGTGCTGGAGGGTCAGCTTGCAGGCGTCGCCGACCGGCTCGATCGTCCAGGTGACGGTCGTGATAGGGATGTCGGCGAAGGTCGCGCGCCAGGACAGCGTCAGGCGGCGGGGCGGATCGATCTCCAGGACCTCGCCCTCGATGACCTTACCGTTCTCATTGGTGAAGGCGTAGGGCGAGCCGAGCTGCCAGTCCGATTCGACGCGGCTGCCGAAGGCATACTGCTGCGTCAGTTCGGGGTCGGTCAGGGCCTGCCAGAGGCGATCGGGCGTGGTGCGAATATAGATTTCGTGGATGTGCGCGGGCGCTTGGTCCATGCGGTCCTCCTCCAATAACGCTTTCAAGCCGGTCATGGTCCGGGTCCAGGGGCGGGCATACTTGCCGACCCAGCGATCGTACAACTGCTGGATCGGTACCGGGTTGAGATAGTGGAACTTCTCGCGTCCGACCTTGCGCGACGACACCAGCCCTGCCTCCTCCAGGACGCGCAGATGTTTCATGCAGCCGAAGCGAGTCATCTCCGGGAGGTAGGCGCACAATTCCCCCAGCGTCTGCCCGTCGCGCTCGTGGAGGCGGTCGAGGAGCAGGCGGCGGTGCGGATCGGCCAAGGCCCTGAAGATGGGGATCGTCTCGTCCATACCCCTCCCACTACGCGTGACCATTGGGTCACCTGTTAGGATAATACGTGACCCCATGGTCACTTGTCAAGAGTGGTCGATCCGATTCATCGAGCGGAGATCGCACTACGGCATAACCGCCCCCGGCGCGCGTTTGCGCGAGCGGAGGCATCCAATGCCAGGGATCGATCGGGCGTTTTGGCTGGGAGGGCCGAAAGCGCGACGATGCACACCTCGCCACGATCTCCCACGTCTTGCCGACATTCGATGACCGCTCTCCGCTTCGCAGGTAGCAGCAACTCGACACCGCCTGCCGGGGTGGTCAGGCGTGCCAGGCGTCGCGCTCCGTGTGGTCGGGGACGCATCGAGGGTCATCGGGCGATCGGGCGATCGCCCGGAGTGCTGCGCGGATCTTGCCGCGCAGCCAGGTATGGGCCATGTCGGTGTCGTAGCGGTGGTGCCGGGCGAGGTTGAGCGTGACGGGGTCCAGGGCGAGGGGAATGGGCAGCGTGCGGAGTCTGAGTGCGGCGATGACGGCGCGGCACCTCCGCGCGGAAACCACGACAATCAGATCGCTCTGGCGGGCGAATGAGAGGGTCGCCGCGCCGCCGCCGACCACTGCCCGCCGCCAACCGCCTGACAACTCCCCGTCAGTGCTGCACCAACTCCACGCGGTTGTACTCCGTGTCAGCGAAGTAGAAGCAGCGCATGTCGTCGGGGCGGGTGGTCGGCTCTTGGAGGATGGGGCGAGGGGCGGCGCGGATGACCTCGTAGGCGGCGGTGAGGTCGTCCACCTCGATCGCGATGTGCAGGCGTAGCAGGTGGATCGCCTTCTGGCGCTCGATGAAGCCCGCTTCATCAAGGGTCGCCAACTCGGATGGCGTGCCGCTCACGTCCGGGCGACGGAGGGCCGAGCCGAAGCGGATAAGGTGGACCATCGTGTTCCCGAGGTCGAGGAAGACGACGTCATCGGGGAAGTAGCTCGGCGTCGCGTGTCGCCCGATCCCCAGCACCTCGCGGTAGAACCGCTCGGCACGCTGAATATCCCAGGCCACCAGCGTCGCATGGAACAGGCCGGTTGCGCGGACCACTTGACCTCCATTCGGTGGGCGTAAGGCGTAAGACGTAAGACGTAAGGGGCGGCGGGGCGGCGGGGCGGCACTATTTCGGGGGCGAAACCCCACTTACGACTTACGTCTTGCGTCTTACGCCTTAATCGCCACCTTGCGAATCGGCTCCCCATCGATCGTATAGCTGCCGCTCATCGCCGCGATGCCGTCGACGACCCGTTCGAGCGGGATCTGGTGCGAGACGAATTTGGCGAAGGGGTAGGAGTTCTGCTCGATCAGGGTGCGCGCCTGGACGAAGTGTTCGTGCGCCGAGGCCCAGACGCCGTAGAGGGAGATGTGCTTGAAGGTGAAGTGGGCGAAGGGGTTGAGCGGCACGTCGCCGACATTTGTGAAGTGGCCGCAGGTGACGTATTGCCCGCCGCGCCGCAACAGGCCGAAGCCTTCGGGCAGCGCGGCGAGAACGCCAGTCGCCTCGATCACGATGTCCGCGCCGTGGCCGTGGGTCGAGGCTTCGCGCACGAGCCGCGCGCGCTCGGCCTGATCGGTGACCTCGGTGATGTCGATCGTCAGGTCCGCGCCGAGTTCCCTGGCGAAGGCGAGGCGGTCGGCGGGCGCGCCGATCACGATCGTTTTGTGCGCCCCCAGTTCTTTCGCCCCGACGAGGCACATCAGGCCGATCGGCCCCGCGCCCTGGATGACCACCGTGTCGCCGATCGCGTAGCGCGCGCGCCCGGCGGCGTGCAGCCCGACGCTCAACGGCTCCAGGATCGAGGCCGCCGCCGGATCGGCGTTCATCTGGTAGACCTTGGTGCCGGGGATGAGCCACTGATGGCTGGCATAGCCGCCGGTCACTTCGAGCGGGAGTCGACTGGTGAGGTTGGGCGCACCGAAGCCATAGGCCCCGAAGCCGGGCGAGAGGTTCGGCTGGTGCGCGATCGCGCCGAAGAATTCGTCGGTATTGGACACGCCCGGCTTCACGCCGAGTAGATCGCCCACCTTGATCGGTCGCCCGGTGCTGTCGGTCGCCACGCCATCGCCGAGCGCGACGATCGTCCCGACGATCTCGTGGCCGAGGACGGTCGGGGCCGGGACCAGCATATGGCCCTGATAGACATGGACATCGGTGCCACAGATGCCACAGAGGTCCTGCTTAATGGTGATGCTCCCCGGCTGCGGATCGGGGACTGCGGCCTCCCTGATCGAGAACTCGCCCCGGACCCCGTTGAGCACCGCCGCCCTGCTGGTCAAACCCATCGCGCCACCCCTCCCATTCTCAGATGCTGTGTTTCGCGATTGCGTGTGGGGATACGAACCCCTCCCCACCGCCTGCGGGCGGTGACCCTCCCCTAAAAGGGAGGGTGGAGACGGCCCCACACGTACTGGTGAAACACAGCTCGTATGTGCCCCGCCCGGACAAGATGCTGACGTTGCTGCGCCGTGCCGGTGCCGCAGTATAGCGCGAGCGCGAGGCAGGGGGGCTAGACGCCGACGGGTTGGCGCGCGGGCTGCTTGATGAAGTCGAGTATCCGCCGCCAAGCGTCGGCCGATTCCGCGCCGAATTGCTCCTGCTTGCGGTCGAAGAAACTGTGCGGTGCGCCGGGGTAACTCACGATCTCGTGCGGCACACCGGCACCAGCGAGTGCGGCGTCGAACTGCGCCACCGCAACGGCGGGAATGCCCGGATCGTCGCCCCCGAACAGCCCGAGTACCGGGCAGGCGAACGAATCCGCCATCTCGGTCGGGGCGGGCGCGCCGAAGCGGGCGACGCCGACCTGGCCGTAGAAGCCGACCACCCCGGCCAGCCCTTGCCCGGTCGTGGCCTGGAGGAAGGAGTGCCCACCGCCGAAGCAGAAGCCGACGGTGAAGATCTTGTCGCCCGCGACCGCCGACTCCGCGCGCAGGGCGGCGATGGCGGCGGCGACATCGGCCGAGACGGTGTCGAACTGGGTCTGCTTCACATGCGGCATGAAGTCGAATTCGGCGTCGCGCGTACCGACCCCGGCGGTGCGCCCGAAGTAGTCGAAGGCGATCGAGGTGATGCCGACGGCGGCGAAGCGCTCGGCGAGTTCCTCGTAGAAGCGGAAGAGGCCGCGCACGTCGGGCAGCACGACGACCGCCGCGCCATTCGGCACGGCAGGGCGCGCGAGATAGGCCGAGAAGGCGGTGCCATCGGCCGATTGCAGCGTGAGCGAGGTCGTGGAGAAAGCCCCACCACCGACCGGCAAATCGGGCGGCTGGGCGTCGAAGGCGTAACACATGGCGGCGCTCCTTCATGACGGGTGGTGATCGTGCGACTTTGACCGCTCGCGCGGCCCGTGCGGCACTCTAGCACATCTTCGCGACGGCGAGGGGGGGCAAGGGCGGGGGCGGGAAGAGATTTCCCGCCCCCGCGCTATTTCTGCAATGTGGCTGTTCGTGTTCGTCGCGCCGTGTTTTTGTGACGATGCCCTACTCGCGAAAAGTAGTGGTCGCGCAGGGCACCATCGTAGCGCCCGCGCTTGAGGCAGCAGCGTTTGAAAGCGGCGTCCGGAGTTGCAGGGGCAAAGATCGTCGCGACCGAGCTTTTCCAGCAAATCCTTGTCGCCGTGGACGACCCGCTCGCCGCGCTTGACGCGGGTTTCCGAGGGGTAGCCGCGCCGACGCTTACTGGTTGGCTCGAAAGGAGTGGCGCTCGTCGAACGGCTGCGATGATTCCATGGCGCACCTCCTGTGGGTTGGGGGAACGGTCGAGCCGGCGTGGACTCGCCACCCCGGCTCGACGGATGATAGCACGGATACCAGGTGCCAGGTCGCGGCCATGCACAAGTCGCTCAGCCGGGCATGGCTCCCTGAGTGTTGACGTAGAGTGCGTAGAGGGACTGGCTGGCGGTCATGAAGAGGCGGTTGCGCTTGGGGCCGCCGAAGCAGACGTTCGCGCAGGCTTCCGGCAGCCGGATGCGCCCGATCAGTTCGCCCTCCGGCGCGAAGACGAGCACGCCGTTGTAGCCCACGCCGTCATCGCCCGCGTTGCTGGCGCACCAGAGGTTGCCGTGCACATCCGCGCGCAGGCCATCGGGCCCGCACTTCACGCCGTCCACCATCATGTCGGTGAAGACGCGGCCATTGGTCAGCCCCCCCGCGCTCGTTACGTCGTAGACCTTGATGTCGCGCGGACCCGGCCCGGTGTCGGCGATGTAGAGATGCTGATAATCGGGCGAGAAGCAGAGGCCGTTGGGGCGGAGCAGTTCGTCGGTGAGCAGATCGACCCGCCCGCTCGGATCGACGCGATAGACCCCGTTGGTGAGCGAGCGCGCCTGTCCGCCGCCGGTGGGCGCCCCGATGCGCGGATCGAGCGGCCCGCCGACATCCGGCTGGCCCTCGAACAGGGAGTCGCCGTAGGGGGGATCGGTGAACCAGACGCTGCCGTCGGGGTGGGGGACGACGTCGTTGGGGGAGTTGAGCCGCTTGCCGTCGAAACGGTCCGCGAGGACGGTCAGCGTGCCGTCGTGTTCCCAGCGGACGACGCGGCGATTGAAATGCTCGCAGGTTATCTGGCGTCCCCCGAAGTCGAAGGTGTTGCCGTTGCTGTTGCCCGAGGGGGCGCGGAAGGTCGTCACCCGGCCATCGTCGTGCAGCCAGCGATATTGCGCGTCGCCGCCGACATCGCTGAAGACGAGGTAGCGCCCCTGGCTGGACCAGGCGGGGCCTTCCGCCCATAACGCGCCGGTCCAGAGGCGGGTGATCGGGGCGTTGCCGATGACCAGGGCGCGGAAGCGCGGATCGACGAAGACCAGATCGGGGTCGGGGTAGAGATTCGGGGGGGCGTCCGGTCCCCATTGGCGCGGCGGGTTGGTGATCGTGCTCGGCGGCGTGCCGGGCTGGGCGTTGGCGGGGCCGGATGTCATCGTCGTCACCTCCACTTTCGGGCCGTCGCGCCGCCGCGTTGTTCGCATCGTTCGCGTCATTACGCGTCGTTACGCGGGGCGGTGGCCGGATTGTAGGGTACTCGCTTTGCCACCGCCAATCGGGGGGCGCGGCGGGAGGGGCGAGCGAGGCCGAGATGGGGCACCGAACACTATCACGCCCCAGATTATGGCACGGTCGGTCAGGCCGGGTCGGCGAACCGGATGTCGTGCGCGGTCGCTCCGGCGGCGGCGAAGGCGAGCAGCCGCGCGCCTTCCGCGCCGAGGGCGTGGCGATCGGTCGCCGCGAGCGGGGCGAACGGGGTGACCGTGAGGGTGGCACCGTCGCGGGCGCGCGCGATCCGCCAGATGCCGCCAACGAAGCCGTCGATCAGGATCAAGCCGGGGATCATGCCGTTCTTCGTGCCGATCCAGCTGCGGTGATTGTCGGCGATGATGCGCGTGCGATCGGCGTGGGACAGGGTCAGGTTGTCGAACTCGGCGATGAAGCGCGGCGCTGCCGACGTGTCGGGGTCGGGGCGGGGCGCGTCGGGCAGGTCGAACAACTCGCGCCCGCGCTCGTCGCGGAAGGTGCGGAGCTGCGGGCGCAGGCGTTCGACGGCCCCGCGCAGCCCGGTCAGCCCCGACCACGCCTGCGCGTCCGCGATCGTGGCGGGGCCGAACGCGGCGAGATAGCGCACGATCAGCGCGTCCGGTGCCGGGTCGGTCGCGAGGGGGCGACCGAGCCAAGATTCGGCGGTGGTGCAGGTGGCCTGCCCGCTGCCGCCCCAGAGGCCGCGTGGCGGCACCTGGACGAGCGGGGCCAACGCGCGGATCGCCTGGGCGAGTGCGGTCGGTTCGCGGTCGGGCCAGCGGGCGTGCAGCGCCGCGCCGAGCTCGATGAGGGTGCGAGGGCGCTCCTCGACCAGCGCCCGCCCCGCCGCCAGCAGGGGCGGCAAATCCAGCCCCACGAGTCCCCGCCCGTGCGGGTTGCCGGGGAGGAGGACCCGATCGAGGACCGGCTGCACGACCGGGCGCAGCGCCAGGCAATCGCGGGCGGTGACGAGGTGGACCGTCCCGCGCATCAGCACGATCCGCACGGCGTGGCGGTCGGCGATCAGCTCCGACAGCAGTTCGGGGCGGAAGCCTTCGAGGCGTGACCAAAGGCCGACGTAGGGCGGCTGGGGTGCCTGCGCCTGCATCCCGACCAGCAGTTCCAGCATCGCGGCGACCGAGCAAGTGTGCCGATGCAGCAGGGCTTGCCGCGCGAGCAAGGCGCGGTTGAGCGCGCGGTTGCCGAGTATGGCGGGCAGTTCGTCCCTTTCGCCGCGCTCCCGCGTTGGCATGGTCCCCCCGCTCGTGTTCGTGTTGGTGATGCCGCCCGTTGCCGCGCCGGTCGTCGGCCTCGACCGAGCGGGCCGAGGCCGACAGCGGCGCGCTCGGTCGAGGCTACCGTACCTGACGAAAGAAGGTGCGCAGATCGTCGGTGAGCAACGTGGGCTCTTCCAGGGCGGCGAAGTGTCCACCGTGGGCGACATCGGTCCAGCGGACGATGGCGTTCTCGCGTTCGGCATAGCGGCGGATGCCGAAATCGTGCGCGAAGACGATCGCCGCAGTGGGGACGCCGGATGACTCCTTCGGGATGCCCCAGTGGCCCTGCGCGTAGCCGACGTAGGCGGCGGACCCGGCCGAGCCGGTGAGCCAGTAGAGCATCGCGTTGGTGAGCAGCCGGTCGCGGTCGATGATGGCATCCGGCAAGGCGGCGCGGGGATGCGTCCACTCGCGGAACTTGTCGATGATCCAGGCGAGTTGCCCGACCGGGGAGTCGACGAGGCCGTAGGCCAGGGTCTGGGGTCGGGTGGCCTGGATGGCGATGTAGCCGAACTCTTCCCGCATGAAGGCCTCGATTCGCGCGACGCGGTCCCGCTCGATGTCGCTGAGGCTGGCGAGTTCTTCCTCGCCGAGCGGTAGCTCGGGCAGCGGCCCAGGCCCGCCATTCACATGCACGCCGACCACGCGCTCGGGGGCGGTGCGACCGACTTGCGGGGAGATGGCCGCGCCGATGTCGCCGCCATGCGCGCCGAAGCGGTCGTAGCCGAGGCGCTGCATCAGCGTCACCCAGGCGCGGGCGATGCGGTCGGTGTCCCAGCCGTGCTCCGCGATCGGGGTGGAGAAGCCGAAGCCGGGGAGGGAGGGTATCACGACGTGGAAGGCGTCGGCCGGGTCGCCGCCATGGGCGCGGGGATCGGTCAGCGGCCCGATGAGGTCCAGGAACTCGACGACCGAGCCAGGCCAGCCGTGCGTGAGGAGGAGCGGCAGGGCGTTCGGCTCGGGCGATTGTACATGCAGGAAGTGGATACGTTGCCCGTCGATCGCGGTGGTGAACTGGGGGAAGGTGTTGAGTCGGGCCTCCTGTGCGCGCCAGTTGTAGCCGTCGCGCCAATACGCGGCCAGCCCCCGCAGATAGGCGACGGGGACACCCTTGCTCCAGTCCCCGACCGGCAATTCCTCGGGCCAGCGGGTGCGAGTCAGGCGATCGCGCGGGTCGTCCAGGTCGGCCCAGGGGATGTCGATCGTGAAGGGGGTGATGCTCATCGCGTCTCCTTTTCCATTGCTGCATCGCGTCCGTCCCCTTGATCGTACTTCTCAAAGGTGGTGAAATTGATCCTAATTGGACGGTCATTACTTCAGGAGGGGGGAAGATGGTTTATCGCCCGACCGCCCGCGTGCTGACCGTGCTGGAACTCCTGCAAGCGCATGGTCGGCTGACCGGCGCAGCCCTCGCCGAACGGCTGGAGGTGGATATCCGCACGGTGCGGCGCTACGTCGAGACGCTGCAAGACCTGGGTATCCCCGTGGAGGCCGAGCGGGGCCGGTACGGGGCCTACCGGCTGCGGCCCGGCTACAAACTTCCGCCGCTGATCTTCACCGAGGAGGAGTCGCTCGCACTGATGTTGAGCCTGCTGCTGGCGCGACAGACCGGCCTGACGACAACCGCGCCGGCGGTGGCGGGAGTGCTGGCGAAGATCGAGCGTGTCCTGCCCGAGACGACGCGCGCCCGCATACGCGCGGTGGAGGAGACGGTGGTCTTCGCGGAGGTAGAGTCCGCTGTCGTGCCGTCTCCGGCGGCGATGATGATCCTGAGCGGGGCGGTGCAGGCGGGGCGGTCGGTCAGGCTACGCTATCGCTCCTCGGGGGCGCGAACAACGGGGCGTGTCACTGAGCGCGTATTCGACCCATATGGTGTGGTGCTGCACTGGGGGGCCTGGTACACGATCGGGCATTGCCACTTGCGCGGCGGGGAACGGCTCTTCCGCCTCGATCGTATCCAGGAGGTCGCGCCGCTCGACGCTCTGTTCGCCCGACCGGCGGGGTTCGACGCGCTGGTGGCGGTGCAGGGCGCGCTCGCTGCCGTGCCGAATGTGTGGCAAGTGGAAGTTTGGCTCGGTGTGACGATGGCGGAGGCGCAACGGCGCTCGACCCTGCCTGCGGTGTATTTCACGGAAGCGGCGGGCGGCACCGTGCTACGAACCGGCATCGAGGATCTGGACGTGATGGCGTGCTATCTCGCGGGCATGGGCGTCCCGCTGGTTATCCACCGCCCGGCCGAGTTGCGCGCCGCCCTGCGCCGTCTGGCGCAGACCCTCGCGCGCGATGCCGAGCGCCAGGAGGGAGCGTTGCCGGAGGATGCGGCGAGCACGGCGCGAGCGTGATGGGGCGTGGTGCGCTTGCGGTTATGCGCGCACATTGCCAGTGGAATGGGAGGGGGTGAGGGGCAGGCGTTGAGTCAGTATTGCCGACGCAGAGGGCCGTTGGACTGAGGCCCCGCCGGGCGCTGCCATCGTCCCGGCTGGGGGCTGCGGCCACGAAGTCTACGGCAGAACGCAGTGGGGCCCACCTTCGTGGACTGGAGGGCAAGGTGGGTGGCGGTGGATCGGGTGGGTGGGGACAGCGTGGGCACTCCCCGCCGCGTAAGAGTTTGAATCGCACCTGTGAGGGGATGGACAAGGGGGCCGACCGTTGGATGCCTCTGCCCGTCGACCGGTTTGACAGCGTGCGTGCGGGGCGGTATTCTTTCCTAGCTAAGAGTCATTCCGAAGTATGTGCCGTGGGGGCACCCTTCGTGGGCGGCGTTGGCGCGTGCGCGCATGGTGAGGGCAGCGGGAGGCGACGGATGGCCGGGGACCAAATTACGCCGGTGACGGAGGAGTATTTGCGCGCCGTCCTGGACCTTGGCATCGCCGGGCGTCCGGTGATCGGGCGGCGCCTGGCCGATTCACTCGGCGTGGCCCCTTCGACCGTCACCGCCACGCTGCAACGGATGGGCAAAGAGGAATTGGTCACGCTCAACGAGCGCAAGGAGGTCAGCCTGACGAAGCGCGGGGCCGGCCTTGCGGTCGCCGCCGCGCGTCGCCATCACCTCTCCGAATTGCTGCTGGTCGCGCAACTCGGCTTCGATTGGGCGCGGGCGCACGAGGAGGCCGAGCGCTGGCAACACGCGCTGACCGAGGAGACCGAGAAACTGCTCTGGGAATCGCTCGGTCGTCCTACGCGCTGCCCGCACGGCAACCCGATCCCCGGCACTGGGGCCTGCTTCTCGCCCGGCACGCGCTGGCTGCGCGAGGCGCGCGAGGGGGACGATATGGTGGTCGAGCGGATCGCGGAACGCGCAGAGGCCGATGTGAACCTGATGCGCTTTTTCCAGCGCCAGGGGATCGTCCCCGAGGCGCAATTGCTGATCGATGAACTGGTCCTCTCCAACGGCACGCTCAGCGTCACCGCGCCGGGCGGCACAGTGGTCCTCGGGCTGGAAGCCGCCGCGCAAGTGCTGGTGCGCCCGAAGGAGTCGATGCCGCTGCGCCAGTTCCCCACGCACTGGCAGGATAGTCGGGCGGCGGTGGATACGAGTGGGGGGCGGGGGGCGTGAGGCGTAAGGCGTAAGAAGGGTCTCCCACTAGAGCGTGTTATGCACTTCGGCTGGCGGGCACGGCTATCCTTGTCCATCGTAGCGAGGAGGACAGGGAGCGATGGAAGCAGGAGCCCGCCGGGCGTACCCGAGCGATGTCACCGATGACGAGTG
>JAABUN010000696.1_pt1 | contig 83589 bp, 73 predicted proteins | sample 5559311 | NCBI WGS metagenome assembly JAABUN01 (sample SAMN10711877, study PRJNA513370) | rock metagenome | isolation source: Antarctica rocks | place: Antarctica: Victoria Land, Siegfried Peak sud
AACGGGTTTTTGCATGTCGGTCTCGGCACCCGAGCTGGTCAAAATCCCCCGCGCCTTGCTGGAGCACATGACCGACGCGCTCTGCTACGCCGCCTGAGCTGGCCCGAACGGCCAAAGTCGAGCTAAGGAAGATGATCGCGTATCCACGCGATGACTTCCTCATCGATGTCGGTGCCGTAGAAGCGCGAGGCACGTGGACGATCCTCGGCGAAGGCGAGCAGGGTGCGGGCCGAACCGCAGCCGAAGTCGAGGATGGCGGCGAAATCGGCGAAACGCCGCTCGATACGCGCCAGCGCCTCCTCCAGATTGCGGCGACTCCGCACCCCCGTCTCGACGAAGCTGGCGGCGTCCCGCGCTCCGTGTACCCGATACCGTAATTCGGGCGGTGGCAACGCGACCAGCCCGCTCGGGTGCATCTCCGGGGCGGGCGAAACTTCCCCGGCCTGCCTCTCTGGCTGCGGAATCAGCGGGGTCGGACTCGCTGGCTGCGGAACAACTACCGGGGCTACGCCGCGCGCGCCGGGCCTGATCCGCCGCAGGATACGCTGAAGCATGCTTTCTCCCTATCGTCTTTCCCGACGCTCGCTTATACGCGCCGCCGGTAGAGTACCATTGTATCGGCGATCGTGGCCTATCGCGGTGGGCCGGGCGTCGGCGCGAGACGCGGCTGGGCCGTTGGGGCGGCGACCGGCACATGCTGTCGCAGCGCGACGTCGCTCAAGGCCAGGACCGTAAGGAGCGAAGAAGATCGGCTTTCACCCCTCTCACGATGGGAATGTGGAGCGATGTCGGCATCTTCGAGGGGCGGTCGGCATGGCGGTTCGCTCGCGCCGCGTGCAGCGGTCCGCACTCGCGATCGTTCGCGGCTGCGAGCCAGGCCGAGTGGCGGGGGAGCCTCGCGATTCCTGTTTTACCCGACGCTGAGCTGGATACCTTCGATCTGTATGGTGTGCGATGGTGTGCGCGGGTGGGTTTCCGCCTCTTGCGGCAAGAACTCGCGGGTCAGCGCGCTGTTCCGGGTGGCCTCCATCACTCGCTGCGAGCGTTTCCCGTTAGGCGCTCAAGACTTGAATGGGCGCGCTCAGTCGCGTCGTGCCTGCCACTCGTGGGCGAGGAGGCCGTAGTAGTGCTCGTCCGCGAAGCGGTCGCCGAGCGGATAGCGCTCGCGCAAGGCCCCCTCGTAGACGAAGCCAAGTTTCAAGAGGAGTCCCTTGGAGCGCCCGTTGGCGTCGTCGATGATCGCCTCCACCCGGTGTAGGCCGAGCGGGCCGAAGGCATAACCGAGAATCGCCGTCAGCGCCTCGGCCATCAAGCCCTGGCCCCAGGCGTCGCGGTGGAGGGCATAGCCGGTTTCGGCGCGGTGCCGCCCGAGGTCGAAGGCGTGGAGGCTGCACGAGCCGAGCAGGCGGTCGTCGTCGCGGCGGGTGAGGCCCCAGCGGAGGAGTTCGCGGCGGGTGACCCGCGCCGCGATCGTCGCGATCAGCGCGTCGGTCTCCGCGCGGGTGCGATGCGGCGGCCCCCCGTAATAGCGCATCGTCTCTTCGTCGGCGAGGATCGCGTGGAGGGCGTCGGCGTCGTAGGGGCCGATTGGGCGCAGCCGCAGGCGTGGCGTGTGCAGGATCGGGAAGGGGAGGAACGGGTCGCGGGGCGCGGCGTCACGTCGCTCGTCGGGATCGCACACGCCGTTCATCGCCCCTCCGTCTTCGCCCGCCAGCGCCACCGGCGCGCCATGACACCGCCACTATAGAGCGTAACCCGCAGGCGCGCCCGTGGTTGCGCGCGCCGCTGCGCCCAGATGGACGTATCCGCCTCGCAGCGCGCGGGCGGTGGCCGCACTCGTGTGTAATGGGCGTGGCATAGGGCCGCACGGCTGATACGGGTCGCCGCTATTCTCGCGCGGTGCGCTTCCCGGCGTGGCCGTGCCCCTACAGGCGATCGGTACCACCGGCGGGACGAACGGGATATAGCCAGTTACCCATGTTGCGCCTACTATCAGAGTATTGGCCTGCTGGACCAGGGGTATTTGCCGATAGCGCTCCGCCTGGCCCCTGCTGATGCGAATCGATCTATCAGCCTCGAATAACCAGGGAGCGTGATGGCCGCAGATAACCGCCAGGACACCCCGCCGCTTCATGTTGCTTCGTTCCCTCCCGACGCGCTCGCCGATGCATTACCCCTCGGGCTCCTCCTGCTCGATGGGGAGGGGATCGTACGCGCCGCGAATTTGCCCGCACAACGCCTCCTCGCGCAACCGGCGGACGCGCTCGTGGGGCGCTCGATCGTGGCGGCGTTGCCCGCGACCACGCGGCGCGGCGACCGTCCGCTGGCGGCGGAGCGGCATCCGGCGATGGTGGCGTTGCGCAGCGGGGAGGCGCAACAGCGGGGGACGCTGCGCGTGAATGGGCCGGATGGCGCGGCGCGGTGGTTCGCGGTGGACGCCGTGCCGATTCACGAGGCGGGGCGGGCCGCGCAGGTCGTCGTCACCTTCAGCGACGTGACGGCGCGCCGGGAAGGGGATGAACGCCTGCGCCTCCTCGAATCGGTCGTCGTCACCGCCAACGACGCGGTGCTGATCACCGAGGCCGAGCCGATCGATCTCCCCGGCCCGCGGATCATCTACGTCAATGATGCCTTCACGCGCATGACCGGCTACAGCGCCGCGGAGGTGCTCGGACGGACGCCGCGCCTCCTGCAAGGCCCCCGCTCGAGCCGGGCCACCCTCGATCGGTTGCGCGCGGCCCTCGCCAACTGGGAGTCGATCACCGTCGAGTTGTGCAACTACCATAAGGACGGGACGGAGTTCTGGGTCGAGTTCAGCATCGTGCCGGTGATGAATGCGAATGGCTGGTACACCCACTGGGTCTCGGTGCAGCGCGATGTCACGGCGCGCAAGCAAATCGATTCGCTCCGCCACCAGGCCACGCATGACGCGCTGACCGAACTGCCGAACCGGGCGCTGTTGCAGGATCGCCTCGCGCAGATCCTCCAATCCGCCGCGCCGGACGCCGCCCCGGTTGCCCTCCTCCTCCTCGACCTCGATCGCTTCAAGGAGATCAACGACACCCTCGGCCATCATGTCGGCGACCAGCTCTTGCAGCGCATCAGCCCGCGCGTGCTGGAACTGTTGCGCGCGGCGGATACGATGGCGCGACTCGGCGGCGATGAATTCGCGGTGCTCCTGCCTGGCGCGGACGAAGCTGCGGCGCGCGCGCTGGCGTCCAAAATCCTCGCGGCGCTGGCCGTCCCCTTCACGCTCGAGGGGCAGAGCCTCGATGTCGGGGGGAGCATCGGGATCGCGCTGGCCCCGGCGCACGGGCTCGATGTGCCCACCCTGTTGCGCCACGCCGACGTGGCGATGTACGTCGCCAAGCGCGGGCACCTGGGCTACGCGGTCTACGATCCGGCGCAGGATGGCAATAGCCCCCTGCGCCTGGGCCTGATGGGCGAACTCCGCACCGCGATTGCCCAGGACGAATTGTTGCTGCATTTCCAGCCGAAGCTCGATCACGTCACCGGGCGCGTCAGCAGTGTCGAGGCATTACTGCGCTGGCCGCACCCGGTCCACGGGCTGATCGCACCCGATCAGTTCATCCCCCTGGCGGAGCAGACCGGCCTGATCGCGCCGCTGACCTGGTGGGTGCTGGAGACGGCGCTGGCGCAGTGCCGCACCTGGGCGCGCGATGGGCTGCTCCTCGGTGTGGCGGTGAACCTTTCGGTGCGGACCTTGCAGGATCTGGCGTTGCCCGCGCGGGTTGCGGAGTTGCTCACCACCTATGGCGTTCCCGCCGCGCTGCTGACGCTGGAGGTGACCGAGAGCGCCCTGATGGCCGACCCCACGCGGGCCTTGAATGTGCTGACCCAGCTCGCCGCACAGGGGGTCTGCCTGGCGATCGACGATTTCGGCACCGGCTATTCTTCGCTCGCCTACCTGAAGCGCCTCCCGGTGCATCAACTGAAGATCGACCGCTCCTTCGTGCAGCATCTCGTGGAGGGCGGGGCCGACGCCGCGATCATCGCCTCCACGATCGGGCTGGGGCACCACCTCGGGCTGCGGGTCGTCGCGGAAGGGGTGGAGACCGCCGAGGCCTGGCAACTCCTCGCCGATTCCGGATGCGACGTGTCGCAGGGCTACTACCTCAGTCGCCCCGTGACCGCGACCGAGCTGGAGCGGTGGGTGCGCGCCGGGGGCGTCGATCTCGCCACGCTCGGCGAACCCGTTGCTGGTGGCGTGGATTAGGCCACGTCGGCGACGCGCACGGTTACGGAGCCGCGGTTAGCGTTTCACGCAGGTATACGCCGCGTAGGTGCCCGGCCCTCGATTCCTTGGCCGAGATTTATAAGCTCGCTTTCTGGACAGCGCGCTTACGGCTGCCACTCGCGCGCCGGTGGGATGGCCTGGCCGGACGCCTCCAGCGTCGCTACCCATTCCTCGATGAAGGCCGCGCCCTTGCGGACGGCCTCTTCGTAGGTCGCGCCGTGCGTGTGCAGGCCGGGCAGTTCGGGCACGCTCACCACATAGATCCGATCCTCCGGGTCCCATTGCAGTAGCATCGAGTAGTGCGGGGCGGCAGTGTCTGCCGCCGCCGCACGCCCCGCCTGTGCCGTTGTCGCCATCACGTCCTCTGTGCTCTCTTGGTTTCCTCGACCAAAGCTAGCGCCGCCGTCAGCGCCTTTTCCATGTACCGCCTGGCATCGTCGCCATCCTGGCCGTCGAGGCCGACGATCGCGGCGCTGATTTCGGGGTGTTGCCACATGCTGTGATCGCCCTTGCCACGCCCCGGCATGAGGACGAATCCCGCGCGCCGCAGGTCCGCCTTCAGTTGCCGAACCTTCCGTGGCATCCCGCTATCCCCGCCGTCGTGAGGCTCGCGCCGCTGATACGGGTGATTGTAGCGCTTTTATCGCCGTAGCCAAGGGATGAGCGGTGGCAGTGTGCGGGGGATAGGCACCCGGTCACGCTCGGCGAACCCATTGCGAAGGGCGGGGAATTGGTAGCGTAGGGGCGTCTTAGCCGAAGCGCCCTGGTCAGCGTTTCACGCAGGTGTACGCGGCGTAGGTGCCCGACCTCTCGATCGTCCGCTCATGGATGGCGAAGCCTGCGCGTTCCAGGGTCGGCTCCAGGAGCCAGGTGTAGGTGCTGTACTCGTCGCGCAGATGCTCCGCCAACTCCGCGCGCGTCCAGCCGTCCGCCGAGCGCGCCGTCGCGCCCGCCAGCCACCGCTCCATCGTGGCCTCCGCCTCGGTCGGGTCGATGTCGTAGACGAGGTCGCGCAGGAAGAGGATGCCGCCGGGGCGGAGGATCGCCGCGATGCGCGCGAGCGCGATCCCTTTCCAGAAGTCGGCGAGGTGGTGCAGCGCATTGCGCGAGTAGACGAAATCCGCCGGTGGCCCCGTGTGCTCGTAGCCGAGGAAGCCCGCGTTGGCGATTGTCACGTTCGTCAGCCGACGCGCGGCGACGTTCGCGCGGAGGGCCGCGATCATCGCCGGGGAGACATCGACCGCGACGACCTGACGGCAGTGCGGCGCGGCGGCGAGCGCGAAGGTGCCGGTGCCCGCGCCGAGATCGACGAGGACACTGGATTCATCCAGGCCCAGGCCCCGTAACGTCGCCAGATCGGTGGCAGGGTCGGTGCCCGCCTTGCGGTCGTAAGTGGCGATGTAGGCCGGATCGCGGTGTTCCGGCCCGGCGTGGGCCAGTTCGTCGAGATACCAGTCGGGTCGTGGCATGGTGCAGCACTCCATCGATCAGCGGTACGGCGCGGTCGCGTGCCGCAGCGTAGCAGGAGTGTAGCAGAGGGCGGCGACAACCCTCGGTCGGTTGATGCGCGCCGTGCCGAGCTGATTCAGCCGCACCGGACAGCGCGAAGTGGGGCGGCGCTATTGGGCCCGCCCCTCTTGCTCGCCACCTCGTATCCGCTGTTGCTCAGGAGCGGGCGGGCGTCCCCTGCGGGCGCTCGGCCACCACGACCTCCGGCCCTTTCGCGACCGCCCTGGCCCCATCTCGTCCGGGACGGAGGGCCAGCGCGAAGACGATGCCGATCGCGCAGACGAGCCCCGCCACGAGCAGCGCGTCGTTGTAGGCCGCGACGGTGCCGCGCTGGAGGGCGACGCGGACGAGCGCGGTGGTGGTCGGGTCGAGCCCCGTGGCGGCGAGTGCCTGGCTGCCGCCGTCCGCGAGGGCCTCCGGGCGGAGGCCGTTCGGCAGGGCGATGCCGACCACGGCGTCCGCGATGTGGACCCGGAGGCGGGCGGCGTAGATCGCGCCGAGGACCGCGACCCCGAAGACGCTGCCGAGTTGCCGCGTCATGTTGAGGATGCCGCTCGCCACGCCCGCCTTGTTGCGCGGCACCGCGTTCATGGCGATGTTCGAGGCGGGGGAGCTGATCAGCCCCGCGCCGCAGCCGACCAGGAGGAACGAGGGGAAGAAGGCACCGTAGCCCGCACCGGGGACGAGGCGGCGCGAGGCGAGGATCAGCGCAAGGCTGACGCAGCTGAGCCCGAGCACCAGCACCGGGCGCGCCCCGATCCGTTCGACGAGTCGCGCCCCGAGCGGCGCGCCGAAGACCATCAACCCGAGCGGGATCGTGTGAATCCCGGCTTGCAGGGCGGTGTAGCCCAGAATCCCCTGCATGTAGAGGGTCATGAAGAAGAGGAGCCCGTAGATGCCGAAGAGGTAGGCGAGGTTGATGCCGCAGGCGATCGTGAAGGCGAAGGACCGGAAGATGCCGAAGTCGACCATCGGGTCGCTCTGTCGCGTCTCCACGACGGCGAAGGCGATGAAGAAGACGACCGCGGCGGCGAAAAGGCCGAGGATCCGCCCGCTCGCCCAGCCCCAGCCCTGCCCCTCGATCAGGCCGAAGGTGAAGGCGAAGAGGGCGGGTGTGAGGGTGGCGACCCCGGCGAAGTCGATGTGCCCGACCTTGCTGGTGTCGCGCGATTCCCGCACGTAGCGAAAGGTGAGGACGAACACGAGCGCGCTGACCGGCACGTTGATGAAGAAGATCCAGCGCCAGTCCAGCGCCTGCACCAGCACGCCGCCGAGCAGCGGCCCGGCGACGATCGCGAGCCCCCCGACCGCCGACCAGAGGCTGATCGCGACCGCGCGGACCCGCCCCGCGAAGGTGGCGGTGATGATCGAGAGGGTGGCGGGCATCACGATCGCGCCGCCGAGCCCTTGCAGGACGCGGCAGGCGATCAGCAAGTTGAGGGTCGGGGCGACCGCGCAGAGGAGCGACGCGGCGGTGAAGATGGTCAGGCCGATCACGAAGACCTTGCGCCGCCCGAAAAGATCGCCGAACTTGCCCATCGTCACCACCAGCACGGCCAGGGTCAGCGCGTAGGCGTTGATCAGCCATTCCAGCGATGAAGTGGGCGTATTGAAGGCGCGCTGGATCGTCGGCAGGGCGACGTTGATCAGCGTGCCGTTGACACTCAGCATGAAGAAGGCGGTGCAGATCGCCCAGAGGGTTGGCCAGTGCGCCCGCTCCTCCTGCTCCACGATCCGTTCCGCCTGTAGCGCAATCCGCGCGACCATTCGTCCCTACTCCGTCGCTGAGAAGTTATCGCCCCGAGTCGGGCGCGATTTCTGGCACCTGTGCTCATTTGGGCATGGCGGTGCAGGCGCTTCTTCCATGCGCGCCGCCGCGTCCTGCGCGCTCGTCATCGGCTCCGGGGCGGGGGTGTCGTCGTTGCCAGTCAGCAATTCCAAGAGCTCGGCCAGTTGCCGCTGCTGCGTCGGCTCCAGGGCGTCGATGCGCTCGGCGATCGGCCCCTGTCGGAAGAGCGCGCGATCGTCCAGGATCGCCAGCCCCCTCGCCGCGATCCGCACCAGCGTGGTGCGCCGGTCGGTGGGATGGACCAGGCGCTCCGCGACGCCGCGCTCCGCCAGGCGGTCCACCACGCCGGTCGCGGTGGAGCGGGGGATGCCGAGCAGCGCCGCGAACTGGCTCATCGGCGTGGGGCCGTGATCGCGCAGGCGGCGCAGAGTCCAGATGTCGGCGAGGCGCAGGCCGTGGCGCGCTTGCAGCGCGGCCTGCACCGGCTCGGCCAGGATCACGGCGCGGTAGAGCGCACGGCGCGCGCGGTCGGCATCGGTGGGCGTACTCACGAACGTGCTCCTCGGGAAACATTCGAGTGACCGAATAGTTCGGTTACTCGAAATGTTAGATGATCGTCGCGCGCGCGTCAAGGTGCGCCGTGCGCTTGTGCCCGCCGCTGTGCGGGACGCGAGAAACAAACCGCGCGATGAGCCGTATGTCGGGCGAGGCGCGGTAAGCAGTGGGAGTGACGCGGTGCGCCGGCTGGTGGGGCGACAACGTTTACGAGGACGGGCGGCGCGATGGGCGGTGCTCCTCCTGCTCCTGCTCCCCCTGGCGGCGTTCTCCTCTGCCGTTCCTCGCCCTCGCGGCGATCGTGGTGGTCGGCGGCGGGTTCGTTCGGCGGCGGCGGGCGCGCTAACGGCTACAAGTCGGCGGTCGGCGGTCGGTAGTACAGGGGCGGCGAGATACCTCACCGCCGACCCTGTACTGCCGATTTTCCGGTAAGATCATCTGCTTGACATTGATACGTGTCTTCTTCATACTCTGGGTATGGTAGCCCGGTAGCAAGGCAGTGTCGCGCGGTCGCTCCGGGGCAGTTCGTCACCTGAAGTGGGGTCGCGTGATCTCCTTCCTTTGCATCACCCATGACCGCTCCGCCGTCTATCGGATCAGGGCGATGTCTACGTTCCTTTATCTTGGTGGGTGTCCGGGCACGGCGGCTTGGCGCAGGTGGTTGCGACCCTGCGTCACCCGTACAGCATACTCTGACCAGGTCGCTGCCGGTCCTCGATCCGGCGATCGGGCGGGCCGAGAACGCCGTGTTGCCGCCGGAAGACGCGATCCGTCACACCGCATCGCCGCCACGCTACGCGGTCGGGCCGGATCGGTTTGCCGCCTGTTGCTTGTACCGGGCGCTCCCGGTGAAGTCCGCGATCGGCGTGCGACGCGCCTGGCCAATCGTCGCAGATGCGTGAGGGGGAAACGATGGGACCACGAACACGAAGTCTGCGCTTTTTCGCCACGGTTGCTTTGCTGCTGATCCTCATATCCGCCCTCGATGGCTGCGGTCGGGTGCAGGATGGTCGCACGCCACCGCCCCATCTCACCCTTGTCGCCGCCGATGGGCAACGCCTCGACGCGACGGAAACTGTGCTCACCGAGCGGCCCGCGATTTCCGAAGCGACGGCCAGGGAGCGCGCCGCCCAGGCGCTCACCGATAGCGGGAAGGCGACAGCGGTCCAGGCGGACTTCGTTGCCCTGACACTCGGCACCGAAGCAATGCCCCGACACGTCTGGTTGATCACGTACAGCGGCGTCCCCTTCACGTACAGCGGCTGTACCTGACATATCGATAGCGCGACCGTGAATAGCGTCGTGGCGATCGACGTCCAGCCGGGAGTGTCGACCATGATCTTCGGCGTTGAGTAGCAGCAAGACGAGTGGTGAGCGCCGGGTAGCAGGCACAGGGCGCCGTCCTTGCCGGGCGTGCGGAAACCTTCCATGCTAGGGCTCGAGCGGTCAGCCTTCGCACGCCACCGCGAGTTGGTCGAATTCCCGGGCGATCACAGCCTCGTCGCTGGGAGCGAGATGGCGATCCGCTCGGTCGTTGCGTTGGCCCGTTGGCGTATCTGCCGGCGGCGTTCGCCGCCAGCGTGCCTTCCTCGATCGTGCGTGTGTCCTGTTCTATCTCGACACCAGCCAACGGTTACGAAACTGCCTGCAATAATGGTAGGTCACCGGTGGACCTTCCGCCGACTGCCGATCCCCTACCCCGCCAGCCCGCTCAACGTCGCATAGTCAGCGTCGCTGAGAGTCAGGTTGGCGGCGGCGAGGTTGCTCTCGAGGTGCGTGATCGAGGTGGTGCCGGGGATGGGGAGGATGGCGGGGGAGCGACGCAGGAGCCAGGCGAGCGCCAGCTGCTGCCGCGTCGCCCCGAGGCGCGCGCCGACCGCGTCCAGCGTCGCCTCCGCCGCCGCGTAGCGCCCGCGACTGAGCGGGAACCAGGGGAAGAAGGCGATGTCGTTGGCCGCGCAGTAGTCCACGACATCGTTGTGCTTCCGCTCCAGGATGTTGTACTCGTTCTGCACCGCCGCGATCGGCATGATGCCGCGCGCGCGTTCCACCTGCGCGATCGTCACGTCCGAGAGGCCGAGGTGGCGGATCAACCCCTCCTCCTGCAACGCTTTCAGCGCGGCGATCGTCGCGTCGGCGCGGGCGGCGTCGAGGCGATGGAGGAAGTAGAACGGGAGCTGTTGCAAGCGCAGGTGCCGCAGGCTCTGCTCGATCCCCCGGCGAATGTTGGCGGGGTCGTTGGCGGCCTGGAACTGCTGCGTCACCCCGCCCTTGGTGGAGACGATCACGCCCGGCGGGTAGGCGGACAGGGTCGCCCCGATGACCGCCTCGCTCTGCCGGTACATCTCGGCGGTGTCGATGAAGTTGACGCCGAGCGCGACGGCCCGTAGCAATACCTCGCGCGACTCGTCGTTGTCGGCGGTGCGGTTTGTGCCGAGTCCGAGGCGATGGACCGTCAGCTCGCCCCCGAGGGTGATGGTGCCTGCGGCGGCGGCGTGGATGTCTGCCATCGGTACTATCCCTCCCATGATACTGATATGTTGCGTGTCGCGGGTCTCACAGGTGCCGACGAGCGAGCTCATGTGCCAGCCGTGGTGGTCGTCAGGGCGTAGTATCGCGGTGCGCGACCGGCGCTGCTAGGCCGCCGCGTAAGCAGAGGTGGGCACGGGGCAACGCTGGGGGGTTATGCGCTGATGATGCGTGGGCGCGCAGGCTTACGCGGCCTCGACGCGCAGGCGCACGCGCTGCCCGAGCGCCACGATCAGCCAGACGAAGAGGAAGAAGCCGAGCGCGATGCCGATCGCGTAGAGGGCCACGCCCGCATACCCGCCGACCTTGCCGGGATCGAGGAAGGGATAGGGATACCAGCCGACGAGCGTTCCGCGCACGAGCGAGTAGGCGAGGTAGGCGAGCGGAAAGATCATCCAGACCAGCGCGCGGCGGTAGATCAGCCCCGGCCCCGGCGGCGCGAGGAGCCAGTCGGTCACCAGTACCAGTGGCATCAGGCGGTGGAGGACATCGTTGACCCACGGGACCGGCGTTTGCAGCGCGTCGGTGTAGCCGCTGAGCAGGAGGCCGTAGACGACGCCGGTCGTCGCCATGTACGTCACCGCCGCGCCGCGTATCAAGTCGCGGCGTGGCGAGGGGGTGCCGCCGATGATCGCCGTGACGAGCAGGACGAGCGCCGCGACGATGTTGCTCTCGATTGTGAAGAAGCTGAAGAAGTTGCCGACATCGAAGTCGCCGCGCGCCACGCCCGTGGATAGCTGATAGACGATCGCCGCGAAGGCAAGCAGGGCGAAGGCGACGCGATAGGTGCGAACCCACGTCGGCATGGCAATTCCTCTCATTGATTGGCCGTCATGCTCAGGCGAGCGACAGTGTCGTGTCGGGACGGCGAAGTGCCGGAACTTCATGGCGAGTCGCCGTGGCGAACCAGGATGGCTCGGTCCGGCACCGCGCGCCATTGCGTTGTAGCCCTTTGTTGCGGGGCTGTCAATGAGATGATCATGCGTCGAGTGTGTGGCGCGCAATGTGCGGGGGGCATATACGCGGGGCGTGACGCCGATGTTTCGCACCGGCCGATCTGAAGTGTGAGGATCGAGGGCGCATATGGTCTTTCGCAAGGCGTACGACACCGTGAACAAGGTGGGCCGGGCCTGGATGAACCTGAATCAGGGCAATTACAACAACCCGGCAATGGGCGCGCGTGAGTCCGCCGACGCGCGCGCGCTGCTGACGCGGGTGGTGGCCGACTGGCCGCAAGGGGTACCGGAGACCCCGGCGGTGACCGCTGCGCGCGACTACCTCCGCCGCGAGGAACGCTGACGCGGGTACTGTGTGGCGAACGTCGCCGCGCCGTGCAAACAAGGCGGCGGCGATTTGATGCCTGCGGTTGGCAAGAGGGTAATCTCGCGCTCACACTGCGGCGTCTGCGCATCGGTCTCGGCTGTGCGGCAACTCGCCGGGCCTGCTGTCCGGCGTAGTCATCTGCTACGAGGCCGTCAATCCGCGCCACCACCGGCCATTAGCAGCCCGAGCCGCTCGCGCGTCGCCTCGCTGCGGGGCAGGATCGCGACGAGGCGACCGTGATAGAGGACGCCGATCCGATCGGCGAGGGCGAGCAGTTCATCCAATTCGGCGGAGATCAGGAGGATCGCCCGCCCCTCGGCGCGCTGGGCGATCAGTTGCGCGTGGATGAACTCGATCGAGCCGACATCGAGGCCGCGCGTCGGCTGTGCGGCGACCAGCAGGCGAATCGGGCGAGAAAGCTCGCGCGCGATGATCACTTTCTGCTGATTCCCGCCGGAGAGATTCCCCGCCAGTGTCCGCGCACCCCCCCGCCCGGTGCGAATGTCGAACGCCGCGATCAGTCGCCGGGCGAAGGCGCGGATCGGCGCGGCCAGCAGCAGGATGCCGCGCGCGAACGGGGGCTGGCGATAGGTCGAGAGGACCAGGTTATCGCCGACGGGGTAGGAGAGGACGACCCCGTGTTTCTGGCGATCCTCGGGGATGTGGGCGATCCCGGCGGCGATCAGCTCGCGCGGGGTGAGATTGGTGATCGCCCGCCCGTCGAGCCACACCCGCCCGCCAGCGGTCTGGCGCAGGCCGGTCAGCGCCTCGGCCAGCTCCGTCTGCCCGTTCCCCTCGACCCCGGCGATCCCCAGGATTTCGCCCGCCGCGATCGCGAACGAGACCCCGTCGAGGGCCGGGCGGGCGGCGGCGTCCGGACTCCGCACCGACAGCGCCTCCACGCGCAGGATCGGCGCGCTCGGCGTCGCCGCCTGCGGCTCGTCGTGTTCCGGCGCGGCCTCGCCGAGCCCGAGCGCGACGGCGGCGGCCCCCTCCGCGAGCGCCGCCGTCGCGCCGTCGGTCTCCGCCGCCGTCCCGGCCCCCGCGCGCGGATAGAGGGACACGCCGCGACCGACCATCAGCGTCGCCAGGTCTTGCTCGGTCACCCCGGCGACCGGCGTCTGGCCTGCGACGCGCCCGCCGCGTAGGACGGTGATCCGATCGGCGATCGCCAGCACCTCGCGCAGCTTGTGGGTGATGAAGACGATCGATTTCCCCTCGGCACGCAGCCCGCGCATGATCGCGAAGAGGTCGTCGGCTTCCTGGGGGGTCAGCACCGCCGTCGGCTCGTCGAGGATCAACACCTCGGCGTCGCGGTAGAACGCCTTCAGTATCTCGACCCGTTGCTGCGCGCCGACCGAGAGATCGGCCACGGTGGCGGCGGGGTCCACGTCGAGCCCGTAGCGTTGGGAGAGGGCGGCGATCCGTCGCGCCGCCGTCGCCCGGTCGAGCAGCGGCCCACGCCGACTCTCCATCCCCAGCATGATGTTCTCGGTCACGGTCAGCGGCGGCACGAGCATGAAGTGCTGGTGGACCATGCCGATGCCACGCGCGATGGCATCGCGCGGGTTCTGGAAGCGGACCGCCTCGCCACGGACGACGATCTGCCCCTCGTCCGGCTGGTAGAGCCCGTAGAGGACGTTCATCAGCGTGGACTTGCCCGCGCCGTTCTCCCCGAGCAGCGCGTGGACCTCGCCGCGCCCCACGGCGAAGCTGACCCGGTCGTTCGCCAGCACCCCCGGGAAGCGCTTCGTCACCGCCACCGCCGCCAGCGCCGCCGGTGGCGTGCTCGCGTCGTGCTCGATCCGCTCGGTCATGCCCCACCCCCACTCGCTATTCGCCGCGTCGTCAGTACGGCACGCCGTCCGCTGCGGGGGGCATGGAGCGCCCGACGAAACCGGCCAGGACGATCAGCGTGGCGAGGTACGGCAGCGCGCCGATGAGGCGGGAGTCGATCGGCACCTGATACGACTGGAGGGTGATCTGGAGCGCCAGGGTGAAGCCGAAGAAGAGGGCGGCGAACCAGGCCCCGAACGGGCGCCACTTGCCGAAAATCATCGCGGCGAGCGCGATGAAGCCGTAGCCCGCCGTCATCCCCGGACTGAACGAGGGGACGTAGCCGGGGACGAACGACGCCCCCCCGAGCCCCGCCAGCCCGCCGCCGAGGAGGACCGCGCTGTAGCGCACCCGGCGCACATCGATCCCGACGGTATCGGCGGCCTTGGGGTGCTCGCCCACCGCCCGCACGCGCAGGCCCCAGGGGGTGTTGTTGATGACGACGTGCATGACGAAGACGATCCCGATCGCCACCAGCCCGAGGAGTTGGACCGAGCTGTTCGTGCCGGGGATCGGCACGGTGGGCAGGGTGCCGGGCGTGTTCGGGGCGTTGCGCGCGTAGAGCTGCCCGTAGAGGTAGCTGGTGATGCCGACCCCGAGGATGTTGATCACCGTGCCGCTGATGATCTGATCGACCCGGGCGGTGATCGCGAGCCCCGCGTGCAGCGCCGCCATCAGCGTCCCGACGAGGATCGCCACCAGGACCGCGACGAGGAGGTTGCCGGTGGTGACCGCCGCCAGGAAGCCCCCGAAGGCCGCCGCCAGCATCATCCCCTCGATGCCGATGTTGACGACCCCGGCGCGCTCGCAAGCGAGGCCGCTCAGCGCCCCGAGGGTGATCGGTGTCGCGAAGCTGAGGGTGGTGGCGATGATGCTGATCAGCAGGTTCACGCGGCCTTCTCCCCCCACCCGCTCGTCAGGGCCGGGGCGGCGTCCTCCGTCGGCGCGGCGCGGATGCGGTAGATCCGCCGCACGATCACCTCCGCCGCGACGAAAAGAAGGATCAGCCCCTGGATCACCGAGATGATCTCCCCCGGCACCTGCGTGGTGAACTGCATCCGGGTCGCCCCGGCGCGCAGGCCGCCGAAGAGGAGGGCGGCGGCGACCACGCCGAACGGGTTGCCCCGCCCGAGCAGCGCCACGGCGATTGCGTCGAAGCCGTAGCCGCTGGAGAAGCCGAGGCCGAAGTAGCGCGTCCCGTCGGGGGTGACGCGGGTCACGTCGAGGGCGACGCCGGTCACCTCCACCGCCCCGGCCAGCCCGGCCAGCCCGCCGCTGAGGGCCATCGCCAGGATGATACTGCGCCTCACCGGCATCCCCGCGTAGCGCGCCGCCGCCGCGTTGACGCCCACTGTCCGCAACTCGAACCCCCAGACGGTGCGCCCCAAGAACCACCAGAGCGCGATCGCCACCAGCACCGCCAGCAAGACCCCGCTATGCAGTTGCAGCATGGGGATCAGCATCGGTAACCAGGCGCTGCGATCGAGCGCGGGCGTCTGTGCGGCCACCGTGCGGGGGTCTTTCAGCGCGCCGCTGAGGAGCACCTGCACGATCTGCAAGGCGAGGTAGTTCATCATGATCGTGGTGATCACCTCGTGCGCGCCGGTGCGGGCCTTCAGGATGCCCGGCACCGCCCCCCAAACGAAGCCGCCCGCGATCCCGGCCAGGATCGCCAGGGGGATGTGGAGGATGGCGGGGAGGTGGACCGCGTAGCCGACCCAGGCGGCGGCGAGCGCGCCCAGCGCCAGTTGCCCCTCCGCGCCGATGTTGAAGAGGCCGCACTTAAAGGCGACCGCGACCGCCAGGCCGGTGAAGATGTACGGGGTCGCGCGCACCAGCGTCCCGGCGATGGCCTGCGGCGAGCCGAGCGCCCCTTCCAGCAGCCCGGCGTAGGCGGCCAGCGCGGTGGCGAGGCTGCTGGTCGTCAGCCAGATCAGCAGCCCGCCGAGCAGCAGCGCGGTGAAGATCGCCAGGGCCGGGATCAGGAGCGCGCGCGCCGTGCGCCGCACGAGCGCCCAGAGGCGCGGCGCGGATGGGCCGGGTGTTGTGGCGGCTTGCTCGGTCACGGCCTACCTGTCTGCGCGCGGACCGTCATGCACCAGGAGACGCGCCACGCGGTGCGAGCGGCGCTGCGGGGGCGGGTAGTCCATGCCCACCCCCGCAGCGTGCTACGGCTTCGCCGGCGCGACGCCCGTCTTCACCGCGCCGCTCTTGAGATCGGCGGTGAGCTTGTCGATCTTGGCCTTGATGTCCGCCGACACCTTGCTGTCCTGGTTGTGGTACGGGGCGAGGCCGACATCGCCGTAGACGTTGCCGCTCTTGAAGGTGTTGTCCTGGATCGCCTTCACCAGGTTGAAGACGCCGGGGGTGAGCAGCTTGATCGCGCTGGTCAGGATGACCGGCTGGGACTCGGGCACCGTGTCGAATTGGTCGGTGTCCACGCCGATGCAGAGGACGCCCTTGTCCTTGCGCTCCGCCGCCGCCGCGAGCGCGCCGTTGCCGGTGCCACCCCCGGCCCCGAAGACGATGTCGGCACCCTTGTCGAACATCGCCAGCGCGGTCGTCTTGCCCCAGGTCGGGTCGGCGAAGGTCTTGTCGAAGCCGACATCATTGTGATAGATGATCTGGAGCTGGGTGTTCGGGTCGATCGACTTCGCCCCGGCCCGATACCCTTCCCCGTAGCGCCAGACGGCGGGGACGGCGTCGGTCCCGAGGACCGCGCCGAGGCTCTTCGTCTTGCTGACCTGCGCGGCCAGCGCGCCGGCCAGGAAGCCCGCCTTGTCCTCCTCGAAGGTCAGACCCGCCAGATTCGGCTGTTCCGCGCCGGGCGCGATGAACTGGTCGACGCCGAGGAACTTGATCGTTGGGCTGGCCTTCGCCGCCGCGATCGTCGCGTCGCCGAGCGCGAAGCCGACGGTGACGATCACGTCGTACTTGTCCTGCACGAACTGGTCGATGTTCTTGCTGTAGTCCTTGGCGTCCTTCGACTCCAGGTACTTGATCTCCGCGCCCAACTCCTTCTGCGCCCGGACGATCCCGTCGTAGGAGGCCTGATTAAAGCTCTTGTCGTTGATCGAGCCGACGTCGGTCACCAGGCCGACCTTCAGCTTCTTGCCGCTCGTCGGACTCCCGCTCGCCGCGCCCGCCGCGCCTGTGGACCCCGCCGTCGTCGCGGTGGGGTTGGCGGTGCCGCACGCCGCCAGCGCCAACGCGACCCCCGCCGCTGCGGATATGGTGAGGAAACTCCGCCGCGTCACCGATCGTTCCAAACCACGCGCCTCCTTCTTCGATCGTGCTAGCATCGCCACCCCAGCGGCACGCTACCGTCGTGTCATCATGGCCGCCCGCGCGGCACGATACCGTCGCCACACATCACGGCGATGTGCCTGACCGGCAACTCGTGGGGGACCGCTCGCAGGCGACCGTACCCTTCTCTCGGCGCGCATTTAACTGTGCGTTAACTTGCTGAGAGTACCGTAACATATGATCCCCCCGATCGTGAAGAGGCAACTGGCACAAATCGTCCGCCCGCGCCGCGCTGGCGTGCATCGTTGGCATGGGCTATGCTTATCACTTGATAAGCCACGAGGAGGAATATGGCAGACAGGCGACGGGGTGGCACGGCGGAGGAGCGGGACGAGACGGCGCGCGCCATCGTGGCGGCGGCGCGGCGCTTGTTCATGGCGCACGGCTACCGGGCGGTCAGCACGCGCCAGGTGGCGGAGGCGGTCGGGCTGACACAACCGGCCCTCTACCACCACTTCGCCACCAAGGAGGAACTCTACGTCGCGGTGGCGTTGCACGAGCTGGGCCGACTGCGGGCGGGGATCGAGCGGCTGGCAGGGCGGGAGGGTTCCTGGTCGGCGCGGCTCCACGACATCGCGCGCTTCATGCTGACAACGGTCGATTACGACTTCCCGCTGATGTACCACGACATGGGGACGGAACTCGGCATGGCGGCGCGCGAACGGCTCGGCACGGCCTTCTACGGCGGGATCATCGGCCCGCTCGCCGCCCTCTTCGCAGACGGGGAGCGGGCAGGGGCGTTGCGCCACGAGGCGCAGGGGGGCCTCGGCGCGGCGGGCGATGCGGGCCTTTTCATGTCGCTGGTCGCCCATTTCCTCGACCGACCGGGGGCCAAGAACGAAGCGCGCACGAGCGGCGACGCGACCGCCACGCTGCTGATGGGGGTGCTGTTGCACGGGCTGGGGACGAGTCGTGAGTCGTGAGTCGTGGGTCGTGAGAAGAGCATCGGTGGTCCGCAGTCGGCAGGGAGTTGGTCCGTGGTCGGTAGTCTGTAATGCGTAGGCGAAGGTGGCGGCGGGGATGGTTACGTAGCGAGCGAACATGGGCGCTTCTTTTTGATGGGTGCTTATTGGGCGATAAGCACCGCGAGGCGAGGGAGGGATGAGCGGTGGCGACACGACGGGATGACGTGGCACACGCGGGTGGCGGGCCGGTCGATCGGGCATTCGGGGGGCTGGCGGCGACGGTGACCGGGCGCTGGGGGCGCTGGCTCACGCTGCTCGTCTGGATCGCGGCGGCGGCGATCCTGAGCGTGGCGGGTCCACAGCTCGCCAACTACTACGATCAGAGCGGCTTCGGGATCGGCGATCAGGAGTCGGTGCGGGCGGCGGCGATCGTGCAAGCAGCCTTCCCGAGCGCGCAGGGCGTCCCGGCGATCATCGTCCTCCATAACCCCGCCGGGCTGGCGGCGGCGGACGAGGCGGCTGCCCGGCAGATCAGCGACTGGTTGGGGAGCAAATCGCGCGGGGCGGGTGGCGCGGGGCCGCCGGGGGTCGCGGCGGTCGTCTCGCCCTACACGGTGCCGGGGGCGCGGGCGCAACTTGTCTCCGCCGACAACACGACGCTGGAGATCGTCGCGGCGCTCGGTGGTGGGCTGAGCGACGATCAGCGTACCGAGGCGGTCACGGCGATCCGCGCCTACACCGATACGTTCGATGGGCGCGAGGGGCGACAGGTCAAGGTGACCGGGCCGGCGGCGATCATCACCGACGCGGCGGCGGTCTTCGGCGCGACCGATCTGCCGCTGTTGCTGACAACGGTCGGGCTGGTGCTGGTCCTGCTGCTGGCGATCTACCGCTCGCCGATCCTGGCGCTGGCACCGTTAGTCGCGGTGGGGATCGCGACCGCCGTGGTCAATCCGCTCCTCGCCTTCGCGGCGCGCAGTGGCCTCTTCCCGGTGAATCAGCAGGCGGCGTCGATCCTGACAATCCTCCTCTTCGGCGCCGGGACCGATTACACCATCTTCCTGGCGGCGCGCTACCGCGAGGAGTTGGGGCGCGAGCCGGACCGGATCGTGGCGCTGCGCCGCGCGGTGGTCGGCGTGGGCGAGGCGATCACCTCCAGCGCCGGGACGGTGATCGTGGCGCTGTTGACGCTGACCCTGACGACGCTGACCCTCTATCGCGGCCTCGGTCCAACCCTGGCGCTCGGCGTGGCGGTCATGCTGCTGGCCGGGCTGACGCTGGTGCCCGCGATCCTGGCGATTCTCGGGCGCGCGGCCTTCTGGCCGCTCGTGCCGCAGGTCCGCGACGCGGCCACGGAGGAGGTCGGGCGCGGGCGCGGCTTCTGGGGGCGGCTCGCGACGGCGGTCGGTCGCCGACCGGGCGTAGCGGTCGCGGGGAGCGTCATCCTGCTCACGGTGCTGGCGCTCGGCAATCTCGGCACTGTGGAGGTTTTTAACTTCCTGACCGGCTTCCGCAAGCCGACCCCCTCCGCCGAGGGCTACAAAATCCTGGCGGCGCACTTCCCGCCCGGCACCCTCGCCCCGTCCGAGGTGATCGTGCGGCTCCCCGCCGGAGGGGACGCCTGGACGCAGCTCGCGGCGCTCGACCGGATCAACGGGGCGCTGGCGGCGGTGCCGAACGTGGCGCGTGTGACAGGGCCGACCCGCCCGACCGGTGCGCCCCCGGCCACCGACCCTGCCGCATTGCAGGGGGTGATCGCGGCGCTGCCCGCCGAGACCAAGGCGGCGATCCGCAGCGGGCAGGGGGGACCACCGGGCGGTGGCTCCGGCGCGCCGGGAGGTGGTGCGGACGCGGCGGCGCTCGCGGCCTACGCGGCGGGGTCGCAGTTCGTCGGGGTCGATGGTGCGACGGTGCGCTACACCATCACCCTCGGGAGCGATCCGTACGGCGTCCCGGCGCTCGACACGGTCGTACCGCTGCGCGAGGCCGCACGGGGGGTCGCGCGCTCGACGTTGGGTGACGGCGCGACGGTCCTGCTGGGGGGCGTCACGCCGCAGCAGGCCGACACGCGCGCGGTGAGCGATCGCGACACGGCGCTCGTCGTCCCGCTCGTCCTCGCGCTGACGGCGATCATCCTGGGCCTGCTCCTCCGCAGCGTCGTGGCGGCGTTGTTCCTCCTCGCCACGGTCACGCTCAACTACTTCGCGGCGCTCGGCGCGGCCTCGTTCCTCTTCACGCGGATCCAGGGGGATGAAGGGGTCGCCTACGCCATCCCCCTCTACGGCTTCATCTTCCTGGTCGCGCTCGGGGCCGACTACACCATCTTCCTGATGTCGCGGGTGCGTGAGGAGGTGGCGACGCGCGGCACGCTGGCGGGGACGCAGGAGGCGTTGCGGCGGACCGGCGGGGTGATCACCTCGGCGGGGATCATCCTCGCGGGGACGTTCCTGGTGCTGACCACGCTGCCCCTGCGCGAACTCTATCAACTGGGCGTGGTCGTGGCGCTCGGCGTCCTCCTCGATACCTTCGTGGTGCGCGGGCTGCTGGTGCCGGGGATCGTGATCCTGCTCGGTCGGTGGACGTGGTGGCCGGGACGGGTGGGGCGAGTCGGCAGTCGGCAGTCGGCAGTCGGCGGTGAGTGAAGTACGAAGTACGGACGACGAAGTACGAATGATGGCACTGGTGGCGTACGATCGTGTAGGTGTGTTAGAGCAGAGCGCAGAATGGTTGGCCTGTGCCGCAGCCCCAGTCCGCGCAGGCGGATAGTATGCCCTTCATGGGTATACTATGCCCTTCATGGGTACTGCGCCGGTGCCGCTTATGGCTATCCCTAGACGGGGGCATTGTACCCTTCATGGGTATTTTAACCCCGGATACCCGCGCCCGACGGATCCCTGCACGGGCGATCGATCGGTCAATCCCCTCATCCCGCCCGCCCTTTCATCTTTTTCAGCGCCGTTGCACAGGCGTGAGCAGGAAGGCGCGGCTGCCGACCGCCAGGCCGCCGACGAGGACGAGCGCGAGGGTCGCCATCCCGGCCAGCGTGGCGGTCGGGCCGATCGCGGCGCTGAGCGCGCCCGCCAGGACGATGCCGAGCGGCGCGGTGCCGATCGCCATCGCCAGCATCCCCAGCGCCCGTGCGCGCCCCTCCGCACTCGTCGCGCCGACGATCAGCGCCGCCTGCATCGCGCCGAACGCGCCGGAGCAGGCCCCCAGCGCGATTTGTAGCCCGAACGAGAGCGGGAAGGAGCGCGAGAAAGCCAGCGCCAGCAGCAGCAGGCTGACGCCGAGCGCCCCGCCGAGGAAGAGCGCGCCCTGCCGGAGCCCCTTCGCGCGCGTGGCGAGTAGCCCGGCCACGACGATCCCGCCGATACCGTCCCCGCCCGCCAGCAACCCCATCTGCGCGGAGCCGACCCGCAGAATATCCCCCGCGACGACCGCGATCAGTTGCTGATAGGGGAAGACGAGCACGTTCATCGCGACGGTCACCAGCAGTACCGCGCGGACGACCGGCGTCCGCACCGCCGTGGCCCAGCCGAGGCGCGCGAGGGTGATCAGGGGGATCGCGGCCATCGGCAGTCGCGCCGCCAGGACCTCGTGCCGCCGCACCGCCAGCGCCGCCGCGATCCCCGCGACGTAGACAAGTGCCAGCCAGCCATAGGCGAGGCGCGCGCCGCCGAAGGCTAGCAGCCCGCCCGCGAGCGCCGTCGCCGCGATCTTGCTGCCGAGCATCGTCATCATCTCCAGCGAGAGGGCGTTGGCGACCCGCGCGGGGCCGTGGAACTGCGCCACCAGCGCGCGCCGCGCCGAGAAGTCGCAGGCCCAGCCGCAGCCAATGATGGCGACCAGGAGGCAGATCGCCCAGACAGGTGACCGCCCGAGCAGGAAGAGCGCGGCGAGGCCGAGCGCGGCGAGCGCGCCCGCGCACTGCACCGCCAGAAGGAGCGTCGTCTCGCGGAGACGGTCGGCCAGCGCGCCGAGGAGCAGGCCGAAGACGAGCATCGGCAGGGTGCGGCAGAAGCCGACGATCCCGACCGCGAGGGGCGAGCCGGTGAGCAGGAGGACCGTCCAGCCGGTCGCGACAATCTCGAACCAGTAGGCGTGATAGTAGACAAGGCCGCCGCGCCAGAGCCGCCGATAGCCCGGCACGGCCAGCACCGCCGGGCCGAACGCGCGCCGGGGCGCGCTCAAACCCGGCGACACCGCATCGCCAAGGGTCTCGTTGTTGTGCATCCTTCCCCCACCACACCGGACCCGCGCGCCATCCCACAGGCGCGACGGGTCGGACGCTATCCGAGGGGAGGATACCGCGAAACGGCGCGCGGCGCGGCGTGCCGACGCGATGAGCGGTCGGTGCGCCGCTGACCTGATGCCTTACCCCTCGATCCCGGAATGTCGACCGTTATCGCCGGTGTTGGCGTGGGCTCAGCGCCCCCCCGTGCGCTGTTCCGACGGGGCCTCCGCGATCGGCAGCAACAGGAGGAGCGCCACGAAACCGAGCAGCGCGGCCAGCAGCAGTGCCAGTGTCATCTGGAGGGTGCGGATCACCAGGCCCCCCGCGCTCAAGCCGAGCACGATGCCGATCCAGGGCGTCGCATTCAACAGCGCCAGAGCGGTGCCCAGCGATGCTTTGGGGAAACTGTCGCTCAGCAACGCCGCCCCGGCGACCGTGCTGACACCCACGATGGTCGAGAGCACGCTGCTCGCCAGGAAATGCCAGGGCTGGGTCGCCGCGATCTGGATCAGCAAGCCCAGCGTCGGGGCCAGGAAGCACGCCATGATCAGCGTCTTGCGCCCGATCCTATCCGCCAGCCCACCGATCACGATCGGCAATGGGAGGGTCAACAGGCTGCCGATGGCGGCGGCCCTGCTGATCGTGGTGGCGTCGAAGTGCCGTGCATCCATGATGAGCGGCCTGCTGAGAAAGATCACGATATTTGCGGCCTGGGCGACGATGCTCGCCACGAATAGCGGGGTAAAGGTGCGATCGCCGAGAAGATGGCGCAGGGGCGGAGAGACGGCCCGGTCGTGTACACCGACCGTGTCGCGTACGAACCAGCCCGCCAGCGGGGCCAGCAGCAAGAACCCCGCGAACGTGGCGAATAAGGTCGGGAAGCCCCAGCGGTCGACGATTGGGCCGCTGACGAAGCCACCCCAAAAGAGGCCGATGCCAGAACTGAAACTCAGCAGCCCGAAGGTGCGTCCGCGCTGCGACGCGGTGGAGGAAAGGCCGACCAAGATGTTCGCCAGGGTCATCGGGATCCCGATCGCGAACCAGAGGCCCGCCATCAGTGCCCACAATTGCCCGACGGTGGCGGCCTGACTCATGAGCCACGCGAGCGGGGAGGCCAATAGACCGCCGATGATGAGGAAGGGGCGGCGGCGCTGGAAGTGGTCGGACACGCGCCCTGCGACGACGTTGCTCAGGGCCAGCGCGAGGTACGCGCTGGCGAGGAACAGGCCGATGATCGAGGCATCCACGCCGAGCCGCGTCAGATAGACCGGCATTAGCCCGACCAAGCCGCCGATGCTGGAGTAGATCGCCATCGTGCAGACGCACAACACTGCCAGTTGCCGCTTTCCCATCCGCCCCTCTCTCCCCGCGCGGTCGATTTCCCTATCCCCTGCCGCCTCGGCGCGGCCCGATCCTCACGCGGCCCCGGCGTATCGGCGCACCCCCTGACGATCCCACCCCCGACCGAACCGCTGCCTCCATCTAACCGACGCAGGGTTCGGACGCCATATCGACCAGCGCCACTCCCGGCGTGTCGTAGTATACGCGCCGCGATATCAGGGCACCGCGCTCGACGCACCGATCGTGGCGGCATACGGTGGTGCCGTCGGGAAGGGTGGTTAGGGGGCAATGGGCCATGAGAATATCGATTTCGATCTGACTCGCACGATCGACGCGGCGATGCTGCACTCCAATGCCGACTACTCCGTCTACAAGGGGTGGGAGGTGGTCGGCCAGCCGACCACCACGATCCGACGCGGCGAGATCGTCTTTGCGAATGGGCAAATCCTCGGCCAGCCGGGGAGCGGCGAGATCGTGCGGCGGGGGCCGACGCAGGCGCTGTGAGTCACCATGCAGCATACCGGCTGGGGCGGGACACCCTGGAAAACGCCGGGATGTCCGGTTGACGGAGTAGAAAATATGTTCTATTCTGCGGACGACGTGACGGAGGCGTCGCGTGCGCGCAAGGAGGTGGGCTGATGACCGAACCGGAAGTTTTCGTGCTGGCCGATCGGACGCTGCAAGGGGTGGTGGCGCAGATCCGGGACGAGCAATGGGGCATGGTCATGCCGCCGGATTTCGCCACGAGCGCCGCGCCCGATCGCCCGATCGCCCTGCGCGAGGTGATCAATTACCACGCCTACGACGACGCCTGGGTGCCGGACATGCTGGCGGGGCGCACGATGGACGAGGTCGGGAAAGAGGCGTTCCAGGGCGATCTCCTCGGCGACGATCCCAAGGGCAATTTCGCCGCGATCGTGGACAAGGCGTGCGCCGCCGCGCGGGGTCTCGATGATCTGGATCGCACCGTCCATTGCTCGTTCGGCGACTTCCCCGCGCGCGAATATTTCTGGCAGACCAACTCGTTCCGAGGATTGCGCGCGCACGACATCGCCAAGGTGATCGGCACCGACACCCGTCTGCCCGACGCGCTGGTGCAGGGCTTGTGGGAGGAGTTAGAGCCGCACGCCGAGGAGTGGCGCGCGATCGGCATCTTCGGGCCGAAGGTCGACGTGGCCGCCGACGCCCCGCTGCAAGACCGCCTGCTGGCGCTGACCGGGCGGCAGCCGTAGGGAGGCGGCAGGCGGCAGGCGGTCAGCGCCAGCGAACAAGCGGGGCGAGCGGGGTTCATTGCCCTGCTCGCCTCTTGTTTACGCTCATCTCTGTGGGGTGCCGTCGTGGCGCGCGTCGCTACCCTTGTCGGGCGGGTGGGCGGTCTCCTCCGCCAGCTGCCGACTGCCGACTGCCGACTGTGACAGGCGGAGCAGCGCCGGGAGGGCCAGCAGCGCCGCGCCGAGGACGATGAGCACCGCCCAGAGCTGCCAGCCGCCCGGCGGATACCACTCGGCGCGGTCGAAGAAGCGGTACTTGCCGCCGAGGCCGACGCCCTGCCGACGCGCGTTCCAGTACCACGCGAAGAGGTGGAAGAGGCCGATGCCGCAGGCGAGCGCCGCGAAGGCCCAGTCGCCCGCGCGGCGCAGGTCCAGCCCCGCGAGGCGCGCGGGGAAGCGGTCGGCGCGCCGTGCCAGGATCTCCCCGGCGAGGAGCGGGACCATCACGGCGAGCGGCAGGATGTGCCGCCCCTGCACATCGAAGGTGGTCCCCACGACAAGGATAACCGAGAAGGCGAAGATCACGGCGAGGTTGCCGAGGGCGGTCGCGGCCAGGACAAAGCGCTCCCGCCACGTCCCCACCAGCAGCGCCAGGGCGACCGTCGCGCCGAGCGTCGCGACCCAGATGGCGGCGCTGCGGAAGGGCAGGACGGTGTCCAGCGAGCCGAAGACCCCGACATTCTCCAGCATGATGACCGGCACCCGCTCCAGCGCCGGGCCGAGCTGCGCCGGGATGCCCGCCGGGTCGATCCGCAGGTGCGAGCCGTAGGCGCGCTCCCAGAGGCGGCTCAGGACGACGCCGACCGCGATGATCGCGCCGCCCGCCAGGGGGCCGGGAGGGCGCACGCGCAGCCGCCCCCAGAGCCCCTGCGGCCCGACGAGCGCCGCGAAGATCAGCAGATCGAGCGCGACGTAGAGGGGGCCGGTGGAGCGGCTGAGGGCGAGCATCGCGCCCGCCACCCCGGCCACGAGCCAGTAGGCCGCGCCCGCGTTCTCCTGTCGCCAGAGGCGCAGCAGCGCGGCGGCGAAGAGGAACCCGGACATGATCTCCAGGCCACTCGGCGTCAGCGCCGCGCCGATGAAGATGACCATCGGGGAGAGGGCCAGCATGAGCCCGACCAGTGAAGCCGCGCGCCCATCCCAGAGGAGCCGCAGGGCGATCACAAGGCAGAGCCAGCAGGCGAGGGCGCTGGCCGCGCGCCCCAGCCGGTCGGCGCTGTACGGATCGCGGGCGAGCGTGATGACGAGGGCGGGCAGGAGATAGGGCAGGGGTTGGTAGTTGCCGACCGGGGTCGGTTCGATGATCTCCGTCGGACGCGGCGTGAGCGTATAGAGGCAGGCGGCGGAGCGCTCCGGCCTGCCGGCATTGCAGTCGAAGCCGGGGATGAAGAGGCCGGGCGGCACGCGGACAAGGCGTGCCGCGTCGTTGATCCAGGCGTAGGTGCGGCGATCGTGTTCCGAGGCGGTGGGGCCGAGCTCGTAGGTGAAGGGCGCGCCGATCAGGTGCCCATCCGCCACACCGAGGGTGCGGAGATAGTGCGACCACTCGTCCGGCGCGGCGAAGGGCGGATCGCCGCCGGTCCACCCGGCGAAGAGCAGGGCGTAGGCGAGGCCGAAGACGATCGGCAGGGGGGCGAGTCTCTGCCGCCAGCCGCCGCGTCGTGCATCCACCTGTCGTGCTCGCGTCGCCGCGTGTTGTACCGGCATCTGCTCCTACGCATCGCATCCGCACCAGTTTACCCGCACACACTGTAGCGGGCTGGTGGCGGCGGATGCAAGGGTTCTCGCGTCGTTAGAGACGTGACGCACATCTCCGCTTTCCCATGGTAGGCCACATTTCGCCCGTGTGCAGGAGCAAGGCATGAATGGCCGATGCAACGTTCGATGCATAGTATCGTAAGGCGAGAGGCACTAGCGCACCAGATTTCGTCAGCGGCGCGGATGCTGCAACCGTCGTGTGACGGTATGTAGTCGTTCCTAATTGATACAGCAAACATTTGCTATGGGTGCTTGCTATCAATATGGGTGGTGACAACATCTCAACAAGGGGTCTCTCGTGATCCCGATGAGCGTCATGAGGCAGGCCAGTAGGCGGGATAAACGACCGCGCCCAAGATAGCCGCGTCGAGTAGTGCCAGTGCCGTACAAACAGCGATACCGCGCTGAGGCGTCCAGCGCGGTAGCCGTTCCAACCCCAAGGCTCCTAGCACGCCAAGGGCTGCCAACGCCGGGAAAAGGTAACGTCCTTGCCAGGCGGTGTAACTCAGATTAATCGTGATCACCACGGCGAGATTCAGGACTGCGATCAGGAGAAGACCACCAACGATGCCGAGATCAAGCGCACCACGCCGATAGCCGTTGATTAGGCCCAGCGCTGCTATGGCGATGACGAGCCCATAAACGCCATAAAGCCACCACGGCAGTCCGAGATTTTGCCAGCCGAAATTGGCGATGAATGATTTGAGCGTATGCGCGGGGAAATCGACGAGGAAGTAGCGCGACAGCAACATGTGCGACTCGCTCCGCTCTGCAACCGCTCCACGTACCGCCCGGACCGCGAGCGGATCGCCGACGTTACGCTGGTTATAGAGGAGCCAGGGGGCAAGGAGTGCCAGGGTGAGGCCGAGGCAACTCAACCGTCCGATGCGGACCCGCCAGGATCCGGCGCGCTTGGCGAGTGCGAGCGCGAGGGACAGGAGAAAAAAGAGCGCGCTGATCTTCGTCAGGATCGCTCCGCCAACCACTATCGACGCTCCCACCGCGACCGGCCAGGAGAAGCCACGACGCCAGATGCGGATCAGCAAGTACGTGATAAGAGCGGACAACGCCATTAGCAAGGTGTCGTCGCAGATGTTCATGCCACGGAAGGTGAATTGCGGTAAGAATGCGACGAGTCCTGCGGCCAGTAGGCCCGTTGCCGACTGCCCGGTCGCGGCGCGTCCGGCGAGGAAGCAACAGGCGATTGTTACCAGTGACAGAAATACGCCCACCAAACGAGCCAGGCGCAGCGGCCAGTACCGCACGAGATCATCATCCGCATTCGCGTATAGGCGCGGCGGGGCGGTCGTAGCTGCGAGGGAGGATGGCAGCGGAGAGACGGTGGCGAGCGGGGCGATGAGCAAATAGTACAGCGGCGGGTAATTCGCCTGCGCGAGCGTACCCGGTGGTGGGAGACGATGCTGATCGTGGATGTAACGCGCGTAAGCCCAATGTGCTGGCTCATCCGGTGCCTCGAAGATCGGCACAACCAGCGACCACGCCACGAGGAGGAGGGCAGCAGCTACGAGAAGGGCGAGGAACAACTTTAGCACGGTAAAACTTTCGCACTCATACATTGCGCGTCACAGTGACTGCACGCGCGAGTGGAGTATTCACTACGCCATGGTGACAAATCAAGATTCTCCTCGCGCGGTTGAGTTACGACACGGGGAAGACTGAGGCCGGGCGATTATCACCCTGCGGTCGCCGCCATCCAGCGGGCGACAACTGTCGTGAGCGCGGCTTCCTGCGCCGCGATCTCTCGCGGGTTGTGGAAGGTCACGCTGGCCCTGTCGGCGGTGATCCATTGCAACAGTCCGGTGGTGTCCTCGAAGACGAAATTGGTGCTGTCCTGCACTTTCGCCCCGCGATGGAAGATGAGTTGGAGACGATTCCGTGGCTGCAATCGCAGCGTCACCCGATCCTCGCCCTGGATGCAGAAGCTGGGCGCGTTCCACTTGATCTGCTCCGTGATGCGCTCGTCGGCAGCGAGGATGATCTCTCGTACCCGCGCGATCTCCTCTTTCAACGGGTGATCGAGGGTCTGCATGAAACGATCGACTTCTGCCGACATGATGACCCCTTTTCCTTGTAGGGTATGGTCATAGTGTATGGTCGGCGTGTGCCGACGGTTCCGTTCGACCCGCCGCGCTATATGCAGTGGCCAATATCGGACCTGACCGAGGCTTGGCGTGTCGTCGCCAGCCGTCCCGGTGAGGGCGCGTTGTCACGGGAGTATAGCAGCGCCGGTCCATGAGCGGCCCGCTGTCTCCCAGAACATTGCGACATCGCGCGGGGCTGTCACGGCCGATGATATGAGCAGCGCATCGTCCTCCCCGATCAGCGCGTCGCGATGGCAGGGTGAGGGCATTGCTGCGTAACTGGGTAGTGGCGCTGCTACCAGAAGCCCCGTCGCACGGCTACGATGCGCGGGAATGTGCCCCTCGCTCCACTCGTTGCATTATAAGATCGCTGCGCTGATGCTGGTTGTCAGCGCATCAACATCGCCACGAGCGAGGCTGCCCCTGGCTCCGTGAGCTTGCAGGGAGGATGGGACAATGGCCGACGACACGTTTTTCAGTTTCCCCAATCCGGTGAACGAGGTCGCGGCGCGCGTGGTCGCCGGGGGCGTGGTGGCGCTGGCCGGGCTGACGGTGGCGACCCGCCGCCCGTGGCTGCTGGCACCGCTGGCGTTCGGGTTCGTGGCGCGGGCGCTGGCCGGACCGAGGTTCAGCCCGCTCGGGCGGCTCTCCACCGAGGTCATCACCCCGCGCCTGCCGTTCGCGCCGAAATACGTGGCGGGGCCGCCGAAGCGCTTCGCCCAGTCGATCGGTGCGGTCTTCTCGACGTCGGCCCTGGTGTTGGCGTTCGACTTCCGGCGCACCACGGCGGCGTATACCCTGGTCGGCATCCTCGGCGTTTTCGCGACGCTGGAATCGGTCTTCGGCCTCTGCGTCGGGTGCAAGATGTTCGCGATCTTGATGCGCCTCGGCCTGATCCCCGAGGAGGTCTGCGCCGACTGCGCCAACATCTGGGATCGGCAAGGGCGGAAAGTGCCGAATCCCCCGGAGGGGAGCCACTGACGAATAGACAACGGATCGCAGGCGATCCAGTCCGTACTTCGTTGTTCGCACTTCGTGCTTGTCCGTCACTCGTCATTACCGTAGGGGTCAATGCGTCATTCGTCATTACCGTAGGGGCCAATGGAGAGGGGTCAATGGAGGCGATCGTGATCGGTGGGGGGATCGGCGGGCTCTGCGCGGCGCTCGCCCTGCGGCGCGCGGGCATGGCGGCGACCGTCTACGAGGCCGCGTCCGGCCCGCGCGCCGAGGGGGCCGCGCTGAGCCTGTGGCCGAACGCGATCCGCGCACTCGATCGGCTCGGCGTGGGCACGGCGGTGCGGGATCTCGGCGTGCCGGATCAGTACGGCGGGCGGATCGCCACCCCTCGCGGACGGACGTTAGCCGCCGCATCGGCGGAGAGCATCGCGGCGCGGTTCGGTGCCCCGATCCTGGTTGTAGGGCGCGCGGAGTTCGGCGCGACCCTCGCCGCCGCGCTCCCCGCCGGGACGATCCGCTACGGGCTGCCCCTCGACGCCTTCTCCTGGCACGGCGCTGGCCCGGTGACCGCGCGCTTCGGCGGTGGCGAGCGGGTCCGAGCCGATCTGCTGGTCGGCGCGGATGGCCTCGGCTCGGCGGTCCGCCGACTCCTGCACCCACAGGTCGCGCCGCGCTACGCGGGCTACACCGCCTGGCGCGCGGTCGTCCCGTTCGAGCACGCGCGCGTGCCGCTGTGGGGGGAGGTGTGGGGACGCGGGGCGCGCTTCGGGATCGCGCCGGTCGCTCGCGATCGCGTCTACTACTTCGCCACGCGCGATGCGCCCCCTGGCACCGACCGCGGCGGCACCCCCGCCGGACGACACGCCGACCTGCTGCGCCACTTCGGGGCGTGGGCCGCGCCGATCCCCGCGCTCCTGGCCGCCACCGACCCCGCCGCGATCCTCCAGAACGATATCGTGGATCTGCCGCCGCTGCCCCGGTGGGGCATGGGGCCGGTCACCCTGCTCGGCGACGCCGCGCACGCGATGACGCCGAACCTCGGCCAGGGCGGCTGCCAGGCGATCGAGGATGCCGTCCAGTTGGGCGTCTGTTTGCGCGCGGAAGGCGGGGTGTCGGCGGCGTTGCGCGCCTACGAGGCAGCGCGGCGACCGCGCACGGCGTGGCTTCAGGGGTTGTCGCGGCGGGCCGGCCGGGTGGGGCAATGGTCGCATCCGCTCGCCGTGGCGGCCCGTGACCTGGCGATCAGCGCCGTCCCCGCGTCGGCGCGCTTGCAGCTCCTCGTGCCGATCCTGGGGTACGACGTGCCGGGGGCATAGCACCCTTACGCGCCGCTCTCGCCGAAGACCTGGGCGGCGGTGCCGGTCAGGGCAGGGAAGGTCGGCGAGGCCAGGGGCTCATCGCCGCCGACGCGAGCATGGACGTCGTAGTGGCCGTCGTGCAGCGTCAGGACCTCGATCGTCGCGGCCTCGGGGCTGACGATCCAGTACTCGGGCACCCCGGCGCGCGCGTAGAGGGCGCGCTTGGTGATGCGGTCGTGTCCAGCGTTGCTCGGGCTGAGCACCTCCACGACGAGGGCGGGCGGGCCTTCCACGCCGCGCTTCGCGATCAACTCACGCTGTTCCGGAAGAAGAATTATGAGGTCCGGTTGCACCGGATCGCCGTCACGGATGAAGACATCGACCGGCGCGGTGAGGACTTCCCCGCTCATCCCCCAAATCAATGGGCCGAAGATCCAGCGGATCAGGCGCATAAGGATGAGCGCGTGTTCGGTGTTCGCTGCGGGCATCTCGTGGAGCACCCCCTCGATGATCTCGTAACGCTTGCCATCCTCGGGGAGGGCGAGTAAGTCCTCGTAGGTCCAGTAGCGGGTCTGTGGTTGTGTCGCCATCGCGGCCCCTCCTACGTCCTGGCTCTCGTGCGGGTGCATCCTCTTTATTGTACTTGGCTAGCGCAGTCGAGGATATGGCCTCCCCCCTTTGCGCTGGATGCCGATATGCGGCTGGTGGGGTGAGACGGTGCGGCGTGCGCGTTCCTGCTTCTTCGCCAGGCCACCGCGCCGATCGATCAGAAAATTGCTGATCATGACTAACGAGGGCGCGGCGTTCGTCACGCCGCACCCCTCGTCGTACGCTCACCCCTGATCCATCGGAGTATCAGCGCTTCCCTGCCGCCACCTCGCCGAGAATCGCGGCCAGCGCGGCGGGCGCGGAGAACATCGGCCAGTGCCCGGTCGGCAACTCCGTGAAGGACCACTGCGGCCCGCCGACCGCCGCGAAGACAGGGTTGCCGCTCGCGACCATCTCGCGCACCGCCGCCTCGGTGAAGGTGCAGAGGATGCCGAGCGCGGGGATCGCCTCGCGCGCGGGGTTGCCGAGACGGTTCGGCGCGGTCGCCGTCCCCCACGGCTGCGGGGTCGCGCGCTCGCGCATCGCCTGCCACTCCGCCGCGCCGAGTCCGACGATGATCGGCGGCGGGCCGAGTTCTTCCAGCGGCGGCAGCGGCAGCCGCCAGCCTTCGCCCTGCTTCGCGACGATCTGCTCGTCGTGCGCGCGTTGCTCGGGGTCGCCGAAGTCGGCCTGCGCCATGCCGTCGGGCAGTGGCGCGGTATCGACGTAGACGAGGCGCGCGAGCCGCTCCGGCACGCGGTCGGCGACGCTGATCGTGACGTTGCTCCCCGCGTAACTGTGGCCGACGAGGATCACGTCGGTCAACCGCTCGAACGCGAGCAGATTGACGATGTCGGTGACGTGCGTCTCCAGATCGGTCTGCGGCCCTCCCAGATGGACCCGCTCGCCGAGCCCGGTGAGGCTGGGGGTGTGGACCGTGTGCCCCGCCGCGCGCAGCGGCGCGGCCACGTCGGCCCAGGCCCAGCCGCCGAGCCAGAAACCGGGGACGAGCACGATGTTCGCCATCGGGATACCTCCTTAACGAGTGGTCCGGTGGGCGGAGTGGGCGGAGTGGGCGGAAGGATACAGGATGACCGACAAGGACAAACTGGTAGCCTCCCCACCGACCGGCGAATGCCGGATGCCGCCGCTCTTCTGGCTCACTCGCCCACTCTACCGCGAGTAGCGGCTATAATCAGTCCTAAACTACGCACTACAATGAAGGGAGTAGCCGATGACCATTCCGCGTCCGACGACGCGCTTGCTGGCGCTGCTGGAGGTGTTGCAGTCGCGCGACGTCGTCGGCGGGGCAGAGCTGGCGCGGCGACTGGAGATCGACGGGCGCAGCGTCCGGCGCTACATCGCCATGCTGGCCGAGATCGGCATCCTGGTGGAGACGGTACGCGGGCCGCACGGCGGCTATCGCCTGCGTCCCGGTCCGCGGATCCCGCCGCTGCTGCTGACGGAGGAGGAGGCGGTGGCGCTGGCGCTGGCGTTCGGGACGCTCCCGCACCTCGGTTTGGCCCTGGCACCGGAGACGCTGACAGGCTTGCGCGCGAAGCTCGAACGGACCCTCTCGGAGGGGTTGCGCGCGCGGGTGCGCGCGCTGGCCGGGAGCATCGCCCTCTCGCCCGGTCCGGTGATGATCGCGGCGGATGGGGCGCTGCTGACCGCGCTCGGCGAGGCGGCGAGCGCGGGGCGGCGGTTGCGGCTGCGCTATCGCACGGCGGAGGGAGCGGAAACCGCGCGCCTCGTCGATCCCTATGGGGTGGCGCGCTGGTCGCGGGCCTGGTATCTCGTCGCCCACTGCCATCTGCGGGTGGATGTGCGCCTCTTCCGCCTCGATCGGATCGCCGCCGCCGAGGCGACCGCCGAGCGCTTCGAGCCGCCCGCCGCCTTCGATGCGTACGCCCACGTCGGGCGCGCGATGGCGGAATATCCGGGGCGTTGGGCGGTCGATGTACGCCTCGATCTGCCGCTGGCGACGGCGCGGGAGAGCGTTATCGCGCCGTACGGGACGCTGACGGCGGACGGCGCGGGGAGTCGCTTCCGGGGGCGTTTCGATGGCCTGGACGGTTTCGCGCGGGATTTGGTGTCGCTCGGCTGCCGCCTGGTCGTCGACGAGCCGCCGGAGTTGCGCGCGGCGCTGCGACGCCTCGCGGCGGAGATCGCGGCGCTCGCGGACGCGGATTGAGCCGTGCTCGGCTGCCCCGTTGCGACGCGGCGCGGGCGACCGTGGCGAGCATGATGCCCGCTGATAAGTCGGCGGTCCGCAGGTTGTCGTGGTCGGAGCCTTCAACCGCGAGCATTACCGGCAGGCACTGCATCACCGGCGAATTTTCTACGGACTCCGGACCACGAACTACCGGCTTCTCTCTGCCGACCGCCGACCGCCGACCGCCGACTCACCCCGTTCCCGGTCCAACTCGTGCAGCCGCTGTTTGATCCATTCCTGCTCCTCGTGGGTGAAGGCGTCGCGGTTGACGATCATGCGGCTGGCGATCTGGCCGATGATCAGCGGCCCGATCACGAAGATCATCAGGTGCATCAGGATCACCCCCACGATCCGCCCGCCCCAGGTGTCCGGGTAGGTGTCGCCGTAGCCGACGGTCATCGCGGTCACCACCGCCCACCAGAGCGCTTCGGCCAGATTCTCGTGCTCGAAGAAGGCGTAGCCGAGCGCGGAGAGGAAGAGCACCACACTATACAGGACAAAAATGTTCCGCATGCGGTTGAAGAAGACGATGATGCGCCCGCTACTCATGGGTCTGCCCCCTGCTGTTCGTGCTCCGATAGGCACCGTAGCATAGCAGGCCCACCGGTGCGGGGGCGGGTATGCGGCGCATGGTGCGGTGCGGCCCCTCGCCACGATTAACGGCGCGGGCGCTACTTCCATCACGGTTGTCGGCTGACGAGGTCAGGATCCGACATGCCGGTCCTTTGTGGACTTCGGATGAAGAACCCGGAGCAGGGCGGGAGGGGCAATTTCTCGTGGCATGAATTTAAGTACGTACCGCGCTCACCTTGCCTCGTTCTCGCCACTTCGCGCCGTTGTAGCGAAGTCCACAAAGGACCGATAGGCGGCGCGGGCGCGACGAGTGGCCGAACACTCGTCGCGCCCGCGCTCATAGGCGTACGCTGCGGCCCCGGCGCTACGGGGCACCGGGGCCGCATTCACGCCGCGCTGGCTGGTCGTCGCCCGAGGTGTCAGTCGAGGCGTTCGAGGACGACGACCGGGATCTCCCGCGCGGTGACCTGCTGGCGATACTCATCGAAGAAGGGCATCAGCGCGGCCTGCCGGTCGAAGAGGCGGGTCCGCTCCGGCTCCCGGGCGGTGCGGGCGCGCGCCCGGTACCGCTCCGTGCCGACCTCCACCGTCACCTCGGGGTTGGCGACGAGGTTGCGATACCAATCGGGGTGGGTGGGCGCGCCGCCGCGCGAGGCGATCACAATGATGCGAGTGCCGTCGGCGCTATAGTTGAGCGGCGTGATCCGCTCCTGGCCGCTCTTCGCGCCCGTCGTGGTGAGCAGCATCATCGGGCGTCCGGCGTAGCGCCCCCCGACAACGCCCCCGTTGGCGCGGAACTCCGCGATCACCGCCACGTTCTCCTGCTGCCAGCGCTTCACATCGATCATCAGCCGCCCTCCCTGCACACGCATCGTCCGGTACGCAGGGAGAACGTCGCGCGGGGCGGGGTATTCCCGAGGGCGGGCGGCACCATCACGGCGACCCACGGGCGCGTGTCCCGGCGTCCGGCACCCCACCCCCACTCAGGAGGGCTTGCAGCCCCTTGCGGTGGGGGAGCACAACGGCCCCCCCACCGCACGAGGAGTATGCGCGCGGCGGTCGCCCGCCCCGCAGGGCTGCTACGGCACGCGATCGACGCGGAAGTAGCTGTCGAGCGCCTGCCACTCCGCCCGGGCGAAGAAGGAGCGCGCGGCGGGCTGGTCGTAGCCGGTGAAGGGGCCGCTTGTCGGTCGGTCGGGGACCGCCCCGGCATAGAAGACGTAGGTCGCCAGGTCCGAGCGCTGCGTGCCGCTCGCGGGCACGTTGGTGTAGAACGCCGGGTTGTCGGCCTGTCGCGCCCAGTAGCCCTTGGCGATCATCGCGCGCGTCAGGAAGGAGACGACCTGGATGTTCAGCACGGCCTGGCGCGGCAGGTAGCAGGGGGCGGTCGTCCCCGCCGCCGTGCAGGTGCCCGCGTCGGTGTACCCAGTCGCGACGCCGTAGTGGTTCAGCGTGCCGACGTTACGCCACAAATCGTTGTCGATGCAGTACTGGCCGCCGGGGTCGCACTTGTCGGGGAACAAATTGCCCCAGTTCTGCCCGTCCCAGCCCGCCATCGCGCGGGCGATGAACGCGGCGGATTGCGCCCGAAGCACCGTGTCATTCGGGCAGAAGAGCGGCGGCGAGGCCGACTGATCGCAGCCTTTAATGATGCCGCGCGCCGCCAACTGCTTGACGGCCTCGTAGGACGGTGCGCTCGACGGCACATCGCCGAAGGTGGGGATCGGCGCGAAGTTCGCCACGACGCTGAACCGGTCGTCCACGGTGGCGCTCAGTGGGTTGGCCCAGCCCTCCTGGTAGCCGTTGATTGTCCAGCCGGTGAACATCCAGCCCGACGAGGGGGTGGCGGTAAAGGTGACCGGCGTGTTCGGCCCCCACGGGCGGGGCGGGGAAGTGGCGACGCTGCCGCTGCTGACAACGGATGTGCCGGCGGCGCAGACACACTGATTCGTGACCTTCAGGTCGTCGAAGTAGGCCCGGAACTGCTGGCCCGCGATGTCGAAATTGTCCCGACCGCTGTCGTAGGCAAGGAACCAGCGGATGATCTTCCGCCCGGCCAGCGGGGCTAGATCGATATCCGAGCAGAAGTAGCGATTGGCACCGTAGCCGTTGCGCGCTGAGGGATGCACCGGGACGCCTGCGGTATCCCTGAGCCCGCTATCCCGCAGGGTCGTGCCATTGTCCATCTCGAAGTCGACGGACATCGTGGCTTGCTGGTAGTTGTACTGGCACCAGTGGAGCCAGTGGTTGACGTTCGCATCGATCTGGGCGTATCGTCGGTCGGCCAGGGGGTAGCCGCTCGTGTCATCCTCCCAGGAGAAGGTCGTGAAATAGGCGTAGGAGGTGGCCGCCGTGGAGGTGTCGGCGATGTGCTGCTGTCAGCCGCCCGAGTTGGGCGCGACCCCGCGATCGGTTGGCACGGGGAACATCTCAGGGATCGGCGCGCCGCCGTAACCGGTCACGCTCTGGGCGTAGGCGAGGCGGTTATTCGGGAGCCCCTGCGCCTGATCGGGCTCGAAGCCGGTGTAGGGGAACTGGAGCATCGAGGCACCTTCTTTGTCGTCGTTGGTCAGCGCCCCCTTGTACACGATCTCGAAGTTCATCACCGCCTCGTCATGGCCGGGCGGATGGTCGCCGAGCAGGCAGCAGAAGTGGCCGAACTCGTGCAGCGCGAGATCGTACACATCGATGTCGCGCCGAGTTTTGTCAGGTCTCTCCTGTACGATCCCGTTGGTGTTGTAGAACATGGGATCCTTGCCCTCGTCTTTGACGTTGTTGAGAAACATTTTGGCGGTCGTCGCGATACCCGTTGTGGGATCGTAATTAATACAGACGATGGCCCACTGGTTATCCTTAGTGCCACAGGTGTTGCTGTTCGGGTTAGTCAGATCAGCCGTGGTAACAAAGTTCTGATTAAGGTCATTCCGGTCGTAGGTCTCGATGGGAATGAGCGAGAAGAGCGAGGCCTTGTTCCAGGAGGACGCTGCGGACCGGACGATGCTGGCGGTGCCGGTGACGCCGTTGCCCAGATCCCGATCGAGATTGGGATCCACGCCGAAAACCAACGTACGCGTCGACCCCCAGGTCAGGTTCAAGTCGGAGGCGTGATTGTAGGCCCGTGCGATGGGGACCGGTAGCGCGGACATGGGCATCAGTAGGAGGACGATGATACCAACAAGAGAGCGCGAGAGCTTGCGTCGCATCGCGGACCTCCTTTTCATTCATTGCGTCTGCCGCGTGGTCGCTAGCGGGGCGTCGCTGGTATCGGCGAGCGTGGGATCGCCGTCGATCGGGGGAGGACCGGCGCGATGTCGTCCAGGAGTTGCTGGAGGGGGAGGTTCTCATTCGGGTCGGTGGCGTTGGTGGCGATCCCTGCGGCGTTGATCAGGTAGCGCCCGATGGTGGCGCTGCCCGTGCCGCCTGCGGCGCTGAGGAAAAGCAGGGCGCGCTCGCCCGCCGCGTAGGGCGTGTCCGGCAGCTGGGACAGGCGATCCTGGCCAACCGTCCCGCCGTAGCCCTCCACCACTATCTCCTGCGTGGGGAGCGCAGAGCCCTTGCTGGCCTGCTCGACGCGCACGACCACCGGCGTGTAGATGCGATAGTAGGGTGGGCCACCGCAGGCGTTGGTGGGGCGCCGCCCGTCGGGGGTACTCCAGCGGGCCTCCTGGACCTGGAGCACTGTGCCGATGACGATCGCGTCTGCGGTCACCGCCGAGAGGCGTGGCGTTACACCGTCGCGCCCGACTGCGGCGATACCGCAGGGGGCGGACGGGTCGTAGGTCGGCTTGGGCGGCACGGGGCCGATGATCTTCGTCGGCTCGATGGGCTGGCGCACCGCCGTGGGCACGATCAGCGTGGGGACGACCCCGGTCGGGGCCAGGGGGGAGACGTCGGATTTGGTCGGGACGGCGGCGAACGCGGGGGCGGCGAGGGTCGGCGACGGGGTCAGGGTGGCGACCTCGCCTGGAGTGGCCCCGGCTGAGGCGGCGGACGGGAGCGGCTGGCCGCAGGCGACCGTCGCCGCGCCCAGCGCGCCGGTCGCCGCGACGGCGAGAGCCTGCCGGAGGAACTGCCTGCGCGAATAGGATTCCATGTGCGCCTCCATACGTGCTGCACCGACGCCGGACCGTCACGACCATCGTGCCATCCGGCGAGAACGGCGGCATAGTCAGCGCCGCGCTGCGCCGCCCATGCCCCTGCGGGGAGGATGTTCGCCCGGTCACTCGGGGACACACAGGTTCTGGTATCTCCCCTTCATCGTCCCGGTCCATCCAATATAGGGCCAACGATCCGCCAGCACATGACCCGATCCGGTCATTTCGGCGGGGAATCGCAGAGACCGGCCCGGATGAGCGACGCGATCACATGGCTCCGCCCGCCCCCCAACCGCTCGTAGATGTGCCGCACATGCTCATGCACGGTGTGCTCGCTCAGCGCGAGGCGCGCGGCGATCTGCGCGTAGGTCAGCCCGTCGGCCAGCAGGCACGCCACCTCGCTCTGGCGCGCCGTCAGCCCCAGGTCGGGCGCGGGCGTCGGTTGCGCGGCGGGCTTCGTCGGCTGCTCCGCCGCTTCGTGTCCTGTCATCTCTCCGCTCCTCCCAGGCCGTCCGGCCACGCTCGCTTGCGATGCACCCGCTGTCGGGGGGCGATCTTCAGGCCGCGCACCGTGCGCCCCCCCACCGCACAGCTCGTCGCCGCGCCAGTCCTCGGCGCGGCCCCTCGGAAGATGAGGCGCGCGAGCGAGCGCGCCCCCGGCGGTCGTTGCGGGATTCGTCTCGGGTGGAACCTGCGTCGAATGGGGCGAAACTCGCCATTGTCGGTGTCATCTGTCGAACAGGTGGTGCGAGGAATAGCATAAGCAGGATCGTCCCGGCGGTATACCCTCCGAAAGTACCGCTCGTGCTCGTGGGCCGCTGCGGAGCTTTCCGCGCGAGCACGCCGCTGTATACTTGCCGCGACACATACCGCGCGTCCGGTCGGCAGGCGAGGAAATCGAGCGCCCCGGCAACCCACGCCCGCGACGCACGCCGACGGCGGCACCACACCACCCGCCCACGTCGCGGTCAGCATCCTGCGCTATCATCGCTCGTTACCGCCGCCCGCCGACTGCCGACCGCCGCTCACCCCCGAGGTCACTATGCGACGCTGCTCCCCGACGTTCCTCGTCGTCCTGACGCTCCTGGCCCTCGCGGCGTGCGGGACGACGCCGACCGCCACGCCCGCGCCGTCCGCCACGCCGCTCCCGACGGCGACGGCGACGGCCACCGCGACCCCCCCGCCGACCGCGACCTTCACGCCGACCGCGACTCCCACCCCAACCGCGACACCGACACCCTTGCCGACCGCCACCGCGACCCCTGCGCCGACGAGCACCCCCACCGTCACGCCATCCCCGACGCGGACGCCGCCGCCGACCATGCCCCCGACGGCGACGCCGTCCCCCTACGCGATCCGCGATTCCTCGGCCCTCTGCGAGGCGACGGTGCCGGGGGCCTTCCGGGACGATGGGGGCATCTGGCGGGTCGGCAACGACGCGGGGGTGACGCTCGTGGGGACGCCGACGAGCGGGCTGCTGAGCTTCGACGCGGTGACGCAGCTCTTCCTGAGCAATGTCGGGGCGCAGATCGGCGAGTTCCGCGAGACGGGGCGCACGCGCGATGGCGACGACCGCCTCCGCATCGCCTATACCGGTAAGGTCTTCGGGGTGCCGGGCGGCGGCGTGCTCTATCAGCGGCAGTTCGGGCCGACGATGTGCGGGCTGATCCTCTTCGCCGCCGACGGACAGGGACCGCGCTACATGGGCGCGTTCGAGGGGGTTATCGGCAGTCTGCGGGCGTTACGCTGAGTCGCGAGCAGAGACGGGGGTCGGCAAGCGGCAAGCGGCAGAGGGACCAGGGCGAAGGCGCGTCAGCCCGACATCCCCGGTCGCGATCGCCACGTATCCCGTTAGTCGCAAGACGCGCTCCTGGAAGGGCGATGGGCGGGATGGCACAGTCGGCACCATGCGCCCCGCCGCCATTCCTGGCACTGCGGGACTCGCGCCGCTCGGCGCGATCGGGGTGCATGAGTGGCCGGGTGTGCCGGGTACGCCCGACAAGCCATCAGACCGCACGCGCCACATCTTCGGGCGTCGCCACGAAAGGGTCTATCGATGACTCGCGAAGGGTGTCCCGGCTCGAAGCACAACCGCCATCCGGGGTATGCGCGCGGGACTAATAGGTCATAGTTCAAGAGTAAACTCTTGTGCCATAGTAGCCACAGATACACGGGGTGTTGCCGCACCCTTGTGCAACCCCTTTGTGGCGCTGTCGCCGCGACTAGCGAGGCCTGGCCATGTCGGTTTCAGAACATCACGGGCGTGTCCCCGTTGCGACCGATAGCGGGGGCACCGATCCTTTCTTCGCCCTCTCGCGGGAGTTGCTCGCTGTCGTGACCCTCGACGGGCGAATCGTGCGCGCCAATGCGGCATGGGTCGCCGTGCTCGGTGGCGACGAGGCCACGGTGCTGGCGCGGCCCTGGACCACGCTCGTTCACCCGGACGACTGGGTAGTGCTGCGCGAGGCGCAGGCGCGCTTGCTGGCGACCGGCATGCTCGATGCTGTGGAGGTACGGATCGCGTGCGGCACCGGTGGCTATCGCTGGTTCTCCTGGCGCGCGGCCCTCGCCCCCGATCGGCTGACGATATATACCATCGCGCAGGACATGACCGCGCGCAGAACCGTTGCCATCTCGCCGCGCGAGCGCCAACTCCTCAAGGCGATGCCGGTGGCGGTGATCGCGACCGACCTGAACGGGACGATCACCTACTGGAACGCGCACGCGACCAAACTCTACGGCTGGACGACAGCCGAGGCGCAGGGGCAGTCGGTCGGCGCGCTGACCGTCCACAACGACGATTCCCATAGCAGCGACCCGACCTCATGGGAGCAAGTCTGGCGGCGGCTACGGTCGGGGGAGTCCTGGTCCGGGCAATTCACGGCGCGATGCAAGGATGGCGCAACGTTCCAGGCCCGGGTCACCACTATGCCCCTGCGCGACGAGGCCGGGCGGTTGATCGGGATCGTGGGCAGCTCGAGCGACATCAGCGAGCGGCACGCCGCGCAACTCGCGCTGGGTGCGAGCGAGCGCACGCACCGGCAGTTGCTCGAACAGGCGGCGGACGCCATCTTCATCTTCGATACGGGCGGCAAGTTCGCGTGGGTGAATACGCGCGCGTGCCTGCTGACCGGCTACACCGCCGAAGAGTTACTCGGACGACGGATCGGCGATGTGATGCCCGCCGACGAGGTCGATCGGATCGCCGCGCGGATCGCCGCGCTCAAGGACGGGGCGCGGACGCGCGAGCGCCTGATCCGGCGACGGGATGGGCACCTGCTCCCGTGCGAGGTGAGCGCCACGCTCCTCTCGGATGGGCGTGTGCAGGTGATCATCCGCGATGTCAGCGAGCGCCGGGCGGCGGAGGCGGCGTTGCGCGAGCGCGATGAGCGCTTCCGGCTGATCGCGCGCGCCACCAACGACGCGATCTGGGATCTGGATATCGCCAGCGGACGACTCTGGTGGAACGAGGCGATCCAGAGCCTGTTCGGTTACACACCGGAACGGGTCGGCCCCGATCTCGATTGGTGGATCGGGCGCGTCCACGAGACGGATCGCGCCCGCGTGCTCGAGAGCCTCCAGGGGGCGCTCGCCGGGAGCGGGGAGACCTGGACCGAACAGTATCGCTTTCGTCGCGCCGATGATACGACCGCGACGGTGCTCGATCGCGGCTTCATCCTGCGGAACGACACCGGCGCGGCGGTGCGGATGCTCGGCTCGATGCAGGATATCACCGCGCAGCAGGAGTCGGAAGAGGCGCTGCGCATCGCCCACATGCGAGAACGGGCCTTGCGCGCCGAGGCGGAGCAGCGCCTCGCGGAGCTGGAGGCGATCATCGACAGCATGCCCGACGGCGTGTACATCGGCGATGGGGCGCGGATCACCCGCGCGAACGCCGCCGCCCTGCGGATGTTCGGCTACGACGACATCGCGGCACTCAACGCCGAGTACTCCCTGATCAACGTGCGCATGCAGACGCGCTTCCTCGATTCCGACGAGCGGATCCCGCCGGGGGGATCGGCCTTCGCCACCGCGCTGGCGGGGCAGCCGATCACCCGCGAAGTCCTGATTCGCGACCCGGCGACCGGCGAGGATCGCGCGATCCGTTGCGCGGCGGGCCCGGTGCGGGTCGGCGGGCAGATCATCGGGGCGGTGGCGGTGAACAGCGATGTCACCATCCACAAGCGGAACGAGCAGGCGTTGCTGGCGAGTCGGGCGCTGCTGTCGGAGGCGCAACGGATCGCGCATCTGGGGAGTTGGGAGTTCGACCATGAGCAGGGCAGCTTGCGCGGCTCCGACGAACTCTACCGCATCATGGGCTATGCCCCCCAGTCGTTCACGCTGACCTCGGAGAAGCTGCTCGCCATAATGCACGACGATGACCGCGAGCGGGTCCTCCAGCTCTTCCGCGATAGTGCGGGGGACACCATCCCCGGTGAGGTCGATTTCCGCATCGTCCGCCCCGATGGCGAGGTGCGTATCATCTACCAGCGGGCGGAGAGTTTGCGCGACAACATCGGGCGACTCACGAAGCGCTTCGGGATTATGCAGGATGTGACCGAACAGCGCACGATGGAGGCGCAACTCCGGCATCAGGCGTTCCACGACCCGCTCACCGGCCTGCCGAATCGCGCGCTCTTCGCCGATCGCCTGGCCCATGCCCTCGCCCACATGCGGCGCGGCACAGCCGGGGGCTGCGCCGTCTTCTTCCTCGATCTCGATCGCTTCAAGACGGTCAACGACAGCCTCGGCCACGCCGTCGGCGATCAGTTGCTGATCGCGGCGGCGACCCGCCTGCAAAGCGGGCTGAGCGATGGCGATACGCTGGCGCGGCTCGGTGGCGACGAATTCGCGGTCCTGCTCGGCGCGCGGGTCGATCTGGCGGAGGCGACGCGGGTCGCGTCACAGCTCCGGGCCGGATTGCAGACACCGATCGCCATCGACGGGCGCGAACTCGGGGTGACGGTCAGTATCGGTATCGCCCTCAGCACGCAGGGCGAGGCGACGCCGACGGATCTCCTCCGTTTCGCCGACATGGCGCTGTACCGGGCGAAGGCGGCGGGTGGGGATGGCTGGCAGGTCTTCTCGCCGGGGTTGAACGAGCAGGCGCTCATCCGGCTGGAGATGGAGCACGATCTGCGGCGCGCGTTCGAGCGGGATGAACTGGTGGTGTATTACCAGCCGAAGGTCGATCTGGTCTCCGGGCGGGTCGCTGCGCTGGAGGCGCTGCTGCGCTGGCGGCACCCGGTCCGTGGCCTGGTGCCGCCGTCCGAGTTCATACCCCTCGCCGAGGAGACCGGACTGATCGTGCCGCTGGGGCGCTTCGTCATGCGCCATGCCTGTCAGCAGTTGCGGGCGTGGCGGCGACGCTATCCGACGACCGCGCCCCCGGTGGTGGCCGTGAACCTCTCCGCACGCGAGTTCCGGCAGCCCGATCTGGTGGCCGTGGTCGCGGCGGCGCTCGCCGATGCCGACCTGTCGGCGGACCAGCTGGCCCTGGAAATCACCGAGACGGTGGCGATGGAACAGCTGGAGGAGTCCGGCGCGGTCCTCGGCGCGTTGCGCGCACTCGGCGTGCGCCTGGAGATCGACGATTTCGGCGCCGGCTATTCCTCCCTGGCCTATCTGCAACGTCTCCCCGTGCAAGTGCTGAAGATCGATCGCGCCTTCTCGCCGGCTGGGGGCCGTGACCGCGCGATCGTCCAGGCGATCGCGGCCCTGGCGCACAGCCTGAACCTGGAGGTGACGGTGGAGGGGCTGGAGACCGCCGAACAGGTCGCCTGGGCGCGCGCGGTCGGCTGCGACCTGGGGCAGGGCCACTACTTCTCCCCCCCCCTGACGGCGGCGCAGATCGACGCCCTCTGGGAACTCGGGCTGTGCTACGATCTGCCGGTCGTAGCGGATACCGTCATCCCGACACCCCGCGATCGGCCCGTTCGGCTGCTGCGACACGGGGCGGACATCCCCAGCCGCTGAGCGTGCGGGCGGCGAGCGGCGGCCACAAGCGGGGACCGTACGGATGGTGCGTGCGGTCCCCGCTCTCTCCATCGCGCAACCAGGATGCCAGGCGGATCACGCGCCGGTGACGTGCGCGGGACCGTCGAGGGCGCGCGGCTCGTTTCCCGTCAACCGGTCGCGCGTCGTCGCCGACATGGCCGCGCGGTGGCGTTCGGGAACTCCCTCGGTGTTGTACGCACAACGGCCGCGGCGCTCAGGGAACCGGGATGGCGACAGCGGCGAGGCGCTCGCCATCCGCACGGCGTGTGCGCTCTCGGTCCCGACCGACGCCGACCACGGCCACGTTGCCCGGCGCGACCGCGCCGAGGTGCCCCCCGTTACCCCCGGCGGCGTTTCCCCGTATCTTTGATGGCAAGGGCGCCGGGGCTGCCTGTCGGCGGCATTGGTGTTACCATGCCACCGATAGAAACGATCCGCCAACCCCGCCGCCGGGTGCTGGTATGGCGGGGCCGATACAAGAAGGATGGAGCGGGCGGCATGGATCCCGAGCAACCGGCGAAACGGACGCCCCGCATCATTTCGGGGCGGCAACGAGCTGAGGTACCCCCCGTCGAACCACCAGCGGGCGAGGCAGCCGCGCCCGCGCCCGCCGAGCGGCCCCCCGCCGTGGGCTACCATGCGGGCGCGGAACTGCCATCCGACGGTGTGTCCGGTGGCGAGCCGCTGCCGGGAGAAGAGGAGCTACGCTCCTGGGAACGCCCGCAGTTGCGCGGCAGCCACCCCGGCGACCGCTACGTGCGCGTGAGCCATCATGCCCCGGCGCACCGACCGGGTGTGCGCCGCGCGCTGCGCTACGAGCCGACCCTGCCGCCGAGCAAGGCCGGACCATTCGTGCAGTGGCTCTTGCAAGGGCAGGTCAAGGAGATCGATGCCCCGTACGAGCGCCCGCACGACGCGCATACGCACTCGTGGTGGAAGGTGATGTGCCTCACCGGGGTCGATTACTTCTCCACCCTCGGCTACCAGCCGGGGATCGCGGCGCTGGCCGCCGGGCCGCTCGCGCCGCTCGCCACGCTGGTGCTCGTGCTGATCACCCTTTTCGGCGCGCTGCCGATGTACGGGCGTGTGGCGCGCGAGAGCCCGCACGGCGACGGCTCGATCTCGATGCTCGAACGGCTCCTGCCGTGGTGGCAGGGGAAGCTCTTCGTGCTGGCGCTGCTCGGCTTCGTGGCGACCGGCTTCGTGATCACCATCACCCTCTCCGCCGCCGACGCCTCCGCCCACCTGATCGAGAACCCCTACACCCCGTTCTTGCACGGCCTGGAAGTGCCGCTGACCCTGGCGCTGATCGCGCTGCTGGGTGTGGTGTTCCTCAAAGGATTCAGCGAGGCGATCGGCATCGCGGTGGGGATCGTGGCGGTGTACCTGGCATTGAATTTGGTGGTGATCGTCGCTGGCCTTATCACGATCGTGCAGGAGCCGCAACTTCTGGGCAACTGGCGCCTGACGCTCACACAGTCGTACAGCAGCCCCTTGCTGATGATCGGGGCGGCGCTGCTCCTCTTCCCCAAGCTGGCGCTCGGCCTCTCCGGCTTCGAGACCGGGGTCGTCGTGATGCCCTTAATCAAGGGCGACCCGAGCGACACCGAGGCGGCCCCCGAGGGGCGTATTCGCAACGCGCGCAAGCTGCTCGCCGCCGCCGCGATTATTATGAGCGTGCTGCTGAGCACCAGCAGTATCGTGACGACCGTGCTGATCGCTCCCGACGCCTTCTTGCCGGGTGGCCCGGCCAACGGGCGTGCCCTGGCCTACTTCGCCCACGAACGGCTCGGCAATCTCTTCGGAACGGTTTATGATCTCAGCACGATCTTGATCCTCTGGTTTGCCGGGGCTTCGGCGATGGCGGGCCTGCTGAACATCGTGCCGCGCTATCTGCCGCGCTACGGCATGGCCCCCGACTGGGCCCGCGCGACGCGCCCGCTGGTCCTCCTCTTCACCGCGATCTGCTTCATCGTCACGATCATCTTCAAGGCCAGCGTGGATGCCCAGGCCGCCGCGTATGCGACCGGCGTGCTGGCCCTGATGACCTCGGCGACGATCGCGGTGACCCTCTCGGCGATCCGGCGCCAGCAGCGCGGGGTGAGCATCGGCTTCGGGCTCGTGGCGGTGATCTTCGTCTATACCACGGCGGTCGTGCTGCTCGGACAGCCGGTCGGCCTGAAGATCGCGGGGGTCTTCATCGCCGCGATCATCCTCTTCTCGCTGATCTCGCGGGTCTGGCGCACGACCGAGCTGCGGGTGACGGAGATCGTGGTGGATGAGACGGCGCGACGCTTCATCGCCCAGGCGGCGGGTGACCGGGAGATCCACATCATCGCCAACCACCCGGACGAGCGGAACGCGCGCGAGTACCTGCTGAAGGATCGGGAGCAACGCGAGGACAACAACATCCCGCACGGCGCGACGGTCCTCTTCCTGGAGGTCGCCGTGCGCGACGCCTCCGATTTCGCGCCGGTCCTGCACATCCGGGGCGAGGAGGTGGGGGGCTACCAGGTGCTGCGCGCCGAGGGGGCGTCGGTGCCGAACGCCATCGCCGCCTTCCTGCTGTGGCTGCGCGACACCACCGGCACGCGCCCGCACGTCTACTTCGGGTGGACCGAGGGGAATCCCTTCAAGTTCCTCGCGCGCTACATCCTCTTCGGCGAGGGGGACATCGCCCCGCTGACCCATGAGGTGCTCCGCAAGGCCGAGCGCGACCGCACGCGCCGCCCGGCGGTGCATGTGGGGTAGGGGGACGACTTCCGCAGAAGCACGGAGACATCGAGACGGTATGGAGTTGGCCCGCGTGCGTCCGGCGTGCGCGCGTCAGGCCGAGCGCTCGGGTACACGACCGGTATTCGCATCGAAGAAGCGGGGCCACCGGCGCGCGTGCCCGCGTACCCTGCCCCACCGCTGACCGCTGGCCGCATCGCCTTGCGCCCGTGGGCTGACGGCGATCTGACCAGCTGAGGGAGGCGAGCCGCCGTCTCCCAGCGCAGACCCCCGCAGCGTACAACGACGAGGTCGGGCGGGTCTGGATCGCGCGGCGAGGCGGACGGGTCGCCGCGGGCGCGGGCTTGCCCTGCCGTAGGCGCGGAGGAAAGCAACGGGTGCCCGCCCGGACGCGCTGTCGGCAACGTCGAACGAGTGCGGCGGGCGCGTCCGTTCCCCCCCTCGGCGGGGGTGGCGACGCCGCCTGCTGCTCCCGTCGCGCGCTCGTGTTCGGGACACGGTTCTTCCTCGACCCCCGCCGGGCGGGGCGGATGGTACTGTCGCTCGCGGAGACAGCGGTAGCCCATATGGATTGCCGCAGCCCTATCCGGTGGCGGGCAGTACCCCCCGTGTTTGCCATGAGCATTGTACGCCATTGTGACATCGTGCGCCGTGCTGTCGATCCTTGCCGACGTTCGGTGCAATTGGGGCGCATCGTCCCGCGACAGGGGTCGGATGGCTTCGTAGGAGGGGGACAACTGGCGGGTCGAGTCGTGAACCAGATCACCCGCGTGTGGCGGGTCGGTATAGGTGGTGTCGATCGAGACGGACACCCTATAGGTCTTGTGCCGACCGCACCGTATGCTGTGTGTAGTGAGCGGTGGGGTCGAGCGGCGTACCGTGCGTACGCCTCGGCATCCCCGACACCCTCTAGCGAACCATCAGCGGAAGCGACGACGCCCGTCCCAGTATTTGGACACCTTAGGACGGGCTGAGCTAGTGGTGTAACCGTCCGCATGCCCTCTTCCGGCTCTGGCGACAGGACGGGAGGCCCGCTGATGACTTCAGGAAGGAGGAGACGGTCGGGCTTTCTCTTGTATCGATCATTCGGCGCTGCGTCCGCTGAAATCCAGAGCAAACAGGAGGTTTCCCCATGAAGGCCGTGCAACTGACCCCTCTGAAGCAACGTGCCGCCCGCCTCGGCCTCGGCCTGGGCCTCGCCGCGACGTTGGCCCTCGGCGCCGTGATGCCGGTTGGTGCCGATGACGGTACGGGCACAGTCGTCCTCAATGCCGGTACGCGGTCCGTGAACATCGACAACTTTAGCTTTGCCGCGCGGACATTGAACGGTGTGAGCCAGACGACTACCGCAGCACCGGTGATCGCCGTCGTGGATCCCTCCGGTTCGTCGCTGGGGTGGAACGTGACGATGAGCGCGACCGCCTTCGAGAACACCGGTGCCACCAAGACGCTCGTGGCGACCCCGCGGGTCACCGCCGCCACCCTGACCGATGACAATGCGTCCGGTGCCAACCACGCCAACGCCGTGAGCTATGGCACCCCGATCAGTATCGCCAGCAGCGCGAAGATCGCCAGCTCGGCGGCGGATGCGACCAGCAACGGCGCGTTCACCCTCACGCCGACGATCACGATCGATATCCCCTACAACACCGAGGTGGCGACCTATACCAGCACCGTCACCGTCACCATCACCGCCGCCCCCTAGTCGACCGCCACAGCCCCGAGAGAAGATCGTCCGACGCCGTGGGCGGTAGGCTCCTCGGCCACCGCCCACGGCCCGCCCACTCGCCAAAACATCCCTGTCAAGGAGATCACCGCTCATGGGTGCCCATTGCCGTCGCTGCTCGATCGCGCTGCTTGTGTTGCTCGCTCTGGCCCTGATCGCGCCCGCCACGCAGGCCGCCGCAGGCGGAGCGGCGTTCGGCATCCGCCCGGTCCGCTACGATCCGGCCCGACCGGCGACACAGGGCTATTTCATCTACGACACGAGCCCCGGCCAGGAAGTACGGGACGAGGTCCTGGTGCGCAACGGCGGGGATGCGGCGGGGATCGTGCATCTCTATGCGGTGGACAGCATGACGGCGGAGAGTAGCGGGACGGTCTTCCCCGACGAAGAAGCGCCACGTCGGGCGGTCGGCACCTGGATCCGGCTCGCCGAGCGGGACTTCTCGCTCGAACCGGGCGAAGAGCGCATCGTACCCTTCACCGTCACGATCCCCGCCGACGCCCGCGATGGGCAACATGTGGGCGGGATCGCCGCAGCGAACGCCGTCGTCGTGCAGGGAGCCACCGCCGGTGCGGTGCGGATTAATACCCGGAACCGTGCCGTCACGGCGGTTCAGGTCAATCTGCCGGGTCCGTCCATCGAGCGAGTCGCGGTCACGGGGGTGGCCACCGGCGGACAACAGGCGCAGCAGACCATCGTCCTGGGGCTACGCAACGATGGCACCGCGATGGTGAAGCCGATCGGGACGCTCACCATCACCGATGCACAAGGGCAGGAAGTGCAGCGCCTGCCGCTCCAACTCGATACCTTCCTGCCCGACACCGCGATTCGGTACCCGGTCGCCGTGCAGCGGCAGGCGCTCGGCGCGGGACAATACCGTGCGAAGGTGGCGCTCACCTACGGGGCGAGTGGCGTCACGAGCTACGAGGGCGAGTTCAGCATCACCGCCGCCCAGGTCGCGCAAGTCTTCCCGTCCGCCGCGCCAGCGCTGGCCCCGCCACCGATCGCTGCCACCGGCGCGTCGGCGGCCCCGACGGCGACCATCACCACGGCAGCGGCGCGCTGGCCGCTCTTCGCGGGCGGCGCGGTGCTCCTGGTGCTCGCCCTGTCGGGCGGCGTTTTCCTGGGGCGGCGTGGTCGCTCGGCCAATGCGGCGAAGTAGGGCACCGGAGGAAGGGGCGATCAGCCATGCCACGAGCGCTTCCGCCAACGTCCGCGCAATACGGCCTGATCGTGGCGTTGTTCGCCGTGCTCCTGTGGGGGCTGCTGGTGCCGGGGGGCGACGCCCGGGCCGGGGCGCTCGCCGCCCAGGCGGCGGGCACACCGGTGGCGCAGGCCACGCCGCGCCCGGCCCCGCCAGCGTCGGCCGCGCCGCCAGCGCCCGCCGCCCCGCCGCCAAGCGCTCCGGTGCAAACGACGCCGACGGTGCTCGCCGTGGCCTCACCCGTAGCCGTGTCGCCCGGTGGGGGTGGGACAGCGGTGGCCGGTACGGCGGTCATCCCCCGCCTGCCGGGCACCCGCGTACCGACGCCGACCCCGACCAGGACGCCGACCGGGAGCGTCAGCGCCGCCGTCGCTCGCGACCTGAGCCCGCTCGCATTCACTCTGACTGGTCGCACGCAGAGCGCGCAGACCACGCTGGTCGTCGCGGTGAGCGACACCGCCCCCGCGACGTGGCAGCCTGGTTGGACGCTGTCCCTGTCGGTGGACCGATTCCGCGTCGCCGGGAACCCCGCGCGGGCCTTGCCCGCCGATGCGATCACGTTGCTGGGCGTGACGGTGACGTGCGCCGACGATGCCGATTGCACCGCGCCGGAGAATACCATCGCCTACCCGCTCACCATGCCCGACGGGGGGGCGGTGCCGATCTACGCCGCCGCACCGGGCAGCGGGAGCGGGCGGTTCACGATCATGCCAACCTTCGCGGTCAAAGTGCCGGGTAATGCCTATGCTGGGAGCTATACCACGGCGATCGCGGTGGACATCGGGCGCTGAGACAGGCACAGGGGTACTGTTAGCGGCACGATGTGGCGGATGACCGTGGCGATCGCCCCGACATGGTCATGAACGCATGAACAGCAGCGCCCCCGCTCCAAAAGGGGGGCGCTTTTCGTTGCGATGCGTTGTACGAGCGGGCAATGACCCCGGTGGGACTCGAACCCACACTGCCGAAGCAAGGGGATTTTAAGTCCCCCGTGTCTGCCAATTCCACCACAGGGCCAACTGAGGCAGAGGGGATTATACCACCGGCGGTGGCGATGACGAACGACGAGTGATGCGTGATCGGTGGGGGCAGTGGACGTCGTGGGCGAGTGAGGACATGGCGTGAGCGATGACGTGCGCGATCATCGCGAGGCGAAGGCGGGGCATGGGGTGTGCGAAGATATGGGAATAGGGTTTTGGGCCGGGGTGTTACCGATAGTGGAGTGCGCGCGAGCGCGAGGAGAAGGAAACGATGACTTCCATAAAATGGCAGACGCTGACCCCCGCCGAGGAGCGGGTGATCGTCCATAAGGGGACGGAGTATCCCTTCACGGGCGAATACGAGGATCACTTCGCGCAGGGGACTTACGTCTGTCGCCGTTGCAATGCACCGCTTTATACCTCGGAGAGCAAGTTCCACTCCACCTGCGGCTGGCCGAGCTTCGACGATGAGATTCCGGGCGCGGTGACGCGCGAGACCGACGACGATGGGCGGCGCACGGAGATCCTCTGCACCAATTGCGGCGGTCACCTGGGCCACGTCTTCCTCGGCGAGCGCCTCACGCCGAAGAACACGCGCCACTGCGTGAACTCGGTCTCGATGCGGTTCGTGCCGGGGGACGAGGAGTAGTCGGCGGTCAGCAGTCGGCAGAGAGTTGGCTGGCGGGTGCGGTGGCTGATACACAGGGGGGCGCTGCCAAACGGCAGCGCCCCCTTCTTTGCGTGTGTTGTTGGGCGAGTCAGCCCTTGCGCCCGATGCGGGCGTCGACGGAGATGGTGCTGTTGTACAGGGCGTATCGGGCGGGCGGTTCGCCCCCGGTGGCGGTCGGAGCCTTTTCACGCCCCAAGCGGGGAAGGGCGAGTAGGTGCCGTAGGGAGATGTCCGCCCCCAGGGTGGCGCTGAAAGAGCCGGGACGGCGGTGGTGCCCGTCGCCGAAGCGGAGCACGGTGCGACTTGCCTGCTTGTAGAGGATCGGACGACCAGGGCCGCTCGCCTCCGGTTACAGCCCGGTCACCGTCTCGTCGCAGTTCTCAGCATGCCCGTGCAGAGCGTGCCGCACCCGCGCCGGAATCGTCGTTGTGATGCCCCTCGGGCGTCGCGCCGATCTCCGCAGCGGTGCACCGATGGGGTGCCTCCCGTTAACCGTTCCCTAAGCCCTGCGGCCCACCTCCGCGAGCGTCGCCGCCGCGCTCGTCGCCTGGGCGTAGCCGGCCTCGGCGGCGGCGACGCGGCGCGCGGGGTCGAGGGGGTTCGGGCCGACGGCGGCGAGGGCGTCGGCGTCGGGCCAGAGGGCGATCACGCGGCTACCCTCGGCCCGAAGCGCCGCGAGCTCGGCGTTCAACGCGCCGCGTGCGGCGACGATCCCGGCCATCGGGGCGAGGATGACCACGAGCGGGTAGCCCAGCGCGAGATCGGTGTTCGTCCCCGAGCGCATCCCGCCATCGATGTAGCGGCGCGCGCCGATGGTGGTCGGTGGGTAGACGAGCGGCACCGCGCAGCTCGACGCCACCGCCGCGACCAGCGGCACGCCCGCCGCGCGATCCCAGACGACGAAACGGCCATCCTCGGCGTCCACGGCGGTGAGGCGCAACGCCCGTGTCGGCCACTCATGGAGCGGCAGGCGGGCGCGGAAGGTCGCGAGTCGCTCCTCCTCCGGCGCGGTCGTGGCGGCGAGCGCGGCCTGTCCGAGGCGGGCGCGCGCCTCCTGCGGGATCGGCCCATCGGGGAGCGCCTGACCGCCGAGCAGCCGCGCGAACGTGCGCAGGTCGAGCCCGGCGGGTCGCTCGGTCGCCGGGTCGGGTGCCACAATTTGTCGGGCGTAGAGGGCGGCGGTATCCCCCACGGTGGCGAGCTGCGCCCCGACGACCGACCCGGCTGACGTGCCGATGATCGTCTCGGCACCGGTTAGGTCGATCCCATGCCCGTACAAGCCGTGCAGCAGCCCGGTCTCCCAGCCGATCCCGGTGATCCCGCCCCCGCCCAAGACCAGTGCGAAGCGCATGTTGTCCTCCTTTTCGAGACGTGGGTCGTGGGTCGTGGGTCGTGAGAAAGACGGCAATGGCGAGTTTCGAGTATCGGGCAAGCTTCGTGCCGCTGACGAACCGTCTCACGACTCTCGACCCACGACCCACGCCTCCTGTATACTCTCATCGTAGCACCGCCCTCGCCGATGTGGGGGCCGATATAATCGCAGAGAAGGTTCGCCTGTACCGGAAGCAGGTGTGGGGGAGGCAGTCACAAGGGCTGCCTTTTTGCTGTGTCTTCGGCCCCGGTGTGGTGGCGCGCGTGGCCGGGAGGCGACGCAATGGGAGGGCTGTAGCGCGTGGGTGCGATCGAAATCTTCATCGTGCTGGTGATCGTCGCGGCGGGGGTGGCGGTGCTGTCGCGCTGGCTGCGCGTGCAATACACCCTGGCGCTCCTCGTCTTCGGGTTGCTCATCGGCAGCCTCGGCTTCGTCCCGCAGGTGCCGCTCACCTCGGATATCATCCTGCTCCTCTTCCTGCCGCCGCTCCTGTTCGAGGCGGCGTTCGCGCTCGATCTCGAGTTGTTATGGAGTCGCCGGCGCGGGGTGCTGGCGCTGGCCTTCGTCGGGACGATCCTGGCGACCCTCGTGGGCGGCGCGATCGTGTATTGGGCCACCGCTATCCCGTGGACCGTCGCGCTCGTCTTCGGCTCGATGATCGCCGCGACCGACCCGGTCGCGGTCCTGGCGATCTTTCGGAGCCTCGGCGCGGATAAGCGCCTCAGTGTCCTGCTAGAAGGGGAGAGTTTAATCAATGACGGGATCGCCCTCTCCCTTTTCCTTACCCTCGTCGCGGCGGTGGGGGGCGGCTTCGATCCCGGCCATGCGACGGCGACCTTCGGATCGAGCGTGGTCGGCGGCGTCGTGCTGGGCCTGGCGATCGGCTGGCTCGGCCACCTGTTGATCGCGTCGGTGGACGAGCATCTTTCGGAGATGGTCGTCTCGGTCGCGGTCGCCTATGGGGCCTTCCTGGCTGCGGAGCAGTTCCACTTCTCGGGGGTGATAGCGACCCTCGCCGCCGCAATGACCCTCAGCCGCCTCGGGCGCTCGCGCGGGTGGGTCTTCACCGGCGGCTCGGCGGAGTTGCTCGATAACCTCTGGGCCTTCCTGGCCTTCGTCGCCAATGCCGCACTTTTCCTCCTCATGGGTTTGAGCGCGCCCGCGTCCGGCCTCACCGCCTACCCCGGCTTCGTCGCCTGGGGGGTCGTGGCGGCACTGCTCGGGCGGGCGGTGACCGCCTACGGCCTCGGCTCGCTCTTGCCCCGCCGCGTCTTGCATCTTTCCTGGGCGGAGCGCCACGTCATCTTCTGGGGGGGGCTGCGCGGCGCGGTGGCGCTGGCGGCGGCGCTCAGCCTGCCCGCTGATTTCCCCTATCGGCAGCAATTGCTGGCGATGACGTACGGTGTGGTGCTCTTCACCGCTCTGGTGCAGGGGCTGACGATCGCCCCCCTGGTGCGGTGGCTGGGGCTCCTGAGCGAGCGTGAGAATGCCCCGCCCACCGTACCGGTAGCGGAAGGCTGAATACCGCTCCTCGCTGGCGCGGCGCTTGCGTTAAGATGATCGCGGGCGGGGGAGCGCCCCCCTCGCCGAACGTCTCCCCGGTTGGACCGTTGCACGCCAGGCTCGGCTGTGGCGGGATCGGCCCGGGAGCCTGAGCATTCGCCCCGATCGGGACGATGTACGATCGGCGGTCTGTTCGCTGGTACAGAATACGTGTGCTTGTGCAAACGGCACTTGTCGTACAGCGCCTGACACATGATCCCGGCGTGGATAGTAATCTTGGCATAATCACCGGAGTGCGGTATACTACCTACGAGCACCGAACGGTGTTCCCTCGACCCGGATCGACGCGGCACGCTGCTTCCTCCACGTTGATGCGGTTGCGCTTTGTGCAAGATGCCGCAATTCGCGAATGCTTGTCTGTAGAAGGCCGCGACAGACAACATACGCCGCTTCATTCATCGGCAACTGGCCGCATGAATCACTCTCTCGCCCCGCTTGCCTCGGCAGATATCGGCGGCACTGGCGAGGTTGCCACGGCGACGGACCACACCGCTAGCCCCCCTACCGCGGCGCGGCGTGCCTGCTAACGGCGATGGGCCACAACTGCCGGTCGATATTCGGTCGACCGCGCATATCGATATGATCACAACGCGCAAACGGAGGTTGGCATGGAAAGCTTCAACGCGGCAACACCGAAGAACATCGCCGTCATCGGCAACTATCTCCCCCGTCGCTGTGGCATCGCCACCTTCACGACCGATCTCACGGAGGCGCTGGTGACCGCGTTCCCGGATGCCACCCTGCGCGTGGTGGCGATGAACGACATCGCCGAGGGCTACGCCTATCCGTCGCGCGTCGCCCGGACCATCCCGCAGCAGGACCGCGCGGCCTATGGCGCGACCGCCACCTGGCTCAACGATGAAGGGGTCGATCTGGTGCTGGTGCAGCACGAGTACGGCATCTTCGGCGGCAGCGCGGGCGACTACCTGCTCGATCTGCTCCGCGCGGTGCGCGCGCCGATCGTCACCACCTGCCACACCGTTCTGCGTCAGCCCGACGCGGAACAGCGCCGAACTTTGACCGAGATCGCCCGCCTCTCGTCGCAGATCGTGGTGATGAGCCGCCTCGGCGTGGAACTGCTCCAGTCGGTCTACGGCATCGCCGCCGAGAAGATCATGCTGATTCACCACGGCATCCCCGATGTGCCGCTCGGCGGTGGGGCGGAGGCCAAGGCGGCGCTCGGCCTGACCGGTCGGGATGTCCTGCTGACGTTCGGGCTCCTCTCCGCCGGGAAGGGGATCGAAACGGTTATCCGCGCGCTGCCGTCGGTGGTGGCCGCGCACCCGCAAGCCATGTATCTGGTCGTCGGGGCGACGCACCCGCATGTGAAGGCGCACGAGGGCGAGCGCTATCGGGAGGGTCTGGTGGCGCTCGCTGCGGAACTCGGTGTCGTCGCCAACGTCTCCTTCGTGGACCGCTTCGTGGAGATGGACGATCTGGTCGGCTATATCCGCGCCGCCGATATCTACCTGACCCCGTACCCCGGCAAGGAGCAGATCACGTCCGGCGCGCTCGCCTACACCGTCGGGGCGGGCAAGGCGGTGATCTCGACGCCCTACTCCTACGCGACCGAATTGCTGGCCGGCGGGCGCGGCCTGCTGGTGCCGTTCGGCGATGCGGACGGCTTCGCGCGCGCGATGCTGGAATTGCTCGACGATCCCGCCGCGCGGGCCGCGATCGAGCGCCGCGCGTATCGCTTCGGGCGGCAGATGACCTGGCCCGCCGTCGCGCGGCGTTACGGGGGCTGCTTCACCGCCGCCCTGCGCGACGCCCTGCGGATCGCCCCGCGACCCCGCGTCTACGCAGCGCACTTCCACGCCGCAGAGGCACCGACAGTCGCCGCCAGCGGCGTGGAGGCGGCCCTTTCTTGAATCGGTGATGGTGAATGACGTGATCGATTGTCAGGATCGCATCGCCCGTATCGCCCGCCGTCAGCCGCCCGGCACCATGCCGGGTGGTCCCCCGGCCCCCTGATCGCCGCTCGCTCACCCCTGGAGGCTCCCCTGAATCTCACACACCTCGATTACCTCTCCGACATCGTCGAGCTCGAGGGCCTACCGACCCTGCTGACCCACATCTACTGCGAAGCGGGCGACTATCTGCACAACGATGCCGCCCACGAGGGGATCGCGGCGGTGGACGATGTGGCGCGCGCCGCCCTCGTCTACCTCAACCACTGGACCGCGACCGGTGTCCCCGCCTCGCTGACGCGGGCGCGTGCCGCGCTGAACTTCGTCCTGCGAATGCAGCATCCGACCGGGACGTACTACAACTTCGTCCTCGACCGTGCCGGGACGATCAATACCGATGGCGTCACCAGCCGCGACGGACTCGACTGGTGGACCTGCCGCGCCCTCCTCGCCCTGGCGCGCGGCTACGCGGTGTTCGCCGGGTCCGACCCGGTCTATGCCGCACGCCTGAGAGAGGCGTATCTGCGGACTGAAGGGCTGATCGCCCGGCAACTCGCGCAGCCGCAAGGGTGGCGCACCGTGCGCGGACAGACCGCGCCCGGCTGGTTCCTGGGAGGCTCGCCCACCCTCTCCGCCGTGACGGCGCTGGCGCTGGTGGGCTACCAGGTGGCCGCGCCGAATCCGACGACCGCCGCGCTGCTGACGACCCTTGCCGACTCGCTGGCGTCGTTCTCCTACGCGGGGCCGTGCGGGCTGCCCTGGGGCGTCCATCCGCAGACGTTCGAGGAAGTAGGACTCTGGCACGCCTGGGGTGCCCACAGCGCGGAGGCACTGGCGCGCGCCGGGATGCTCCTGGGCCGCGCCGATTGGCTGCTGGCGGCGGGGCGCGAGGTGGACGGCTTTTTCGCCTGGCAGCTGGCGACGGAGCGGATCCACGAGTTGCAGCCGCTGCCGCTCGTCGCGGGGCAGCAATCGTACGGTGTGAACGGGATGGTGCAGGCGGCGCTGGCCCTCCATGCCGCCACCGGCAAGCCGCGCTACGCCCGGATGGCCGGGTTGCACGCCGCCTGGTTCTACGGCAACAACGCGGTCGGTATGCCCCTCTACGATCCGCTGACCGGGCGCGGCTTCGACGGGATCGATGGCGAGGAGGGGGGCTATCGGGTGAGCCTCAACGCCGGGGCCGAATCGACGATCGAGGCGCTGCTCGCCTTGGGGGCGGTGGGGCAGGTGCCGGAGGCGGCGCGTTTCCTCTCCTACCGCACCGTGCGCGCCGATCGCTGGCAGACGCTGCGCGCCCGCACCGCCGCCCTGCGCGGCTCCACCACCGGCCAGCACCGCGACGATGCGCCGGTCTTGCGCGATGGCGATACGCTGACCTGGCAATGCCACATCCCCGAGGCGGGGGAATACGTCCTCTACGTCGGGCGCCCTCCGGCGGCGGCGGAGCTACACGGTGGCCCTGGCGCGACGCTGACCGCGCGTCTCGGTGAGCAGGAGGGGCCGTCGGTGAGGACCCCCTCGCCGGATGACTATCCCTGGTTGCAACGTCTCACGCCGGTGCCGCTCGCCCTGGAAGCGGGCGCGCAGACGATCCGGCTGCGCGCCCAGGCGGACGATCCGAGCGCGGGCGCGACGGTCGCGGGGGTGTTGCTGCACCCGCTGATCGCCCACAAGACGCTGGTTGCCCCGGATGGGCGCGAGTTGCACCTGCGCTATCAGCTCGGTCGTGGCCTGCACGGGTGGGACGAGGTGGCGGGCAAGCCAGCCAAGAGCGCATAATTGTACCCGGAGCGCGGGACGCCTGTGGGCGTGGTGATACGAGCCGCCACGCCCCCGGTGTATCCTGCGCGCGGGATACGCTGAATGTGCCGGATTGGAGTTATTGCATGAGCGCCGCCGATCGCCCACTCGCCCTCCAACGACTGGGTCAGATCATGGAAGGAGATCCCACCAACCCGGACGAAGCATTGGGTGTGCTCAATCCTGCCTGTGCGCGCGACCGCGCGGGCGCGCTGCTCCTCTATCCGCGCGTCGTGGGTGTGGGGAATTATTCGCGCGTCGGGTTGGCGCGCGTCCGCTTCGACGGCGATCGTCCGGTCGGGGCCGAGCGACTCGGCTACGCGCTGGAGCCGGATGAACTCTTCGAGCGCAACCACGACACCGCCGGGGTCGAGGATCCGCGCGTCACGTTCATCCCCATGCTCGACCGCTACGTGATGGCCTACGCCGCATTCGGCCCGCTGGGGCCGCGCGCCGCCCTCGCGATCTCGGAGGATGGTTACCGCTGGCGGCGCTTAGGAGAGGCGAAGTTTGCCTACGACGCGCGCTACCAGACCGACTTCGATCTCTATCCGAACAAGGACATCGCGCTCTTCCCCGAGCCGGTCCTCGATCCGCACGGACGCCCGGCGCTGGCGATGCTGCACCGGCCCGACTTCGATGTCGATTGGTGGAGCGATGCGCCGCGACAGGTGCAGCCGGTCGGGATCGGCGAGACCCGCCCGTCGATCTGGCTCTCCTACGCGCCGCTCGATGCGATCCGCGCGGCGGAACACAATCTCCTCTTCTGGTTCGATCACCACCAACTGATGGTGCCGGAGCAGCCGTGGGAGTCGATCAAGCTCGGTGGTGGCCCGCCACCGCTCCTCACGCCGCTCGGCTGGCTCTTCTTGTATCACGGCGTGGGGCCGACGATCCTGAAGGATGGCAGCCGTGGCCCGCGCGCGACCTACGCCGCCGGGGCGGTGATCCTCGATCGCGACGATCCGCGCCGCATCCTCTACCGCGCGCCGGAACCGATCCTGACCCCGGAGCATATCGCCGAACGCAAGGGGGTCGTCAGCAACGTCGTTTTCCCGACCGCGCTGGACCCGCGCGGTGGTGGGCAGGTCGATGTCTATTACGGCATGGCCGACGCGCGGATCGGTGCGGCACGCCTGGTCGTGCCCGCGCGCCTGCCCGGCCTCGCGCCCAGCCTCGACGGGCGTGAGGAGCTTGCACCGGTCGGCGAGTAACGCCCCTTCGACAATTGCCGATGATATGCCGCGCGGCGAGGCTAGGGTGCTCTCGCCGCGCGGCATATGCACGCCCTCAGACCTGACGTAGTCTTTAGCGCTCGATCACGAAGAAGAGGAGCGCGGTCATGATCGCCAGTGTGGCGATGAAGGTGATGCCCACCGCCGGGCGCGGATGCTCGGTCTGTGCCTCGGGGAGGAGATGGGTCGCGCCCATGTAGGCCAGTACGCCACCGGCGACGCCGGTGAGGATCCCGACCGCGTTGCGATCCGGGAGCGGCAACGCGGCAGTGAGCCCGGCGGCGATGGGGATGATCAGGCCCAGCAGGGCGGAGGTCCGCAGCAGGTCGCGCCGCGAGGCGTGCGCGGTGGCGAAGACGGCGGCGAGAGAGATCGCCACCGGCAACTGGTGGACGATGATGCCGAAGCCGACCGCGAGCGACGAGCCGACCGAGAGATCGGTGCTGACACCGAGCGCGAAGCCGTCGGCGGCGTTGTGGATGCCGAGGCCGAAGACGAACGACGTCAGCGCGTGGCGATGCACATGGTCGCCCGGGGCGTGGTGTGTATGGGCGTGGGTGAAGGTTTCGACGAGGAAGAGGAGGGCGAAGCCGACGATGAAGCCGACGATCGCGCCCCGCCCTGCCTCGGCAAAGGCTTCCGGGAAGAGGTCGCCGAAGGCGAGGACAAGGAGGATGCCGGCGGCGATCGCGATGGCGAACGAGCGCCCCGGACCGGTCAGCGCCGCATTCCGCAATGTGACGAGGCTGGGGATGACAAAGAAAAAGGCGGCGACGAGCCCGAGGATGATGGCGGTCATCGGTGGTGATCTCCCTGTTGCACTGTGTACTCGCGCTCGTGTGCGGGTCGCGCGCCACAGCGGCGGGCGACCACCAAGCGAGGTCAACTCGCCTGGGATGATACCGTGCTTGGCCCGTGTCGCGCCCTACCGCCCCGCCGTGGCCGGGCATTGTGCTACTCGGGCGCGAATAAACGCCCGCGAATCGCCGCGCGAAGCGGTGCCGCGCCGCCGCGCGTTATCGGCACGGTTGATCGGCGTTGTGCGCGTGCCGCTCGTCGCCGTGCAGTATAGCCGAGAGGTTCCGCGAGCCGCCGATCGGCTCGCTCATGGGTATGGTGGGCGTACGGAGCGATGGGCACCCCTGCGGCCCTCCCCGATGGCGCGGTATCGGGGGGGGGCGACACGACTGCGGGACCAATAGGTGATGGTCGCCCGACTATCGTCACGCGATACTTCAACGGGAAGCACATGGCCCGATCCGACGCAGGCTCCGAAGCACTGGGGGATGATGAGCAAGGTGCCGTTGCGGATTCTGCTGGTCGAGGATGACGAGGACGACTACCTGCTCGTGCGGGACTATCTCAGCACGCCTGGCGACGCGCCGCTGGCGCTGGAATGGGCCGCAACCTACGAGGCGGGCCGCACCGCGTTGGCGCGGCGCGAGCACGACATCGCCCTGATCGATTACCACCTGGGGGCGCACAACGGGCTGGATCTGTTGCGCGAGGCGGGCGCGGCGGGCGATCTCCCGCCGACCCTCGTCCTGACGGGCGTGGGCGATTCCGCTATCGACGCGGCGGCGCAGGCGGCGGGTGCGTCCGATTATTTGGTCAAGGGCCAGCTCGACGCGGCGACGCTGGAGCGCACCATCCGTTACACCCTCGAACAGGCTCGCCAGCGGGTCGCGCTGGCGGACGACCGGGGGTTTTTGCAGGCGACCCTCGACGCGCTCTCGGCCCACATCGCGGTGCTCGACGATCGGGGTGTGGTCGTCGCGGTCAACGCGGCCTGGCGGCGTTTCGCGGCGCAGAACGATTTCCCAGACGAGGGGTACGGCCTGGGGGTGGACTACCTCGCTGTTTGCGACGCGGGGGCGCGTGCCAGCGCGGACGGCGCGGAGGCGGTCGGGGCGGCGATCCGGGACCTCCTCGCGGGGCGGCGCGCGTCGTTCGAGTGGGCATATCCCTGCCACGGCCCGAACGAGCGCCGCTGGTTCACGATCCGCCTCGCCCGTTTCGCGGGGGAAGGGCCAACCCGGATCGTAGTCGCCCACGAGGACGTTTCCGCCCGCCACCGCGCGGAGGAACGGAATCGCTTCCAGGCGCAGTTGCTCGATCAGGTCCCGGCGGCGGTGATCGCCACCGATCCGGCGGGCGTCGTTACCCACTGGAATGCCCATGCCACCGCCCTCTACGGTTGGACCCCGGCGGAGGCGCTGGGGCTGCCCATCGGGGCGCTGACGGTCGGGCCGACGGACGCGGAGATCGGCCGTGCGATCGTCGAGCGCGTCGCGGCGGGCGAGGTCTGGGCGGGCGAATTCCCGGTGCGGCGCAAGGACGGGACCACGTTCCCGGTGTATGTGACCGACTCCGCTATCCGCGACGAGCAGGGCCAACGCGCAGGCATCGTCGGCGTCTCCGTGGATATCAGTGAGCGGAAACGGGTCGAGGACGCGCTGCGGGCGAGCGAGCGGGATTTCCGGGGGCTGCTGGAGCAGGCCGCCGATGCCATCCTCATCCTCGCGCCGGACGGGCGCTTTCTGACGGTGAACGCGCAGGCGTGCGCGCTGACCGGGTACGCACGCGAGGAATTGCTGGCGCGGGGGGTCGCGGACATCATGCCGCCGGAAGAAGCGGGCGCGATCGCGGGGCGGCTGCGGGAGCTCGACGACGGGCGGCGTACCCGCGAGCGCCTGATACGGCGCAAGGACGGCACCCTCTTACCAGCCGAGGTGAGTTCGGCGCGACTCGATGACGGCAGGGTACAGATCATCGTCCGCGATATCGCCGCGCGCAAGGCGGCGGAGACGGCGCTGGTCGCCAGCGAGGGGCGCTACCGCATGCTCGTGGAGCAGGCCTCGGACGGTATCGTCGTGATGGACACGGCGGGGCGCTTTCTCGAGGTCAATGCCCAGGCGTGTGCCATGCTGGGCTACGCGCGCGAGGAACTGCTCCGCCTGAGTTCCCCGGACGTCGTCATGCCCGCCGACCTGGCCGAACGCCCCCTGGTCGTCCCCGAACCGGACGCGGAGCGGCGCGTGTTCGAGCGGCAGGTACGCCGCCGCGACGGCACGACCTTCCCGGTCGAGGCCAGCGTGAAGCGCCTGCCGGACGGGCGGACCCAGGCGATCCTGCGCGACATCACCGAGCGGCGGGCGGCGGCGGCGGCGCTGCACGCCCAGCACACCTTCACCGCCGCCATCGCCGGCAGCCTGGGCGAGGGCGTCTGCGCGGTGGACACCGCCGGTCGGTTCACCTTCCTGAATCCGACCGCCGAGCGTTTCCTGGGTTGGGCGCAGGCCGAATTGCTCGGGCTGGACATGGGCGCGGTCATCTACGGCCATTGCGCCGATGAGTCGCCTTCGTCGTCATCGGGTCGTCCGCTGCTCGGCGTGTTGCATACCGGGGTGCCGTATCGGGCCGACGAGGACCACTTCATCCGCCGGGACGGCACGACCTTCCCCGTCACCTACACCGCCGCGCCGATCCTTACCGACGGGGCGGTGACAGGCGCGGTCCTGGCCTTCCAGGACATCACCGCGCGGAAAACGGCGGAGGCCGAGTTGCGCGGGGTGCTCACCCATGCGCGCTGTCTCCTCTGGCGGGCCGAGATCGTCGAACTCCCGGGGGCCGTCGCGCCCTTCGGCCCGGAGCGATTCGCCTGGTCCCTGTATATCGCCGATGAGGCCGCCGCGCAGCACGTCCTGCCTCTCGACGTGCCTCCCGATGGGGATTACGGTGCCGCCTGGCACCTGAGCCGCCACGCCGAGGACTTCACGCGCAGCGACGCGACCAGCGCGCGGGCCTTGCGCGAGGGCGCGCCCGGCTATCGTCAGGAGTTCCGCTGCCGCAATCGTCATGGTGTGCAGCAGTGGCTCGCCGAGGAGGTGACGCTGCAAATCGTCGGGCCGGGTCGCTGGCACGCGGTCGGTATCTGCGTCGACATCACCGCGCGGAAAGTTGCCGAGGCCGAGTTGCGCACCAACGAGGCCCGCTTCCGCGCGTTGGTGCAGCAGTTAGGCGACGTCATCGCCATCGCCGACGCGCAGGGCATCCTGCGCTACGCCAGCCCGGCGATCGAGACCATCCTCGGCTACACGCCCGAGGCGTTCGTGGGCACGTCGATGTACCCCTACGTCCACCCGGACGATCGCGCCGCCGTGACCGCGACGTTCGAGCGGTCGCTGGCGAACCCGGGCCTGCCGGTCGAGGCCACCTATCGCGCCCGCCATCGCGACGGCTCGTGGCGCTGGTTCGAGTCGAGCGGCACGAGCCGCCTGGACGATCCGGCGGTGGCGGGCGTGGTGATCAATGCGCGGGATATCACCGCGCGCGTCATGGCGGACGAGATGCTGCGCCAGGGTGCGGAGACCTTCGCCAGCCTCTTCGATGCGACGGGCGACGGGATGCTGATCATGGAGGAAGGCCGGATCGTCGCTATCAATCACGCCTACACCGCGCTGCTGGGCTACGAACCGGACGAGCTCATCGGGCGGGCGGCGCTCGACTTCGTCGTCCTCGCCGATCGCGCGACCGTCGCACGCCGCATCGGCGCGGGCTACGACCAGCCGTACGAGGTTTCCGTGCGGCGCAAAGATGGCGCGGTGGTGCCGACGGAGGTCGTCGGGCGCAGCATCCGCTACCACGGTCGCCCGGGGCGATTGACCAGCGTGCGCGACATCACCGCCCGGAAGGCGGCGGAGGCCGAACTGCGGGCCAGCGAGGTGCGGTATCGCCGCCTCTTCGCCGAGGCCGAGGGGCAGGCCCGCGAGCTGGCACTGCTCGATCGGGTCCGCACCACGCTCGCCCCGCAACTCGACGAGCGCGCCATCACTCGGACCGTCGCCGAAGCCCTCGCCGCAGATCTGGGCTACGCGCGCCAGGGAATCTTCCTGCGCGCCGGCGACCGGCTGGTCGGGGAGACGTACATCGGGCGTACCTATCGGCCCTTCGCCCTCCCTCTGGCCGAAGGGATCGTCGGGCGGGTCATGCGGACCGGGCGCGCCGAGTTGGTCACCGACATCCCGGGCGACCCCGACTTCGTCGGCGATCGCGCGGCGATCACTTCGTCGGTCGTCGTGCCCCTGCTCGATGGAGCCGAGCTGCTCGGGGCCCTCGACGTGGAGAGCACCGGGACGGTGGCGCTGGGAGAAACCGATCTGCGCCTGCTGAGCGCCCTGTCGGAGCAGGTCGGTATCGCCCTGGGGCGCGCCCGGCGGCACGCGGCGCTACGGCGCAGCGAGAGTGCCCTCGCGGAGGCGCAGCGCATCGCCCACCTGGGCAGTTGGGAATACGACATCGCCGCCGACCGGCTCACCTGGTCGGACGAGGTCTTCCGCATCGGTGGCTATGCCCCGCAGTCGTTCGTCCCGACGCCGGAACGCCTGCTCGCGAATATCCACCCCGATGACCGAGCGCGCGTGGCCCGGGCGCAGCGGGCGGCGCTCACGACGGGGATGCCCTACGACATCGACCACCGGGTCGTGCGGCCCGATGGCGAGATCCGCAGGGTCCACCAGCAGGCGGAGCTGATCCGGGACACCACCGGGCGACCGTCGAGGCGGGTCGGGATCGTGCAGGATGTGACCGAGCAGCGCACCCTGGAAACGCGACTCCGCCACCAGGCGTTCCACGACGCGCTGACCGGCCTGCCGAATCGCGCCCTCTTCTTCGAGCGCCTCGGGCAGTCCCTCGCCCGGCTCCGGCGCGACGGGCGGCCCTGCGCCGTCCTCTTCCTGGACCTCGACCTCAAGGATGTCAACGACACGGTCGGCCACGACGCGGGCGACCGGCTGCTGGTGGCGGTCGCCGCGCGGCTGGGCGACGGCCTGCGCGACGGCGACACCCTGGCACGGCTGGGCGGCGACGAGTTCACCGTCCTGTTGGAGGGTGTGGCCGACGCGCGCGAGGCGGTGGGGGCGACCGCCCGGCTCCTCGACGCCCTGGCGACACCATTCATCCTCGACGGGCAGGAGTATCGCTTCACCGCGAGCATCGGCGTCGCCCTGGGGCGTGTGGAACATCGGCGCCCGGAGGACGTGCTGCGCGACGCCGACATCGCCATGTACCGCGCCAAGGAGGCCGGGCGGGCGGGGTACGCCCTCTTCGACCCGGCGATGCAGGCGCAGCTCGTCGCGCGGCTCGACCTGGAGCGCGATCTGCGACACGCCCTGGAACGGCACGAATTCGCCCTCCTCTACCAGCCGATCATCGATCTGCGGACTGGCGGTGTCGCGAAGGTCGAGGCGCTGGTCCGCTGGCAGCACCCCACGCGCGGTCTCATCTCACCCCTCGATTTCATCCCGCTGGCCGAGGAGACCGGGCTGATTCGCACGCTCGGTCGCTGGGTGCTCGGGGAGGCGTGCCGTCAGGCCCGTGCCTGGCAGGTGGCGGGCACCCCCGTGGCGGTCGCGGTCAACCTGACGGCGCTGGAATTCCAGCATCCCGACCTGGTGGACGAGGTCGCCGCCGCATTGATGGCGGCGGGGATCGAGGCGCACTGGCTGCGGCTGGAGATCACCGAATCGCTGGCGATGCGCGACGTGACCGCGACGATCGCGACGGTGGGCTTACTGCGGGCGATGGGGGTGGCGATCGCGATCGACGACTTCGGGACCGGCTACTCCTCGCTCGCCTATCTCAAGCGCCTGCCGGTCAGCGTCCTGAAGGTCGACAAGGCGTTCATCGACGGGCTGGGGACCGATGAGGAGGACACCGCGATCGCGGCGGCGATCATCACCCTGGGACATACGCTCGGGCTCCGGGTGATCGCCGAAGGGGTCGAAACCGCCGAGCAGGCGGGCCTGCTCCGCGCGCTCGGCTGCGATCAGGCCCAGGGCTATCACTTCGCCCGGCCACTCCCCCCTGCCGCGCTAGCGGGACTGCTGGCGCGCGAGACGTCACGCGAGGCGAGGCCGGATCGGGGCACGCGCCCCAAGCCAACCACGGGCGCACTACGCCCACGGCGCGCGGCAACGCCCCGACAGCTTCTCCCGAATAGTCGCGATGTCGCGCCGGACTAAACTTCCGCCTCTGGCGACCAGGGGGAAGTGGGGGCCGTTGCGGGGCGTGGGCCGGGCGGGAGGTCGACGATCTCGAACCAGTAGCGCCCGATGGCCTGCATCGCCGCCACCAGGCCGACGAAGGTGACCGGCTTGCTGATGAAGGAGTTCACGCCGAGGTCGTAGGTACGGTAGATGTCCTCCTCGACCTGCGAGGTCGTCAGCACGACGACCGGGATCGTCCGCAGCGCGGGATCGGCCTTGATCTGTTGTAAGGCCTCTCGCCCGTCCATCTTCGGCATATTCAGATCGAGCAGGATGAGGCCCGGGCGCGGTGCCGCGCCCGGCTCGGCATAGGCACCGCGCCGATTGAGGTAATCGAGCAGCTCCGTGCCATCCCGCACCTCGCGCAGATCGTTGGCGAGCCGATTCTCCGCGAGGGCCTCGCGCGTCAGCAAGCGATCGTCGTCGTCGTCGTCGGCCATCAGGATGATGATCGGGCGGGGCGTGACGGTCATCTGCGCGCTCTCCTCAGTGTGGCTGCCGCGTGGGCAGCGTGACGGTGAAAGTCGCCCCCTGGTCGGGCGCGCTCGTGGCGACGATCGTGCCACCATGCCGCTCGGCGATCGTGCGGCAGATCGCCAGGCCGATGCCGGTCCCGTCGTATTCGCTGCGCCCGTGCAGGCGCTGGAAGACGCCGAAAATCCGCTCACCATACCGCGCGTCGAAGCCGATCCCATTGTCCGCGACGATCAGTGTGCAGACCTCCTGCCCGGACGTGCCACCGTCGCGCGCCGGGGCGGGCTGGCGAATGTCGGCCCCGATCTGCACGAGGGGGGGATAGCCGGGGCGGTGGAACTTGAGGGCATTGCCGAGCAGGTTTTGCAGCAACTGCCGCATCTGGGTCGGGTCTGCCTCGACGATCGGCAGGTCGCCCACCGTGACCTGCCCGCCGGTCTGCGTCAGGCGTGTCTCGAGATCGCGCAGCACCGCGCGCGCGACGACGGCGAGATCGACTTCCTCGAACGGGTGTGCGGCGGCGCTGACGCGGGAGAGGGCGAGCAGGTCGGCGATCAGGCGCTGCATCCGCGCGGCGGCGTCCTGCATCCGCGCGAGGTAGTCACCCCCCTCCGGTCCGAGGGCCGCGCCGTGCCGGAGGCGAAGGCGATCGCCGAACGCCTGAATCTTCCGCAGCGGCTCTTGCAGATCGTGGGCGGCGATGGAGGCGAATTCTTGCAAGGCCAGGTTGCTGTGGGCGAGCTGGGTCTGGGTCGCTGCCTGCGCCGCCTCGGCCACCTTGCGCGCGGTGATGTCCTGCGCCTGGGTGATGAGGTAGCTGGGCGCTCCTGCGGCATCGCGGACGAGCGTGACGCTGCACAGGAGCCAGAGGGCGCGCCCGTCCTTGTGGGTGGAGGGGAGCTCGACGGTATAGGCCCCGCCGTCGCTGTCGCGCAAGCGGTCGAGGGCCGTGAGGCCGGCGTCGTGCTCTTCGAGATCCACGAACGAACTGAACGGGGCGGCCAGTAATTCCGGTTCGGTATAGCCGAGGAGCACCGGGAAGGCGCGATTCACCGCCAGCCAGCGCCCATCGAGCGCGACGAGCGCCATGCCGATCAACGCTTGCTCGAAGGCATCGCGGAAGCCCCCCGCGAGCACCGCGCTTTCGCCGTCCCGATCGACCACCGCACCCCCGATCGGCTGTATCTATCCACGTATCGAGTCGGGCGAGTATACACCTTCCGTGCCTGCGTTGGCGTTCGCCCATCGCCAGGGGCTATTCGGAGTCAGCCGCTGCCGTGACCCGGCGAACCTCCGCGTGTGGCACACCTGTGCGCGCACCGTGCGCCGGGCCGCGCCGGGGGCGCTCTGCTCTTGGATGGATCCTCGCCGCCGCTATGGCACGGAGGATGGGCGATAGCGGTCGCGCCCGAGAAGGGTCAGCGCCGCGCGCGGAAGCGCAAGAGACGGAGGGCGTTGAGCGTCACCAGGGCGGTCGCGCCGGTGTCGGAGAGCACCGCGACCCAGAGATCGGTGACGCCGAGAAGCGTGGTAATCAGGAAGATCGCTTTCAGTCCGAGGGCGAAGGCGATGTTCTGCCAGATGTTGCCCATCGCCGCGCGCGACAGGCGGATCAGATCGGGCACCCCGGCCACCGTGCCGCGCAGCAGCGCCGCGTCGGCGGTCTCCAGCGCCACGGCGGTGCCGCCGCCCATCGCGATCCCGACGTCGGCGGTCGCCAGCGCCGGGGCGTCGTTGATGCCGTCGCCGACCATCGCGATCGGGCCGCGCGCGCGCAGCGCCGCCACCGCCGCCATCTTGTCCTCTGGCAATAACTCCGCACGCACATCCAGCCCGAGGTCGGCGGCGATCGCCGCGCCGGTGCGGGCATTGTCGCCGGTCAGCATGGTGCTGGCGATCCCCTGCGCGCGCAGGGCCGCGATGGCGGCGCGGGCGTCGGGGCGCGGCTCGTCGCGCAGGGCGAGCAGGCCGAGCGCAGTGGTCCCATCGAGCAGCACCACCACGGTCTTCCCGGCCCCTTCCAGCGCCGCCACGGCGGCGGCGAACGTCGCGGTGTCCGCGCCCTGCTCGGTCGCGTAGCGGGGGCTGCCGACCGCCAGTGTCCGCCCGCCCACCGTGCCGGTCGCCGCGCGACCGGGCAGCGCCTGCCCGTCTGCGGCGGGGGTGCAGGCGAGGCCGTCGCCCTCGGCGCGGGCGCGGATCGCCTCGGCGAGGGGGTGGGCACTCGCCGCCTCAACCGCCGCCGCCAGGGCCAGGATCGTCGCCTCGTCCGACGCACCGAGCGGCACGATGTCGGTCACGCGGGGCTCCCCACGGGTGAGGGTGCCGGTCTTGTCGAAGGCGATCGTGCGGACCCGCGCGAGTGCTTCGAGCGCGCCGCCCCCCTTGATCAACAGCCCCTGCCGCGCGCCCGCGCTGATCGCGCTGGTGATCGCCGCGGGGGTGGAGAGGACGAGGGCGCAGGGACAGCCGATCAGCAGCAATGCCAGCGCCTTGTAGATCCAGGCGTGCCAGTCGCCTCCGAAAGCCAGCGGTGGCACGACCGCGACGAGGACCGCGACCATCAGGACGACGGGGGTGTAGAAGCGCGAGAAGCGGTCGATGAAGCGCGCGGTGGGGGCCTTGCCCGCCTCCGCCTCGGTCACCAGCCGGACGATCCGCGCCAGGGTGGTGTCGCTCGCCTCGGCGGCGACGGCGATCGTCAGCGCACCGTCGGCGTTGATGCTCCCGGCGTAGACCCCCGCGCCCGGCCCCTTGGCGACCGGGGCCGATTCGCCGGTGATCGCGGCCTCGTCCACGGCAGACAGCCCCGCGACGATCGTGCCATCCGCCGGGATCCGCTCGCCGGGGAGGACGCGGACCCGATCGCCGATCGCCAGGCTATCGGCGGGTACCTCGCGCGTGGCCTCGCCCTGCACCAGGCGCGCCGTCTTCGGCGTCACCGCGCCGAGCGCCTCGATGGCGTGGCGCGCGCGGCCCGCCGCGATCCCTTCCAGCAGTTCCCCGACCGCGAAGAGGAAGACGACCAGCGCCCCCTCCGCCTGCGCGCCGATGATCAGCGCGCCGAGTGCCGCGATCGAGACGAGGGCGTTGATATCGAACGGGCTCCCGTTGCGCGCCGCGCCCCATGCCTTGCGCGCGACCGGTACGACCGCCAGGAGGGTCGCGGCGGCGTAGGTCCAGGGGGCGAAGGCGGGCGCGACGAACGAGGCCACGAAGGCCAGCGCGACGAGCGCGCCGCTGCCGAGGACGAGTCGTCCCTTGCCGGTGTTGTACCAAGGGGTGGGGGCCGCGAGCGCCGCCGCCGGGGGCCGCGCGGTGTAGCCAAGCGAGCGGACACGCCGCACCACATCGCCGGGCGCGGTCTGTGCCTCGTCGAGCGCGAGGCGCAGGCGCCCGCTGCCGACGTTGATCGCGATGCCGCTGACGCCTGGGAGGGCCGCGAGCGCGAGATCGATCTTGCGCGCGCAGTCGGCGCAATCCATCCCTTCGATCGCCCACTCGCACTGGCTGAGCGCGTCCCCCCTCTCGATCACGGTCGGGTGGCCGCTGGCGGTCCCGGCCTCGGCGATCACCTCCGACGCGACCGTGGCCGCCGCCTCGACGACGAGCTGCCCGGTGCGGTAATCGGCGTGGCTCTCGCGTACTCCCGGGAGCCGCCCGATCGCGCGCTCCACCTTGGCGGCGCAGGAGGGCCGGGTCATCCCTTCGACATGAAAGCGCAGGTTTTCTGATTGTCCGGTGGTGCCGGTCATCTGCGGCCCCTTCTTCCTCTCATCAAGCACAGCTATGGGGTGAGCACAATCGAGCATCGGGTGTGGCCCACGCCAGCGCCCCTACCCCTTCAGCTCGCGGCGCGGATGCCGCCCGCCACGCCGACCCCCTCGCGGAAGTGTTCCAGCGCCTGCGCCAGCAATCCAGCGACGTGATCATCGTCGAGCGCGTAGTAGGCGACGCGCCCCTCCTTGCGGAAGCGTACGACCCGCAGGGCGCGCAGCAGGCGCAACTGGTGGGAGACGGTCGATTGCCGCAGCCCGAGAACGTTGGCGAGGTCGCAGACGCAGAGTTCGCGCTCCGCCAACGCGGCCAACAGCCGCACGCGCGACGGATCGGCCAGGACGCTGAAGATGTCGGCTAGCCCATGCGCCTCTTCGTGGGGGAGCAGACTTAAGCGCGCGGCCCGCACCGTCTCCGGGTGGAGGCAGGGCACGTCGCAGCGGTCGGGTTGCGGCTCGTAGACGACCATCACACCCCTCCGTGAGCATATATGCATATCTATACATATATTGCGCGCTCGGGCGGTGCTTGTCAAGGCCGAGGCAAGGTGTGGGGTAAGGGCACGTTGGCCGCAGAAACGCAGAGACATGGAGAACGAGCGAGAGAACGAGAAGGGGACGAAACAGGAGGAACAGAGATACAGAGGACGGAAGGGAGAGGAAGGGATTGGATATTCCAGTCCCCGGAGGGGATAGTATGCCCTTCACCGGAAACCACGCCGACAACCCCACCGATCGTGTGTCTGTTGACGGCGCGGACAACGCCCCAGTCCGCGCAGGCGGACATTGTGCCCAGTATGCCCTTCATGTGGTACTTCGTGGCCACAGGCACTTCAGCCGGGGCAGTGTGCCCTTCATGGGTGCTTTAGACCAACGGCACCACCCACCTCCAACGGCCATTCCACGCCGGTGAAGCCCTCACCCGTCGCGCATGCGCGCGCCATCCCTCTCCCAATCTGGGAGAGGGGCTTGCTGACTATGGGCGCATCCGTGGGCTCGGTGGCGTTGCGATCATCCTCACCCCCGCCGCTACGCGGCACCCCCTCTCCCCATCCGAGGAGAGGGGGCATGGCCACTGCGAATCTTCGGATAACTGCGGATTGACAGGCGCTACGCGTGCCGTAGCAGAGCGCCCCTTCATCTTGTTCTTTCTCCCGTTCCCTCTCTGTGTCTCTGTGTCTCCTGTTTCGTCCCTTTTTGCTCTTGTTCTCTGCGTCTCTAAGGCCAACATCGTTTCAGTGCCTCATCGCTCCAGCGCGAGCAGATATTTTTCGCGCAGATCGATGAGGTGGTAGTTGCAGTGCCCGGCCAGGAGGTAGACGAGCGCGCGCACGCTGAAGGCGTGGCCGTTCGCCGTGCCGCGCCGCATGGCGACCTCCGGGCTGATGATGCGGTAAGCCAGCAGATTCGCGCGACGCAGCAACCGCAACTCCTCGCGGAGATCGGCGAAGGGTCGTTCACCGAACGCCGCCGCGCGCACATAGTCGTCCTGATCGAAGCCGGGGAGGCTGGCCCGCTCGCCGCGCGAGACGGCGAGCAGGCGATAGGAAAAGATGCGCTCGGCGTCGATCAGGTGACCGACGACCTCCTTGATGCTCCATTCCCCCGGCGCGAAGCGGCGCAGCGCCTCCTCATCGGAGAGGCTGCCGAGCGTGTCATCGAGCGCGGGTACTTGGTCGGCGAGGATCGCCAGGATATCGCCATCCGGCACCAGGCGCAGGTAGTCGGCGGCGTATGGGGCGTACTCGTCAGCGTTCGGGCGGGTGATAGCGGGGGTCATGCCAGCCTCCTGTGTGGTGTCCTTCTCGGTGTACCTTGCGCCGGTGCGGCCCTCCGGTACGCCACCCCTTCTCCCACGCCGGGAGAGGGGACCACTGCGTGGGGCATCGTCCCAGCCTGCGCGGGCAGCCCCTGGCCCAAGCCGGGTCTTGGGGCTTCGCCGGGGCCGTCTATGGCTACCCGCAGTCGGAGATTTCGATCCCCCGGAAACCAATTACGAACGTGTCGGCACTGCCTACACCCTCACCCCGGCACTGCGCGCCACCCCGCTCCCCGGATGGGGAGCGGGGGATCGCCGCTGCAATGGCGAGGATATCGTGTGGCGTGGAGTGGCTCCGATACTATCACCGGTGAGCGGTTGCGCCGTTGCTCGCCCTGGGCGGTTACTATAGCGCATATTGATGCACGAGTAGCCTTCGACGCAGGAGCGGCATGGTCGTCCGTTGCCCGCCCTATTTTCTTCACCGAACGCTCACCGTCCTCTCCTCCTGGCTTAACCCTTTCTTCATCGAGCAGGGCTATACTGGCGAGCAGGCAGTAGTTAGTCGTCAGAAGGGGAACGGGCGATTGGGAGCATCGATCCCGCCCTGCACCCATAATCTCCTCCAACAACAGTCTAGCACTGCCATTCTGACGACCGCCGACCGCCGACTCCTTTCTGACTACTGCCTACTGACTACATCGCACGGAGGCCACTGTGAGCGCACAGACCGAGAATGGGGGCGAGCGCCAGGTACGGGTGCTCGTTGTGGACGACGAGGCGACGATCATTGAATTCCTGGGGATGGGCCTCGGCTACGAGGGCTTCGCCGTGGAATCCGCCGCCGATGGGCCGACCGCCCTGGCCGTCGCCGACCGTTTCCGCCCCGATCTGGTGTTGCTCGACGTGATGCTCCCCGGCCTCGATGGCGTCGAGGTCTGCCGCCGATTGCGGGCGCGCGGCGATGTGGCGATCATCATGCTGACCGCGAAAGGGGAGACGGCGGAGCGGGTCGCGGGGCTCGATGCCGGGGCGGACGATTACGTGCCGAAGCCCTTCCGCTTCCAGGAGTTGCTGGCGCGCATCCGCGCCGTGCTGCGCCGCCGCGACATCGTCCTGCATCGCGTCCTCAGCGCCGGGGATGTCTCCCTTGATCGCGGCACGCGCGAGGTGCGGCGGGATGGACGCCCGGTGGAGTTGACCCCGCGCGAGTTCGATTTGCTCGATCTGCTGCTGGCCCATCCGGGGCAGGTCTTCCCGCGTGAGACGATCCTCAATCGCCTCTGGGGCTACACCTTCGCGGGGGATAGCAACGTGATCGACGTGCATATCGGGGCGTTGCGCGAGAAGCTGGGCGACCGCCCGCCAAAGCTGATCCAGGCGGTGCGCGGCGTCGGCTATGTTCTCCGCGCGTGAGCCCTATGCGAACGTTGCTACGCGACACCCCCCTCTCGCTGCGCCTGACCGCCCTCTACGTGGCGATCCTGATCGCCGTGCTCGCCATCCTGGGGGGCGTGATCTACGTCCAGGTCGAGCACTTCCTGTTGAACGACGTCGGGGATCGGAATCTGAAGGGCGCGATGAAGGCGATCGAGCGTCCGCTGCCGTTCCCTCGGGGGCGGAATTTCCCCGGTGGCGGGGGGGGCGTCATGCCGCCGTATGGTGGCACCCCGGTCGGCGGGGGCGGGTCCGGCGCGGGGACGAGCAACCCCTATGGCGAGGGGGAGCCGTACGACGCGAGTCGCCTGAATGGCATCCTGACGGAGGTTTCCTCCCGCGAAACGACCGCGCAGATCTTCGGCGCGAACTGTGCCGTACTCGCGGCACCGACCCTGGCGATCGACGATCAGCCGCCCGCGCCCCCCTGCGATGTGGGCGAGATCGGGGCGGCGTTGCGTGGCTCGAGCGAGGCGAAGACGATCGGGACCGAAGGGGCACGGCAGATGGTGCTCCTGTTGCCGATCAATCCCAGGAGCGCTACCCCGGCGGTCCTGCAGATCACCACGTCCCTTGGGGCGACCGATCGCTTGCTGGCACAACTGCGTCAGATCCTCCTGCTGGGCGCGGCTGGCGCGATCGTCATCGGGGCGGCGTTAGGGGTTTCGGTGACGCGCACCGCCCTCCGCCCGCTGGCGCGGATCACCGCGACGAGCGAACTGATCGCGGCGGGCGAACTTGGCGAGCGAACCAACCTCCCCGCCGGACGTGACGAATTGGGGCGGCTCGCGACGGCGTTCGATCGCATGGTGGACCGCCTGGAGGGGACGCTGCGCGCGCAGCAGCAATTCGTGGCCGATGCCTCGCACGAACTCCGCACGCCGCTCACCGCGCTCGGTGGCCTGATCGAGATGCTGCTGCTCGGGGCCGACCGGGGCGATGCCAGAACGGTGCAGCGCGCCCTCCGCTCCGCCCACGCCGAGATCGAGCGCCTCGCGCGCCTCGTCGGCGACCTGCTGACCCTCTCGCGCCTCGATGCACATCCACCGCTCGACCGCCGTCCGTTCGATCTCGCCGCGCTGGTGACCGAGGTGGGGGAGCAGACCCGCTACATCGCGGGGGAGCGCGCGGTCAGCTGGCAGGTCGATGCACCCCTGCCGGTGGAGGGTGATGTCGACCGCCTGAAACAGGTACTGATCAACCTGACCGGCAACGCGGTCGCGTTCACCACCGAGACGGGTGCCATCACGCTACGGGCGCTACGAAGAGGCGATAAGGCGATCATCGAGGTGGAGGATACCGGGTCTGGGATCGACCCCGCCGATCTTCCGCGCCTCTTCGAGCGCTTCTACCGGGGCGATAAATCGCGCGTGCGGCGCGCCGATGGGGGCGGCAACGGTTTGGGTCTCTCGATCGCGCGGGCGATCGTGGAGGCGCACGGCGGTACGATCGGCGTGCGCAGCACGAGCAGTATGGGGACCACCTTTACGATCGAGTTCCCGGTGCGACAACCGGTGCTCGTCGGCGAGTCGCCCTCGCTCGACAGCGTCACCGACGAGAGCCTCGTCGCGGCGGGGCGTCGCGTACCGTAGCGGTTGGGTGAGCAGAGGCAACAGACGCGGCCCGGCCCGAATACAGGCCGGGCCGCGTCTCTTACGGGCAAGGTCGCCGACGCCTGGCGGGAGAGGTGCCTTACTTCTTCTGGGCCTGGGCGAGGCTCGTGATCGCCTGGGCGCGCAGGACGAACTTGCTCTCCGCGAGTTGACGAATCGTCTTGATGTTGAATGCCTTGTGTAGCGCCTCGGCATCCCCCTTCGAGAGTCCTTCGAGCGCATCTACGGGCGAATCGGCGAGGTCGTTAAAGTCCTTGTCTTCGTAGGCCTTGTCGACATGCTTACTCAGGTCGGCCATATCCACACCCTTTCCATACACAACGGCTCTTGCACTGCTCACCATACACAGCGCCATATCCGGTGGCTATGCCTCGGCGTTGTTGCACTTCGGACGATTGCTACTCGCAGTATAGCGCATCCCTCTCGCAAAACACGAGGGCCGGGCGAACCAACTCGTTCGCCCGGCCCTCGTGTTTTGCGAGCGCTCGAGCCGACTCGTTTAGTCGGGGCGGTTGTAGCTGCGGACGCTGCCGCCGCTGACGCCGTTGAAGATCTCGCGTGCCTGCTGCTCCTGCTGGGCGGAGTCCGCATGCACGGTCAGCAGGATACTCCCCGTCTTGACGTGTCCCTCATACTCTCGTGCGTCGGCCTCATCTACCCCTTGCGCGGTGAGTGCGCCGACGAGGCCACCGGCGACCGCGCCGATCCCCGCCCCGGCCAGGGTCGAGATGATGATGCCGGTGCCCACGATCGGCCCGATGCCCGGAATCACCAGCGCGCTGATGCCGACCAGGAAACCCGCGAGCCCACCAAGTACGCCGCCGGTCACCGCGCCGGAGGCCGCACCCTCGCCCGCCATATCGGTGCTCTCGGCCATCTGCTGCACATCGCGCTTGTCCTGCGCCACTACGGAGACCTGCGCAGGGGTGAAGCCACGATCTTTAAGGCCATTAAGCGCCTGCTCGGCATGCTTCGGGCCGTCGAAGACCCCGACAACCGTATGCCGTGTATTCGTCTGAGTGGATGTTGTGACCATGCTTTTCCCTCCAATGAGTGGGTAGCTACTGTCGTGCGGCCTCGAAGCCAGCACGGATACGCCGCCGCAAGGTCTCCCAGCCGTCGCCCTGCTGGGCGGTCGCGCTGTATTCCTGCTGCAACTCCGGTTCTACCGCCGTGAAATCCTGGCCCGCGTAGCGCGGGTCACTCCCCGCATAGAATCCGGCGCGGTACTGCGGCTCGGCCTCGGTGAAACCGTTGACCTTCGTCCCCCCGGCCCCCGACTGCGCGGTGAAGTCACGCTCGAATTGGGAGCGGGCGCGCTGATAGCGCTCCTCGACTTCGATGTGTTCACGGCGCACCGTGCCGGTAACATCACGCCGCTCGGTCTGTGTGCCGCGCTGGACCACAACCTCGCGGTTGACCACCGCAGTCTTCTCGAACGTCGGCTCCGAGCCGTGCAGCGGGAACCGCGTAATCTCGGCCCCGGCATCCGCGCCCCATCCGGCGGGGAGCGGTTCCCCCGGCGCGAGGCGGACGAATTCGACCTCCTCGCGCCGGATGGTGACCGGGATCATACGCTCTTCTTCGACAACACGCTTGCGGAGGACTACTTCGCCGATCATGACTTCGCGCGTCCCGACCGTTAAGCGTTCCTCGGCCAGCGGGAGTACCAGGTGGTTCTCCGATGCGGCGCTCTGGGTCTCCCCGAAGTCGGCGCGTGCGAGACGGAGGTGGACGGTGTTGTTCTCGATGCGGTCGATCGCGGCGACGGGAATGGACCACCCCGGTATCTGGAGTTGCGTCCCATCGAAACGCTCGACCAAGCCGAGTTCAATCCCATCGCGGCTCACGACCGGTAGGCCCGGTACGATCTGCTCGTGTCCCGCAGTTGTGCTCATGCCTACGTCACCCTCCGACAAGTTACGCCGCCTTAGCGGCCGCGCGCCTTGTTCCAGCCCTCGCGGACCTCTTCGCGCAACTGCTCCCAGGAGTCGCCGCTGCCGCTCGTGGTGTGCTGGGTGCGCAGATCACTCTCGACCTGCTCGAATTCGCGCCCCTGGTAGCGATCGTCGTGGGCGGCGGTGAAACCGGCACGGTAGTTCGGCTCGGCCTGCTCGAACGCGCGCCCCTTACCGCTGGTGCGGGTCGTGTGCGACTGCTCCAGGCCGGTGCGCGCCTGCTGGTACGCCTGCTCCACGTCCACATGCTGCTTGCGGACGGTGCCGGTGACCTGCTGCTCCTGGGCGATCGTCTCCTTGTTGACGACGACCTCGCCGGTGACGACCGCCTCCTTGGCGACAACCGCTTCCTCGCCGTGCAGCGCCACGCGGATGGTGCCCTCGCTGAAGACATCCTCGCCTTGGCGCAGCGGGCGATCCTTGACATCGACTTCCTCGACGTGGACTTCGTCGCGGCGCAGCGTGACCGGGACCGAGACCTGCTCCTCGGTGACGGTCTTGCGGATCTCAACCTCGCCCAGCTCCGCCTCGCGCTTGCCGACCGACAGCCGCTCCTCGGCCACCGGCACCCGGATCTCGCCCTCGGTCGTGCCGGTGGACGCCATGCCCGTGCCGGTCAGGTAGACGCGGTTCTGGGCGACACGCGCGACCTGAGCGCGGGTGTAATGCTGCCCGTTGACGTGGAAACCGTCGCCGTGGATGCTCTCGACCTTGCCGATGACCTGATCGTTCGCGCCGTAGACCTGCATGCCTTCACGGATGTCCATGGACCGGTCCATTAGTATTCCTCCTCTACATAGTGCTCCGGCTGAACCCTTTTCAGCCACACCAACGTTCAGTAACGCAACATCCTTGCCAAGAGGCTTCGCCGTTCGGATGGGATGTGGCAGGATGCGGGCCAAAAGGAACCCCGCACCGCTACCGTCGCTACGCGCCTGCGGCTTCGCGCTTCAGAGCGCGACCACCCCCGGCCACTGATAACGAGATTGGTCAGTCCCGTTTTGGCGACTTCGTGTCGCGCACTCGGGTGGTTGCCTCGTTTCGCTCCACCTCCACCTGTTGCCTGCGCGTGGTCACCTCGTTCTGCTCCACCTCGACATGCTGGCTACGGACGGTATCGGTGATCTGGCGTTCCTCGACGATCTCGTTCTTGTCGATCACGACCTCGCCGGTGACGAACGCCTCCTTACCGACGACCGCCTCCTCGCCGCGCAGCGCGACGCGAATGGTCTCTTCCTGGAAGAGCCGCTCCCCGGTCGCCGGTCGCTCCGCTACCGTGCGCTCCTCGACATGGACCTCCTCATGGGTGAGGGTGACGGGGACGGTCCGCTGCTCCTCGGTGACGGTCTTGCGGATCTCGATCTCGCCCAGCTCGACCTCGCGTGTGCCGACCGACAGCCGCTCCTCGGCCACCGGCACCCGGATCTCGCGCTCATCGCGGTCTTCCACCGTGCCGGTGCCACGCACATAGACGCGGTTCTGAGCCACCCGCGCGACCATCTCGCGGGTGTAGTGGTAACCGGCGACATCGAAACCGTCCCCCTGGAGGCGCTCGACGGTGCCCAGGAGTTGATCGCCCGCGCCGTAAACCTGCATCCCCTCACGAATGTTGCTGGTGCCTGTCATGGTTCGCTCCTTTCGTCGCGCGTATTCCGTGCGCGCGATCTGTATGGTGTCCCTCGCGGCCTATGTCGAACGCGCATGCCCCGACCGTAGGCCGCAGCACGCGGCTCCTACGCGCCGCGGGCATTGCTCCCCGCGCCGCTCAGCCCGCTTTCGGACGGCTCACTTTGCGTTCCCGCTCCTCGGGCGTCGCCACCGTCGTGTCGACGGCGGTCGCTGCGGTCGCCTGGGCCGCCTCGGCAGCCCCCGTGACCGCCTGCTTGGCCTCCTGGGCTGTGGCGCGCGCCTGTGTGCGACCGTCCGCCGCCGCGGCCTTGACTTCGGGGCTCGCCTGCGGCGGCGCGTCCCGGGCGGTGTCCTGCGCCGCGCCGGTCCGCTCCTGAATCTTCCCCTTGGCGGTCTGGACACCCTGCGTGGCGCTTTCCTGCAAGTCGGTCGCGTTGCGGCGCACGAACTCGCGTGTCTGCTCACCGGCTTGCGGCGCGTAGAGCAGTGCGGCACCCGCGCCCACGATCGCGCCGAGCAAGAAGGGCCTGAGCCCTCCCAGCGGCCCGCCGCGCCGCCGCCGCGCCAGTTGCTCCAGGCGCGCGGTCACCTTGTCCAGTTGTTCGGCATTCTGTTCCGGTCCCTGTGCCATAGGTATGGCCCTCCTTGGCTGATCCATGCGAGATGCGCTTCGCACTTCGTGCGCTGTGGCGGGGACGGTAGGGCCGTCCCCGCCGCGATCGATGATACGGTTTAGCGGACGATCCCCTCGCGGGTGTTGGTGACCTCGGCGCGATCGACGGTGACTTCGCTGCGGGTGCCGAGCAGCCCGCCGAGCGTCGCCGCCGCCGTGCCGAGGCCGAGGCCGAGGAGGGTGGACCAGGCCGCGTTACGCGCGTTGGTCGCCGCCTGCGCCGCCTGCTCCGGGGTGATCTGCTGCGCGTTCTGTTGCGCCTGCCCCGCCGCGCCCTGCGCCGCGTTCTGCACCTGCTGCGGGTTGATGTTCAGGCTCTGGGCGAAGCCGCCGAGCGAGCCGAGGAGCGCGCCGAGCCCGCTGCCCGCGAGCCACAGCAGCAGCGGCACGGCGAGCAGGAAGACCAGCATGCCGTTGAGCGCGCCCCAGCCCTTGCCGAAGACCGCCGCCGTCCGCCCGGCGACCCAGCCGCCGAGGAGGAAGGCCAGCAGCGCCGAGATCCCCGCCCACAGGCCGGAGCCGAGGCCGAGCCCGCTCGGCACGCCGCGCTGCGCGACCGCGTTGCCCGCGTCCACCGAGGTCAGCCCCACCGCCAGCCCGAGCACGCCCAGGGTGATCAGCATCGTCAGCGCCGTCAGCAGGCCCGCGAAGACGGCTGGCCAGCGCACCCGGTCGTGGTCGAGCGCGTAGCTCTCCGGGATGTCCAGCTCGCGCTCGCCCCCCATCGGGCGGACAGGCTGGACTGGCTGTTGTCGCATCGGTGTCCCCTCCTGCGGCGTCGCGCGCCGCGTCGTCTCCTCGTGTACCACATTCACCGGCGGGGCGACCGTGTAGCGCTCGGTCGTCGTCCCGCGCACCTCGCCGCCGCGATCCTCCATGTCCTCGGCGCGGACGGTATCGATCCGCTCGACGTCCTTGTCATTCCGGCGCTCGTTGTTGTTGTTCCCGCGTGACATCTGGCCCTACCTCCTACTGCGTATTCCGTTTTCGTGTCGAGCCTGCCTGCGCGCCCGACATCGTCCCCTGGACCGTCTTCTCCTCGACCTCGACGTGCTCTTTACGCACGGTATCGGTGAGGCGGCCTTCCTCGATCACCCGCTCCTTGTCGATAACTACCTCCCCGGTAACGACCACCTCCTTGGCGACAACCGCCTCTTCGCCGTGCAGTGTCACGCGCATCGTCCCCTCGGCGAAGAGATCCGTCCCGGTCGCCGGTCGCTCCGTTACCGTGCGCTCCTGGACGTGGACCTCCTCGTGGGTGAGGGTAACGGGGACGGTCCGCTGCTCCTCGGTGACGGTCTTGCGGATCTCGACCGCACCGAGTTCCACCTCGCGCGTGCCGACCGTCAGCCGCTCCTCGGCCACCGGCACCCGCAGCGCGCCTTCTTGCGCGGTCGCCAGCTGGCCTGCTTGCGCCGTCGCCGCGCCAGGTCGCTCGATAACGACCGCATCGGGCTCGGCATCGCGCAACGGGGCTCCCCCGTGGGTGGCGACCCCCGCGTTCTCCGCGTCCGCCGTACGGTCATCGAGGGCGTGGAAGGCGTCGCGGGCGAAGTCGCCCCGGAGCGCCGCGTCGGTGCCTTCGCGTAGCTGCACCGCCCCGCCGCCGGCGCTGACGACCGCAGCGATCGGGATGGTCGACTCGCGATCGTCGTGCGCGACGACGACCTGGGTGATCTCCTTCGTCTGCGGGTCGACGATAACGTGCGTCACGCGACCGACCTCCCGCCCCCCCGATAATACGCGCGCATCGCGCTCGATCTTCAACTCGTCCATCGCTTTACCTCCCGCGCGCCCCCTGCGGGGTCGCACATAGCTGGCTGGGCCGCGTCACGAGCGACGCGATCGGTCCTGTGGGTCGCGCTCGACCGTGGTTGTCCTGACCGTTGTCACCTCCTGCTCGGTCGTTGCCGTGGCGGCGGGTTCGAGGATGAAGCTGTCACGCCGCCGACGCCGCGCCAGGAAGAAGAGCAGCAGTCCGAGTAGGGCGAGCAGGAGGAGCAGCGGCAGCAGCCAGCGCAGGAAGCCGAGCGGGTTGCCGGGCTTACTCGTCGCGGCGATCCGCGCGGCGGTGCCGTCCGGATTGGTCGTGACGACGACCGTGTCGCCAGCCTTGATGTCGCCCAGGGCGGCATCCTTGCCGTCGCGGGTGACGATCACGTTCTGCGCGGGCGTGAATGCCCGGTCCTGCCCGTCAACCCGTGCCGACAAGGGGGTGGCCGCGATGCCGTCTTTGGTCGCCTCGCCGGTAAACGTGGCACCGGGGGCGGCACTCGCCCCCACAGTCGCGTTGGCAGGGGCCGCGCTGCTGGCCTCGATCCGCGTGGCCACGCCGTCGGCGTTGGCGGTGACGTTGACCCGGTCGCCCGCCTGGAGATCGGCGATGGTGGCGGGCTTGCCGTCCCGAATAACGGTCACGCCCGCTGCCCCCGTGATCGCACGATCCTGGCCATCGGTCGTGCGGACGCCCACGGGCGTCCCGGCCTTGGTCACGGTACCGGAGAAGGTGGCGGGGGCTGCCGTGCTCGGCGCGCCCGCGCCCACCGGACTGACGTTCACCTCATTCGGCGAGGCTTGCTGGATCTGGTAGCCCTGCGCGTAGGTGCCATAGTCCGCCCCGGCGAGTCCCTTCAGATTGGCGATCGCCTGGGTACGCGCCGCCGGGTCGAGCGTCAGCCCCTCGGCACCGGCGGCCTGATCGAGGGCCGTGCCGACGGTGAGATCGTCGGTGGCCTTGCCGGTGATCACCGCTTGTGCCGCCCGCAGGACGACATTGGAGGCCTTGCCAACATCGCCCGTCGGTCCGGCCAGCGCGATGGTCGCCGCCAACTGACTGTAGGCGAGGCGTACCCGGTTCGGATCGGGCTGTCCCCCACCCTGGCACTGCGGGAAGGCCTTCAGGGCACCGACCAACCCGCTCTCGCCGGTGACGGGGTTGGTTGTCGGGGCGGCGATCAGGACATCGCCATCGCCCACACCCGCCGTCACCAGCGCGTTGGCATAGGTCGCGGCGGTGATCCGGGTGATGTTCTGGGTCCGTACCCGCAGCCCCTGCCCCTTGTCGCGGCAGGTCAGCGCGGCGCTGGAGATCGCCTTATCGGTCGGGGCCGCCGGTAAACCGGTCCCCTGCTCGGCGGCGATGACCTCCGGCGCACCCACGGTATCCACCTTCGCGGCGGCGTCCTGGCCGAAGAGTTGCGCCAGTTCCTGTCGCTCCGGGGGGGTGAGATCGCCGCCGTACACGACGATCTTATCGCCGGCGGCGGCCTCGGCCACCCCCGCCCCGAACGGCATCGCCAATACCACGGCGATGAGCATCAGACCGCACAGATATTTGCTCAAGGGTCCTCTCTCCAGTGTGGTCTGTGGCCGAGGTCGCCCCTCGGGCGCTCGGCCAGCGCACCATCCCTACAGGCTCGGTGTATCGGTATTCGGGTAGCACGACAGGTCGGGGGTTGAACGCGGACTAGTGAGTTGTCAATCGTCAATTACGGGGTAGAGGTGCTTGAGCTTGATGCGGGCGTCGGCGGTGGTGAAGCGCCAGTCGATGGCGCTGTCGGCGGCGTTGCGGGCGGCCTCCCACGCCGCCA